>Ga0209575_10000198_pt1 | contig 59771 bp, 42 predicted proteins | sample Medcelwee11metaG_FD_187172 | JGI IMG/M metagenome (GOLD analysis project Ga0209575, IMG submission 187172) | Freshwater pond sediment microbial communities from the University of Edinburgh, under environmental carbon perturbations - Medium... | ecosystem: Environmental > Aquatic > Freshwater >...
TGGGCGCGACGATGTCGCGCCGCCACGGTCTCGGATGTGTACCGTCACAAATCCGCATCCGTGGCGACTCGGCAACGCCGAGTCCAGCCCGGCACGGCAACGCCGTGCCCCAAGGCCTTTCCCAGTCAAGCAAGGAGCTTCCCAAGATCCTCCTTGGCTAAACTAGTTCTAGTTGATGTGCATCTTCCGTCCATCGCCGGCGCCCGGCCTCGACCCCTTCAACTGCCAGCCCACCCGCAATCCCGCCAGCACTCTGCCTTCCTCGAGCGTCGCCGAGCTATCCGTTCCCGGATAGCGAGAGTAGCCGGCATCGAGCACCGCGTGCACCGGTGTGTCGTTCACGGCCACCAGCACACGGTCCAGGCCGAGGCAGGTCTCGAAGGCGCTCGTCTGCCAGCCCCCCCGGGAGGCCCAATGCGGGAACCAACCGCCGCGCCACGACAGGCTCGTCAACCCGTCGCGGTCCTGCCATCGCCAGCCCGCGGAAACGTCCGTGAAGGGTGCGACGCGGTGGACCACCGACCCGGCAGTGATGGTGGGGGTCCCTTGCACGTCGATGTCGTAGCGGGGGCCGACCGCGAGGAACAAGGAGTTGCCAGGCTCGCCGCTACGAAGCGGGTCGAGCAGCACGGCGGCGCGCGCGGCTCCCACGCGGACCCGCTCGGACGCCCCGTCGACCGACGGCGTCACCCGCACCCTCCCGCCCTCGGCTTCCACACCCACGTCGAAGGGGAAGAACATCCGCCGCGGCGGGTTCGAGGGAAGCATCAGAAAGGGTTCGTCCGTGTGTCGCAGGTACACGCCCGAGTACAGCGTTGCGTCGAGTCGTGGCACGCCCTCGACGGTGCCTGCCCACGGACGGACTTGTCCCCACAGGACGCGGTGATCGAGCTGCCATCGGACCTGCTCGTGTTTCATGCCTCCCGACGGTTGGGCGCGGTAGCCGAGCCCGGTGACGATCACGGGGTCGATCGACCGAGCGCCCCCGTCCTGCTGCAGGCCTCCGAGCATGCCCAAACGCAGCTCGCTCCCGGGGTCGAACTTGACGCGGAAGGTCCGCCCTTGCTCGTCGGTGACGAAGTCGCTCGCTCCCGCCCTGCCTGTCGCGGCAAGGGCCAGGAAGCCGGCAACCAGCAAGGGCCGAAGACGCATGGTCAGAACCTCCCGACGTCGTCCATCGCGCGTTGTGTGAAGGCCGGGACCAAAGGGGTCCTGTCGCGTGCTGGGGCCCAGAAGGAGAATCGCATCCCGGTGAACACGTTGCCCTCGAGCCTGGGCACCTCGTCGGGCAAGTCGTCACGCCAGTCGAGCCCCGCCTTGAGGCGCAGCGACAAGGGTTGGTCATTGATCGCGAGGAAGATGACCTCGTAGCCGGCCTCCACGCTCGCCCGCCTGCGAGTCGTGCCGCGCTGATCGCCGTCGACGACGATCGGCAGCGCTCCTGCCACGCCTGCGTCCACGTAGTGGAACCCGTCGCGGTCCAGGTTGAAGAAGGCGTCGATTCCTGCCTTGGGTCCGGCGTAGTAGGCCGTGGGCCCGTTGCCGGTCGTCCCGTACTGCCCACCTCCCATGGCGCCTGCCGTGATGCGCACGTGATCGAACAGGTCGGCCGAGTGCCATGGGTACCAGGCGGCGTGCGCCTCCCCCATCTCCACGTCGACCCGATCGTCTGCGCCGTGAGGGCGATGCTGCACGTGCAGCACACGCAGTCCGAACCCCATGTCCATGCGCGTGTCGTAGCGCTGCGGCTCGCCGAAGAACGTGGTGAAACGAAGCATGGGCGCGGTACTCGAGCGCACCATCTCGTAGGAGAAGAGCGTGCCGTCCACGCGAAGGTCGTCGAACGTCACGTGCCCTTCGGCCGCGCGAATCGTGTGACGCATTCGTTGATCGGGGTTCAGCCAGCTTGCTTCGAGCCCCATCTCCACGAACGCGCGATCGAGCTCCTGCTCGCCTTGGTCGGGCCGCATCGAGGGTTGCCAGCCCGCCCCGACGAGGAAGCGTCGCCGCAGGTCGAAGCTGACCTGGAACACGCGTCCCTGGTGGTCGCGATGCCACCCGGGGGGCGCTTCGGCGATCGCGGAGACCCGGGGGACGCGAGCGGGATCGATCCTCAACGTCGATGCCCAATCGTTGCTCCTCTTGCATGCTGCGACGCGGTCGAGAGGTTTGCCCGAGGCTTCCTCGTTGGGCGCCACGAGCAGCCGGACCGACCCGTCCTCGAGGCGTTCCTCTTGGACACGAAACTCACGACCCTGCGCGTCGGTGACGCACCAGACGTCTTTGGACCAATCAAGGCGGGGCTTGCCGTCGGATCGTGCGGATGAGGAGGCACGGTCCTGCGCTTGGGCGGGCAGCGCGACGAGCAGCAAGCTCCCGGCCCACGCGATGCGACGCAGCGATGGGGGCATGGGAACCTCGCTTTCTGTGCGGGGGAGACGTGCAATGCCCGAGCCACGGGGTGGGGTTGGGCGAACCCTTGGAATCCCGTGTAATCAGACCGACTAGTCAGACAGGTGCGTAAGTCTCGCGCCGGGTGCAGGGGCGCTGTGTGCGAAATTCTCGATGAATCGAGAAGGATCTTTCCTCGCGCTCCTGCGTAGAACCGGTGACGGTGTCGGAACGAGGCTTGGAACAAGCCTACAGAATGCCTTCGAGCACCTCGAGCACCATCTCGACCCTCCCGAACGGAACGGCGATCTGGATCCCCTGCGTGTGCTGCCGCACTTGCCGGACCATCTCCTTCGCCACGGCGGTCCCCACGGCGAGCGCCTCCTCCTTGCTCTTCGCGGCGCGCATCCGTTCCATGACCTCGTCGGGCACCGAGGCGCCCGGCACCTCGTGGTTGAGGAACTCCGCATTGCGCAGGGACACCAGCGGCCAGATGCCGGAGAGCAGCGGGACCTTGATGTGCTCGATGCGGCGCAGGAAGTTCTCGAAGATGCGCAGGTCGAAGACGGGCTGGGTGATGATGAACTCGGCGCCCGCCTCCACCTTGAAGTCGAGCCGTCGCAGCTCCTCGTCCAGGTTGATGGCGCCGGGGTTCGCGCCCACGCCCACGAGGTACCCGGTCGGCTCACCGATGGGGTTGCGCGCGATGTCGAGCCCGTGGTTGAGGCGCCAGAGCAAGTTCGTCAGCCCGATGGCGTCGACGTCGTACACGGCGGTGGCGTCGGGGTAGTTGCCGAGCTTGGGGGGGTCACCGGTGACGGCGAGGATGTTGCGTACGCCGAGGGCCCAGGCACCGAGCAGGTCGCTCTGCATACCGATGACGTTTCGGTCCCGGCAGGTGTAGTGCAGCAGCACCTCGATGTTGACGTTGCGCTGGATGAGGATGGCGAGGGCGAGGGCGGACATGCGGGAGCTGGCGCGGGGGCCGTCGGGGATGTTGATCGCGTCCACGCCGTGATGGGCGAGCTGCCTCGCTTGCTTGAGCACGCGGTCCGCGTCCACACCCTTCGGGGACACGAGCTCGCAGAGGGTGACGTACTTGTGGTCGGCCAGGCGGCATGCCAGACGAGACTTGTCCTGGGGGGCGTAGGGCGTGACCTCGGGCGCAGCTTCGACTCTCGCCTCCTGCACCTGGATGCGGTCCCGCGGGGGTGGCTCCAGCGCGGCGATCGCGCGGCGCATGGACTTGATGTGCTCCGGGGTCGTTCCGCAACAACCGCCGATGATCCGCGCCCCCGTCTGCACGAACCGCTTCGAGAACTCCGCGAAGTACTCCGGCGAACCAAGATAGATCGTGCGACCCTCGACCCGTCGCGGCTCCCCAGCGTTGGGCATCAGGGAGATCGGGCGGGAGGTGAGCCCCACCGCGGTCTCGAGCGCGTCGAGCATCTCCTTGGGCCCGACCGCGCAGTTGAAGCCGAGGATGTCCGGCGCGAAACCGTTGATCCGAGAGACGGCGTCGGCGATCGGCGTACCCACGGCGAGCGTCTCGCCGTTGCGGATCACCACCTGCGCAATGACAGGCAGATCGCTCTCGTCGCGCACGGCCAGGATCGCCTGCTCCAGCTCCGAGGGGTACAGGAAGGTCTCGAGGATGATGACGTCCACGCCGCCTTCACGCAGCGCCTTGACGCGCTTGGCGAAGTCCGCCCGCGCTTCGTCGAACCCGACGCGCCCGATGGGCTCGATCGGCACGCCCAGGGGGCCGATGGATCCCGCCACGTAGGTATCGTCGCCCGCGACCTCCCGCGCGATCTGCGCCCCGCGAAGGTTGATGTCGTGGAGCTTCTGGGCGAGCCCGAAGGGCTCCAGCTTGTAGCTGCTCGCACCGAAGGTGTTCGTCTCGAGGACGTCGGCGCCCGCACGCAGGAACTCCTCGTGGACCTGTCGCACCAGGTGAGGCGCGGTGAGGTTGAGCTCGTCGAAGCAGGTGTTGATGTAGATGCCCTTGGCGTAGAGCATCGTCCCCATGCCACCGTCGAACAGAATGGTGCCGTCTTCGAGACGTTCACGAAATGGCTTGCGCATGACCTTGCCTCAGGCCGCGAAGGGTAGCGCGAACGGGTGGAGGCGCGTCCCCAAATCTGGAGCCCTCGGAGTTGGCCGCAGATTCCTCAGAGAACCGCAGATGGTTTCATTGCTTGTGCGGATGTTGGGTAGAGCTGGCGACGGCGGGCTGCGCGTTGGAAGCGGTCTCGTGTAAGGGACCTCCAAACAACGGATTGGTCCATTCGGCAGGCTTGGAATCAGCACGGATGAGGCCACCGTGCTCGTGCTCGTGCTCGTGCTCGTGCTCGATTTTCGCGAGCTGATGCTGATTTCGCGCAACCAACGTGCGGCGCTGGCCGATGAAGAGCAGAGACACGGAGGCTCGACCATGGCATACGATGGCGGATTCGATCACGAGAAGCTCGACGTCTACAGGCTGTCGATAGAGTTCCAACGCTGGGTGGGGCCGTTGATCGAGGGTGGTCTGGGAACGGGAGCTCGCCTGAGTGCGGCCAAGCACCTGGACGATGCCAGCACGTCGATCAGCAACAACATCGCAGAGGGAAACGGGAAGAGATCGGTCGTGGATCGGTGCCGCTTCTTGGATATCTCGCGCGGCTCAGCATTGGAGTGTGCGGCATGTCTCGATGTGCTCGTTGCCCGCAATCGCCTCGACGCAGGGGTTGCTCAAGAGGGCAAAGCCATGCTGATTCGGATCGTCTCGATGCTGTTGAAGCTGACCGACAGATTGTTGGGCCCAGGGGCGCTGGGCTGACGGTCGAGCACGAGACCATGGCGACCTGCAGCAGGCGATCGCAGGGCTCAGCGGGGTCGCGGATGCCTTCGGTCAGCTCCATCCGGCGCGAACACCTATGTGGCCGGATTCATTTGTTCCATCCAAACACGCCCCATCCCACACCAGACATCGAGAACGAGCACGAGCACGAGCACGAGCACGTGGACCAATCCTTTGTTTGGAGCTCCCTAAGAGTCCTTCCCCCGACTCTGATCCGTCGAGCCCGAGCCCATAGCTGTTCGTTCCGCCTTCGCGAAAGGTTCACCAAGGCCGAGCGATCACACCCAGTGAACGGAGGCGTCTTGACGGACCATCGGAACTGTGGACGATGGGCACATGCTCACGAAGCTGGTCATCGACAACTTTCGGTGCATCCGAAGTGCCGAGCTTGCACTCGGGCCGATGACCGTGTTGGTCGGTCCCAACGCCTCGGGGAAGACGACCATCCTCGACGCGTTGAACTTGAAAGGCCCTGCTGCACTGCGTGATCAGTCGTGGCGCGCGACGGCACAGCCGAAATTGACGGCCCATGATTCCCGGCGAGGTGTTCTGAATGGTCCCGCTGGTGGTCCTGGAGAAAGCTGGCTGAGGTCTCGGTCCCAGAACCTCCACCTCGACGTCCAGCGAATGCGCCAACAGAATCTGCTGGCGCACGCCGCGAACCTCGATCCGGCGGGGGAAAATCTGACCAACGTGTTCGGCTCTCTCACCCGCAACCAGCAAATGGAGTTGTCGAAGACGTTCTGCGGGCTCGTACCCGTCTTCCGCGATGTGGACGTGGCTCCGACCAACCAGGGTCAGCACGAGCTGCGGTTCCAGGACCGATGGTCCGAATCCGTCTGGTACAAGCCTTCGGAGGTGTCGGACGGGACCATGTTGGTGCTCGCCTATCTGATCCTTCGCTTCCAGCACCCGCAGGTCGAACTGCTCACGGTGGAGGAACCGGACAGAGGGTTGCACCCCTACCTGATGGAACAGCTCGTTGGGTTCTTTCGTAAGCTCTCCTCAGGGCTGCCGGAGGGAGCGTCGAACCCGATTCAGGTCGTCATGGCGACTCACTCCGCGGAGTTGCTCGAATACTGTTTGCCCGAAGAAGTACGGTTTCTCGACCGCGACCCCCAAGACGGCTCGGTCCGTGTTCACCAGGCGGACACGTCGTCATCGGACTGGGAGAAGACCTTCGCCGCGTATCGCCAGTCTCTCGGGAGCGTATGGCTTTCGGGCGGGCTCGGCGGCGTGCCGGGACGGTAGGCCATGACGTTGCGGGTCGTGCTTCTGGCGGAAGGGGGACCGTGACCTCGATTGGGACCCGGCGCACTACTTGGTCGAACGCGCAATCTCGGACTCGGGATTCGCTGTTTTGTGATTGAGTCGGGCTGACCGGATCGCCGTGCTCGTGCTCGTGCTCGTGCTCGAAATGCGAGGTGGGTGTGGACTTCCCGCAACGGATACGGGGCACAGGCCGATAGGAGCGACGAAGCAAGGAGGCTCGGCGATGACATGCGCTGTCCGGGAGTTCGAGGCTTGGCTCATCGCAGACGCGGAAGAAGTCCGCAGCTTGCTTGGTTCGGTGCAGTCTCCATCTGCCCTCGAATCGCTGCCCCCGCGCGAGGCGAAGGATCTGCTCATCGGGTGGGTGACGGGCAAACGACAGGACGAGCGAGCCATACGTGTGTCGCTCGCTCGAAGCTGCCGGCTCGATGTCGTCCGCGAGCGGTGTCCTTCGTTTGGCCTCTTTCTTCGAGAGCTGGCGGTCTGAAGGTCCGTTTCAGACCACGGACTGCAGGTACTCGACGGCGTACAACGTCAGCTTCATTTGGGCTGCATCCAAGTCTCTTCCGTTCGCGGTGCGCGACGTGACGGGTGACGGTCTGCCGGAGATCATGCTTCTTGGTCCCGCGTCGGGCACCCTGCGGTACTTCACCTCGCCGAACTTCACGACCGCGTACACCGTCCAGCTCGGCAGTCATATGGCCATCGTGCTATGAACCCAGGAGGGCGTCTCACATGTCGACCACAACAAGATCCGTTGCCGTCCCCATCTGCGTGGCTCTCCTGGCCCTGACGTCCTGTCGAAACGAGTCCATGGGGCCTGATCCCGCGCCTACGAGCGCCACGGACGCCGGCTCGGATGGGACCATGCCTGGCGATGCTCATACCGAGGTCGACGCCAAGCCCAAAGCCTGCCCCACGGATTTGGCGGGGCCGAAGTTGGTGCAGGTTGAGCCGGCGACCGGCGCGCGCTACTGCATCGACTCAACCGAGGTAACACAGGGTCAGTACGCTGAGTTCCGCAAGGCGCTCTCGGGGGAACAGGCGCAGAACGAAGCAGCGGCCGCTCTTCCCGAGGGATGCCCCTCGACGCTTCGGCTCGTGCCCGAGGGCGTATCAGCCCCGCCGTGCGACTCCACCCCGGAGGCCTTTGACTTTCTCGGCAACCACTCCGACTACCCGGTCGCCTGCATCTCGTGGTGCGCGGCCTATTCCTACTGCAGGTGGGCTGGGAAGCGGCTGTGCGGGCGCATCGGCGGTGGGGCTCTCGACAAACAGGATCTGTCCGACGCCAAGGCCAGTCAGTGGTATCACGCGTGCAGCCAAGCAGGGGAAACCGCGTACTCCTACGGGAACGACTTTGACGAACAGCGCTGCAACGGTATCCACGAGTGGGCCCCCGTGAACGAGGAGACCGCCTGTCGAGGCTCCAAGCCGCCTTTCGATCAGATCGTGGACCTCTCCGGCGGCTTGGCGGAGTGGCAGGACGGGTGCATCCTCGGGACCGAGTTGGGATGCTACGTTCAATCGTGGCGGCAAGACCAGGTGGAGTCAGAGTTGCGCGTTGCGAACGACCCGGCGTGTTCCGACGCGATCCTGTCCCGAGCCCAGGGCTACGCGCCCGACATCGGCTTCCGGTGCTGTCTCGACCTGTAGGGCTGGGTCACGACCCCTTCACTCCGAAGGGGCGCACAGGGAATACGGAGCCGCGGTGAGGAGTCCACACGCCTCCTGTTCGGACGCGCACCGGTCACCCAGGCAAACGCGTGCAGACACCTCACCGCCGCAGCAGCAAACCGTGGGACAGACCTCGTCTCCGCGGGCGATTCCATCCCCGGTTGGCACTCACAGTCCGGCCGCCCGAAGACGAGACTGTACAATACACCCTCCGAGGTCGTCCCTGACGCAACCAAGCCGTCGCGCACGTCACACTCCGTCCCGTCGCACAAATCCCACGCTTGCCTCTCTGCGTCGCACCCCGCGATCTCTTCAAAGCTCGGCCCATGACACGTGAGGGACGACGCCTCCATCAGGCAGTCCGTGAAGCGGGCCCACGCCTCGGTGCACCCGTTGCCACTGGCTTCGCGGCTCGACTGGTGACAGACGTCGACGCATCCTGGCGAGCCGCCCGTCGCGCCGCCCGAACCCTCCACGACCGTCAGCGCGCAGCCCATCGCGTCCAGCCTGGTGCACAGGGCATCGCAATCCACCTCTTCGGCGTCGGTCTGGCACCCGCTGACGAGTGGGAGCAGTACGACGGCGGTTATCAAGATCGAAGATGTATGCCAAGTCATCTCGTTCCTCCAACGATGCTTGCCTCCAGCGCCGGCAACCAATGCGCAGGATTCCGCTCGTGGACCTGCCGCACCAGATGCGGTGCCGTCAGGTTGAGCTCGTCGAAGCAGGTGTTGATGTAGATGCCCTTGGCGTAGAGCATCGTCCCCATGCCACCGTCGAACAGAATGGTGCCGTCTTCGAGACGTTCACGAAATGGATTGCGCATGACCTTGCCTCTGGAGCTCGCGGGCGCGGCTGGCACCCATTAGGCGGCGAAGGGTAGCGCGAACGGGTGAGACGCGTCCACGCCGACTCCAATCCGGTGTATGTTCCGCCCATGGTCCGCAGATCTCACCCGCAGCACACCGAGATCGCATTCGGCCTGCCCCCCAGCTTCCTCGGCTCACGACATCGTGAGGTTCCGGAAGCGGTGGCGGAATTTCTCTCGACGCGGCTCAACAGACGGGTCGTTCCGTTTCAATCCCTGACCTACGACGACCTTTGCAGCCAGGTGTCCGATGGTCAGGTTCAGGCGGCTTGGTTGCCGCCTGCCTTGTTCGTCGAGCTCGATCGGACGATCGGGCTTCGCGCGGTGGCTGCTGCCGAGCGCGGTGGGGGCATCGGCTACTACGCGGCGTACTTCACGTTGCGCAGCACGGGGGTGACGTCCCTGGACGCTCTGCGTGGGCGCAGCGTGGGATGGGTCGACCCGAGTTCGGCGGCGGGGTACGTGTTCCCGCGGCTGCAGCTTGCCGCCATGGGCATCGACCCGACCGAAACCTTCCAAGAAGAAGTCTTCTTCCGCTCCCACGAAGCCGTGGTGCGCGCCGTGCTCGGGCGGGCGGTGGACGTGGGCGCCACGTTCGTGCACGTGGACCCGCGCGAGCCCAAGAAGATCTTGCGCGCAGGCTGGGATCCGAGCCCCGACGATCTCGACACCTCCCAGATCCATTCCCTCGACCCCTTCGGTCCGCTGCCCGCCGACGTCATCGCTACCGCGATGGACCTTCCTGAGCGCCTCGCTGACGAGCTGGGTCACGCGTTCTTGGAGATCCACGCCGTCCCGGAGGTTGCCGAGGCGGCGCGTCGCCAGTTCGGAACAGGGCGCTTCATGCCCTTCAACCCGGGTGCCTACGACGTGCTTCGCAGGGCCATGGACATGGCAGAAGGCAGCGGGGTAGAAGTGGCCGCCTCCCTGCGTCCGAGCTTGCTCGTCTGATCCGCACGCGTTCTCAAACCCCTTCGATTTTAGGTGTTCGGCGCGTGGCGAGGAAGGCCGACGCGAAGCGTCATGACATCCATCACATAGGACGTGTGCGGGAATGTCCGACCCGTGTTATGCCCCTCCCCCCAACGCGGTTTGCCCGGGTCCCGGACCCGGCCTGCCGCCCTGGTTTTCAGCGCCCTGAACGAGGATTCTCGATGGCTCTCGATCGCGAAGAACTTCATCTGCTTCTCGATACTCTACGGTCCTTCTGCGACCGCAACCTGCCCTTGGCCCGTCGGCTCGAGCTCGATGCGCACCACACCTACCCCGCTGACGTGATCGAAGGGCTCTTCGGCGAGGTGGGGTTGCACCTGCTGTTCCTCCCGACCTCGTGCGGGGGCATGGACGGCGGCGCCTTCGACATCTACCGCGTCAGCGAGCTGATGGCCGAGTACGACCTGGGCGTGGCCACCGCGGTGCTCGCCACGTTCCTCGGGACGGACCCGATCGTCGTCGGGGCCACCGACGAACAGAAAGCCCTGTGGATGACCCGTATCGCCGAGGAAGCCCTCGTCGTGGCGTACGCCGTCACCGAGCCGGCCGTCGGCAGCGACCTGGGCGCGATGAAAGCCACGGCACGCCGGGTCATGGAGGGAGACCAGATCAAGGGCTACGTCCTGAACGGCGAGAAGCAGTTCATCACCAACGGTGGCGTGGCCGAGATCACCACGGTGCTCGCCATGGCTCCCGACGGCCCTTCCTTCTTCATCGTGGAGAAGGGAACGCCCGGGTTCGAGCCCTCCAAGCCCGAGGAGAAGCACGGCATCTGCGCGTCGAACACCACGGCCATCTCGATCCAGGACGTGTTCGTGCCTTTCGACAGGCTTGTCGGTGGTGTGGAGGGGCAAGGGCTCGCGCAGGCGCAGAAGGTGTTTGGCTACACGCGGCTGATGGTGGCGGCCTTCGGGCTCGGTGCGGGCAACGCCGCGCTGGCTCGCATGATCCAGTACGCGCAGGAACGCGTGCAGGGCGGCGGGCTCCTGGCGACCAAGCCGGCCTATACCCACAAGCTGATCGTGCCGCATGTGGTGCACCTCGAGGCGGCTCGCGCCTACATCGACCACGTTGCCCAGCGCATCGACGGCGGTGATCACGACGTGGTCATCGCGGGGGCGATCGCGAAGCTGACCGCATCGGAGGCTGGCAAGGCGGCGGCGGATGCGGCGATCCAGGCCCACGGGGGGTACGGGTACATTCGCGAGTACGAGGTGGAGAAGATCGCCCGGGACGTGCGCATCACGACGATCTACGAGGGGACGAGCGAGATCCTCGAGTGGACCGTGGGGCGGGATCGCTGGGCGCAGCACCTCAAGACGCGCGGGCAGATCTGGCGGCAGGCGGCCGAGCAGATGGACGCGCTGCACGCGCAGCATGCGGACGTCGGTGCGGGGATGGTGGCCGTGGCGATGCGTGCCATTGACACCTTCCTCGAGAAGGCGCGCGAGGCTCGCCTGACCCGGCACCAGCACGTGCTGTTCCGCATTGGCGAAATCGTGGCTCGTGCGGAGACGGCGGCGGTGATGTGCCGCTGGGCGGTGACGGAAGAGCATGACCCGAAGCGGGCGGACGCCGCGACGCTTCGGGCGATGGCGCGCATCTACGCGCGCGAGACGCTGACCCTCGTCATCCAGCAGTCCATGGAGTGGCTGCGTGCCTCGGATGCGGTGGATGCGTCCAGGAGCGGGGACCTGGCGGCTTCCCTGGGAATCGATGCCCTCTGGAAGGGTTACGGCGGTTGGTTGGCAGACATGGACCACGTCGCCCGGGTCGTTCTGGGAGTGGAAGTGCAGGCCTGAGCAAGCGACGAGGAGATGGACGTATGAGCTACGAAGCACTCGAAACGGCAGAGCGGGCGGTTGCAGTGATCGGTGTGGGGGCTGTGCTGCCCGACGCGCCGAATGCGACCCAGTTCTGGGAGAACGTTGCCTCCGCGCGCTACAGCATCATGGACGTGCCGGGCGGACGCTGGGATCCTGCAGACTACTACGACCCCGACCCGAAGGCGGTGGGCAAGACCTACTCGAAGATCGGCGGCTGGGTGCGCGACTTCCAGTTTGACAGCCTCAAGTACCGGATCCCCCCGCGGGTCGCTGCGGCCATGGACATGGCGCAGATGTGGGGCATCACCGCAGCGCACGAGGCGCTTCAGGATGCGGGACATCCCGATCGTCCGCTGGACGTGGATCGCACCGCCGTCATCGTCGGCAATGCCATGGGCGGACAGCTTCATTACAAGACGACGTTCGGGGTCATGGCTCCGCCCTCGCTCTCCAGGGTGTTGCGTGCGTCCAAGACGGGCAACAGCCTTGACCCGGCGACGCGTGCCGCTCTCGAACGAGAGCTTGTCGAGGGGCTGCGCGGTCTCGTCCCTGGCATCACCGAGGACTCGATGCCGGGTGAGCTTGCCAACGTGGTGGCCGGCCGCATCGCCAACGTCTTCGACCTGCACGGACCCAACTACATTTGCGACGCAGCTTGTGCGTCCTCCCTTGCCGCCCTCGACGCGGCGATCGAAGGGCTGCTCTCGCGCCACTACGACGTAGCCGTGTGTGGCGGGGTCGATCGCAACATGGGGCCGGCGACCTTCGTCAAGTTCTGCAAGGTGGGCGCCCTTTCCCCGGACGGCTCGCGACCGTTTGCCAAGGGAGCCAATGGCTTCGTCATGGGCGAAGGCGCTGCCATGTACGTGCTCAAACGTCTCGCCGACGCCGAGCGCGATGGCGATCGCGTCTATGCCGTCATCCGCTCCGTGGGCGGCGCGAGCGATGGCAAGGGCAAGGGCATCACGGCGCCCAACCCGGAAGGTCAGAAGCGCGCGGTCCTCCGCGCCTACGAGCGCGCCGGTTTCCCGCTGTCCACGGTGACGCAGATCGAGGCGCACGGCACCTCGACGATCGTGGGCGACGTGGCGGAGGTGGCGGCGATCAACGAGCTGTACCGAGGGGTGGATCTTCCGAAGCGCTCGGTGGCGCTGGGGTCGATCAAGTCCCAGATCGGTCACCTCAAGGCCGCGGCCGGCGCCGCTGGCATGCTCAAAGGCATTCTCGCCCTCCATCACAAGGTGCTCGCGCCCTCGGCCCAGTTCGTGGAGCCGAACCCGAACATCCGCTTCGAGGACGGACCCTTCTTCGTCAACACGGAAGCTCGACCTTGGGAGCGCCCCGCCAACGTGCCCCGCCGCCTCGGGGTCAGCGCGTTCGGTTTCGGTGGCACGAACTTCCACGTCGTGCTCGAAGAGCATGTCCCGGGCATGCTCACCCAGCGACGCCCGCAGGCGCAGGTGCCGGTCCAGATCGGTGGTGCGTCGGGCGGACCCATCGGTTCCGCCTCCGAGGCTCGCACCCAGGAGCCGCCCATGCTGCGTGGCATGGTCATGGCCCACGGCAACACGCTCGGCGAAGTACGTGCTCAGCTCGTCAAGCTCGCCGAGGATGCAAGCAAGGGCCTCACCCCACCCCGCGAGCTTCCCTCCGCCCAAGCCATGAGCGCCCCCGAGCGCGTCGCGATCGACTTTGGGTCCGCGGAAGAGCTCGAAGCGCGCGCCGTCAAGGCCATCGAGTGCGTCGACGACGACCGTGCCGCCGCCTGGCGCCTCGCGCGTGGCAAGGCCGTGTTCCGCGGCCATGAAGCCCCGGGCAAGATTGCTTTCCTCTTTCCCGGACAGGGCTCCCAGTACGTCAACATGCTGCGCGAGCTGCGGGACGTGTCCTCGACCGTCCGACGCATTTTCGACGAAGCCGACGACGTCATGCGGGACCGGCTCGATGGCCGGGTCCTGACCAAGCTGATTTTCGTGGATTCGACCGACGAAGGCTTGCTCGCGAGCGCCGAGGAAGCGCTGCGCCACACGACCGTGACCCAGCCCGCGATGCTCGCCGCGGACAACGCCCTCTCGAGTCTGCTGCAGGAATACGGGATCGCCCCGGACATGGTCATGGGCCATAGCCTGGGCGAGTACGCCGCGCTCGTGGCGGCCGGCGTCATGCCCTTCGCCGACGCCCTCGTGGCCGTCAGCGCGCGAGCCAAGGAGATGGCGAACGTCTCTCTGGCCGACTCCGGCAAGATGGCCGGCGTCATCGGACAGTACGACAAGATCCCGCCCGTCCTCGAGAAGGTTGGCGGCTACGTCGTGGCTGCCAACCGCAACTCCCACAAGCAGACCGTCATCGCAGGAGCCAGCGACGCGGTCGACAAGGCGTCGGACATGCTGCGCGACGCGGGGCTGCGTGTCATCCCGCTCAACGTCTCCCACGCGTTCCACTCGAACATCGTGGCGCCGGCCAGCGAGCCCCTTCGCCGCGTCATTCAGGGGCTGCGCATCTCGTCTCCGCGCGTCCCCGTCGTCGCCAACGTCGACGGCAAGCTCTACCCGTCGGAGCCGGGATCGCGCGATGCCATCGTGGACCGGCTCGCGCGCCAGATCGCGGCCCCCGTGCAGTTCGTCGATGGGCTCGAGACCCTCTACGAGGCCGGTGTGCGCGTGTTCGTGGAGGTGGGACCCAAGAAGGTCCTCGCTTCCTTCGCCGAAGAGGTGCTGTCCGAGCGCGGTGACATCGTCGCCCTCGCCACGAACAACCCGAAGAAGGGGCCTGAGGCCTCCTTCGGCGCGGCCCTGGCTTACCTGTACTCCATCGGTCGTGGCAACCCTCGCAAACAAGCAACACCGCAAGCCCCAGCCCGGCGGGAGCACGTACCGAACGTTCCCGTGGTGGCGCCCCCCGTCATCTACGATGCGCCCGTCGCACCGCTTCCCCCCGCGATCCTTCCGGCGCGCGTAGCCCCGTCCGCGGATCCCTCCACCGTCGATCAGCAGACGACCCTCGAGCTCGGACGCATCTTCGCCGAGTTCCTCGACCGCGGCATGCGTGTCTACAGCGGGGCCCAGCCTGCCCCGCTATCCCATGGCCCCCAGTCTCTCCCCGTGTCCGCCCAGGGTTCCGTCGTCGTGTCCGGCGCCGGAGTGGGCCTCCCTGGCCTCGACCATCGTCTGTTCGATGACGACGGGGTCGACCGCATCCTGCGCGGCGAGCAGCTCATCGGACCCATCTCGCAACGCATGCAAGACCTCATGGTCGACAAGAACGTCGTCCGCCTCATCAAGAGCGAGACCGAGGGCCCCCGGCTCGACCTCATCACCGACGCGTCCGACGTGCTTCATCTCGCCGGGCAGCGCGGTGCGTTCAGCCTCGTCGACGACTTCGGCATCGCCGAGGAACGCGCCGACGCGTACGACGTCACGACGGCCATGGCCATTGGCGCCGGCATCGAGGCGTTGCGGGACGCCGGGATTCCGCTCGTTCGCAGGTACCGCAAGACGTCGAAGGGGACGTACCTCCCCGATCGGTGGATGCTTCCCGAGCCGCTGGCCGACGAGACCGGCGTGATCTTCGCTTCCGCGTTCCCTGGGTACAACCGCTTTGCCGAGCTGATGGCCGAGTACCAGGAGTACCGAGCCGCTCGCTCGCGCGTCGAGGTGCTCGAGCGAGCGCGGACCAAGCTCTCTGGGCCAGACGCTTCCGCCATCGACGCGCTGATCGCCGAAGAGCGTGGCAAGCTCGACGCATCCCCCTACCGCTTCGAGCGAAAATTCCTGTTCGAAATCCTCGCCATGGGCCACTCCCAGTTCGCGGAGCTCATCGGCGCACGAGGTCCCAATACCCAAGTCAACTCCGCGTGCTCCTCCACCACCCTCGCGGTGGCCACTGCCGAGGACTGGATCCGGAGCGGACGATGCAGTCGCGTCATCGTCATCGCCGCGGACGACGTCACCAGCGACAGCATGATCGACTGGATCGGCGCCGGGTTCCTCGCCACGGGTGCCGCCACCACGGAGACGGATGTCACGCAGGCGGCCTTGCCCTTCGATCGTCGTCGAAACGGCATGATTCTGGGCATGGGCGCGTGCGCCCTCGTCGTCGAGTCCGAGGACGCAGTTCGCGCGCGTGGGATGCGGGGGATCGTGGAGATCCTTGCGACGGACATGGCCAACAGCGCGTTCCATGGGACGCGACTCGACGTGAATCACATCTGCTCGGTGATGGACCGGGTGGTTACGACCGCGGAGCAGCGGCACGGGATCGACCGGCGCCAGATCGCTCCTCACACGGTGTTCATTTCGCACGAGACGTACACGCCCGCGCGGGGCGGGAGCGCGTCGGCGGAAGTGCACGCGCTTCGAACCGCCTTTGGGGAGTCCGCTTCGGACATCGTGATCGCCAACACCAAGGGTTTCACGGGTCATCCCATGGGGGTGGGCATCGAGGATGCGTTGGCGGTCAAGGTGCTGGAGAGCCGCATCGTCCCGCCCATTCCCAACTTCCGCGAGGTAGACCCGGAGCTCGGCAGGCTGAACCTGTCCCGGGGCGGCAGCTACCCGGTGGACTACGCGCTCCGCTTCTCCGCCGGCTTCGGCTCGCAGCTCGCCATCACCCTGTACCGACGCCTCACGGGCAAGCACGAGCGCACGGCCGACGCCTCCCGGTACAAGGAGTGGCTACGCGCCATGTCGGGCTACTCGAACGCCACGACGGAGGTCGAGAAGAGGACTCTGCGTGTTCAGGACCAAGGCCTCCCTGCGGAGACCCCGCGACCCACGGGCTGGCTGTACGGGCAGCCGCCTAGGATTCGCGCGTTGGCCCCAGAGACGTCGACGCCGACCCTGCCGTCCGCTTCCCTCGAGCCGTTGCCCCCGGCGCCGCTTCGGGCCGCACCGAGCATCCCCACGCCGCTCCCTCCCACGCCTACGCCGGTCACGTCGCCTGCGACGTCGTCCGGTGCTCTGGGCGAACTGGCGGACAAGGTGATCGCGATCGTGGCCGAGAAGACCGGGTACCCCACCGACATGCTCGCCCTCGACCTCGACCTCGAGGCCGACCTGGGCATCGACACGGTGAAGCAAGCGGAGGTCTTCGCCGAGCTGCGCTCGGTCTTCCGTCTTCCCCGGCGCGACGATCTCAAGCTGCGTGACTATCCGACGCTCGATCGCGTGATCGGATACGTACGCGATGCCCTCGGGGTGCATGCCCCTGCGGCTGCCCCCCAGGCTGCTGTTGCGACTCCTGTGGCATCGCCCCAGCCGGTTGCCGCGCCCGCGCCGGCAGCGTCAGGTCTGGATGCGGTGGCAGAGAAGGTGATCGCGATCGTGGCGGACAAGACCGGGTACCCCACCGACATGCTCGCCCTCGATCTCGACCTCGAGGCCGACCTGGGCATCGACACGGTGAAGCAAGCGGAGGTCTTTGCCGAGCTGCGCTCCGCTTTCGCCCTTCCCCGTCGCGACGATCTCAAGCTGCGAGACTACCCGACGCTCGGACACGTCATCGGTTACGTGCGGCAAGGTCGTCCCGACCTCGCCCAGCCGGAGCCTGTTGCGCCTCCCCCGCCGGTGGCCGCGCCCACCCAGACGCCTCCCCCCCCCGCCGCGGATGCGTCCGCCGACGACATCACCCGTGCGGTCCTGCAGATCGTGGCGGACAAGACGGGGTATCCCACCGACATGCTCGAGCTCGAGCTCGACCTCGAGGCCGACCTGGGCATTGACACCGTCAAGCAGGCCGAGGTCTTCGCCGTCGTTCGCGACCAGTTCCACATCCCGCGCGCCAACGACCTCAAGTTGCGCGACTATCCGACGCTCGGACACGTGGTCGGGTTCGTCCGAGACAACATGTCGAAGGCCGCCGCCCCTGCGGCACAAACGCCCTCCAAGGTCGCGACGCCGACCGCGCAGAACTCCGGCCCCACGGCCCGCAGGCTCGTTCCCATGCCCATCGTCCGACTGCCCATCGGCCTGTGCAAGCCGACCACCGCCAAGATCCGCGCCGAACAACGCGTGGTCGTGGTCGGGGACAAGGCTGGCGTCGCCACGCGACTCGTCGAAATTCTCTCGAAAAAGCGCGTGAAGGTGCTTCACGTCGACAACGCCATCCCTGCCCACGACCTCGTCAAGTCCGTCGTCGAATGGGCCGGGCCGGACCCGGTCGACGGGGTCTTTTTCCTCCCCGCCCTCGATACCCAAGCATCCTTGGACGAGATGCCTGCCGACGCGTTCCTGGCCTTGCTCGACCGCCACGTTCGCGCGCTCTACGGTTTGGCTCGCGCCCTGTACGCTTCCTTCGATCGATCGGGAACCTTCTTCATCGCCGCCACGAACCTGGGAGGCACGTTCGGCTACGGTCCCACGCCAGCTCAGGACCCCTGCGCAGGACCCGTCAGTGGCTTCACCAAGGCGTTCGCTCGCGAGCGCGAGAAGGCCGTAGTCAAAGTCGTCGACTTCGCCGCCACGGAGCCCCGAGAGACCGTCGCTGCTCGTCTGTTCGAGGAAGTGGAGCGGGACCCCGGTGCCGTGGAAGTCGGCTACCAGGGCATCACCCGCTACGGCATCACCCTGGTCGATCAAGCTTGTCCTTCTGGGGTGGCAGGACCCTTCCTGAGCGCCGAGAGCGTCATCCTGGTCACGGGCTCCGGCGGTGCCATCACCTCCGCGATCGCTGCGGATCTTGCCGCCGCTTCCCATGCGACCTTCCACCTCATGGACCTTCCGCCCGCCCCGCGGTCCGACCATCCCGATCTCGACCGCATCACCTCCGACCGAGAAGGCCTCAAGCACGAGGTCATGGACCGCCTCCGCTCCGCATCCAAGGAGCGCGTCACCCCCGTGATGGTGGAACGCGAGCTCGTACGCATCGAGCGCGAAGCCGCCACACGCGAAGGCATCCGCGCCGTCGAGCGGGCCGGCGGCAAGGCCGTCTATCACAGCTGCGACGTGACCAACACGCCGGACGTAGCGACCATCATCCAGGACGTCATCGCCAAGCACGGTCGCATCGACCTCATCGTTCATGCGGCAGGCCTCGAGCGAAGCCGTCCCCTCGACGTCAAGGACCCGGTCGAGTTCAACCTGGTCTTCGACGTCAAGGTAATGGGGATGTTCAACCTCCTGGCCGCCACGCGCAACGTGGACGTCGGGGCGATCGTCTCCTTCTCCTCCGTGGCGGGACGCTTCGGCAACGCGGGTCAAACCGACTACAGCGCCGCGAACGACTTCCTGTGCAAGGTCACATCGGCCCTGCGCACCCTGCGCCCCAAGACGCAGGCGCTCGTCATCGACTGGACCGCGTGGGGTTCGATCGGCATGGCGACCCGCGGCAGCATCCCTGAGATCATGAAGCGCGCTGGCATCGACATGCTCGACCCTGCGGCGGGCATCCCCGTGGTCCGTCAGGAGTTGCAGAGCAAGAGACGCGGAGAGCTCGTGGTGTGTGGAGCGCTAGGCATCCTCACGGAGCGTCGCGACGCGGACGGGGGAGCCTCGAAGGGAGAGTCTCTCCCGGCTGCACCGGGCCACGCCTTTGCCTTCAAGGCTTTGCGTGCCGATCCCTACGAGGGTGTCGTGCTTTCGACCGTGCTCGACCCGAAGCAGCCGTACCTCGACCATCACCGGATCGATGGTGTGCCCGTGATGCCCGGCGTGATGGGACTGGAGCTGTTCGCTCAGGCAGTGGCCGCTCTGTTGCCAGGTGCCAGCGTCAAGGCTGCGCGGGAGGTGCAGTTCGCCGCACCGCTGAAGTGCTATCGGGACGAGCCTCGGGAGGCGATCGTGACCGTTCGTCTGGTGCGCGGCGCCCACGGAGACAGGGCCCTGTGTACGCTGCAGTCCCTGCAGGCGATCAAGGGCTCCGACAAGCCCGCGGAGCCGAAGCTGCACTTCGCGGCCACGCTCGTGCTGACGCAGGAGCCGAGCGCTGGCGAGACGGCCGAAGCCATGACCGCGAAGGCCGATAGCGGAAGCGTTGGACGGCAGGACCTGTACAAGGCCTACTTCCACGGACCTGCCTTCCAGGTCCTCGAGGGCACTCACGTCGGCCGGGACGGCACGACCCTGCTGGGACGTTTGCAGCAACCCATGCCCGAGCTCACCCGAGAGCCCACCACGCTGCTCACGGCCCCGCGCTTGCTGGAGCTGTGCTTCCAGACGGCAGGGGTGATCGAGATCGGGTCCACCCGGAAGCTGGGCCTTCCTTCCCGCATCGAAGAGGTGCGGGTCTTTGCCGGCGCGGACGACGCGGGCCAACGGTCGGCGCGCGTTCGCGTGGGAACGGGAACGGAAGGCCTCCGGTTCGATGCCGTGGTGACCGACGATGCGGGCGGCGTGCTGCTCGAGGTCGTGGGCTACCACACCTCCGCCCTGCCCTCCCAGATGGACGAGGCCACGTGGGCTCCCCTCGGGGCTGGACTACGAGGTTTCGCTCACACCTAAACAGAGTCACATTGATCCGAGCGGAAAACTAGGAACTAGGAAGAGGAACACGGAATGCGAATGCGAACGCCAGCGTGTCGCGGAGGGTGATCACGAAGCCTGCGGTGCGGAGCCCATTCTACCTTCCGTGTTCGCATTCCTGTTCCTAGTTCCTAGTTTCCATGACCTCGGTTTCGCCACGGCTCAACGTGATCTGTTCTCCCATGGCCCCTTCTGTCCCCATTTGGGTCGCCCTCCTCGCGGGGGGCGCCCCGCCTGATTGGCCCCTTCACTCTCGCGAAGCTCTGGCCCTGAGTCCCCGCGCGGTCCCAAAGCGAAGGGACGACTTCCTGCGCGGTCGGGCCGTCGGGCGCGAGCTTGCACGCCAAGTGCTAGGCATCAACCCCGCTTCGCTCGCCATCCTGCCCGACGACCGCGGGGTTCCCTGGCTGGAACACGACCACCAAGGGCGCCTCCCGTTCTCTCTCTCCCTCAGCCACACCGCCGAGGTGGCCGGGGCTGCCCTCACGCACCTTCCCTGGCTTGTGGGTATCGATGTCGAGCACCCCATCGAGTCACCCGCAGCGGTCATGGGGGACTACTTCGAGCCTGGGGAGGCCGCACGCTGCGACCATGCGGACGAAGCCGAGGTTCGCTGGCGTGCCGCGGAGGTTTGGGCCCTGAAGGAAGCGGGGCTCAAGGCGCTGGGCACGGGACTGACGGTGCCAGCCTCCGCGGTCCGGGTTCACGCTGTGGAGGGGGAAGCCAATCCGGAGGGCTGGCACGGTGTGACGCTTGTTCTCGGCGACGCCGCTCCCGATCGGCACCGTACCGCCCGAGCGTGGGTGCGCCGGACCGCGCGGGTGGTGGTGGCCTTGGCCGTTCTGCGTGACCCGCGGGATGGACGTGACGTCGTGCCGGAAGCCCCGCGGTCCTTGCGAGGTTGATCAGGCCGGGCGAGTGAGGTAGTCCACCACGTTCTTGCGGAACATGAAGATGAGCAAGACGATGGGATAGATGAGGCCGATGCAGGTTCCTGCCATGCCGCCGACGGCCCCACTTGCGGCGCCGATTGCCTCTGGGCCGCCCGACGAGCTGGCCTGTTCAATCAGCGGCCCCACGAGGAATACTGCGTTCACGACGCCACCGAGCAGCGCCATCACGATGGCGTAGATGGCGTAGACGATGGTGGCCGTGCGGCCCCAGGCTTTCGACAGGAGCAACCCCACGCCCGCGGCCACGAGCACGCAGAGGAATACCAGGCCGAGGGGCACGCTCACGTACATGAAGATTCGGTACGCCTGACTGGATTGCATGATCCCGTACACGGGGTTCGACGCGTCCATCCCCAGCAGGATGAGGACGGACCCCACGGTGCCCAGCAGTCCGAGCACCGCGAACAGGAGGTTCAGCACGCCGAGCACGACGATCGAAACGGGTCGTTGCATGGGCCCTGCATACCATGCGGCTGGCCGGAAGGTCCCGGTCGATGTGGGGGCAAACTGTGCGTCTCGGAATGAAAGCCCTGGGCGGTGCGTCCAAGAGGAGGACCCAGGGTCGCGTCGCGGCGAATTTATGCTACACCAGAAAAGAAGGTACAATGACCCCTCGATGTACGCCTGGAGCAGACGGATGGTGAAGCGACCGAGTCGCGGAGGAAGCCGAGCCCGCGGGCTCGCAGCGGCTCTACTGGCGGGTTTGCTGGGATGTTCGAGCTCCACGCCTGCCGAGTCGCGGGCCGCGTCGACCAGGTTGGCTCCGGAGCCCGAATCGGAGCCCGTTCGTCGTCCCGCTGCGATCCTGGCAGAGTGGTTCGAGGATCTGCCCTGTCCTTTGCCGGCCCCCCTTCCTTTCGTGGAAGGTTCGTCCACCATCGCCGTGCTGCCCGATACCCAGGTCTACTCGGACATGTACCCCGAGGTCTTCGAGCGGCAGACACGGTGGATCGTCGACCAGCACAAGCAGCGGGACATCCGCTTTGCCTTGCACCTGGGCGACGTCACGGAGCGAGCGAGTGCGCGAGAATGGAAGTCGTCTGCGGCGGCGATGGGGCGGCTGGAGGGGGCGGTCCCCTACGCGTTGGCGGCGGGCAATCACGACTACGAGGAGCGGGGACGGGCGAACACCCGGTTCAGCCTGCTCAGCTCCTACTTCCCCACGCAGAAGTTCCGGAAGATGGGGACCTTTGGTGGGTCCTACAACGCTGGGGTTCTGGACAACAGCTTCCACCTGTTCTCCGCGGGAGGCCGCGACTGGATCGCGCTGATGCTCGAATGGGGGCCAAGGCGCGACGTGGTCGCTTGGGCCAACAAGGTTCTCAGCGCCCACGCGGACCGTGCGGCCATCATCGTCACCCACGCCTATCTGTTCCATGACGGCTCCCGGTACGACCACATCCGAGACGATCAGCCCTGGAATCCCCATCACTACCCGACGTCGGAGCTTCCCGGGGGAGTGAGTGACGGGGAAGAGCTCTGGCACGACCTCGTCAGCTTGCATGGCAATGTGGCCATGGTGCTGTCTGGCCACGTGCTCGGGGACGGGGCGGGGTATCTCGCGAGCAAGGGGCGGGTGGGCAATACCGTGCACCAGATGCTCTCGAACTACCAGATGATGCCGGGCGGGGGACGAGGTTACTTGCGGTTGCTGGAGCTGATGCCCGACGGCCGGACCGTGCAGGTCAAGACGTACTCTCCTGTGTATGACGATCACATGACGAGCGACCAGCATCAGTTCGTGATCGAGCTCGACGTGCGTCTCGGACAGCCCTGCAAGGGCAATCGTCCTTGCGACCCGTACGCGGAGCTGCTGGAGACGGGGTAGCGCCGACGCGCGGTGGGGGGAGGCGCGAGCTACAGAGAAGATGGGTCAGCGGTGCTCATCCAGACGGTGCCGCTGGTCCCGATGGCGGATCGCACACTCGCGTAGCTGTAGTGGACGCGCTTGCCGTTGGTGGACGTCCGGCCCGGGTAGCCGCAGCCCACGCATCCCGCCCACTTGCCCGCGGGGTCATTGACGTACCACCCGGTCGAATCGTACCCGACGAGCACCACGATGTGGCCGGACCCGGTGAAGTAGCCGTGCACCACCACGGGACGTCCGGCGTCGATATGGGCCTTGATGGCGGAGTCCGTCGCCGCGTACGTTGAAGTCGCCTCGAGTCCGTAGGCGCGATACAGGTTTGCCAGGTTGCCTGGAGACTGGCCCTGTGCCTTGCCGTACTTGACATAGAGGCTGTCGGGGGTGACGCCCTTTCCCCAGTGCTTCAGGACCATGGCCGCCGAGGTCAGGCCGCACGTCGAACCAGGCTCGTAGGCGTTGTGATACTGGTAGAAGTACGGCACCGAGAGGGGGTTGGACGTTCCGACCGTGGCCTTGTCGGGCACCATGGTCCGCTTCCACCGCATGGTCTCGCAGGCCAGGCCGCCCCCGCCGGTCTTGCACTTGTCGACCAGCGACGGGGAGAAGGGCCCGAACAGGTGGTCGCCCTCCCCGCAGTATCGCTTCTTGGCGTCCAGGCTGCTGCCCGGAGGGCACGTCCCTGTCCCCCGCAACGCGCGCGCGAAGTCCAGGTCCCAGCGCTCCCCCTTGCAGGCTTGACTCCCACCGCCGTGGTCCACGCAAGCCTCGATCATGGACGTGGTAAAAGGCCCCACCGCATCCGACGCGGAGATGCACAGCCGGTGGTCAAAGTCGTAGTCCGTCCCGTCCGGGCACCACACGTCCGGGCGCTCCGGCACCATGGTCTTGGCCCATCGCGTTGTCTCGCACGCAGGTCCGCCCTCGGTCCGCTTGCACCGGTCCACCAGGGCGAAAGAGAAAGGACCGTATACGTTGTTCCCCTCCGTGCAATACCCACGCTTCACGTCGAGGGACGAGCCCGGCGGACACCGCCCGCTGCCCCGGATCGACTTCGCGAAGTGGGCACTCCACCACGCCTTCTCGCACGCTCCCGCCCCTCCACCGTAGGCCTTGCACGTCTCGATCATGGCGGGCGTGAACGGCCCGAGAGCCTCCGACGACGTCGTGCACAGACGGTAGGTGGCATCGTACCAGGAGCCGGGAGGGCACCAGTACGTGCTGTTGCTCAACGCGGTGGACCCGTGCTCCGACTCCTCGTCCTCGAACGGACCCTCCGCGGTCTCGAGGCCGCAGGCCACGGCCAGCAGTGCGATGAGGATGGCCGCAGCCATCGGGACCAGGGGGGCAGGACGGAAGCTTGCGCGGCGCATGCCTTCCGTTGGTACAAGATCTGTGCCTCGGTGCGACGGCATCCAGCCCGCCCATTAACGGGCGGGGCAAGACATCAGAGGTGATTGGGTGAGATCCCCCGCATCACAGTGGGAAGTGCTGCTTCCAGCTATGGCTCCGGCCCCAGGCGGGGCCGGACGAGGTCAGTAGGTGCTTTCCTTGATCTCGAAGTGCTCTTTGGCGTGCTTGCACGCGGGACACTGGGCGGGAGGCTCTGTTCCCTCGTGCACGTAGCCGCAGTTGCGGCACTTCCAGCGTACGGGCTCGTCCTTTTTGAAGGCTTTGCCTTCCTTCACGTTCGCGGCGAGCTTGCGGAAGCGAGCCTCGTGCTCCTTCTCCACGCGCGCGATCATCGTGAACGACGCCGCGATGGCAGGGAACCCCTCCTCCTTGGCGATCGCGGCGAACTTCGGGTACAGCTCGGACCACTCCTCGTTCTCCCCGGCGGCTGCCGCCTCGAGGTTCTCCAGCATCGTACCGACGACGCCGGCTGGGTAGGAAGCCGTGATCTCGACCATTCCCCCTTCGAGGTACTGGAAGAACACCTTCGCATGCTCGCGCTCGTTGTCCGCCGTCTCGAGGAACAGCGCCTCGATCTGTCGATAGCCTTCTTTGCGCGCGACCCCAGCTGCATACGTGTAGCGATTCCTCGCCTGGGATTCTCCCGCGAACGCCGCCAAAAGATTCTTCTCCGTCCTCGTTCCCTTCAAGCTCGGCATGACTCCTCCTTGTGGTTGCAGCCTCTCGAGGCCATCCACGTGACATGGCTCGTCACGAAACCCCGCGCTCGCACAGATCGCGCAGCGCCGGCACACGCTTGCCCAGCTCCGGCAGCTCAGGAATCTGCCGGGCAGATTCCACCGCTTCCCGCACGAGCGACGACAAGCTCGCATCCCCGTACAGGTTCGCGCCCACCACGGCTCCGTCCCGGCACACCAGCCGCAGATACCTTCCCTGGCCGGCCTCCTCGTGCACGCGGAAGCTTGCGTCTGCGGGCTGGAACTCCCCGATGCTGAACATCTGGACGTCGAGCACCTTGAGCTGGTTGGACAGGGGCATGCCATGGAACTCTGCGGCGCCGCCCGCCGCATTCGCTCCCGCCACGGCCCCGTGAGCGTAGGAGAAAGGCCAGAGCCCCGGCACCTGTCCGCGGTGTTCGGCCAGGTCCCCGACCGCGTAGATCGATGGGTCCGACGTCTCCATGCGGTCGTTGACCACGACCCCTCTGTGGACCTCGAGGCCGCACTGCCTCGCCAGGTAGGAGTTGGGACGGACGCCGGTGGCGAGCACGACCAGGTCCGCCGGGATCTCCGTCCCATCCTCGAGCCGGACCGCGCGGACCGCCTCGTCCCCTTCGATCTCCTTGATCCTAGCGTTGCATACGATACGCATCCCGAGACCGCGAAGGTGCTCCTCGAGCATGCGCCCGGCAGGCTCGGCCAGCTGCCGCGGGAGCAGCCAGCCAAACCCTTCCAGCACGACTACCTCGCAGCCGTGCTTGCCGAGCGCTCCCGCCGCCTCGAGCCCGAGCAATCCGCCCCCGATGACCACGCAACGACGCCCCGGCCCCGCAAGCGCGAGCAAAGCCTTGGCGTCCAAAAGCGTCCGGAATGGGTGTACCCCGTCGCGCGTCACGCCCGGTATCGGGGGGACGAACGGGTGAGAACCGTTCGCCAGGACGAGTCGGTCGTATCCGATCCTCTGGCCGTTGCGCAGGAGAACGTCGCGCGTGTGACGGTCGATTGCCACGCAGTCCCCGTGCACGAGGTCGATGTGTCGCTCGGTGAACCAGGCGTCGGGGTGCAGCGGAAGGTCGGAGTCTGTGACTTCGCCGGCGAGCAGCCGGGTCAGGTTCAGGCGGTAATAGGGAAGCCCCGGCTCCTTGGTCACCAGGGTGATGCGGACGTCGGGCGAGGTTTCCCGCGCACGGGCGGCGGCAACGACCCCCGCGATGCCGCCCCCGATGATGAGGACGTGGCGGCCGCGGGGGATGCCTTGGGGGTTGCTCTCGGGCGCGACCGACTCGAACAGCCCGGCATCGACCCCACAGACGGGGCACGATTCGGGCGGACGATCCCCCTCGTGCACGTAACCACAGACCGTGCATCGCCACCCTGGGGCGGGCGGAGGGGCTGGACGATCGGGCACCAGCTCCATGGGGCTGAAGAGGTCCTTCTCGACACCACACACGGGGCACGTCTCCGGGGGCTCCGGACCTTCGTGAACGTAGCCGCAAACCTCACACTTCCATGTGCGCACCGTGGCCATCGTCGTCTCCTTCCATGGGGCGACGCAATCTCTCACAGAAGCGCAGCCGGTTCAATGCACTCCGGCCACGGTGGGCCTATCGACCGAAGGAAGAAAGCGGTTGCTCGTTTGTATGTCGTGCTTCATGTCACTACTTCACAGTATCATCCGCGAACTGTCCCTCGCCTTTCTCGAACATCCCAAAAACATCTACGCGACAATCGCAGTTCCTCGTCGATAGCTCCGGTTGACTGGCGCATAAACGCGTGGTAGCTGTTGTCGTGCAACCAGTCACTATTCGGACGCGACGGGCCAGGAATACGTTCCTCCGCCCCCGTCCTTGCACGAGAGAAGCATGTGCACCTCCAGCCTTTACGGGAGGCCTCTCCGCCCCGCGCCGATCGCCCCGGCCTCCCTCGAGGTGCGCCGATGACCACCTTCTGCCATTCCATCACCGGCGGTGACTACGAACGGGCAGGTCACGCCACCGATGCCCTCAAGGACCTGCTCAAAACCCTCGGCGTCGACCCGGAAAGCACCCGCCGTGCTGCCATCGCCGCGTACGAGGCCGAGCTCAACGTCATCATCCACGCACGGCGCGCCACCCTGCGGGCGACCATCGGCAACCAGCGCCTCGACGTCGAAATCGACGACGAAGGACCCGGAATCGCCGACATCGCCCTCGCCCTCCAACCCGGCTTCTCCACTGCCCCGCAGGCCGCTCGCGCCCTCGGCTTCGGCGCCGGGCTCGGATTGCCCAACATTCAGCGCCACACCGATGCTTTCTTCCTCGACTCCACCGTCGGGGTGGGCTGCAAGCTGCGCTTCGGTGTCGTCTTCTCCTGCGTCGAACCCCTGCCCGCGGCGCCCAACTCCTTGCGCTTCGCCTCCGAACGCTGCTGCGCCTGCCTCCACTGCCTCTCCGCCTGCCCCACCCAAGCCCTGCGCGTGCGTGGCCGGGGACCCGCCCTGCTCGCGCACCGCTGCGTCGACTGCAACGCCTGCGTCGCCGCCTGCGCCCACGGCGCCATCGACCTCGACGCCGACACCCCTTGTCCGAGCGCGAGCGATGTCGACGTGCTCGTGCTGCCCTTCGCCTTCCTCACAGACTTCGGCCCCGCGGCCTCGCCCCGCCGGGTTCACGACGCCCTCTGCGAGATGGGATTCTCCGGCATCGCCCTCATTGAGACGTGGGAGCGCGCACAACGCCATGCCCTCGAGGACATCCTCGCCCATGGGACCCACCCCCTGCCGCTCATCGACGTCTCCTGCCCCGTCGTGACCCGCCTCGTGGAAACGCGATTCCCGTCGCTTCTCGCGCACCTCGCACCCCTGCTCTCCCCCGTCGAGGCGGCTGCCGCCCAACTCAGGGACTGCAAGGCTACGTTCGTGGTGGCCTGCCCTGCCGAAAGGACGTGTCTGCGGCAAGCGGGCGTGCCCGACGATAGAATCCTTGCGCCTCGCACGTTGCGGCAGAAGCTCGACCCGAGCCTCGCCGCAGGCCGGGCGCTCCAGGTCGAACCCGTCTCTCCGCCGCCGCCGCACGCGCCCTCCTCCACGCGAAGGCCCCTCTTCGCCGCCGGCCTTCCCTCGATCCTGCACGTCCTCGAAGCGCTCGAGGCGGAACGCGTCGAACCCGTGGAGCTCGTGGTGCTGAAAGCCTGCGCCGATGGTTGCTTCGGATCTCCGCTGTTCCGTACGCCCTCCGCCGTCGCCGCGCACCGCGCGCACCCCATGCCACCCGTGGACGACGCCGCGCGCCCGGCCGCCATGCGAGGCACTCCGTACCGGGCCCGGGCCGCCCTCCGTCTCGACCCCGACATGCAAGCTTCCGTGAAGAAGCTCCACCGGATGGCCGAAGCCCTGCGGAGTCTCCCCCAGGCAGACTGCGCTCGCTGCGGTGCTCCCACGTGCCGTTCCCACGCCGAAGACTTCGCCCTGGGCAGGATACGCACACTGCAATGCAAGCACCCCAGCGCAAGGAGGGCCCCGTGAACTCACCCCTGCGCCTGCGCGCCATCGCCTCGCACCTCGACTTCATCGACCTCACTCCCGAGATCGATGACGTCGACCCCGAGGTCCACCTCGGGTATGCCTCCGATCTCCTCAGCGATGTGCTTGCGCACGCCCCGGCGGGCGCTGTCCTGGTCACTGCCCAGGCGCACCTCAACGTGCTCGCCGTGGCCTCCCATGTCGGGCTGTCCGCGGTCGTCTTCACCGGAGACGTCCAACCGGCACCGGATGTGCTGCTTCGGGCCGTCGAGGAGGGGATTCCCTCCTTCCGCTCCGCCGGCACCACCTTCGACGTGGCGGGGTGGCTCCACGGGCTGGGCCTGCGAGGAGGGACGCGGTGAAGCGCTTCGCCCTCGACCTGCACCTGCACACCACGCTGTCGTCGTGCGCGGACCGTGCGATGTCGCCCCTGGCGGTGGCAGTACATGCGCGGGAGTGCGGACTGTCGCTCATCGCCCTGTGCGACCACGACCGGGTTGGGGCGGCCCACGGTCTGGCCCCCGTCCCTGGGCTCGAAGTCCTGCACGGCGTCGAAATTACCACCTTCGAAAAGACGCACTTGCTCGGCATTCTGCCAGACTGGGACGCTGCGCTGGCGCTGGCCGCCGACCTCGGCCTCCCCCGGGGGATGGACCCGGAGCGCCCCACCCCTCAGGGATCCTGCCCGACGTTGCCGGAAGGCGTACAGGCGATCCATCGGGCAGGAGGTGTCGCGATTGCGGCGCACGTGGACCGTCCCTCCTCGGGTCTGCTCGGACGCGTGGGCTGCATTCCCGAAGTCGGACTCGACGCCATCGAGCTGTCCGCCTCGGGGCTTTGCCGCATGGATACGATGCATCTCGAGCAGTACGGGCTGCCCGTGCTCGTGGGGTCCGATTCGCACGACTTGAGCGAGATCGGGAGCGTGTTCTGCACGGTCTCGATGCGGTCTGCGTGCTTCGAGGAGCTCGCACGTGCGCTTCGGAACGCGTCCGACTGGAGGTGTGACTGTGCGTGAGATCGCCCTGCACGTGCTCGACTTGATGGAGAACTCCGTGGCCGCCGGGGCGCGACGGGTGATCGTGCGCGTGGTGCAGAGTCGTGCCCGGGATGTGCTGGAGATCACCGTGGAGGACGACGGCTGTGGGCTGTCCGCTGACGCCTCGGAGGTCGTCAATCCGTTCTTCACCACCAAGCCCGGCAAGCGCACCGGGCTCGGACTGAGTCTGTTTCGAGAAGCCGCGGAGCGGGCGGGCGGAGACATGCGCTTGTCGTCGTCGCCCCTTGGCGGTACGTCGGTTCGCGTCCGCATGCGTTTGCGGCATGTGGACCGCATGCCTCTCGGAGACCTGGCGGCGACGCTGGGCGCCATTGCGTGCACCGCGCCGGACGTGGACATCGCGTGCGAGGTGGAGGTGGACGGGCGGCGGGAGGCGGTATCGACGGGCCAGCTGAGGGCGGCCACCGAGAAGGGCCCCGGCAGGGACCTGTCGGTGATGCGGCAGCTGGCGAGTCGCGTGAGGAAGGGACTCGAAGGGCTCGGAGCCCTGCCATGAAAAGCGTTGTGGAGCCGCGGACGTTTCCGCGGCTCGTGCCGCTCCCCGCGATGTCGCGTCGAGCGGTCATGGAGGACCATGAGATGGACATGGAACAAGTCGCATGCAACTGTCGCGTCGAGGTTTCCGAGGAAGAACTCCTTCGGCGCCTGGACGCCACCCTTGCGGAGTACCGCGGCAAGCCCGGGGCCTTGATCCCCGTGCTGCAGATCGCCCAGGGAATCTTCGGACATCTGCCCGAGTTGGCCATGCGTCGGATCGCCGACGGGCTCGGCAAGTCCTACAGTGAAGTCGCAGGGGTGGTGACGTTCTACTCCTACTTTTCCACGGTTCCGCGTGGGCGCCACGTCATTCGCGTCTGCCTGGGCACCGCGTGCTACGTGCGAGGCGGCAAGGCCGTGCTCGACGCCATCCGCAAGTGCGCGGGGATCGAAGTGGGAGGGACCACGCCGGACAGGCGGTTCTCGCTGGAGGTGGCGCGTTGCTTCGGCGCGTGTGGGCTCGCCCCCGCCATCATGATTGACGACGAGGTCTATCACCGTGTGAAGCCGAGCCGAGTACACGCCCTTCTGGAATCCCACGCCACCAAGTTTGGAGGGAAGTCATGGACAAGCGAATCGACAGCCGTGAGGCCCTGAGCGCGCTGCGGGCGCGCGTCCGTCAGGAGCTGGAGCCCCGGGAGGGCACCCAGCGGGTCCGCATTACCGTGCACATGGGGACCTGTGGCATTGCCGCGGGCGCACGGGATGTCATCCATCACCTCGCCGATCACCTCGACCGGGAGAACCTGCACGAGGTTGCCCTCACCCGGGCGGGCTGCGCCGGTCTCTGTGACCAGGAACCCATGATCACCTTGCGCGACGCGAGCGGTGCGGAGTTCCGGTACGGGCGACTCGATCCTCGCAAGATCGAGGAGATCGTACGGGGGCACGTGCTGCGCGGCGTGCCCGTTCGCAAGTACCTCATCACGGCCTGAGAGCAGGAGATCAACGCCATGGCCACTTCGATTCGTACCCATATCCTGGTCTGCACGGGCGGAGGCTGCATCGCCTGCGGCGCCCTGCAGGTCAGTGCCGCACTCCGGCAAGCTCTCCGGGCCCACGAGCTCCATGACGAAATCAAGGTCGTCGAGACAGGATGCCTCGGCCCCTGCTCCGTCGGCCCCGTCTCCGTCGTCTACCCCGACGGTGTCTTCTACGAGAACATCAAGCCCGAGGACGCCGAGGAGATCGTGTCCGAGCACCTGCTCAAGGGGCGCCCCGTCGAGCGGCTCCGCCGGTCCGCCGTCGTCGCCGAGGCAAAAGAGCCCGAAGCGCAAGCGGGTTTCTTCGACAAGCAGGTCAAGATCGTGCTTCGCAATTGCGGCATCATCGACCCCCGCAAGATCGAGGAATATGTGGCCCGCGACGGTTACGAGGCGCTCGCGCGCGCGTTGACCGAGATGACCCCGGACCAGGTCGTCGACGCGATGAAGAAGTCGGGGATTCGCGGGCGTGGAGGTGCAGGCTTCCCCTCGGGCGTCAAGTGGGCCATCGCGAAGAAGTCCACCGGCAGCCCGAAGTACGTTTTATGCAACGCAGACGAAGGCGACCCGGGCGCTTTCATGGACCGAAGCGTGCTCGAAGGCGATCCCCACAGCGTCATTGAAGGCATGGCCATCGCCGGCCACGCCATCGGCGCCAGCCAAGGGATCGTGTACGTTCGTGCCGAATACCCCCTCGCCGTCGAGAGGCTCCGCCTCGCCATCGACCAGGCTCACGCCCTCGGACTGCTCGGCAAGAACATTCTCGGCACCGGCTTCGAGTTCGATCTCGACATCCGGATGGGCGCCGGCGCCTTCGTCTGCGGCGAAGAAACCGCCCTCATGACCTCGATCGAAGGCAATCGCGGGGAGCCTCGCCCCAGGCCGCCGTACCCCGCCGACCGCGGCCTGTGGGGTAAGCCGAGCCTCCTCAACAACGTCGAAACGTACGCCAACGTCCCGATGATCTTGCTCAAGGGGGCTGAGTGGTTTGCCTCCTTCGGCAGCGACAAGAGCAAGGGCACCAAGGTCTTCGCCCTCGCCGGCGCCGTCAAGAACACGGGGCTCGTCGAGGTCCCCATCGGCACCAAGCTCGGTGAGATCATCTATGACGTAGGCGGCGGCATCCCCGGAGGCAAAGCGTTCAAAGCTGCCCAAATCGGCGGCCCCTCCGGCGGCTGCATCCCCCGCCAGCACCTCGAGGTCCCCGTGGACTACGAGTCCCTCCAGGAGCTCGGCGCCATCATGGGCTCCGGTGGCCTCGTCGTCATGGACGAGGACAGCTGCATGGTCGACGTCGCCCGCTTCTTCCTCGAGTTCGTGCAGGAGGAGTCCTGCGGCAAGTGTACGCCCTGCCGCGTCGGCACCAAGCGCATGCTCGAAATCGTCACGCGCATCTGCGAGGGAAAGGGCAAGATGTCCGACCTCGACGCCCTGGAGAAGCTCGGCGAATCAATCCGCCAGACCGCACTCTGCGGGCTCGGGCAGAGCGCTCCCAACCCCGTGCTCTCCACGATTCGCCACTTCCGCGAGGAGTACGTCGCCCACATCCAAGACAAGCGCTGCCCGGCGGGCGTCTGTGCGGACCTGGTGCGCAGCCCCTGCCAGAATGCTTGTCCCGCGGGCGTGAACGTGCCCGGGTACGTGTCCCTCGTCGCCGAAGGCCGCATGGACGAGGCCCTGCGCCTTCACCGCGAAAACAACCCCTTCGCCGCCGTGTGCGCGCGCGTCTGCTTCCACCCTTGCGAGTCCAAGTGCCGCAGGGGTTCGTTGGACGAGGCCGTGTCTATCCGCGGCATCAAGCGGTTCATGGCGGACGCCGAGGTCGGCGTGCAACTGCCCTCCACCCGTATCGACGCAGCCAACGCGCACCGCAAGGTCGCCATCGTGGGCGCCGGACCCGCCGGGCTGTCCTGTGCCTACTTCCTCGCGCGTCTGGGCTACCGCCCTGTCGTCTTCGAGGCCGCGGCGCGGGCGGGCGGGCTCCTGCTCCAGGGCATTCCCTCCTATCGACTGCCGCGTGAGGTCATCGACGCCGAGGTCGCCATGATCGAGCGGCTCGGCGTCACCATCAAGACCGGGCAGCGCCTCGGTCGTGACATCTCCCTCTCCGGTCTGCGGGAGGCCGGATACGAGAGCGTGTTCCTCGGCATCGGGGCTCCCCACGGTACCCGCCTCGCCTTGCCCGGCGAGGAAGCTCAGGGCGTCGTCGATGCCATGCAGTTCCTGCGCGACTACAACCTCGGTCACGAGTGCCACCTCGGAAAGGACGTCGTGATCGTCGGGGGCGGCAACTCGGCGATCGATGCCGCTCGCACGGCGATCCGCCTGGGCGCGTCCACCGTCACCGTGGTCTACCGCCGCACCCGGGACCAGATGCCCGCCTACGCCCACGAGGTCGAAGAAGCCGAGCGCGAAGGCGTTCGCATCCGTTTCCTGCTGGGACCGACGGAGGTCGTGGTCAAGGACGGGGGAGTCGTTGGACTCCGGTGCGTCCCGATGGAGCTGCAGGGGTTCGATCGATCCGGCCGCCGCCGCGCCGTCCCGAGTCAACAGCCCCCGGTGGTGATTCCCACGGACATGCTGATCACCGCCATTGGGCAGCAACTCGATGTCTCGGCTTTCGCCGCCGACGCCGTTCCCTCGACCAACCGCGACGGCTACCTGCGAGTGGACCCGCGTACGGGACAGACGGAGATCCCGTGGCTGTACGCAGGGGGAGACGCGGCGACGGGGCCTGCGTCCGTGGTGGAAGCCGTCCGAGGGGGAGAGCGAGCCGCGGTGGCCATCGATCGGATGCTCAGCGGGGAGGCCCACGCCTTCTGGCGAGCACACCGCAAGGTGAACACGTTCTTCGACCCGGATGCTGACCCCTCGACCGCCCCGCGGGCGCACCTGCGCCTGCTGGGGGTGGAGAAACGCCGCGGCCGCTTCGACGAGGTCGAGTTGTCGTGGACCGAGCCGGAGGCCCTGCGCGAAGCGGGCCGGTGCCTGCGGTGTGACTACCGCGAGACCTGCGAATGAGGAGAATCACGTCATGCCCACGCTGACGATCAATGACATCACCGTCCAGGCGCCCGAGGGGGCCACCCTCCTCCAAGCCGCCCGCACGGCGGGGATTCATATCCCCACCCTGTGCCACTTGCCTGGGGTCCACGCCCCGGGCGCTTGCCGCGTCTGCCTCGTGGAGGTGGAGGGCGCACGCACCCTCATGGCCTCCTGCGTCACCCCCGCCAACGAGGGCATGCGCGTTCGTACGAACTCCCCCCGCGCCAGAAACGGACGGCGGGACGTCGTCGAGCTCTTGCTCAGCGAGCACGAGGGCGACTGCACCACCTGCGCCCGGAGCGAAGACTGTGAGCTCCGTGCGATCGCGCGCGAAGCCGGCGTCAAGGAGGTCCACTACCAGGGACAGCGTCGCCCCACCCGGCTCGACCACTCCACCAAGGGGCTCGTTCGGGACACCGGAAAATGCATCCTCTGCCGGCGCTGTGTTGCTGTCTGCCAGAACGTCGAGGGCATCGGCGCCATCGCGCCGCAAGAGCGGGGCTTTGGCACTTACGTTGGCCCGGCGTTTCACGCGCCCCTGTCGGAGGTGACCTGCGTGCAGTGCGGGCAGTGCTCCGCCGTCTGTCCTGTGGGCGCCATTGGCGAACGAGACCAGGTCGACGAGGTCTGGCGTGCGCTGAACGACCCGCAGCTGCACGTGGTGGTGCAGACAGCCCCCGCCATTCGAGCGGCGCTCGGCGAGTGCTTCGGCATGCCGCCCGGGAGCCGCGTGACCGGGAAGATGGTGTCCTCCCTGCGCCGGCTCGGTTTCGACGCGGTGTTCGACACCGACTTCTCTGCGGATCTCACCATCATGGAGGAGGGCCACGAGCTGCTCGCCCGGCTGCGCGGCGCCCTGGGCGGCGGTCCCAAGCACGGACCGCTTCCGATGTTCACCAGCTGCTGCCCCGCCTGGATTCAGTTCGCGGAACACTTTGCCCCGGACATGCTCCACAACCTGTCCACGTGCAAGTCCCCCCAGCAGATGCTCGGCTCCTTGGCGAAGTCCTACTACGCAGAAAAGATAGGCAAGAAGCCCGAGGAAGTCTACGTCGTGTCCGTCATGCCCTGCACGGCGAAGAAGTTCGAGTGCGACCGCGACGAAATGCGCGACAGCGGGGCCAAAGACGTGGACGTGGTGCTCACCACCCGCGAGCTGGGCAGAATGATCCGGGAGGCCGGGATCGACTTCACTGCTCTTCCCGAGGAGGACATGGACGCTCCTTTGGGAATTTCCACGGGAGCCGCGGACATCTTCGCCAACTCCGGCGGCGTGATGGAAGCGGCGCTGCGGACCGCTTACGAGGTAGTCACCGGTCGCCCCCTGCCTTCCATCCAGCTGGAGCCCGTGGGGCCCATCGCTGCCGGCGGCTTCCACCAAGCGTCCATTCAGGTCAACGACGTCGTGCCTGCGTGGTCGTTCCTCGAGGGCCAGACGGTGACGGTTGCCGTGGTGCACGGCCTGGCGCACGCGAGGCAGCTGCTGGAGGACATTCGCGCGGGACGGCAGAGCCCGCACTTCGTGGAGGTGATGACCTGCCCCGGAGGCTGCATTGGCGGCGGCGGACAGCCTCGCCCGACGACGGACGAGGTCCGTCAGGCGCGGATCCGAGCGATCTGTGAAGAGGACGCGAGCAAGCCGCTTCGCACCTCGCATACGAACCCTGGCGTGACGCAGCTCTACGAAGAGTTCTTGGGCGCCCCGTTGGGGGAGCGGTCCCACCACCTGCTCCACACGCACTATCATCCTCGCTGCTTCGTGGCGAAGGCGCCGCACGCGCAGAAAGCAACGCCGAAACCCTGCGCGGAGGCGAGACCGGAGTCGTGATGGGCAAGGTCCCGGTGGTGTTCCTCGTGGACGACGACGAGGACTATCGAGAGGTGAACCGTACGGTGCTGGAGTCTGCCGGCTACCGTGCGGTTTGCTTCCCTTGTCCGGAGGACGCGTTGCGGGAGGCCGCGCGCAATCCTCCGGACCTCATCATCACGGACATGATGATGGGGTCCTTGGACGATGGGCTCCAGCTCTCTCGCGCGCTTCGGGCCGATCCGAACCTGCGTGACGTGCCGGTCCTGTTGGTGACCGGGATGGTGCGGGAGCTGGGGCTGGACATCGTTCCAAGGGGGCAAGGAGACCTCGACGCGCTGAATGCGAGTGCGTTCCTCGAGAAACCCACGCCTCCCGCCAGGCTACTGCGGGAGGTCCGCCGCCTGCTGGGCAAGTGATTGGCGCCCACCCCGAGGCGGGAGCTGGCCGCAGATTCCGCAGAGAGCCGCAGATGTCTTTGGTTGCTTGTGCCCGAGCCCGAGCCTGAGCCAAAACAAGGGTGTGCCGGGATCAGAAGTACAGGTCGCGCTCGCCGGTCCGAATCCGTTCGATCATCGTGCGGACCGCCTTGCGACGCGCCACGGGCACTTCGTTCTCGATCTGATGCTCGATGAGCTTCAAGCCGACCTCGCGTGTCTCCTCGGAGGCGTAGTCCATCAGGTATTCGAGGTAGGTCAGCAGCGCGTTGGGCAGGCAGTGCATGCGAATGAGCCCCGGCTTGGCAAGCTCCATGAAGTCCGCCCCGGTTCGACCCTTGCGATAGCACCCCGTGCAGAAGCTGGGCAGGTAACCGTGCTGCGCGATCGACCGGATGACGTCGTCCAGGGAGCGCTTGTCGGCGACGGGGAACTGGCTGGCGGACTGCTGCACATCGGAGTATCCGCCCGGCTCCGTGCAAGAGCCCGCGCTCATCTGTGACACGCCGAGGTCGAGGAGCTTGTCGCGTAGCTGGGAGGTCTCGCGTGTGGACAGGATGATCCCCGTGTAGGGGACCGAGAGGCGCAGGACCGCGACGATCTTGCACAGGTCCCCGTCCGACACGGGCGCTGGGGGCGACAGGGAGAGAGGCGCCTCTGGGGTGGGCTCGATCCGCGGGACCGAGATCGTGTGGGGGCCGGTCCCGTGCGTGGCCTCGAGATGCCGCGCGTGCTGCAACAGCGCCAGCACGTCGAACCGATAGTCGTAGAGACCGAACAGCACGCCAATGCCCACGTCGCCGATGCCGGCACGCATGGCGCGATCCATGACCTCGACGCGCCAGTCGTAATCCGCCTTGGGCCCATCCGGGTGCATGGTCCTGTACGTCTCGCGGTGGTAGGTCTCCTGGAACACCACGTACGTGCCAATTCGGGCCTTGGCGAGCTCGCGGAACTCGTCCACCGTCATCGGCGCGGTCTCGACGTTGACCCGCCGGATGTCTCCGCCCTGCCGGGTCTCGTACACCGTGCGAATGACCCCGAGCAAGTGATCGAGTGCCTTGGGGCCTGGGGTCTCTCCGCCGATGACGAGCAGTCGCCGGTGTCCCTCACGCTGGAGCGCCGCGACCTCTTTCGCAATCTCTTCGAGCGAGAGGCTGCGACGAGACCGCTTGGCGTCCTTACGGAACCCGCAGTAAAGGCAGTTGTTCACGCACGCGCTCGAGTAATAGAGGGGCGCGAAGAGCACCACCCTGCGCCCGTAGATGGCGTCCTTCACCCAGGAGGCAGCAGCGAATATTTCCTCCAGCAGTTCGGGATCGTCGCACTTCAGCAAGGTGGCAGCGTCCTCGAGGCCGAGGCCTCGCAGCTCGCGGGCTTTGGCGATCACCTCGCGGACCTTGCCCGGGTCCGAGGGCCCGCACGCATCGAGAATGCCGGATATCTGCGCTTCGTCGACAATGCCGTTGGCAGGCGAGGAGGCAGGTTGCGCAGGGTGGGAATGCGCGGACCCCATGTTGCTGAGGTCGTCGTTCGTTGGCTCCCGGTAGTTCATGCGGAAGCTCCTTTCGTTTCCATCTGTCTGGAGGGCGTCGACGGCAGGACGACGCGGAACGTGCTGCCCTTGCCCAGGGTGCTCTCGACCTCGAGGGCGCCGTGGTAGCTGTCGACGACTCGTTTCACGAGGGCCACACCGAGACCGGTGCCCGTGACGGTGCGGGTGTGTGCATTCTTGGCGCGAAAGAACTCTTCTCCCAGGCGGGCCACGTCCTCGGGGGACATGCCGACACCTGTGTCAGTCACTTCGATCACGACGGTGCCCCCGGTCGCGCGTGCGCGTACGTGGACGTGCCCCCCTGGCAGGTTGTACTTGATGGCGTTGGAGAGGAGGTTGGTGACGATCCGCTCGATGTCGCCGCGGTCGGCGACGACGTGCAGGGGAGTCGTGGTGGGTTCGAGGTCCAAGGCAATCTTCTGGGAGGCAGCCTGGGCAGACTGGAATTCAACCATCTCCGCGAGGAATGCGGACAGGTCGATGCGCTGGCAGCGCCGCTCGGCAAAGCCGCCTTCGCGCCGGGTGATCTCGGTAAGATCGCGGATGAGGTCGAGCAGGGATCGGGTCCGCAGGAGGCATCGTTCCGCCACGGACTTCAGGCGGTCGGGGTCACCGTCCAGGGCGCCCATGCGGATGAGCTCGAGGTAGGATTCCACGGCACCGATGGGGGCCTTCAACTCGTGGGCCACCATGGACACGAACAGGCTCTTCACCCGCTCGAAGGCCTTGGCTTCGGTCACGTCCGTGAGGATGACCACCACGCCCAGGGGGCGGACGTCGAGTCCCTCGGGCCCCTCGGAAATGGGGGCCAGAGTGGCCCGCAGGAAGCGCTCGCCGCCCTCGGTTCCGGGCGCCGGAAGCTTCACCTCCCGCGTGACGGGCAGCGCATCCACCCGCTCCAGCATCCCTCGTATCTCCTTCACGAGGGCGTCGTCGGGGACCACGTCCGTCACGAGGCCCGAGAGCCGAGGGGTGGAAACGCGCCCGAGCAACCGGCGCGCCTCCGGGTTGTCCAGCACCACCTCCGCGTCGATGTTCACGACCAGCACGCCGTCCGCCATCGACTCGATGATGGTGCGCAGCCGGCTCTTTTCCGTGGCAATCTCGAGCAGGTGGGCATCGCGCTCCTGCCGCAGCCGCTCTGCCTCCGCCGCCAACCTCCAGCGCTCCTCCGCCCGCCGCACGACCACCATCAGGTCGTCCGGGACGAAAGGCTTCACCACGAAGTCGAAGGCGCCCTTCTTCGTGGATTGCACGGCGGACTCCACCGTAGCGAAGGCCGACACGACGATGCACAGGGTCTGCGGGCTTATCGTCCGGAGCCGCTCGATCACCTCGAAGCCGTCGATGCCCGGCATTTTCAGGTCGACCAGGGCGAGCCCGAAGGGCTTGCGGCTCGCCAGATCCAGGGCTTGCTCCCCGTTGGCCGCCGTCTCCGCAGCGTAGCCGCGGTTGCCCAGAACCCGACGCAGCGCCTCGCGAAACCCAAGCTCGTCGTCGACCACGAGAATCGCAGGGCGCTCCGGCTCGACAGCCGGCGGCACGGAGGACGTGGGGGTGAGGAGATCTGTCATGGCACTCCCTGTCCGGCAAGGGCGATTCCCGGCGCTACGTCGCAATCGCCGGGCTGACTCACGGCGGGGAGGGTGATCTCGAAGGTGGCGCCGGGGCCGTCGGTGTTGTTGCGAGCGACGATGCTTCCGCGGTGCATCTTGACGATACCGTAGGAGATGGCGAGGCCGAGGCCGGTTCCCTTGCCCACGTCCTTGGTGGTGAAGAAGGGGGTGAAGAGCTTGCTCATGTGCTGATCGGGGATTCCAGGGCCTTCGTCCCGCACGGTGACGAGAAACTCGGAGCGGTCCGGAAGCCAGTCCGCACGCAGACGGATGGTTCCTCCCGACGGCATGACCTCGCAGGCGTTGCGCACCATGTTCGTCAAGACTTGGAGCATTTGGTCCCGGTCCACGTGGGCCAGGGGAAGGCCGGCCGGGGTGTGGTTCTCGACCCGGACGGCGTCGCTCGCGGAGAAGGTGCGACTGACACGGATGGTGTCGTCGATGAGGTCGGAGAGGTGGACTGGGGCTCGTTGGACCTTCGACTGACGCGCGAAGTCGAGCAGCCCGCCGACGATCCCACGGCACCGGGTGGCCTCCTGGAGGATCATGTGGATGTCCCCGCGCACCTGCTGGAAGTCCGGCTGGGCGGTGGAATCGAGCGCCTCCTGGAGCAGGTGGGAGTACAGCAGAATCGCGCCGAGGGGGTTGTTGACCTCATGGGCAATGCCCGCCGCGAGCTGGCCCATGGACGCGAGCTTTTCCACGCGGACCACCTGGGCATGGGCTTCCGTCAGTTCCTCGTGGGAGCGATTGAGCTGCCCGATGGTGGCCACGAGCTTCTCCACGAGGAAGGGGAGGCACATGTCGACCTCGGCTACCCCATGGTAAACCGCCACGGCCTTCTCGCGGCAAGACCGGTATCCGCAAGCGCGGCAATTGAGCTCGTCCTGGGCCTTGTGCTTGCCTGTCCGGGCGAGAATCTCGCGTATCTGCCCCTCCGTGGGCTCCGTGCGACGCTGGTTGTCCGGCTCGAAGTGCCGGCTGATGTCCATCGTTCGCAGCAGGCCGGCGACGGGATCCTCGACCGGGTCGCGACGTGCGGCGCAGGCGCGCATGAACGCCACGACTCTCTCTTTGCGAACGAGCAAGCTCCCGTCGGAGGGCATGAGGGGACCTGCGACACAGCCCTTGCAGAAGAGGACGTCGAAGAGGCGTGTTTCCTGCTCGAGGAGGACGCCACGCTCCGCGCGCTCGCGCATTCGCTCGATGCCATCGACGAACTCGTCGATACCGGAGATCTGAAAGACGTGGTTTTCGAGCAGGTCGGAGGGGAGTTCTGCGACGCGAGCGAGGCCGCCTGGGATGGGGAAGATGCCGCCGAGGGAGGCGAAGGGGGGGTCGTAGTCTTCGTCCGGGAGGAGGGCCGGGTCGATGCCCTTTCGGTCGAACAAGGCGGCAAGCTCTGGGAAGGTGAGAGCGCAGTCCACCCAGCAGGCGACGTCGGTGTCTCGTGTTTCCCGGATTTTGGCGGTGCAGGGGCCCACGAAGACGGTCTGGCACCCGGGGCGCAGGACGGTTTTGAGCGCCTTTCCCATGGCGGCCATGGGGGACAGGACGGGTGCGAGGAAGGGAACGAGCTCGACGGCGTACTTCTGAATGAAGGCGACGGCGGCGGGGCAGGCGGAGGTGATGGTGGGCTGGCCGGGCTCGCGCTGGTATCGGCGGCGGTGGTCGAGGGCGACGAGGTCAGCGCCGAAGGCGACTTCGTAGACGCCGGAGAAGCCGGCGCGGCGTGCGGCGGCGATGACCTGGAAGGGGCGCCAGTGCTCGAAGGCCGCGGGGAAAGAGGGAGCGAGCAGCAGGACGGCGTCGCCCTGGCGGGAGAGTTCCTCGGCGAGGGGCAGGCCGCTGGCGACGCGCTTGGCCCCCTGGGAGCAGGCTCTTACGCAGCGTCCGCAGCCGATGCAGCGTTGTTCGATGACCTCGGCTTGTCCTGCCTGGACGCGAATCGCCTTGGCGGGGCAGCGCCGAACACAGGAGTAGCACCGCTTGCAGCGGTCCTGGAGGGTGTGGATGATGGGCCCGGAGTCCATCTCATGCGCTTTCGAGCCGGGTCCCGGTGGGTTCCGGGGCCTCCGCGAGCGAGGGAGCCGTCTTGGTGCGCTTGATTTCGTGCAGAAGCTGGGCGAGGCCGAGCGCCAGGTTCTCGTTGCGCACCACGACCCCGACAGGGACCTTGAGGTGCACCGGGGCGAAGTTCCAGATGGCGCGCACGCCACGCGCCACGAGCCAGTCCGCCAGCTCTTGCACGCAGCCGGCGGGAGCCGCCAGGATGGCCATCTCGATCCGGAAGATCTCGATGTACCGACGGCACTTCTCCATCGGCTGCACCGTCAGCCCCGCGATGGTCCGGCCCGTCTTGGCCTCGTCCGCATCGAACAAGGCGGAGATCTGAAGACCATACTTCGAGAATCCACCGTAGCGCGCCAGGGCGCTGCCGAGATCCCCGCAGCCGATCAGGATGGCGTTCTTCCGGTCCGTCAGACCCAGGATGTGGTCGAGGCGCGGCAGCACCGCGCTGATTGGGTACCCCACCTTGGGGCGGCCCACGACCCCGAGCGCCGCCATGTCCTTGCGCACGAGGGTCGGATCGATGTCCAGCAAGGCAGCCAGATGGCCGGACCGGATCGACACGTTGCCCAGCTCACCGTGCTGCGTTGCAATCTGATGGTAGGCCGCGAGCCGCTCGAGCAGCGGACGAGGCAGCGGAAGCGACGACGCATGCATGCGCAGTCCATTGCCGCTCGGTCGACGCGGGGCGGGTTTGCCGGCCATCGGTCACCCCACCAACTCGCGCAGGAGCGCGACCAGACGAGCGGGCGATACGGGCTTGTCCAGGAAGCGGTCCACCGGAAGCCACACCTCGTCCCGGTCGTCGTCGGAGAGGCGCAACGGGTGTCCCTGTCGAGCGCTTTCGGCGTTCACGCCGGTGAGCATCAGGAGCGGAATGGTGCGGGTACGAGGCGTCTTGCGCAGGATGCGCGCCAGGTGAAACCCCTCGTCTCGCGTCTTCATCATCACATCCAACACCGCGCCATGAATTTCATGCTCTTCCACGGCAGCCAGCGCTTCCGTGCCGTCATGGGCTGTCAGAACCCGATACCCAACCGCCTCGAGCGCCAATCGGTTCGCCTCGAGCACGTCCACGTCGTCGTCGACCAGCAGGATTGTCTTCTCTCCCATGGGAAGATGCTCCAGGCGTGCAGCCTCACGAGCCGGGCTTTCTCCTTCAGCGGGATCCTGGCGATATCGTGATGGCACTCACTATATCGCTGAAACTATCACGGCCCGAGGCACTGTCAAGCGCGATGAGGTCGCGGGGACCTCGCGTATTTCGCGAATTGGGTGTCGCAAAAAGCACGACAGAAACTCGGCCGCATCGCTCGCTCAGTCGTCGAAGAGCTGGGAAAGCAGCGGAGAGGCAGGGGATTGGGCCGACGGGGTGCCATCGGTGAGGAAACGCACGAGTCCGCCGTAGCGACGGTCGATGCGGAACCCCCGCTGCATGTAGAAGTGCCTGACGAAGAAGTGCGTCCTCACCACGCGGGCCCCCAGGCTCGCCATGCGAGCGCAGAAGTCCTCGAGCAGGGCGCTGTTGAGCCCACGGCCACGCAGGTAGCCGGACATGACAATGCCGTCGAGGTGCACGACTTCCTCGTCCACGACTTGGTAGGAGAGTCCGCCCACGACTTGCTCGGTCTCGTCGAGCAGCACGAGGAACCGGTCTTGGGCCGAGATGGTCTTGAGGAACCCCGCCGTGACATAGAGCCGGTAGAGCTTGCCGACTTCCGCGGGCTCCAGCGGCTCGCGAACGTCGTAGCGCACGGAGGCGACGTCGAGGACGGTGGAGCGCACGATGACTTCCTGCCGGTCGCCGTGGCGGACGGCGAGCAGCTCGAGCTGCTGGGTGGGCTGCATGCGAGGAAAGACGACGCGGCTGAAGGCGGCGCGGTCCTCGGGGTCATCGAGGAGGGCTTGGAGGTCAGAGACCTCGATGAGCGAGGTGGCGCTGCGTCCTGGGGACCGAGACACCTCGGAGATGATGCGGGAGAACGCGCCGCGGACCTCCGGGGTCGCCCCACCGAAGTAGGTCCGGGCGTACAGGTAATAGCGCGTCCACTCGGGGAAGCGGTCAAAGCCATAAAGTCCCTGCACGGCGAGGACGAACTGTTCTCGGGCGCTGCAGGTCGCTTCGCCGTTGACGCGCTGCCACTTGCGATAGCGCTGGACCGCGCACGCCACCGCCAGTGGCACATAGGGCTGGGTCCGGAGGGCGTCGAGGAACGGGCCGATCCGGTCGTGCCACGTGCCGGCTGCCGCGGGGACGCGCTCGGAGCCCATCGTTCTGTCGAGATCCCGCAGAAAGATGGTCCCTTCCTCTTCTCCCAGGGCCTCGACGCAGGCCTGGAGGATCCAGTCCGGGTCGAGCTGTCTCGCGCACCAGGGGTAGTGACTGATGGTCTGGACATAGAAGTTGCGCACGATGGGCTTGACGAGGGTGCTGGGGCTCTCGTAGGTGCGCCAGTCCGTGAGGGACAAGATCTGGGTGCCCTCCCGAAAGTCCGGGTCGGGGACGACGACGTTGGAGGGGTTCACAGCGCCGGGGACGATGCGCCGGCCGCTGGCCCGCCAGCCCGCGAAAAAGGCTGCGATGGCGCGAATGAACAGCTTTCTCCAGGCCTCGGGGGGCGGGTACTCGGCGCCCGGAACACGGAAGCTCGCATAGGCGCGGATGCGCTCCCACACCGTCAAGTCACTCACGTACGCCAGGGCGATTGCCCCCAGCTCGGACCGCCAGCAGCCGAACTTCGGAAGAACCGGTTGGCCGAAGGGATAGCCCCGGATGCTGATGAGCCAGTAGATCGTTCTCAGCACGTGCTGCTGGCTGATGTCCTGGGGGATCACGATCTGCAAGTCGTAGTGCTTGCCCGTGTCCGTGTTGATGCTCACGCGGTAGGACGCGTGCTGGTGTAGCGAGGAGATGCGCGACACCCAGATACCGTCGGGAACGATCCTGTCGATCTCGCAGGTCTCGTCGTCCGTGGACAGCATGATGGCCTGCTTGAGGAAGCTGGTGCCGACGATGATACGCTGGAGTTTGGCGACCTCTTCGGGGCCCAGGCCGTCCTGGAAGACGATGCGGCCTTGCCAGCTCGCGGGGTCGGAGCACTCTCCGGCGAGAGAGGATTCGAAGCGTGAGGCGAGGGCGTGGAGCTCTTGCTCTGCGGCGGCCGCGAGCTTGGGGGCGGGTTCGTGCATGATCCAGGCGACGAGCTCTTCGCGCACCGCGCCGTAGTACTCAGGGTGGTAGCGCACCAGGCTGGACAGCAGCTTGAAGATGTCGAGGAATACGCTGCGGGTGCCGTCCGAAGCCGGCCAAGGCAGCTGCGCCCGGTACCCGTGCAAGCGCTGCCGGAACGCCTCGAGGCGCCGGCGCTCGAGCTTCTTGCGCGAAATGACCTCGATGGTCGTCTCGTCGAGAAACGGGAGGCCGGCCTGCACGAACGACCGGAGCATGGAGTCGTAGTCAGGCACCTGCCGGGAGAGGAGCAGCGTGCGATAGGCACGGCACCGCACCTCGAGGTCCGGGTGACGTGCGAGGCATTCCAAGCGCCGGCGCACCAGGGCGCCCGTGCGGGGATCGATGCTCTCGAGCATGCGCGCCAGGTCATCCAACGCCCCGAGCGCTCGATCGCCCCGGGTGTACATCGCCACGAGGCTCACCCGATGCACTTCGAGCAACCGCAACGACGGCGGCACCCGCTCCAGACCTTCCTCCCCGGGTGCGCAGGTTGGCGGGTCCCAGGGGAGAAGCACCCGCGCAGAGACGCTGTCGACCGACACGTCCCATCCGTCCTTGCAGGGGGCGAAGGCTACCAGGGAGGCGTTCGAAACCCAGAGCAAGGGCTGCCGGGCGAGCAGCCCGAGGTCGATCGTGTCGGTATCGATCCCGTACTCGAGGTCGCCCACCCGCACGTACCCAGGTTCCGACCCCGCCCTGATTTCCAGGCGACGGCCCGTGGGCTTGTCGAGCAGTCCGCCGTCGTCGGCGACGATGTCCGACTCGAGCTCCGTGAGGTCACGGAAGAGCCAACGGGGGAGGCGGACGAGCCATTCCCCGACGCGCAACTCCACGAATCGCCGGCGGTACAGCTCTCGGATGACGGGGGCGAAGTTCTGTTGGATGGCTTTGCGCCGGTAGGTCCCCTTGGCCGTGAGCTCCTCCCGGTCCGCCGAGAAGTCCCGTTCGAGCAGAGCGAAGTTCACGACTCGCTCGTAAGGGGCCAGGTCCTTGTTGGCGGCCGTGACGATCTGCCGGAAGTAGTTCCGGATGGGCGTGTCCGGGTCGTTCAAGGGGGCCGACGAAAAGCCCCCGAGCACCGGGTCCGAAAGGTCGGGCACGATGAGCAGTGCGTTGTAGTCCCGCCCGTCGCCCGCCAGGAATACACGCTTGATGCCCGGCACGTCCACGAACTTCTGCTCGACACGCCCCGGCGCGATCGTCTGTCCGCGGCTGTTCTTGTAAATGTCCTTGATGCGATCCACGATCTCGAGGTGACCGTCGTCCTGGGGCACGAACAGGTCGCCCGTGGGCACCCAGGGATCGGGCTCGTTTGCGGCGGCGTCGTCCAGGTACCGAGCCACGTAGGGGCCGCTGATGTGAAGCTCGCCGAGGTCGGAGAAGCGTGTGCGCATGAGGGGCAGGGGAATGCCGACGGAGCCGTCGCGGTATTCGCCTGGGGGGGTCATGGTGATGCCACCGGTGGCTTCGGTCATGCCGAAGCCGGAGCAGAGCTCGACACCCATCTTGTGGAAGAAGCGGAAGACCTTGGGGTCGAGCCGGCCGGCGGCGGAGAGGCCCCAGCGGAGTTTGCCACCCGTTTCCGTGGCGAAGACCGCGTGCACGGCGCCGGGGGAGGCGCTCATGCGTTCGAGGCAATGGTCGTGGATCTGGGCCCAGCGCAGGGGGATGGATATCAGTCCTGTGGGGCGGACCTGCCGCATCAGGGCCAGCAGGGTTTCGGCGGAGGGGTTGCCCGCGAAGCAGTACGTGCCGCCCCAGAACAGCATGCCGAGCATCTCGAGAAAACGGCCGAAGGTGTGAAAGAGAGGCAGGTAACAGAGCAGGACTTCCTGCTCGCCGACGTTGGGCAGCGCGGCCGCCCGGGCGAACCTCTTCGATACCAGGTTGCGCTGGGAGAACACGAGGCCTTTGGGCTCCCCGGTGCTACCGGAAGTGAACATCACCGTGGCGGGCTCCGTCCAGCCGATCCGGGGCCGGTCGCGCAGCACCTGCTCGACGCGGTCCTCTCCAAGCTCGGCGTACAGCGCCGCAAGGGGAAGGTCGTTGTCTTCCAGGGAGGGCTGGCTGTCCGTGCGAAGGATGCGGAAGGGCTCCGCCATGCCCTGCCGGACCTCGAGCAATCGCGCGTAGTGGCTCTCCGTGTCGGTGACGACGATGTTGATCGAGAGGCGCTCGAGGATGTGGCGGAGCGTGGGCACGTCGAAGTGGACGTTGAGCGGCGTGTCGAGAATGTCGTAGGTGAGGCAGGCGAGGTCCGTGCAAGCCGAGTCGATGCCGTTGTCGGCGAGGATAGCCACGCGGGGGGCGGGGCCAAGCCCGAGGAGTCCGGCGGCGATGCGGCGGGCGCGTCGCCTCACCTGGGCATAGGTCCACCCCGAGGAGGCGTCCCTCTCCTGGAACAGGATCCGGTCCGGGTGACGGGCCACCCGCTGATCGAGCAGGGCCTCCAAGGAGTAGGAGGAGGCATCGAGCGCTCTGAGGCACACCTCCGCCCAGCGCTCGCGGTGTGCCCGGTCGGGAAGGACCGTGAGAAACGGCGACAGGCGCGTCAGGTCGAGGAACCGGTGCCAGACCGCCTCACCTGGCGTGGAGTTCGCCAGGGCCCCTTCTGCCTCGATCAATACTGCCAACGCACTTGCGGACGAAGGATCCAGAGTCCACGCATCCAGGGCGTCGGCCAAGGGGATAGGCATGCGGCAAGGGAAAGCCATGGCGACGGGAAAGTCAATGGGGGAAGGCGAACGGCGAAGCACGAGAGGGGCGAGGAAGGGTACGGCACGGAGTGCATCCCGCGCAACCTGGTTGTGGAAAGCTCGAATCGTTCCTTGCGATCGTTTCGGCGTGCGGTACCATGGAACGCGACCACGCCCCCCGTCCAGGAGCCTTCCATGACCAAGCTCGCGCTTTCGCCGTTGCGGTGTGCCTTGCTCGCCTCGGGCATCCTCGCCTTGCTCCCGCTGGCTTGCAGTGCGAACCAGGACTCGGACCTGTTCAACGCCTCCGGGGGATCGGGTGGGGAAGGGGGCCAAGGCGGCTCCGGCGGGACCGGGTGGGTCACGGGTGGCTCCGGCGGCAACGGGGGGGTGAACGAGGGCGGCATCATCGGCGAACGGGTCACCCTGTCCGGGCGCGTCATGGCGCCCTCGGGCGCGTTCCCCGTCTCCGGGGCCCTGGTCTTTCTCACCAAGGAGGACCTCGAGCCGATCCCCTCGGGTGTGTATCACTACGAGTGCGACGAGATGCAGGGGACGCCGTACGCTCTGTCCAAGGCCGATGGGACCTGGACGATCGAGAACGCGCCCGTGGGAACGTGGAAGCTCGTGACGCGCAAGGGCAACTTTCGGCGTGTGCGGGAGATCCAGGTGGCCACGGACATGGACCCGAACGTTCACGAGGAGTTGACCACGTTGCCGGGGTCGCGGACCCCGGACGGCCTCGACATGACCCCGAGTTTCGCCGTGGTGAAGACCTCTCCCGATCTCACGTACAACCTGCTCGCGAAGTTCGGCATGGGCCAGGTCAACGCGTCGGGGGAGCTCGTGCAGGGCTCGGAGTCTTTTCACATCTACGAAGACGGCGGGTTCAGCTCCTACGCCCATACGAGCACGCTGTTCGAGAACGACAATCTTCTCAACTACCACATGATCTTCCTGCCCTGCTACGCGAGCAGCGTGGGCGTGCCCTTCGTCAACAACAACATTCAGAAGCTGCGGGACTACGTGTCCAAGGGCGGCCGGATCTACAACTCCTGCACGGTGTCCCTGTGGACCGAGGCGCCTTTCCCGGAGTACGTCGACTTCTACCAGGACGACGCGCCCTCCCGTTTCGACATCGGCCGACGGACGAATACCGCGTACGCGACGAAGGGCACCATGCTGGACCCGGACCTCGCCGCGTGGATGGGCGTGGTGACCGGGAGCGACCCGAACAACATTGCTTTCCAAAACGGCTACGTGACCATCGACGCCACCCAGGAGGTGAACGACGGGCACGGCCTCGAGAAGGACGGCTTCGTCGTGAAGCCCTACACGTGGGTTCGGGACAATGGCACCTACGCGGGGTCGCCGCTCATGGTCACGTACAACTATGACCTTGGGAAGGTCTTCTACTCGGTCTACGAGACGTCGTCGAATACCGCCGCCATCACGCCGCAGGAGTACGTCTTGCTGTATGTGATTCTCGAGGTGGGGGTTTGTGCGAATCTCCCCCCCGAGGTGAAGTAAAGGGCCTCGTGCCATGATCACCACGCCCCCTACCCCCTAGTACTGCATGCCCGAAGTCCCTACCGGGTTGAGGCTCGACCACGACAATGGGCGGATGACGGACATCAACTAGGAGCTGAGAACACGGAATGCGAATTCGAACCAGGAATGGGCGGAGGCAGAGGCAACACGCACCACCCAGCTCCGTACACACCCTTCTGTGCCTTCTGCGACCTCTGTGGTCCTCCGGAGTGTGATCCCGGTATTCAGTTCGGGCACACGGTACTAGCCGCCAAGCCTTCCGTCTCGAGCGCGCGAAGTTTCCGGTAGAGCGTGGAGCGCGACACCCCGAGGCGTCGGGCCGCGAGGCTTGCGGATCCCCCCGCGTCCGCCATCACGCGCAGGATCGTCAAGCCTTCTTCATCCTTGAGCGACGCGCCCGAGGGGTGGCTGGCGGTCCCCCGCAGGGCCGGGCTCCGGAGCGACGGCGGCAGGTGCTCCCGCTTCAGAGACCCATCGCCTGCGAGCACCACGGCGGCCTGCAGCCCGTTGCGAAGCTCCCGGACGTTGCCGGGCCACGGGTGCCGTAGGAGGCATTCCATCGCGGCGGGCTCGACGACCGGCGGCGCGTGTCCGCGCTCCGCGGCGAAGAGGGCGAGGAAGTGGAGCGCGAGCAGCGACAGGTCCTCGGGCCGGTCCCGAAGGGGCGGGACGGTCAAGACGCTGGCAGCGAGTCGATGATACAGGTCCTCGCGAAAGGTCCCGGTGCCCACGGCGTGCCGAAGATTGCGGTTGGAGGCAGCCAGCACGCGAAAGTCGACCTTCTGCCGACCCGACTGTCCGAGGGGCCGGACCTCGCCCTCTTGCAGGGTGCGTAGCAATCGAGCCTGCGTGCGGGGGGACAGCTCCCCTACCTCGTCGAGGAAGAGGGTGCCGCCATGGGCGTTGCAGAGCAGTCCGTGGCGACGTCGGGTGGCGCCCGTGAAGGCGTCCCGGGTGTGTCCGAACAGCTCGGCGTCCGCGAGGGTGTCGGGCAGGGCGGCACAATTCACGGGGACCCACGGCCCGGCCTTTCTCGGGCTGCGGGCGTGCATTCGGCGGGCGAGCAGGTCTTTGCCCGTGCCACTCTCGCCCTCGATGAGGACAGGAAGGTCGCTGTCGGCCAGGCGGTCCGCCCGGTCGAGCAGGTCGAGGAAGAGCGGAGAGGCGGTGAGAATGCCGTGTTCGTCGGGCTGGGCGGGGCGGTACGGGCGGACGCGACGGGGCCTGGTGCTCGTGGCGGCCGCGGCGTGCAGGCGCGAGGCGGCGTGGGATACCGAGGTAAACGGCTTCTGCAGGAAGTCCGTCGCGCCCAGCCGCATGCAAGCGACGGCCATGGAGACGGAGGCGGGGCGGGTAGCGATCACGACGGCGGTCTGGGGAGCGATGTCGCGAACGGCGGTCCAATCGTGAGGGAGACGCATGCCTGCGCGCTGGGGGTCGAGCAGGATGACGTCGAAGTCTTCGGACTGCAGGCGCTGGAGACTGGATTCGAGCAGGGAGGCGAAGTGGGGTGAGAATCCGAGCCGGGTGAGGTTCTTGGAGAGGAGACGGCAAAAGGGCACGTCGTCGTCGATGACGAGGAGTCGGGTAGGGGCCATGACTGGGCGGCAACGCCTGGAGGGAGGACGTTGGAGGTTTGAATCTAAAGGAAGAGCGCGCGTGGGGACAAGAAGAAACTGAGGGTCTCCGAACGATAGGTGGTTGTTTGAACAACGTCGCAAACGTGTTCGAACGTCGAGGCGGCCGGCTCCGTGAAGCTCGGGCGTACGTGCGGGTCGTCACGGGTGTCGTCTCGTTGCGCGGGGTCAGCTGGCCCCGGGCGTGGTGGGAGAGCATGTGAGAGAGAGGAGTGTCCCAATTTGGTACACCGGTCGCACCCGACCTCCTGGTTGACCAAGAGCAGTTGGCACTGCGGGTGAGCGGAGAGCCGGACCCGAGGCTTCACTTTGAGGAAGGAGCGGGGGGAACCGATTCGTCACGAAAACTCAGGTTGGTTTCGACGCTGCGGTCGTGCACGTGAGCAACTCGTCGGGTAGACCCGAACTTCATCCCTACTGCCGGGGTCGTTGCTCACGACTCCCCACTTCCAACGAGGTTCCACAGTGCAAGCAGCGCGTTACCAGGATGCTGGTTTTCACGAACCACTTCAGGAAGAACGGGTTCCCGCAGACGGGGCATCTCGAAGTCATGACAACCAGCCAAGCGCCTAGCATGGACAGGACGGCACCCGGAAACAGGAGCCAGAAGAGTGCTCGTGGAACGCTCCCCTGCAGCGTCGCTATGACCGCGCCGATAGCCACCCCGACGACTCCGCAGTACACCGGGAGCCTGCGCACACGTCGCAACTCCTCCAGCCCTGCGAGGGTGGCGGGGTCAAGGTCCTTGCGATCGACGGGGTGTTCGCACATGACTCTGGTCCGAAAGGGCTGAAGCTCGTCCCTACCCGCCGCGATCTGCTGAGAGTTCACCGAGTGGGGGGCAAGTGGATCGTGGTCTCCTACAGAAAATCTTGGACATATCCAACGCTCTTGTGCGCTTCGATGCCGGTCCAGATAGCCGACACCCCGACGTAGTATCCGACAGGTCCTCCCCCGCCATCGGAGATCAGAATCCCTCCGTTGAAGGGCCCGAAGCTGAAACCCAGTTCGTGGCCCCACCCGAAGAAGCCGTTCACGTCCCACACGTCCAGGAATTGAAGACTGCCCCCTCTCGCGAAACCAGTCGCAGCTCCTACACAAGTCGAGCCACCAAGGAACGGGTGCGCTTCTTCGTCGGCGATCAGGACTCCCGCTGACGCTTGCGCGCCAGCGCCCCACGCGATGCCGCCTGCACTGAGCATGATTCCCTTGGAGCCACCGGCTGACATGCCGTGTTCGAGCGGGAATCCCCCCAAGGGATACAAGCCACTCGGATCAATCCGATTCACCGGATCCCCACCGGCATAGGCGTAGAGGTTCGTGTCGCCACCACGGAATGAGATGGGATCCTTCTGCAACCATCGACCCGTCGCCGGGTCGTACTCCCGCGCCCCGAAGTGCACCAACCCCGTGTCCCGGTCCCACAACCCACCCGCAAACCCAAACGGCTGGTCGAACGCCGACGGCACGTTCGTCACGTTGCCCCACGCGTCGTAGTCGATCCGCTGCACCACCGACGTCGCCGCCGTCGAGGCGTTCACGTTCACCACCAGCCGCACGCTGCCAAGCTGGTCCGTGATGAATCGGTAGACGTTCGTACCCTGAATCATGAAGTCCGGCACGTGCGAGCGCGTGAGGTAGACGAACTGCGAGACGATAACTCCCGCTTGGTCGTACTCTGCCACCACCCGGTTGCCCTCGCCCAGCAAATACCGACGATAGCTGGCCCCGCTCTTGGACCGGCCCACGCGGCGCCCGGCCCCGTCGAGCTCGTAGGTCACCACCACGCCCCCAGATAGCGACACCGTCTGCAAGTTGCCGAACACGTCGTAGCCGTAGGTCGTGGTCTGGCCGCTTTGGGTCTTGGTGGTGCGCTGGCCGTTGGTGTCGTGCGTGAAGCTGGCGCTCTGGTGGGTCAGGATCCGGTCCTGCGGGTCGTAGGTCGCCACGGTCACGCCGTTGATCTTGGTGCGGTTGCCGTTGGCGTCGTAGGCCCAGGTGGTGGTGCCGTCGCCCGAGAGCCTGCCCGTGCTGTCGTAGGCGTACGTGCGGGTCGTCTCGGCTTCGGCCAGGATCTTCTCCTTGCGCGTGGTCAACCGGCCGAGGCCGTCGTAGGTCTGCAAGGTCAGCGTGTGGACGTTGTCCGCGGAGTTGAACTTCGTGTTTACCGAGGATAGCTGTCCGTATACGGAGTCATAGGCGAGGGTTTGGGAGATCTTCTTGAGCAACGTGGAAGAGACCCAGCCGGTGTTCGGGTGGCGCGCCGCCGACATGGTGTGGGTCAAGGCCGCGACGGTCGCGCTCGTGGCGAGCTGGTCGGCGTCGTAGGCGTAGGTGACCGAATTCCCGCCAGTGACAGCTTCTGCGGAGACGAGCAGGTAGTTGCCCAGGGTCCAGGAGGCGGTCTTGGACACGGCGTCCGGCCAGGTGGTGACTGCGCTCGTCAGAGCGGGGCCGTCCCATCCGAGGGAAGTGGAGACGCCCCCCGACGTATCGACCGAGGTGAGCCGGCCGCTGGTGGAGTTGTATCCGTACGTGGACAGGACCTGGCCGGTGAGGGTCTTTAGCTGGTGGAGCTTGCCGGCGTGGGCATTGCCGGCGGGCACGTAGACGAGGTCCACCCCAGTGCCGTTCGGCCAGGTCACGGCGTCGAGGCGACGGTCCAGGTCCCAGGCGTACTGGGTGGCTGGGTTGCTGGGAGCGGTGTACGTCGCGAGCAGGTCGACGTCGTTGGGGGTGAAGGTATGGTCGACGAAGCCCGACGGGTCGGCGGGCCGCTGCAGGAGGGTGAGGTTGCTGCTGACGTCGTAGGCGAGCTTGATCTGCCTGGTGTCGTTGCGGGTGATGGTGCGGAGCTGGCCTCGGGCGTGGTGGGAGAGGAGGGAAGGGAGAGTCGCCGGCAGAGACTTAAGATGGGTGGCTACCGGCATGGAGGAGTGTCCCAATTTGGTACACATGGACAGGTCCTCGCAGCCTTGTGTCCATCTCCGGCGCTGACGTTGGCGGTTTACTTTCTTGGGTGAAGGGGAATCCGGCCTCCAGGCTTCACGGCGAAGAAGGAGGGGGGAGCGCCGCTTCGTCGCGAAACCTCGGATTGGTTTCGACGAGGCGGTCGTGCATCCACGTCAGCAACTCGTCGTTGTCTTTGAACTGGTCGAGTGTGATCCGCACGTTCCCGGCCGGCGATCTGACATTCAAGATGTCGATCCAACCCCATCGGTTGTCCCTTTCTACTCCCTCTATCTCCGGCCAGCAAACACGCCTCCAACCGAGAGGAGTCAAGCGCATGATGCCCCAGTCGAAGAACCGAATGCTCAACTGGCAGATAGCCTCCCAAGCCAACAGGACCGGAAACACCAGGGCGAAAGGCAACATCAACAGGTCTCTGCGTGACGCATCTTCCGAGCTGAGAGCCATCCACAGCAACCACGAGATGATCGCCCACACGGGCACGACCGGGATCACGGTCACGAATGCCCGAAGGTTGCGGACGAAAGGCCGTTCGCCGGGGGCCGATACCATATGCGCTACTCTACGAAGTCCCAGTTGGAATAGTAGGAACCCATCGCGTTTCGAGCGTCCAATCCGTCAATGCACGCCGAGATGGCATCTGCCGCGAACATGTGACACGTCACGAAATCCTCCACCGCGGTAGCCGCTGCGCGGCCCTCTCAGTTCCGGGTTGTAGTACCCTTCGAGTTCCCCGTAGAAGCCATCACAGGGGATCAGTGCAGGAAAGCTCTCACGGGTGAGGTCCAGCCAATACGTCTCTCCGGTCTTGACGTCACGGATGAACATAACTTCGAAACGTATGGTGATAAGCCCCTCGACGCGAACCTTGCCAGCCGTCGCCTGCCGACGCAAGCTGAGGAAGAACAGATCCACGGGCTCTGCCACCGGATCGGACGTGCCGAACTCACACTTCGGTTCTGGCTTCGCAGGCTGTCCTGAACCGATCGCGGCGTTCGTCCCTTGGGGGTGATCGCACTTGCACGGTGTGGAGCCTGCCGCCCCACCACGCGCGCCGCATGCCAAAAACGCAATCACAGCGAATGTCAACGCAGCTGAACAGGCCAAGCGATGAAGGGTTTTCTGTTCCGGCATGGCACCAACGTCATCTGGGTGGCGGTCCGCAACGCCTGGAGGGAGGGCGCTGGAGGCTTGAATCTTATGAAAGAGAGCGAGTGCGTACGAGAAGAATCTGAGGGTCACCGGACGAAAGGGGGGTGATTGAACACGGTCGCGAGTGTGTTGGAACGCGGCGGTGCGGAGGATTGCGGCCGCGCTCGTGCAAGACGAATCTAGGTCGGGTCCGTAGAGTTGCCCTCAGGCGACGTCATCGCTTCGCGATATCGAGGGTTCGCTGCCATCATGCGCTCGTGAATCCAGGCACAGAGACAGTTTCGGTCCTGGAACTGGTCGAGGTTGACCACGAGTCGGCGCCGGCCCACCCATAGGGTCAGGAAGTCGAAACGCCAGGCCTGGGAGTGCTGGCGGTCCAACGCATCTACGCATCCCCAGGGCAGGAACTGCCAGCCGAGGAAACCGAGATGCTCGATTCCATCGTCCCGGAATCGAACCCCTAAGACCTTGGCAGCGAAGGCAAGCAAGGACGCAACAGAAGATGCCCACGCCACGATCTCGAGCGTAGCGCCGTGTGCAGTGGCGTGCCCGAGGCCCAGCAGCAACAGCAGTGAGGGCACCACGAAGGGAAGGGCGAGCCACCAGACTCTCCTCGTGGGTGGGGGGGTGCCAGCGAGCATCAGTCTTGCTCGTAGTTTGCGTTGGACCCGTAGCTCCCCAGCGTTGATCGTGTGATCGTTCCGGCGCCGACGCGCACTGGCAGCAGCGGGAAACGCGAACGGTTGGCTGCCGCTGCTGCGGCGCGCGACGAGGGGGATTGCCACCAATTGGGTTGATACGGAATTCCGTTTGGCCTTGACACCGCGCTTGCTCCGGGACCGACCAGAAGGCCCGCTCCAGCTCCGCTCCCTGCTGCCCAGGCGAGTCCTTCGAACGTGACACACGCGTCGTTGGCATACTGGGTCGAAAGATACTGGGCGGTGTTGGAGAACGCTCCCAGCGCTGCTGCCCCACCAAAGGTTGATGTGAACGGAGCCAGGCTTCCAGCCGCTCCGCCAACCACGGACGCAATGGCGACGTTCGTCCAGTTGACCTGCCCTCCGTTGCGAGGATCAGCCGCTTGCGCGAGATAGGAGCCGAACCCTCCGGCAGCGGCCCCGACGATCCCTGATGCTATGACCACACCAGCGGTCACTGGCGTTTCGCCATCCGGATCCACCCAATTGACCGGATCCCCATACCCATAAGCATACAGATTCGTATCCCCACCCCCGAACCCCAACGGCTCCTTCTGCAACCATCGACCCGTCGCCGGGTCGTACTCCCGCGCCCCGAAGTGCACCAACCCCGTGTCCCGGTCCCACAACCCACCCGCAAACCCAAACGGCTGGTCGAACGCCGACGGCACGTTCGTCACGTTGCCCCACGCGTCGTAGTCGATCCGCTGCACCACCGACGTCGCCGCCGTCGAGGCGTTCACGTTCACCACCAGCCGCACGCTGCCAAGCTGGTCGGTGATGAATCGGTAGACGTTCGTACCCTGAATCATGAAGTCCGGCACGTGCGAGCGCGTGAGGTAGACGAACTGCGAGACGATCGCTCCCGCTTGGTCGTACTCTGCCACCACCCGGTTGCCCTCGCCCAGCAAATACCGTCGATAGCTGGCCCCGCTCTTGGACCGGCCCACGCGGCGCCCGGCCCCGTCGAGCTCGTAGGTCACCACCAGGCCGCCAGGCAGCGACACCGTCTGCAAGTTGCCGAACACGTCGTAGCCGTAGGTCGTGGTCTGGCCGCTCAGGGTCTTGGTGATGCGCTGGCCGTTGGTGTCGTGCGTGAAGCTGGCGCTTTGGTGGGTCAGGATCCGGTCCTGCGGGTCGTAGGTCGCCACGGTCACGCCGTTGATCTTGGTGCGGTTGCCGTTGGCGTCGTAGGCCCAGGTGGTGATGCCGTCGCCCGAGAGCCTGCCCGCGCTGTCGTAGGCGTACGAACGGGTCGTCTCGGCTTCGGTCAGGACCTTCTCCTTGCGCGTGGTGAGCCGGCCGAGGCCGTCGTAGGTCTGCAGGGTCAGCGTGTGGACGTTGTCCGCGGAGTTGAACTTCGTGTTCACGGAGGAGAGCTGTCCGTATACGGGGTCGTAGGCGAGGGCTTGGGAGATCTTCTTGAGCGCGGTGGAAGAGACCCAGCCGGTGTTCGCGTGGCGCGGCGCTGACATCGTGTGGGTCAAGGCTGCGACGGTCGCGCTGGTGGCGAGCTGGTCGGCGTCGTAGGCGTAGGTGACCGAATTCCCGCCCGTGACGTCTTCTGCGGAGACGAGCAGGTAGTTGCCCAGGGTCCAGGAGGCGGTCCTGGACACGGCGTCCGGCCAAGTGGTGGCTGCGCTCGTCAGAGCGGGGCCGTTCCGAGGGAAGTGGATACCCCCCCCCGACGTCTCGACCGAGGTGAGCCGGCCGCTGGTGGCGTTGTATCCGTACGTGGACAGGACCTGGCCGGTGAGGGTCTTGAGCTGGTGGAGCTTGCCCGCGTGGGCGTTGCCGGCGGGCACGTAGACGAGGTCCACCCCAGTGCCGTTCGGCCAGGTCACGGCGTCGAGACGACGGTCCAGGTCTCAGGCGTATTGGGTGGCCGGGTTGCTGGGCGCGGTGTAGGTCGCGAGCAGGTCGACGTCGTTGGGGGTGAAGGCATGGTCGACGAAGCCTGACGGGTCGGCGGGCCGCTGCAGGAGGGTGAGGTTGCTGCTGACGTCGTAGGCGAGCTTGATTTGCCTGGTGTCGTTGCGGGTGACGGTGCCCAGCTGGCCGCGGGCGTGGGTGGCTATCGGCATGAACGAGTGTACCAATTTGGTACGCCGGTCACTTCACCCCCTCCAGATCGACATAGAACACGGGGTATCAGTGCGTCGAGGCACATGTGCCAGGAGTGGTATCCGTACATGGACAGGTCTTGGCAGTTTCGCGTCGATCTCCGGCGCAGGCAGGCGTGGATTGATGGCATCCGACGTCGTTCATTGGCGCTTGAGAGGCGGTTCAGTGGGTTGCCGCATGTTCGGCGGCAGTGATAGTTGCTGACATGGGGCATTCAAGATGGCAGCGACGTATGCAGGGCCGCCGACCCAGCCGTCTTTGGTGAAGACAACTGTACCGCGCCGCGTAGGGCCCACCAGCACCTCGAGAGACGGCATGTCATCCTCATGGTCTGTGCACGGCCGCAAGCGGTAGATGTCTTGGCCGATTCGGACTTCCTTGTTGAACCAGTCGACGCGCGCTTCGCACACTCCGCTTCGGGAAGCGCGAAGAGCTTCCCTTTCACGATCGTCGTGACCGGCAAGCCAAAGCCGTGGGGTAATGCTCGCGAGTACCACCATTGCGACGCCTAAGATAGCCCAGGAGTGTCGCCTTCGACTGCTAGAGAGCCGCAGACCGACAACCGCCAACGCCGCGGCGACAGCGCCAGCAATGGATGCAACGAGAAGGGGCACGAAGTAGTGCGAGAATGAGGCGAGCGACAACCCCAATGCGAGGAGTATCAGTACCCACGCAAGAAGCCGGATTGTGGCGAAGCCCCAGTTCATCGGTCAGTACGCTATGTTTCGGGGCCCGGGTGCCAGCAGTCCTGCCCACACATAGTAGCTCACGGCCGCAAACCAGTTCGTGAAAGGAAGCCGTGCTCCTGCCACTGCTAGGGGTGCCGTGGTCGGCGACGAGCCCAGTGCAGAGGCTATCTCGTTGAACTTCCTATCGGAGTACGTGAAGCAGACTTCAGCTGGATAATAAGCCTCGGAGTCGGAGTTCCAGGTAGAGTATATCAGTCGCTTCGCCGTCTTGTCCTGCGAGGGGGTCGTCTTGAGATACCGACCAATTTCGCCGCCGGGCGTGACGTCCTGATAGACCGTGCCGAACGAGTGCCTTGAACCCGGGTCATACAACGCAAACGAAAACGACTCATACGACCCGCCCGGAGTTCCAATGCTGATGCTCGTGTGAAGAAAGGGCTCGTCGCCTGAGGGGCCTTCTATCCAAACGTCCAAACCGCTCGGGTCCACGAAGTTGACCGGATCCCCACCGGCATAGGCGTAGAGGTTCGTGTCGCCACCACGGAATGAGATGGGATCCTTCTGCAACCACCGACCCGTCGCCGGGTCGTACTCCCGCGCCCCGAAGTGCACCAACCCCGTGTCCCGGTCCCACAACCCCCCCGCAAACCCAAACGGCTGGTCGAACGCCGACGGCACGTTCGTCACGTTGCCCCACGCATCGTAGTCGATCCGCTGCACCACCGACCCCGACGCTGTCGACGCGTTCACGTTCACCACCAGCCGCACGCTGCCAAGCTGGTCCGTGATGAATCGGTAGACGTTGGTACCCTGTATCATGAAGTCCGGCACGTGCGAGCGCGTGAGGTAGACGAACTGCGAGACGATCGCTCCCGCTTGGTCGTACTCTGCCACCACCCGGTTGCCCTCGCCCAGCAAATACCGTCGATAGCTCGGGGACGCTCCGCTCTTGGACCGACCCACGCGGCGCCCGGCCCCGTCGAGCTCGTAGGTCACCACCACGCCCCCCGGCAGCGACACCGTCTGCAAGTTGCCGAACACGTCGTAGCCGTAGGTCGTGGTCTGGCCGCTCAGGGTCTTGGTGATGCGCTGGCCGTTGGTGTCGTGCGTGAAGCTGGCGCTTTGGTGGGTCAGGA
>Ga0209575_10000199_pt1 | contig 59736 bp, 42 predicted proteins | sample Medcelwee11metaG_FD_187172 | JGI IMG/M metagenome (GOLD analysis project Ga0209575, IMG submission 187172) | Freshwater pond sediment microbial communities from the University of Edinburgh, under environmental carbon perturbations - Medium... | ecosystem: Environmental > Aquatic > Freshwater >...
TGTAGAAGCTGTTCTCAGGGTCCTTCGCCACCGCCGCCACCAGCGACCCCGCTGCCATGACCTTGAGCACCGCGTTGGACGTCGAGGGGCCCGACCGGAGGTTCAGGTCGGTGACCGTCTCCAGAACCGTTCCCACCGCCACCGGACCACTCACCCCCGCGGATCCCGACGGCGTCGACACCACGGTCATGTACCCGCCGTGGGCCCACCCGTTCGTTCCGTTGTGCGTGACCTTGTAGAACCCGTTCGACGGCGATGGCTCCACCACGGTCACCACCGCGCCCGTCGCCAGGACCCGCAAGACCTTGTATCCGGTGGAGGGACCCGACCGGAAGTTCAAGTTCGCCGTCGTCTTGAGGCTGCTGCCCGACGGCAGGGAGCCCGAGAGCCCTTCTTCGTTGGAACTCACGCTCTCGTCGACGCCCGTGAGCGTGGAGGAGTCCGAAGGGGAGGCTGGGCTGCACGCGCCGGATGCCACCAACAGCGTCATGCCAACCGTCGCCACCGTCGTCCAGAATGCCTTACAGGCAGTGACTTTGTACCACATTTGTTCTGTCCTCCGGTTGCTCATTGTGCGAAGTCTTCTGCCAGTTGCGTGCCACCAGTCACTGTCCTTTCGGGGGCTGCTCTTGGTCGGTGTCTTGCTTCCTCCCCCGAACCGTGGTGGACCTATCCCCCCAACCCAGCCCGCCCGAAGATCATGCAAGCCAAGAAGACACGGCTCATCGCTGCCGCCGCACTCATCACCCTTCTGTTCGCCGCCTGGTGGCTCCTGACCCAAGAGCGTCCAGCTCGAACCGGCTCGCGAGCTCAACCGAATCCCCCCTCCGAGCCAACCCGCCCAACCCAACCCGAACCGCCGCCACCCGTCGCTTCGATCTCCCCTCCCTCCTCCGTGCGCCTCCCCACAGTGCACCAGACCCCGGGCGTTCTCGCGTCCGCGTCCTGGGGATCGGGAGCCAATCAGATCGGTCGCGACGTCCCGGAGGAAGCGAACCCAGAGGGCCCCATGAGCCTTTCCCTCGGACCTGACGGAACCCTCGTGGTGCTCGACCAGGTCAACGGGCGCCTCGCACGCTACGACAAGAACGGCAAGCGTCTGTTCGACACACGTATCGACGCGACGTACCCCCAGGACGTCGCGACAAGCACCGACGGCACCACGGCGGTGCTCGACCGGCTCAAGGACAAGAACATCACGCTCCTCGATCAGAACGGGAACGTCGTGGGCACCTTGCCCTTGGAGGGGGATGCCGTGGGCGAAACGGGCGGCATCACGGGGGTCTTCATGGACGGGGATGACGTCTACGTCGAGCGGGAGCACGGCCCTCTCGTGAAGGTAGGAAACAAGGATGGTTCTGCGGCGGAGGAGCAGGAGGAGCTACCCGGTCGCCCCTCACGCGACGGGACTCTGCTTCTGTCGGCCGGCATCGTGGAAGCTTCGACCGGCCGCATCTTCGTTTCTGCCATCCAGCGGTCCACGCGAGATCACTTGTTTACTCGTGAGATCCGCCTCGACGATGCAGCGATGTACCTCGTGCTTCTCGATTCCGACAAGCAAGGCACCATCTACGTCGCCGTGGTCATCGGAACCCCGGACCCGCCTCCCGGGGACGTGCGCGTCCAACTCGTCTGTCTCGAGCCGTCCCAGGGAGTTCCGACCGGAGGTGCCTACCTGCCGGCCAACACCCTTCCTGACGAAACGTTCCGCGACCTCGTCGTTCTCGACGAAGGGGGCGTTGTGTACGCCGAGCGAACGGAGGCGGGAATCACCTATCGCGTGTACCACTGCTCGTGAGCAGTCCTGCTCTGCTCTTTGCGCTGGGGTTCGTTCCGCGATCGTAGATGCGAAGGGGCTACTCGCTGGAGGAGTCCTTTGCAGCGTACTTCGCGCGGAGCAGGTGGAAGTACCGGCGCGCCACGCCTGCCGCAGCCGCCGCGCGCGTGACGTTCCCATCATGAACGGCGAGCACGTGGTCGAGGTATCGCTGCTCGAACAACTGGATGACCTCTTGTCGGGCCTCCGCCAGGGGAAGGAGCTTGTGGATTACTTCGTCCACAGGGTCCGTGCCGAGCGCAGGCAACTCGTCCGTGGGCCCTGCCGCTGTGGTTCGCTCGAACCTGGCGAGATCCCCGAGCGCCTGGTACCTCATGACGACGTTCCGAAGCTCACGCACGTTGCCGGGCCATTCGTAGTCCTCCAGCCGTTGGAGCAACTCCACTGGTATGGGGGCGGAAGCGGGGCCTTCCGACCAGAAGTGCTTCGCAAGCAGCGAGATGTCGCCTTGCCGACGCCGGAGCGGCGGCAACTCGATGCGGGCCACCGCAAGCCTGTAGTACAGGTCATCCCGGAATCGACCCGCCTGGACCTCGCGATCCAGATCGCGCCTCGTCGCCGCCAGAACGCGAACGTCCACCTTGCGACGGCGGGAGCCTCCCACACGCTGTACCTCCATGCCTTGAATGACACGAAGCAGCTTCGGTTGGAGATTGATGTGCAGATCGCCAATCTCGTCGAGCAACAGCGTCCCTCCGTCGGCTTGCTCGAAGACCCCGGCCCGCGTATCCGTCGCACCCGTGAACGCCCCCTTCTCGTGCCCAAACAGGGCGGATTCCATCAGATCCGGTGGCGTCGCCGTGCAGTCGAATACCACGTAAGGCCCGTTCGCCCGCGGCCCCTCCGCATGCAATGACTCGGCAAGCACTTCCTTGCCCGTCCCCGTCTCCCCCTCGATGATCACAGGCACGCTCGACGCCGCAAGTCGTTCGCATAGGGGATAGAGCTTGCGCATTTCGTCGCTCGCCCCAACCACGCTCCCGAACTCGGTTCGTGCAGGGAGCAGCGCCGTCTTGGGCATCGCGTCCTTGCGCACATGAAATGTCGTGCCCCCCACAAGCACGACCTCTCCCCCGTCGAGCCACGCCTCAATCACCTCCACCCCGTTGACGAACGTGCCGTTGGTGGAGCCGAGATCCGCAAGACGCAGCCGTCTACCCGTCTGCTCGAAGGCGCAATGCCGTCTCGAAGCCAGTGGGTCGGACAGCCGAATGTCACACGCCGGGCTCGTGCCCACGAGCACCCGGGATGCCGCCAGCCCGTCCAGCTCAAACTGGCTCCCTTGGTCCGGACCGTTCGCCACGGACAGGTGAAAGGTCGCTGTCTCCACGCGACAAGCGTCGGCTCGCGGGCGGGTAACGGTCACGGTAGACGGCGGAGCCTTGCGCATCGGACGCACCGTATCACGGATCGCCAGCCCCGGTTCCACCAGCCTGCAGACTCCGATCGTCGATTTCGAGGAAACACGGGGCCTACCCTCCGGCCGCATCGCTTGCTATGCTGGCACCCTCGTCGCCAGACGAACGGCAAGACCGGACCGCCGGGTGACGTTCCACGAGGTGACGTGGCTCGCGGTTCTGCACGAAGCGCTCATGACGGACAATCCTCGAAAGAATCCATCCGAGTCGGCAAGATTCCACGGCGCCGCTGGCACCGACGTCGGACGCAAGCGCAAGCACAACGAGGACACCGTGCTCTGCAGGCCGGACTTGGGCCTTTTCGTCGTGGCCGACGGCATGGGCGGGCACTCGGCGGGGGACGTCGCCAGCGCCCTGGCGACAGACTCGATCGAGCGGTTCTTCGAAGCCACCGACGTCCTATGGGATCCCGGCAATTCGCTGCCGGAGTACCCCGATCTCGAACCAGGCGCCGCGAGGTTGGTCCTCGCCATCCGCCAGGCCAATGACGAGGTCGTGCGGGCTGCCAGGGAGAGCGCCGACCGCAAGGGCATGGGAACGACCGTCGTGGCCGTGCACTTGTCCGCCGATGGCATGATCCACATCGCGCACGTGGGCGATAGCCGCTGCTACCGCGTCGGCGTCGGAGACATCGAGCAGGTCACACAAGACCACTCCTTCCTCAACGACGTTCGATGGTCCCAGCCGGGGATCGGCGACGACGTGATGGCGGGCATTCCCAAGAACATCATTACCCGCGCCCTGGGCACGAAGGAGTCCGTCGAGGCCGAGGTCCGCTCGGAGATGACGTTGCCCGGGGACGCGTACTTGCTCTGTTCCGACGGCCTCAGCGGGATGATCCCCGCCTCGGACATGCAGGACGTGCTGGAGTCGATCGAGGACCCTGACCAAGCGTGCGAAGAGCTGATCGTGCGGGCCAACCTCGCGGGCGGCAAGGACAACGTATCCGTGGTGGTCGTTCGCATCGACGAGCGCGAAGACACGCTCCCGAACGCGGACGTTCCGGTGGTCGATCCCGCCTGTGCCCCGCTTCGCTTCGACCAGGTCCAGGACAAGTGGGTGTGCTCGCAGTGCGGACACGACCACATCGAAGGGACCTCCTTCTGCGTCGAATGTGGCCTCCCCTTCTTGCCCAGGGGTTGACCCTCACGCCAGGGATGCTCTGCGCGCCGCCTCGATGACCCGCTCCGCTTGCTTGGCGGCCGATCGAATCGACCGCGCCAGCGCGAGCTGCCCGCGGGCCCGCAGCAAGTTGTGATCCCCTCGACTTCCGAATCGCGGGTTCCAACCGAAGTACGCTTCCTCCAATGCGTCGCGCGCGAACCTCGCCGCCAACTCCAGCGACACCCGCTCCACCCCGGGCACCACGGCCCTCCACTCCGCCTCGGTCGGCCCAGCCCCCTGCCGACACGCCGCGCCGTACCCCGCCATCGCCGCCTCGAACACCGTGACGTCGAACTCCGTCTCGACAGCATCTTCCGACGCCGGGTTGCACCACGACCGCATCGCGTCGCCCAGTTCCACGTCCAGCGTGTCCCGCGCCATCGTGTCCAGATCGATGAGGCAGTGCGCCTTGTCCCCGAGGAAACGCACGTTCGAGACCTTCAAGTCCCCGTGGATGACACGACGGGGAAGCCCCGTGGGACCGTCCCATGCCCCCCACCGAGACAACACTTCGTCGGCAATGGGCGCTACCTCGTCGTATAGACGATGGCCTCGAAGCGCTTCCGTCGCACTCACGAGCCGAGTCATGTGCGCTTGCGTGTCGTGGGCTCCCGCCCGCACGCTTCGAAAATCCCACCTCAGATCGCGCACAGCCGCGTGGAATCGCGCCACCAAGGAGCCCGCTTCCCGGGCGTCCTGCGGCACCCCGATCTTGTGGACGGTGCGATCGCCCTCGTGGGTCAAGCATCGCCACACAGCACCATCCGTCTCCGTGTGCCACAGCGTCCCGTCGACGGTTCGGAGCAGGCGAGGCGTGGGCACCCCAACCGCCGCCAGCCTGCTCGTGACCGCCTCGATGTCCTCGTGCACCTCGGGGACAAAGATCGTCGTGTTCAGTCGCTGAAGCACCGCAATGGGAACGCCGTCTAGCTCCACCACGAACGTCTGGTTGATGAGCCCGTCGCGGTTGACTCGAGGCCTTGCCTCGCCAGGCCACGACCACGCGCGCAGGGCGCGACTCGCATCGTCGGACATGAACGGTGCCTACCCCGTTCGGCCAAAGCGCGCCACTCCTCCGACGTCGCGGAGCGAGCCCTGGCCCAGGAACGCAGCCCGACATCGGGTTCGCCGTTCACCCCCGCGTCGCCCGGTGTCCCGTGGCGCTCTTGCACTCAATTTGCCTTGCTCTCGAGCGGGTCTCAGCCTACCTCTGCCGCCGGAAAGAGGTGACCATGAGTTCTGACAAGCACGCCTGCGATCATGATGTCGTCGATCTGGTCGATGAGGCCTTCGGATTGCTGGAAGAAGGGGATGTGGACGGTGCGGAACGCGTTTGCCAGCACGCGCTCGAGCACGACCAGGGCAACGCGGAAGTGCTGACCCTTGCCGGATGCATCGCCTGCGAGCGCGGTGCGTTCACAGAGGCCCTCGACCGATTCGAAGGCGCAATCCAGGCCGACCCGAACCACATCGTGGCCTTGATCGATACCGCCGAGGTTCACCTCGAAATGCTGGGCGACCCCGAAAAATGTCTGGCTACCTGCGAGCGCGCACTGCCTATCACCGTCGATGACCCGGACTCGCGCCTCGAGGTGCTCGCATACAAGGCCCTCGCCCTGATGGAGCTCGACCGTGACGAGGAAGCTCGCTCCGCCCTGCAGGCCACGAAGGGCTTGGAAGTGGGGGACCCGGACGCCCTCGAAAGGGTCGGCGGGATCGCTGTCGCGCTGGAAGCCTGGGACGTAGCGGAAGGCGCCCTGTCCGCTGCCTTGCGCATCGACCCGGACCACGCAGACGCGCACTACGGCATGGGCTGGGTGCACCTCGAGCGCGGTGACATGGCCGAAATGCGAACCCACTGGCTGCGAACCTTGGAGCTCGACCAGGCCGTGCCTCGTCCCGATTGGCACCTGACCACACAGGAGTTCGACGCCGTCGCCGAGAAGGCGTTGTTGGAACTCCCCGAGCGCGCGCGTACCCTGCTGCGCACCGTCCCCATCGTCGTCGAGGACGCTCCCGCTGCACCCGAGATCGAGGACGGCCTCGACCCACGCGTTCTCGGTCTGTTCTGCGGCGCGCCGCTCGACGAGCAGAGTCACATGGACCCCGCCCCGGAGGAGCCCAATGTGATCAAGCTGTACCAGCGAAACCTCGAGGCGGCATGCCTGTCACGCGACGAGCTCGTGTCCGAGATTCGCATGACGTTGCTTCACGAGACCGCTCACTACTTCGGCCTCGAGGACGACGAGCTAGAGCAAATCGGGTTGGGCTGATCTCCAGGCCGCCGCCGACCCATCCCAATTCCAGCGAATGGTGTACCATTCGCCTGTGAACGCGTGCCCTAACTGCCAAGGCAAAGTCTCCGACAAGGTCGCCGTGTGCCCTCTCTGCGGTGCGCCCCTGCTAAAGTCTGTCCCATGCAGGGCATGCGGCGAGCCCATCCCGCCCGGGGCAACGACGTGCTCAGCCTGTCATGCCCCCATCGGGGCCCCGACCTCCGTCCAGTTGCCAACTGTCGAGTTGCCTCCTCCCTCCCCCGTCCAGCCTGCTCCGCTGGCCGCCGACTCCGCCCCGAAGCCTCCGCGTGGCATTCCTCCCATCGTCAAGCAAGTGGCTCTCGTCCTCGCTGGCGCCGCCGGCTTGGCCCTGCTGGTCTTCGTCGCCTACCTCGTCCTCGCCAAGTCCGACGCGCAATGCAAGCGGGAAGCTGCGTGCGAGCAGGCTGGCCTCTGCTCGGCCGCGTTTCAAACCTGCGTCGCCTTGACGACCGCCGATTGCGCCAAGACCCAAAATTGCCTCGAGTACGGTGAGTGCTCACCCAGGGACGGCAAGTGCGTCGTCGCGTCGGACACCGACTGTGCCGCCATCTGCAAGACTTCCGACCGGTGCCTGGCGCGCGATGGCAGGTGCGTCTGCGACCCGTCTCGCGCGACGTCCTGCCTGGAAGTGGGGAAGTGCGGGATCGACGACAAGGGATGGTGCTCGAGCTTCACGGCCGAGGGGTGCAAGCGGTCTACGGGATGTGCGCAAGAAGGTCTGTGTGGCTTGGCGCCGACGAAGGACAAGTGCGTGGCGGGGGGCGACGACGACTGCGCGGGCGCGGGCGCGTGCAAACGGGATGGGCGATGCTTCCACCGTGAGGGCGCTTGCGTTCGCATCGACTGTGCTGGTTCCGCGGATTGTGCCGTCAAGGGGCGCTGCTCCCTTCAGGGTGGGGTCTGCGTGGCAGCCAAGGACGCGGATTGCGATAAGTCCGAATGGTGCAAGAAGCTCGGTCGGTGCAAGGCCGCCAAGGGCGCTTGCTTGGCCACCGACGCGGGCTGCAAAGCCTCCGAGAAGTGCAAGACCGACAGCGAATGCTACGTCTCTGCGGACGGAGAGGCTTGCGTCACCAAGGAAGCCGTGACGTCCAAGTAGCGCTTCTGCGTACTCGCGTGACTGCCCGGTTCGTGTATCTTCAAATGCTCGGAAGCACCCCTGGGGAAAGGGACGGCCGATGGACCCGATTCTGCTCGCGAACCGACTTGACGACGAGTTCCGGACTTCTTGCTCCGTGCTTGACCATGATGAGCCGTGGTTTGGGCACTTCGCAGTGCGCGTCGAGGGCCGTGTGCGCGAGTACCGTGTCGGGCGGTTTCGGGTCACGGGTCAGCGCATTCTCCCCGCTACCCATCCCCTGGCAAGGGTGTACTACGAGCTCGAGCCAGGGGAGGAATTCGAGCTCGACTGGGAAGGTCTCGAGCACATCAAGGGCACCGTCGAGCATCAGGCCCGCCTGCAGACGGCCCCTCGTGCCATCCAGTCCTTGACCTACTCGGACGCGGAGCGAGAGGCGCTTGTCGTTCGCACCGACCACGGCTTTGAGCTCCGCGTCGACACGTCCCGAAAGCTCGATGCCCACACCGGATTGCCGGACATCCTCGCCCTGCTGTCTCGCGATCAGTATCGCTTGATCGCGCAACAGTCCCAGCTGCCGATCATCATTCAGGGCCGCGCCGGATCCGGCAAGACTTCCGTCGCTCTGTACCGCGTGGCCTGGATGGCCAACCCCGTGGCGGGTGGGGCCCCCGCCGTCGCCCCGTCCCGCGTTCTCATCGTCATGTTCAACAAAGCCCTGAGCATGTTCGTCCGCGAAGCCTTGCCCTCGCTCGGCCTCCAGGACGCCGTGCTCGACACGTTCCACGGTTGGGCGCTCAAGCGCATCGCCGGTGCCTACAAGGGCGACGTCAAGATCGACGTCAGCGACATCCCGGGCAAGAAGCAGGCCGTGGCCTTGAAGAAGAACCTGGGTATCCTGCACGCCGTCGACGACTACGTTCGGCTGCAACGCGCCAGGATCGTCGGGTGGCTTCGCTCCAAGCTCGCTCCCTACAAGGCCGAGGCCTGGGCAGATCGCTTCGACGCGTCGACGGCACCCGTCGCTCGCGCGCTCGTCGACATGCGTGTCGCCGCGAGACAGTCACGCGACGCCTCCACCGGTTTCGAACGCCAGCGGCTCGAGCAGATCGTTTCCGTCTTCGAGCGCGCGGCCGACCGCGTCCGTCAGTACAAAGAGGAGCTGCTGGCCATCCTCACGGACACAGTTCTCCTGCAGCGGAACCTGCCGGAGGTCGCGCCGGAAGACATCCAGGCCCTCGTTGCCTACCAGCAAGCTCTCCAGTCCAAGGAGGCATCCGCCCGCCGTCCAGGACCGTTTGTCGCCTTCGAAGACCTTGCGATCCTCCTTCGCCTCATTCAGGTCAAGAACGGCGGGCTCCCGGCCATGCGGGACACGGACCCCGTCGAACTCTACGACCATCTGGTCATCGATGAGGCGCAGGATTTCGGAGCTGTCGAGCTCAAGGTGCTCCTTGCCACCGCCAAGTCCCGGACCGGTGTCACGATCGCCGGAGACATCAACCAGAAGATCGTTCCCGAAGCGGACTTCATTGGGTGGGATGCAATCGCTGCCGAGCTCGGCATCGCGGGAGCGAGGATCTCTCGGCTCGAGGTCCCCCACCGATCGACCCTTCCCATCATGCGCGTGGCCGATAGCATCGTCGGCGACCAAACCCTTCGCGGACGTCCAGGCCCCATGCCGACGCTCACCCTCACCGACGGCCATGGGGGACAGCTTGACCGCGCGGAGGAACGTATTCGTTCCGTTCTTCGAGATCACCCGTCCGCTCACGTGTGCGTCGTCACACGGCACCGAGATGCCGCGGCAGCCGTGCTCCACGACCTCGAACGACGATTCGCCAGCGACGACGTCATGGTCCGGCTCGGTCACAACGACCAGTTCGCATTTCAGCCCGGTGTCACCGTCACGAACATGCGTCAGATCAAAGGACTGGAGTTCGACGCCGTCATTGCGCTGGATGCCACCGAGGGCAGTTATCCCGATACGGACCAGGGACGCCGAAACCTCTATACCCTCGTCACACGCGCCAAGGATCGTCTGGACATGGTTTGTCCCGGCAGTCTCTCCCCTTGGCTCGTCCGCGCCCGCGACCAAGGGTACCTCGAGGTCGTCGAGCAGCCTGCCGTGCCGGTGGTCGTCTTCTCCGAGGAAGAAGAGGCCCGCCCGTTCTGATCACGCTATGGCGTGGGTAGCGCCCGCACTCGATACAGACCCACCTTGACCGGAGCCATGGCAAGCGGTGCCCACGGTTGGCTCGCGATCGCCGGGAACTCGCGCTCCGCCATCGCCTCGAGATCCACCCCCCGCTCCATCGTTGCGCACGCGGAACTGCCTTCGGGCGTCGAGCACAGCGACGACCGGTAGTAGGTAACACCAGCTCGGAGCTGTGGGAACGCGAGCCCCGGCGCCGCCTCGAGTCCCAACCCCTGCACGGGACCGCCGGAGTACAGGGGGAGCATGAGGATTCGATCCCCGGCGCGGCGGAGATAGACGAGCTGGGTGCCCTTGGGAAGAGTGCCACGCCAACTCATCGCCCAGGACTGCTCGAGCGCGTCCGTCGGCACGGTCCTGTGCGGCGCCCACCGCGCCGCGGTGATCAGGGCCGCGACCACGACCACGCACAAGGGGCCCAGCCATCCTTGCGATCGCTTCCACCGGACCGTCAGGAGTCGAAGGGAAGCAACCCCGGTCGCAAGCAGAACCGGCAACGCTTGGAGCCGGTAGGCATCGGCAACCCAGGGCACATCACGCTCGAGCAAGTCTGCCGAGAACAACATCAGCAGGGTGGCCGAAGCGGCCCCCACGATGAGCCCTGCGTGCACACGGAATCTTCCGAGCAACGCCACCGCCGCGAGTGCAGCGACCAGGGCTGCATGGGTCTCGGTGAACCGGGGGACCGATAGCAGTGATGTCGGCGCCCACTGCTGCCCGAGGGGGCCAGTGTAGACGTCCCACATCGCCCCGAAGGCGGTGCCAGCGACCACGGTCGCGATCCCCCCCGCGGCCAGTGCGGTTCGGCGAACCCGTCCAGACGGGCGACCGGGTTGTGCCAACAGCACGAGGGGAACCACGGCCGCAGGCAACCAGCTTGTCGGATGAATTCTGGCCGCCTGAGCGATCAGAAATCCCGCCGCAAGGACGGCCCAGAGAAATCGATCGCGCTCCCCCCGCTTCCTTCCAGCCCATGCAAGGATTGCGGCTGCGCCCAGGATCAGCGTCTGCTGAACGGCCAGGTAGGATTCCCCCTGCGCCAGACGCGCCATGAGCGGATGGACTCCCGCCCACCCTGCCAGCAGCCAGGCGACCCGTGAGTCCGCCCCCGAGCAGCGCGCAACCAGCCAGACCATGGCGGGCGTCGCTGCAGCGACGAGGCTCATGCCTAGGAACACCATCCGATCGGGTGCCGAATGGCTCAGGCCTGCGACCCAGCCGAACACCTCCTCATAGCCAGACCCATACGGCGACTCTCCACCCAGCAACGCGGCTTCCACCCACAGGGGGCCCTGGCCGTTCTGATGGAAGAAGCTCGTCGGCACGATCCACTGCCTTGCCGCCCATGTGACGAAAGTGAGCGCTGCGAGCGCGGCCCACCCCGCTAGACCTCGGACCACCACCGCATCGCTGACCCTCCCATACCAGCTTCGCTCGCGAAGGTGGCCCCACCAGAAACGCCAGGAACGTCCTCGAAGCGCAGCCAGCATGAGCATGCTCGCCGCACCCACCAGCAACCACGGAGCCCGCGTCCTCGCGGGGGCGGACGCGTCGGACGCCACGCCGAGGTCAGGCACTGCCCCCAGGCACGACACCACCGCATCGAAAGCCTGGCGGCGTGCTTCTGGTTCAAGGGACCAGTCCGCGAACTCTCCCACGGGCGATGCCCCCAGCGGGCCAACGCGGCGGAACGAACGCTCGGATGCCGGGGCTACCTCCACCGTCACGCCCCCGTCACCGTCTCCTGCGTGGACGATGACCTTGCCCGGTGGACAACGCAGCGGCTGCATGGCCACACCTGTGCGCAGCGCGCACTGCCTCAGCCACGGGCCGTGCTCCCCTTCGCACGTCCCTTGCGCGTGTCCGTCCGCGCAGACCAGCACCGACAGCGCAGTCGTCAGAATCGAAACGGCCGTCGGGTGTGCGAGGCCACGGGGCATGCGGACAGGTTACGGCTTGACTGCCCTGCTGGGCGAATTGGTGGCCCCCGCCGACGCTGGGCGATTTCCTTTCCGTGGTGCGCCTCAGTGAAAATTGTGGCATCAGAAAAATCCGCTCGTTGTGCATTGACACGTCCGACCCGTCTTGGTAGTCGGATGTGGGAAAACTTACGCGGAGGTGGTCATGCGTTCCAGCCGTTGCCTTGTTGCTCTCGTTGCTCTGTTGGGCTTCGCCGTAGGGTGCTCTTCGAACGATTCCACGGAGGACCCGGGAACGCCCGAGGACGAAACCCAGATCGTGGCGCCGGGCAAGGAAGACAACTTCCTGTCCGCGACGGCCCAGGAATACATGGTGGAGGGAATCAGCACGGTCACCATCGAGAGTTCGCTCGCCGGGGCCACGGAAGAGCAGAAGCTCGCACGGGTCCACGAGCTCATCCCGCTCAAACACATCGTGATCGGCTGGTTCCTCAACGCGTACATCGTCGAGAAGAACAAGGACGATGACAACGCGGAGTACGGTGGTTTCAAGGGGCTCACCAAGAACGGCGCCTACGAGGAGTTGGGGATCGAGGCCCTGGACGACACGACCTATCAGTTCACGTTCCGCCAGGAGTTCGGAGGCAAGCTCGACCTGCTCGAGAAGGTGCCCACGACCATGGGGGCGGACGGCAAGCGGTACTTCGACCTGACCATCGGCAAGATCTCGAACACCGACATGGCCAAGCTCGAGACCAACGCGGAGTGGTACCGAAGCGCGCCCTGGTCGAGCTTTGACCCGTCCAAGGTGGACGAGAGCCGTCTGGAGAAGGTCAACATGGCGGTCTGGCCCGAGCCCCGATCCATCGACGCGTGGTTCGATACCGAGCGGTTGCTCGACGACGGCAAGCTCACCATGGGTATCCACTTCGGGTGGGACTACCACAACGAGTATCACGTGGTGCACTCGCGCGACGTGTACGACTATCTCGTGGGCACCGAAAAGTTCCGGTCCCCGGTGGCTTCCTACGATGCGTATGCGCGCACGTCCGGACCGTTGACGAAGACCATTCAGGCCAACGGAAAGAGCGTGCAGGTGGAGATCTCCCTGTACTGGGGCAAGGTAGGTACGGATACGGATCCGGATACGGCCGATGGGGGGAGGCAGCTCGAAGCGGACATGCGTGACTCGTTCCGTGATCGGGACGTCATCGTGTTCTCGGGGCATTCGGGACCGTTTTACGGCTTCGCGCTCGCCAACTGGCGCAAGACTGACGAAGGAGACCTCGATGATTCCGAGGTGCCCGGTCTCGACATGCCTGCCGACAAGTACCAGGTCGTGATCGCCGAGGGGTGTGACACCTATTCTCTCGGGCAGTCCTTCCGGATGAACCCGAACAAGGCCGACGCAAGGAACATCGACATCGTCACCACCACGAGCTTCTCCAATGCGTCAACCGCTGCCGCCGTCAAGGACAGCATCAAGGCGATCGTGGGAACCAGCTCGTCGGGCGAGCACCAGCCCGTCACGTTCCTGTCCTACCTTCGCGACATGGACAACAACTCGTACTGGTTCTCGACCATGTACGGCGTTCACGGCATCGATGACAATCCTCATAGGCACCCCTACGCGGTCGCCGAGAACCTGTGCAAGCCCTGCTCCGCCAACGCCGAGTGCGGCGGCGTGGGCAACAAGTGCTCCCGCCTCAACACGAGCGAGAAGTTCTGCACGTTCGAGTGCACCGACGACGATGGGTGCCCCGAGGGGTATCAGTGCTTGCCCACCGCTTCCGGAGCCACGATGTCGTCCATGCAGTGTGCCCCCCTCAACCTGACGTGCACCGCGCCCCCGCCCGAGCCCACGGGACCCGGCGCCATCCTCAACGAGATCTTCGCTTCCCCAAAGGCCGACGGCGGCGATGCCAACGGTGACGGGGTCATGCACTCCGTGCACGACGAGTTCGTCGAGATCGTCAACGTGACGAACAAGGCAGTCGACCTGACCGGGTGGAAGGTCGCTGACAGCTACATGACCCGCTTCGCCTTCCCTTCCGGTTCCGTCGTTCAGCCCGGCCAGGCCGTGCTCATCTTCGGAGGAGGGGTCGAGAGTGCCTTCACCAGCTTCGGCAACGTGGCCGTGTTCGTATCCTCCAGCCAACTCGGGCTCAACAACACCGGCGATCGCGTCACGCTGACGGACAAAACCGGCAACGTCGTGGACGAGATGAGCTTCGGGAGCGAAGGCGGTGGTGGTGTGTCGCTCGTGCGGGCCACGGACGGTGACCCGTCCGCAGCCTGGGGCCTGCACTCGTCGCGAAAGCACTCGGCCGGCCTTCGGTCCGACGGCTCCCCCTTCTGATCTCTTCTGACCCCATCGCTTGCGCCGGGTCCACTCCGGAGGACTCCCGAGGGTGGATCCTTGTCCCTTGGTCGACGAGGTGCGATTCTCAGGGACCCAAGCGAACATGATCATCGCCCACCTCTCTGACTTCCATGTGAGCCGTTACGGCACCCGCCTGACCCAGCTGCAGGACATGGCCTGGAGGGCGGACAGCGGAGAAGGCTGGGAGACGACCCGCAGGGCAGGGGACTGGCGGATCCAGACGCGCCCTCCCAAGCGACTCCACATGCACCACCGGCTGCGACTGGTCGACGACATCGGCGTCGTCCATCGCGTCGTCAAGGTCGGAGGGGGACGCCGCGCGCGGGCCGAGGCCATCGATTCGCTGCTCTCGTTCATGGAGGCGCGCGAATGCACCACCCCGCAGGCGCTCGCAGCTAGGTTCCCAACTCCTCGCCGCCTCGAGGCCCTCCTGTCGCTCGACCCGGAGAATCTGAACCTTCGCTTCTGCGCTGCCGCCCACGCCGTGCGTCTCGCTCCGCCTGACCACATCGTCATCACGGGGGACCTGACCGACGACGCCGAGGGCTTTGAGCTGATCCTGGAGGGATTAGACCCTTTCTTCTCCACCGGGCGCGTCTCCCTCGTCCCCGGCAACCACGACGTTTACCCGTCGCCTCCGCTTTGGGTGGCGAAGCCCCATCGCAAGTCGGAGGCGGAGAAACGCATGCTGTGGGCGACGTTCGCTGCGAGCCTGGGGATGGCACCGTCCGGCAGCTACGTACGCCAGCTCGCCGCGGGGGTGCTGCTCGTATGCTTCGATAGCTGCCACCGGGCGAAGGTGCCGGGAAGCGCATCGGGCCTCGTGCTCATGCGTGACCTGCACGAGGTGGCCCGGGAGCTCGACACCCTTGGAAAACACGTTCGCTTGGCCTGCCTGCACCACCACGTCTTGAACCCACCCGCGTGGGGCATGGGGTTGGCCCCGCTGCAGCCCGGCATGCGACTACGCAACGCGAGACAGGTCTTCGCTCGACTCCGGGAGCTGGGCTTCCAGTTGGTCATGAACGGACATCGACATGTAGGCTATCGGTTCCATCCGCCCATGGCGCCGATGTTCCTCAGCTCCCCATCCTCTACGATCGGCTGCAGGACCGGCGAAAGACCCTACTACTGGCAAGTCGAGGTGGACCGTCACGGTCTTCAGAAGGTCGTGGAAATCCCCATCCCGCCCGGATGACCGAGCGGGCTTCGGGTGCGTGCTGGGAACAGGGGAGGGGGAGGCCGCGTGGGAAGGGAACGAACCGACTCAGAGCTCTGCGACAAGGCTCCAAGAATTGAGCTTGCCCTTGTCCTGCGCCGCCTGATCCTTGATGGTCAGCTTCCAGTCACCCTTGATGGGAGAACCGTTGAACGACGTCAACGTGAACGTCTTCTTGATGTCGTCCGCGCTTCCGCCCTCGCGCGAGTGAAGCACTTGGCGGGAGCCGCCGCGCTCGACGAGCACGGTCAGGTCGCCGACGTACGGGTGGGTGATGTCCACCGTGACCTTGAGAGCCTTGATGGTGCCCTCGTCCGTGATCGGAATCACCGAGGTCAGTCCGGTCTCGTCCTTGTCGGGGATCGCGCCACCGGTCGTGCTGCTGTAGGTCCGCTCGGCCGAGGCACCGCCACCTGAGCTCGCCACCGAGAGCACGAAGCTCTTGAGCGCCCCCTTGTCGGCGTTGGCGTGATCCGAGATCTTCACCGTCCACACGCCCTTGGCGGACATGCCGTCGAATTCCCGCACGGTATAGGTCTCGTTGATGTTGTCCGTCCCTCCGCCCGTCCGATCGTGGAGCACCACCTCGGTCCCATCCTTGCTCAACACGACCCGCAGATCGCCGATGTACGTGTGATCGATCCCGAGCTTGACCTTGAGCGCGCCGATCTCGACGTCTTCGTCCACGGTCAGGGTGTGGGTCACGCCCGTCGCGTTATTGTCGGGGATCGCGACATCGACATCTCCACCGAACTCGGTGACGTCACCGGTCGGGGCGGGGTCGTCGGTCTTGCGGGACATCTCGAGCAGGGTCTTGACGTTGGACGTGTTGACGCTGGGGTTTCCGCCCAATCCCTGCGTGGGCAGCCAGAGGAAGTCGGGGTGGGCCTTGATCGAGGTGCCGACCCACTCGCCGCCGACCACCAGCCCGGCCTCGTCGAGCTCGATGATCATCTGGTAGCGGTCGGTGTGCGTGTACGTCGAGATGGTCGGCGTGAGCGCACCCTCGGTCGTGTTGGAGGACTCGGTGATGTAGTCCATGTCCATCCGGATGAACCGCCACGCGACGGCCTTCGGGCTGGAGTACAGATCCGCATAGCGACCGTCTTGCAGGGTCTTGCCCAGCTTCTGGAGGGCCTGCTCCTCGGTCAGTTCGGTGTCTTCGTTGATCTGGTAGCCGAGGACGGGTTGGTTCCAGACCTGGTAGTCCACCGTGCGGTCTTCGGCGAAGGCGCGCTTGTCCCGACCGAGCATGTTCGTCGCGACCACGTAGAGCGCGCCCGGATTGGTGTCTCGGCACTCATCCTTGATCGCGATGCCGGTTTCTGGATGCAGCTCGACGCCCTTCTCGTTGCAGCGCCCGCCCAGCATGAGAGCCGACGTGCGATCGTGCTGCGCAATCAACAGGGCCTTGATGTCCGAGACTGTGAATTCCACGCCGTTCATCGTCACCGGCCGCAAGGGCTCGGGTTGCAGAATCGCAGCGGGAACCCATGCGTGGCACAAGCCCCACCACGTCTCGATCCCGTCGTAGTCATCGCCCCGGCACTCGTCGATCTTGCCGTCGCCGTCGTCGTCCTTGCCGTTGCGAGCCCGCCAGTTGCCCTTGTTCTTGTGCTGCCACGTAGCAGCCGGGCCGAGCTGGTTGTAGTAGTCGTCGTGTTTGTTCTCGAGCGTGTCGTCCATGCCGCAGTCCGCGCTAAGGTCCACCGGCGATACGCTCATGTTCGGCTCCCAGTTGTTGAAAGCCTTGTCGTACTTCTCCGCCGGAGAAAGCTCGTTGCTTCCGTGGAAGCGGACGTTGATCGAGTCCTCGTAGTAGGACCAGTAGTCCGAGGGCCACGGAACCTGCTCAGCCCGACCTTGGTTGTACTGCTTCAGGTCTTCGTACTTGTAGTTGAAGTTGAGCTGGAACCGAGCGGGGTTATTCGTGGAATTCCACGCTTCCGCTTTCCCTTCGACCACCTTGCCGTCGTCCTCGGCCTTGCCGGGCTCGTCGCCCTCGTCCGGGGCGCTCGAGTCCGATGAGCATGCTGCCACCGCAAGAGCCGGAATCAGACCGAAAAGCATCATCGAAAAGGTCACTGATCGCATGGTTCCTCCCAATCACAAGCCGTTTCGTTCACCGAGCAGGCGCCGGTTTCAGTCGTACCGAAACATCGCATGAGTGAGTACCTTGTGGGATACGGCGTCTCAAGAGAAATCGTCGCCAAGGTACAAGATATTTTGGTGACCTTGCATTAGTCCGATCCCACCGTCGGCGCAATCGCGCAACCAGCTGGATTTTGGACAGTTTGTCGGTATAGGTGGTGGAGTGTGGGAGGGTTGGGGTTGGGGCCTTCAGTACTTGAACCCGCTCCCTCCGATGAACTCTCGAAGCAACGAGATCTGGGGGACCGAAGTCTCGAAAATCGGCGCGAAGTTCTGGACGAACTTCAGGAGCCGGTACGCCGCACTGAAGCTGGGGTGGTCCTGCGGCACCTCGAGCAGAAAGCGCTCAGCAAACAGCCGGAGTACCGCCTGCTCGTACACCAACGCCGAGTTGAACATCACGTCGGCACGCTCCTGATACGGGAAAATGTTCCGCAGCTCGCCCCGCCGGACCCGCGGCCAGCTGTCGATCGTCACCGCCGCCGGATAGCCCCGGAACATCCGGTCCCGGACAATCCGCCTGAGAAACCGGCTGTCCGAGGTGAAGATCCGGTTGTGATCGTCGATGCAAAGCTGGGTCAGCGCGCTGACGTACACCTTGAACTTGCTCTCGGGCGGGATCGACTCGGTAAGACGGTCATTCAAGCCGTGTATGCCCTCGACCATCAGAACCTGCCCAGGCTCGAGCTGCATCGGCGACCACCGGTCGGGCGCGACACGCATTCCGGAGGGGAAGTCGAACTTCGGCGTCATGACGCGCTCGCCCGCCAGAAGCTTGGCGAGCACTTCGTTGAACAAGGCGAGGTCGATGGCCTCGATGGCCTCGAAGTCGTATTCCCCGTCATCCCCGCGGGGCGTGTCCACACGGTTGACGTAGAAGTTGTCCATCGACAGCGCGACCGGGCGGACCCCGTTTACCCGCAGCTGAAGGCTCAGGCGCTTGGCAAAGGTGGTCTTGCCAGAAGCGGAGGGGCCCGCGATGAGCACGAGACGGATCGGTTGCTTCGCCTGGGTAATCCGATCGGCGATTTCGGCCGTCTTCTTCTCGTGCAGGCCTTCCGACACGCGGATCACCTCCGCGGCCTCCCCGCGAATGATCAGGTCGTTCAACTGCCCCACGTCCTCGACCCCCGCGATCCGATTCCACTCCCGCGTCTCCTGGTAGACCTGGAACAGCTTCGGTGTGTCGTGGAACGGCTCCACCGAGGCTAAGTGCCCCCGCGGCGGGAAACGCAAGACCAGCCCGGGCGGGTAGTACTCGATCTGGAAGAACGGGAGGTGCTTCGCGCTCGGCGCCACAGGATAGCGATGGATGTCGCAGAACTGCCCGCATCGCACGAGCGTGACGAAGGGCTCCCAGTGCGTCTTCATCAGGCGCAGCTTGTCTTTGAGTCCCAGCCGCTCGAACTCCGCACGCGCTTCCGCAATGCTCACCGTCTCCGTCGTCAGCGGGACGTCCTGCTCCACCATCTGCCGCATCCGAGCCTCGAGCAGGGCGACATGCCCCGCCGTGAACGTCTCCCCCATGTGAATCCGGTAGAAGTATCCGTTGCCCAGCGCTTGCCCAATCGAGACCCGCGCCCCGGGAAACACCTCCCGCGCCGCCTCGAGCAGCAACAGCGAGACCGAACGACGATACACCAGCACACCCTCGCGATGCGCGTACGTGACAGGGCGCACGTCCGTCGGCGCACAGATGGGGTGGGTGAGATCGACGCACCGGTGGTGCACCATGGCGGCAAGCACGGTCAGGCCCGAATCTACTGGGAGGTCCTGCAGAACGGCACCGACCGGCGCGCCATAGGGCACCTCCACGAACCCTCCGTTGACCTGCACCCGCACGAGGCGCGACGGTTTGATCGTCGTGGGGTAGCTGCGAGCGAAGGAGAGAGAGGAAGGAGGGGAAACGGGCATTCCAGCGTCGGAAGGTCTGTCTCGCACGGGAGCCTCACTGCAAGAACGGGGAACGAACCATGAGCATCTCCCGTGTCCCTAGCCGATGCACCCAGTTCCCGCAACTTCCGGAGGCCAGGCACGTTCGCTCGGGTCGAGCCCCGCGTCGAGAAAACCACAGAAGACGCGGAGGGCACAGAAGGGGTGGGGGCTGGTGCGGAGGTGGGCCGCGCGTGTTGCGCCTGACGCAAGGCCTGCCCAGACACATCTCCGTCCGTTCATGATTCTCTGTTGACTGCGCCTTCGGCTTCGTCGTCCTCCGTGGACTTCGGCCAGCAGAGCTTGCAGAGCTAGCCTCCGTCCACCCCGGACCGCGTTCCTGTCCTCAGCTCCTCGTTGATGTCCGTCGTCCGTCCATCGTCGGCCCCGGGCCTCAACCGTGTAGCGATTTCGAGCACGCAGCTAGGGCTTCAAGTACGACTCGATCTTCGAAGGCTTGCAGAGGTTCTTCTTCTTGTGCGCCGCGCGACCGCACCTCGTGCACACGAAACGCGCGTCCGCGACCAGCCGTGCGACAGCTTCCACACCATCACAGCCGATGAGGGAGCACATGTGCCCCTCGTGACCCTTCTTCTTGCTCATGACTCCTCCAACGTTCTCAACGGGTCGGTCGCATGAGGCGAGAATCGACCCGTGACAAGTCCTAGCGCGCAGGAAAGATGGAGGTCGCGCGACGCCCCGTGTCGTCGAGGTGCTTGAGGACCTTCATCAACGGCGACATGTGCTCGGTCTCCGCCGCGATGAATCCTTCCGCATTGAGCAGTCCCGCTGACGCGACGCGCAACGCTTCGTCCTGGCGAACGAGAGCGTCGCGAATCGATCGGATCGTGGTGACCGGGAGCCGAATGCTCGCAGAGAGAACGTCGTTCGGGATGGGCCCGGCCATCGCGACGATCTGAACGTGGGCCGTGCCCCACGCCGCGGAACGCACGTGCTGGAGGTCGTTGTCTAGATGAGCGTACGTGGCTCCGACGTCGGCTTCCCCACGCAGAACGGCCTGCACGACAGCGGCGTGGGAGCCGTAAAACGTCTGTTGCCCGAAGGCGAAATTGAAGTCGATCTGCTGGGAGCGCATCCAGGCACGGATGACGAGGAAGCCAGCGGTGCTCTGCGGATCCACCCAGGCGACGCGGGCGCCTTGCAAGTCCCGGATCGACGACACCCCCGACCCGGCCCGCGTGAACAAGGCGGAGGCGTACCATGCGGCGCCCCCCCGAATGGGAAGAACGATCGGCAAGGTGCGCCCAGCGCTGGCGGAGCGCAACGCAACCAAGGGCGGTAGCCACGCCAGATCCGCATCACCCCGGTTGATCGCCGCAAGCAACGCACGGTAGTCCGAGAAGCCCTGTGCGGTGACCGCAAGACCCACCCGTGGGGCCAGCGCCCGGCAGAATGCGTCGAGCTGCGCCGAGGTCGGCCCCGTCGCAGACCCGCCAATCGACTCTGCCGGCGGAGTCATCGCGACGCCCACGCGAATCCACTGCGGGGGTTCGTCACTCAGCTCATCCAGACCGTCAGGTGCCCAACCCTGATTGCCCATGGAAGCTACCTATGGCGTGACCGCGCATCGCGGTCAACACCGGATCGGAACCAGTGCACGCTTCTGGATGAACGGAGGCTCAGCTATCGATCGCGATGCCGAGCCGCTGGCGAAGGGTCATGTACTGCTCGCTGATGGAGAACAGGACGAGCTCCCGGAGGCGGTCCTTGTGGGGCACCGGAGACACGGACTCGTCCGACGCCTTGATCATGTCCGTGGCGATCTCGAGGTCGTGGGCAACCAGCAGCCCCGCTCTGTCGGCCGTTAGGTCGACCGCGGCGACCCACTTCTTGAGGTTCATGGCACCGCTGGACTGAAGCAGCTTGGAGACGAGGCTGGCCAGGCGCTCCCGGGCCGGTCCCGACAGATGGACCCCGAGAGCGTTGAGGTTGTCCGCAACGGGCCCCTCCAGATCCGGGGTGATGGGGAACTGCGGAGAATTCATCTTGATGGCCGCAAACACCCAAGCCTTCAACCCTGTCCCCGTCGGCACCAGGTGTCGGATGTAGAGTCCCGGCCGATAGTAGGACAAGTGCCGCCCCACGATGAACGCCGCAGCCTGGTTGGGAACCTCCACCTCGAAGGCCGCCCGTCCCAGGACAATCGACGGGATTTGGGCGTGCAGGAACGAGATTCCGCCTTCGTCGTTGATGTTCTGGAACGTGGGAGGAGGATCCATGCCAAGAACGCCGGCCGCATAGTAGATGGTCTGCGACATCGGGTACGGATGGAGCGACAGGTCGATCGCGTAGCGCGGATCGTAGCCCAGGTTCTCCAGCGTGTCAGCGCGCGTGGCCAGCACCGCCGGCTCGATGACCGCCAGAAGCGCGGTCAGAATCGGGTCGGCGTCCGCGTGTACCAGGTTCTTCGCCCAGTCGTCCGCGCTCAACCGATCCTGCGCAGGCGCCGCCGTCTCCGATCGCATGCGACGGTAGAACCTGTCCTCGTCGGGCTCGGCGAGGTTGAGGACGGCGAGAGCCTGGCACAAGCACCAGGCTCCGTCGGCTCGCTTGGCCTCGGTGTAGAGACGGCGAAGCAGCTTGTAAGGTTCGGGGTTGTTCGGGCTGCGGATGAGCAACCCTCGCTGAGCGGCCACGGCCTTCTCGAGGTACTCGGCCGGGTTGGATGCATACATCTCAGCGAGAAGCCCGTTTCGCTTGGCGTTGTCTGGGTCGAGCATCTGAGCGGCCTCGAACGCATCGATGGCGTCGCTCATCCAGCCGAGCTTGTCCTGGTAGAGGACGCCAAGTGCGTCGAAGGTGGCCAACACGGTGTCGCGATCGTCCTTCTCGGTGGCGCGCTCGAGCTTGACCTTGAGGAGCTTCTCCACACCTTCGTGATCGCCCTTCTTCTCTCGTAGCTTGAGGCTCTCAGTGACGGCCGCTTCGAACTCCGGGTCGAGCTCTCTCACCTTGTCCAGGAACTCGAGAGCCTTGTCGATGTCCTCGAGTTGCTGGCCCGTCACGATCGCTGCCGTGTGGATGTACTTCGCCTTCTGCTTCGGGTCTTGAACGAAGTCCGCGAGCTTGAGCACGACCTCAACGAGCTTCGACCAGTCCTTGCTCTCCGAGTACAGCTGCATCAACCGAGTCAGCAGCTTGCGGTCGTCTGGGCGCTCCTCCAGCGCCGCCATGAAGCTCTTGGCCGCACGCGTCCGATCCTCCAGCTTGGACGAACAGATCTCCCCGATGTCCACCAGCAACTGCACGCGCTCGTCCCCTTCGGCTACGTCCAGGCGGCGGTTCTTGACGCGGATCACGTCTTCCCACTCCCCCTTGGACTCGTGGACCTTCGCAAGAGCTGCGAGCGGATCTGCAGCCGCCGGATCCATGTCCGCCGACTCCGTCAGAGACTTGATCGCGATGACCGCGTCACCCGCGCGCCTGGCTGACTCCCCGTGGCGGTAGAGCACGCCAGACTTGTCGTTACCCACGAGCTTGTCGCCGAACCGGTCGAGGATGTCCTGATGAACCTGGAAGGCTCGTTTGGCTTCCCCGTGCTCGAACAAGATGCGGCCCGCGATGATGCTCGCATCCACGTCGTCCGGCGCGAACTCCAGAAGCTGTTCGCAGGACGCGAGCGCCTTCTCCGACTGCTCCGTGCGTGCGAGGCTGGTGATGAATCGACGAAGCGTCGAGATGGCCCACTCCTTCGGGAGTTGCTCGAGCTTGGGGATCACGGCGCCGAAGTAGTGGATCGCCTCCACCGGGCGATCGTTCTCGTAGGCCAGATCCCCGAGGATGGCCGAGGCCTCGACCTGGTTCTCGTCGTACTGGAGTGCTTCCTTGGCCGAGATCTCCGCACGCGTCGCATCCTTGAGCCGGTTGCGCGCGAGCTTGGCCGCTTCAGCACAGAGCTTGGCCTTGACGTTGGGAGCCTCAGCGTACTCCCGCTCCTTCGAGATGAGCTCGATAGCGGAAGTGACCTCGCCGCGATCGAGATACAACGCACGCAAGGCAGACGACGCAGCGGAAGCGCGGGGGTTCGCTTCGAGAGCGAGCCGGTAGCGGGCGATGGCCCCCTCCGCATCATCGCGCTCCTGCAGGAGTTTGGCCGCACGGATGTAGTGCTCCGCCTTCTCACGCGGCGTGGCCGCCTTCTCAGCGAGCGTCTCGATCGCCTGAAGCGCCGCCTGGGAGTCTCCGGATTGCTGCCGCAGCCCCGCGAGCGCCTCCAACGCTCCCGCGTGGCCGGGCTCCAGCTCCAATACCTCCTCGTAGACCTTCATTGCGCGGGTCGGATCGTCCAGATGCTCAGACACCACGCGAGCAAGCGTCAGCAACACGTCCAGACGCTTGACCTTGTCCGTCTGCACCTTCAGGTCGCGCTCGTACACACTCGCGACGTCACTCCATCGGTCCAGAGCGCGATAGTGATGGGCCAGCGCCTCGAGAGTCGCGCTGTGGGCAGGGTCGACGTCCAGGATTTTTTCCAGCGCCCCCGCAGCCGCGGCATGGTCGAGGAACTCTTCTTCGTGCAGCTTGGCGATTCGTTCGAGGTGCGTGATCTTCTGGCGCGGCGTCCCCGCAATCTTGATCTTGCGGTCCAGGGTCGAGAGCAGCTCCGCGTAGTGGTTGCTCTTCGTGTAGATGAGGTCGAGCGCGTCGAGCGCACCCTGATTCGCCTCGTCCACTTGCGTTGCGAGCTCGTAGCAGCGCACGGCTTCGCTGAAGTCCTTGAGCTTCGATTCGAAGATCCCTCCAGCGCGCACGAGCAGATCAGCGGCCTGGGCGCCCGCGAGCGTTCCCGCCTTGTGCTCGAGGATCTTGACCAACCCTGCGTGGTTTGCCTCCTTCTCGTAGATCCGAAGCAACGCCTCCGATGCCTTCTCGTGCGACGGATCCTCTGCCAGCACCTGCTCGTAGAGCTCCTTGGCCTTCGCCGGCTCCCCGAGGCGCGACTCGAGCAACTCGGCCGCGTCCACGCGGAACTCGCGCGACCGGGCCGCGCTGCTCGCCGCCTCCGCACGACGCATCAAGACTTGACCGAGCTCCACGTACTGCTGGCTCGACCGGAACAAGGAGGCCATGCCTTCGAGCGCCCCGTCGTTGGTGGGATCCGTGGCAATCACCGCCTGGTAGCAAGGCAACGCCGCATCGTGCCGGCCGAGGCGCTTGCCGTACCAGTGGCCAAGGCGCAGGAACAACAGGTTCTTGTGCTCCACGGGAATGTCAGACTGGGTGGCCTCGGCCATGATCGCCATCGCCTCCCCCAGCACACTCACATCCGTGCCCGCCACTCGCTCGATCGCGTCGGCGTACTCCGCGTGCTTGGGAGACTCGGTGAAGGCTTGCGCATACGCAACGACTGCCTGCGTGGCGTCCTCGAGCTCCGACGCATACAGCCGTCCGATCTCGGCCATGGCTGCAGCCTTCTCCTCCGAGTCGGTCGCATGCTCGATGCGCGCGAGCAGCATCTCCACGACATCCTCGAACTTCCCCAGCTGTCGCCGAACTTCCTCGAGCGCTGCATCCGCGATGTCGTCGCTGGCGTCGATTTCGACGATCCAGGCGTAGACCTTCTCCGCTTCCTGCAGGTCCTTGAGCTTGGATTCGTACAGGCGCGCGGCGCGGAACAGCAGGCTCTTGCGAACCTCCTGTCCCTCCCCCTCTCCGGCTTCGATCTGATCGGCAGCCATCACGAACGCTTGCGCGATCTTGGAGATGTCGCCGCCGAGCTCTGCGGCCTCGTCGAGAGCTGCCGCAGCGGCCTCGTCGTCAGGGGAGACCACGAGGGCGTCGATGCGTTCGCCAAGCGCATCGTCCGTGATCCTCGCCGCCGCGTCCTTGTCGTGCGCCGCCGCGCGGCCCAGGGTCTCGAAGGCCTCGAGAACCGCCCGTGCGTCCTTGGGCCTCTTGTCCGGATCGCGAGCCAGCAAGGTCGTCACGAAGTCCGCCACTTCCTTCGTCACCCATCCCCGCGGGGCGGCCGTGTTCGCAGGCTCAGGGTCGCGCGTCAGGTGAGCGATCGCGAAGTCGACACCGGCCTTGGCTGGGAACAGCGGCTTGCCCGTCAGAACCTCGTACATCACCACGCCGAATGCGTAGACGTCGGAACGCTTGTCTGCGGCGACTCCCCGGAGCTGCTCAGGAGCCACCGCCTTGGCATCCCCAGGCACCACGAAAACGTCTTCGCCGGTTGGAGAGGAGCGGAGCAGGCGCAACCGGTCCAGGGCGGGGTCGAGCAGCACGACCTTCTGCTTGCCTGGCTCCGACCCTCGAGTCAGCAACAGGTTGGAGAGCTTGATGTTCCCGTGCACCAGGCGGTGCTCGTGGATGACAACCAGCACGTCCAGCAATCCTCGGAGCAAGGAGCGGGCTTCGTTGATATGCATCGGACCACTGCGAGCCGTTCGCGCAGCCACGCTCTGCCCCTCGACGTGATCGTACGCCACGAAGTCGAGCCCCTCCTGGCTGCCCACGAACATGCCCGTGGGCAGTCCCTCGTGCTCGACCCGTGCGTGGAGCCGAACCGCCACCGCAAACCGGGCGAAAGCTCCTCGGTCGCGCACCAAACCGGGCCGCAGCACCTTGAGCACCAACTCTCGCTCATCGCGCTTGGCAAGGTAGACGGAACCGGAAGTTCCTGCCCCGACCTTGCGGCGGATGCTGAACGAACCGAACGAGGAACCCGCCGGTAGCTCCTGCTCCCCTCCTAGGCCGAGCATCACCTTCTGAAGGACCTTCCTGTCGACATCCGAACGGAGCGCCGACAATACGTCCAAGAGCGCTTCCACTCTCTCCGTTGCCACACAGCGGTCCACCAGCGCTTTCGCAAACGCAGCCTTGGAAGCCGTGCCTCCCACTTCGTCCGGAGACATCCCCAGAATGTCTCGCGACGTGTCCATCAACTCCTCGAGATCAAACAGGCGTTCGAGCTCACCGCGCAGAGTGTCCTTGTCCATGTCCAGCTCATCGCGTGGTTTCCCGCCACGCGCGTCGGGTAGGGAGGCGCAACCAGGGTGGCGAATCCTATCGGAAACCGAGTGCGCTTGAACATGACTTCCGCCAAAAATCGCGCCCGGTCAGCCCCGAAAAGGTTGTACCTTCCCTTGGCTACCATCGCGATTTCGTGGCAATCTCACGCCGTGTCCAAGCTCCCCCTCTTCCTGGAACGCGGGCTTCCCGTTCTCATCCTCGTCGTGGCGGCCATCGGCGCGCCAGCGCTCATGCTCTCCCAGGAAGGCCTCCCACGATTGCGTACCCTCAAGGCCGAAATGGCTCAAGTCGAGGCCGAAAACGCTGAACTGACGGAAAATATTCGGCAGCTGCGCGTCGAGGTCGAAAAACTGAAACGTGACCCGAAAGCCGTAGAGCGAATCGCGCGCGACGAACTGGGGCTTGTACGAAACACAGAAGTCGTATTCCAGTTCCCCCCTCAGCCGTGACAGCGGCCACGGCGACGTCTATCGTCGAGCCGTGTCCATCGAGATCGCCCGCCGCTTGATCGCCTCAGGCAGCATGACCAGCGCCCAGGCCCAAGCTGCCCTGATGCTGCATGCCACGCGGTCCGTCCCGCTCCTACGGGCCTTGCGCGACAGCGGCGTGTCCTCCGCGGCGATCGATCGCGAGAGCCATCGCGCCGATGTCCCGCGCCTACAACACGTCGCACCGCTCCATGACGTCGTCGAAAGCCTGCCCGTCGGCATGTGCGATCAGTTCCTCGCCATTCCCGTCCGGGTCGACACCATGACTTCGACCGTCGACGTCGCCATGGCGGACCCTTTCGACACGCATGCGCAGCAGGAGTTCGCGTTCCACCTCGACGCGCCCATTCGCGTCGTGCACGCCCCTCTGACCGTCATCGAGCGGGCCCTCGAACGGCTCGCAGCCGCAGACCCTGGGCCGCGACAGCGTCTTGGAACCGCCGCTCTCGGCTCGGCAAGTCCCCGTTTCGACGCCCCAACCATCCAGTCCTCGTCCGATGTCCCCATTCCTCTCGTGCGAAGGAGCCGAAGCCCCGTCCTGACCGTCGACGCCGAAGACGCGGGCCGGATCACCCGGGACGCGATCGTCCTGGACCCGGGCTCCCTGCCAGCGGCGCGCCCAAGCCTGGCCGACCTGGCCGCGAGCGCGCTGGACGGCGTGGCCATCGAGTCGCTTCACGTCGTCATTCCGCGAAGCGCCGCGTTGCCCCAAATCGAGGAGGCCCCCGATACTCTCGCCCTGCTCACCGAGACGGTGGTCGGACTCGAGTCTGCGCTGGACGACCTCGAAAGCGCATCCACGCGAGATGACATCGTGCTCGCCGCCCTTCGGGGCATGGTATCCGTCGCGAGGCGGGTGGGGGTCTTTGCCGTTCGTCGCGACGCGTTCACAGGCTGGGCTTGTACGCCTTCGTTCGCGACGGCTGATGAGTTCAGAGGGATCCGGATCGAGCGTCACCAAGATTCGGTGTTCTCTCATGCGGCGTCGGAGGGGTGGTACTTCGGGGCGATTCCGAGGAACGCGGTGCATGAACCGCTGCACACGCTCCTGTCGCACGTGGACACGGAAGTGACGATCGTGGCGGTTCGGATTCAGGGGAGGGCGGCGATGTTGATTCTGGGTGCCCAGCTGATCGACACCCTGATCGCGACACGAACGGCGGAGCGCGTAGCGCATGCAAGCGCGAAGGCGCTGCTCCGAGTCCTCCGCTCCGAAAAGCGGCAAGACAGGTGACCCATGAAGCAAAGTACCAAGCAGTATGAAGACGCGAGGAAGGCCTGGACCGACGGACCGCTGGCGCGGGCCAAGTCCAAGGCACGACCCCGCCCCGAGCCGGGCCTTCTCGCCGGGTCGTTCGATCCCCCCGACCTGTACGGTCCCGACGACCTTGATGCCATCGGATTCGACCCCATCAAGGATCTGGGGCTGCCCGGTGAGCCGCCGTACACGAGAGGCGTCCAGCCCAACATGTTCCGTGGGCGGTTCTGGACCATGCGCCAGTACGCTGGGTTCGGCACCGCCAAGGAGTCCAACGAGCGCTACCGCTACCTCCTCGCTCAAGGACAAACCGGGCTGAGTGTCGCCTTCGACTTGCCCACCCAGATGGGCATCGACTCCGATTCGCCTCGGGCTCGAGGAGAAGTCGGTCGTGTTGGCGTCGCCATCGACTCCATCGAGGACATGCGCGTCCTGCTCGCAGGCGTCCCCCAGGACCGCGTTTCGACCTCCATGACCATCAACGCCACCGCAGCCGTGCTGCTGTGCCTGTACATCGCCGTCGCCGAAGAGAAGGGCGTCCCTCGGGACGTGCTGCGCGGCACCATCCAGAACGACATCCTCAAGGAGTACATCGCGCGCGGTACGTACGTCTTTCCCCCTCGTCCGTCCCTGCGCCTGATCGCGGACATCTTCGCCTTCTGCGGGGCAGAAGTCCCCAAGTGGAACACCATCTCCATCAGCGGATATCACATGCGGGAAGCCGGGTGCGATGCCGCCCAAGAGGTCGCCTTCACCCTCGCGAATGGCCTCGAGTACGTCAAGACCGCCGTCGCCGCAGGCCTCGACGTCGACGCCTTCGGCGAGCAGTTGAGCTTCTTCTTCAACGGCCACAACAACTTCCTGGAGGAAGTCGCTAAATTCCGCGCCGCTCGACGCATGTGGTCCACCTACATGCACGACCGCTTCGGCGCCAAGTCGCCGCGGGCGCGAGCCCTGCGGTTCCATTGCCAGACCGCCGGCATGACCCTCACCGCCCAGCAACCCCACAACAACGTCGTGCGAGTCGCAGTCCAGGCTCTCGCCGCCGTGTTGGGCGGATGCCAGTCCCTGCACACCAACAGCTTCGACGAAGCTCTCGGCTTGCCCACCCAGCAGGCCGTTACCATCGCCCTGCGCACACAGCAAATCATCGCCCACGAAACAGGCGTCGCCGAGTTCGTGGACGCTCTCGCAGGCAGCTACGCCGTCGAGTCCCTTACCCACAGAATCGAGCAAGAAGCCAAGAAGTACATTGACCGGATCGACGACCTGGGCGGTTCCGTTTCGGCGATCGAGCAAGGCTACATCCAGCGAGAGATCCAGAATTCCGCATACCAGTATCAACTCGACATCGAGCAGAAGCGGCGGGTGATCGTAGGCCAGAATGATTTCCTCAGCGACACCGAAGCCGTGCCGGTCCTCAAGGTGGACCCCAAGGAGGAACGCGCTCAGGCGGACCGGCTCAGAGCCTTCCGGGCGAGCCGCGACGAGACGACGTGGGCGTCCACCCTCCGCCACGTGGACGCCGCCGCCCGCGGAACCGACAACCTCGTGCCCCTCATCCTCCATGCCGTCAAGGCCGGCGCCACCGTCGGGGAAGTCAGCGACACCCTCCGCGCGGTCTGGGGTGAGTACACCGAAGTCCTGACGATCTAGAACACACGCTCAGCCACCGTGATCACATCCCCCGACTGAAGGGGGATGTCCGGGCTCCTGCCCTCCGTGATCGACCGCAACGAGATGCGAAGCGTTCTGCGCTCTCCGCTCGTGGTTCGCGTGAGACGAACGTTGTCGGAGTCCGCAATCGGGCTGGGTCCCCCCGCCTGGGATATCGCCTGCACCAACGTGATTCCAGGAAGGAGGGGAAACGTTCCCGGCGACTTCACCTGACCCAGAATGTTCACGAACTTTGAGCGGTACTCCTTCACACTCACCATCACCGAGGGGTCCGTGAGAATGCCGCGCTCCATGAGCTGCTCGCGAACGAGATCGACCAGCTGCTGCGGCTCGAGGCCCGCCACCCGCTGCCTGTGTATGTACGGGAAGTCCACGGTTCCATCGGGGGACACCGTGTACGAGGTGGGGATCTTCTCTTCCCCCACGATGTGCAGGTCGAAGGTGTCCCCGGGCCCGATGGTCGTGCTCTCCACGGGCGGAGGAAGGTTGATGCGGTTGGTCTGCGGCGAGCCGCACGCAGAAGCCAGCAACAACCCTCCCACCCCGCCGAGCACTTCACGTCGGGTCTTGCGCACTACATGAACCACCGCACACCCACGAAAGCCTGGACACGGTCGTAGCTGAGGTCGTCGAGATCCGTCGTCCCCGCACTGGTCGGCATCGAAATGCTGTCGTTCTTGTCATAGCTCACGGTCGCGTTCACACCGACCGTCGGGATGATCCGGTACTCCGTGTGCAGCGACGCGTCGTAGCGGGTCTCGTTGAACGATCCGGTTCGCTCGCCGCCATTCGCGAAATACAGGGTCGGGAAGTGGACGCGGGAGATGCCTCCCTCGCCGGCCACGAGCAACCGCTGTGCGAAGAATGCTGACGCGCGCAGGTAGCCGCGGTCGCGCCCGTAGTAGCTGCCGAAGTAGCTGCTCTCGAAGTCTCGGACGTACCCGAGCGCGACCCTCGATAGCGTCAGGGAGACGTCGCGCTCCGAATCGGACAGGCCTGGAGCGGGGGTGGGGAAGTAGGTGATCTGCGCCTGGCCGATGGGACCATCGAAATTCTGGATCGGAACCGCACCCGCCTCGTGGAAGCTCGCCCCCCATCCCACCATGGCGAGCAAGGCCAAGCGGTCGGTCATGAGGCCGTTGAGCCCCACGCGGGCCCGGATCGGGTTGGAGTCGAGCAAATAGGCGTTCGTGCCTGGGTCCTCGTAGCGCGTGAACGACGTCGCCGCGTCGAAGAGCAGGGCCGTGCGAGGCAAGAACCTCCAGCGTCCCCGGGTTCGAATCCCATGGGACGAGCTGTTTAGCGTCTCGAACCGATCCTCCTCGAAGAGCGTCGTTCCGTACTCGTAGCCAAGACGCCAATCGAACAGGCCGCCTCCGGGCTTCCAGATCAGCTCTGCCCCGCCTCGGAGATGAATCCGGTTGTAGGCAGCCGTCGTGTCCGAGAAGTTGGACGGCTGGATGGTGCGGACCAGGTTTCCGTAGAACCGCCCACCGAACTGCCCCTCGGGGTTGACGGTCAAGTCCGCATCGGCACTTGCCCCCACGTTGCGGAAGCTCGATACATCCTCGCGGGTGTCTCCGGCCGCGAAGTACTCGTTGTAACTGGCCGCGACGCCCGCACTAAACCGATACTTCTCTGGCCCACCCTGCGGCGTGGAGGTGGCCATCGAAAGCGAGGGGGTGATCCGGAGCCTCCAGACATCCACGACGTCTTCGTTGGGGGCGCGCAGATACATGTTGGAGTCGTATCCGAACTCGCCAGCCAGGCTCGGGTGGAGCACGAAGCTGCCGACGTCGTATCCGATTCCCTGTCCGTAGCCGCGATCGGCCAGCCACGGCTGCTGCTGTGCGGCCGCTGAACCCGCAAGGGTCAAGCCAAAGAAACCAGCGAGTACAGCCGCATAAAGTGTAGGCCTCATCATTTGCCCCGGCGGGGTTAGCCCCTCGCACCGCCTGTCACGGCAGTTCGACTAGCGGATGCTACAACACGCAACTCACACAGCCCGGAGGGACTGTGATGATAGGATTTTCAGGATAGTCCGAGGGATCCTCGGGAATGTTGGGGTCGATATCGACCGAAACCCTCGAATCGCCCACGAAGCCAGCTTCCACGCCAATACACTGATTCGCTTCCGCTGACAACTGGGCCACACGCTCCTTGAGGACGACGAGGATGGTGTACGCGTGGGTGGCGAGTTCCTTGTCCTGCGAACCGACGGCCTCGTTCAGAGACTCCGAACGCTCTCCGGCCGCCTTGCGAGCCAGCTCCATCTGCGAGACCTTGTCCTCGAGGCACAGGACCTTGACGACGTCGCGTTCTTCCTTTGCTTTCGCCAGCATCTTGCCGACGTCGCGCTGGGCGGCGTCCATACCCTCGAGGATCTTGGTGGCTTCCTTTGCCATCTCCTGCGGGCTGAGCTGTACTTCCCGGGTCATGTCGGCGGAGGAGTCCTCGACGTTGGTGACGGTGACCCCATCCTGGGCGTAGGCGGCGCCCAACAGTCCAGCGACTGCCAGCGCTCCAACCCAACCAAACCTCAAGAATCCGCGAAATCGCATCAAAGCCCTCCCGGGTGGCGAGAGACTATAGAGACCAGCGTGGTGCGTGTCAACGCAGGACCGTGAAAGGGTTCAAGTCCGGTCCTCCGCTCGACGATTCGATGCCAGGACGGCGGTGAGGGTTCAGACGGCAGCGAAGTTTGTGGGTGGGAACTACTTCTGCTGGACGAGGGTGACGGGGATGTTGATGGTGGCCGCGCCGCCCTCGGGAGGATCGAACGTTGCCGACCGGACTCGGGCGGCAATGCAGTTGGCGACGTCGGAGGAGATGCTGCCGCTTGGCGTCGCGGAGACGGACTGGACCTCGCCGCCGGGGCCGACGCGGGCCGACACGCTCACTCTGCCGGTCATATCGGGGTTGACGCTCAACCCCTGCATGTAGCACCGGCGGAACCCAGCGGACATCCGGGCAACGACGGCCTGGGCGTTCCCAACGGAGCCGCCGGCAACCGAAGCGCTGGCTCCCACGACCGGTTTGGGGCCTTCCACCTTCGTGGCCGTGCCAGCGGTTGCAGGACCGCCTCCCCCGGTCTGTCCGATTCCGGCCAGGCCGCCACCACCGGCTCCGGGACGGATTGCGCCGCCGCCGCCTCCTCCGATGTTGAGGCCGCTGCCCCCCGAGGCTCCGATTCCCGCTCCGGACGCTGCAGCCGCCTCGAGCGCACCGGTCGGGACCTCGCCGCTGCCCAAGACTCCCGCCGTGGCCGTGCCGCCACCGGTCAGAGCCCCCAACGTCGCCATTTCGAGTTGATCGAGTTCCTTGGAGAGTCCAGCAAATTCGGCGTTGGAAAGGCCCCCCGCCCCTTTGCCCGCACCGCCTGTGGCCCCGGCGCCCTTGCCCTTGCCCGCCCCCTTCTGCTCTGCGGCGACTTCGGTCGTCCCCGTGTTGGTCTCCGTGCCCACCTCAGGCGTTTCGATCGGGGGCGGGGGAGGGATATTCCTCACGCTGTCAAGAAGACCGGCGATCGCAACCTCCTCGTTCACAACTGGATCCATCCAGTCCGAGTAGAGCATGCCGACCGCTCCAAAATGGAACAGGAAAGAAAACGCCGCGATGATCGTGAATCGCCAGTCGATCTGGGAAGAGATGCCAGACTGCACGGACATCGGAAGCTGCGGCTTCGGCTGCACCGGCGGAGGCGCAACGAACTGGAACAGGAACGTGATGTCACCCATCACGACCTTGCCACGCGCTTCCTCCGTCAGCGCCACCTGGTACGCCCCCTGCGGACCGCGACGCGCCTGGGCCTTCAATCCTTGCAGATCGGCAATCCCTGTCTGCAGGGCGACGCGACCCGTCATCCCATCGAGGTAGTTCAGGTGGTATTCACTGCGCTTCTTGTCCGTTCCCACGAGCTCGAACAACCGGAAGGTTGGCGGCAGTCCGGGCGCATTGACCACGAACATGTTCTTCTCGCTCGGTCCCACCGTCACGTGCGTGCGTTGCTTGACCACACGCTCCTCGATCACGCGTCCGGCCTGTACAAGACCGATCCGCAGGACCTTGGGACCCGTCGCCTGCGGCAAGGCGCGCATCACCGCCGTCATCTGTCCCGGACGACTCTTCGAGGGTCCCGCGTAGGGCTGGGTCATGTCCACTCCTCCAAGCTTGCCTTGCAACTCTCGCACTCTCTCGCCCCCGACGCAAGACGCCGTCTCGGGCGAGGACATCCAGGGGCATGTTGGCACTCCGACAGCAATTTTTCGTTCAGGTTCCTCATTCGATGCTTTCCCTTCACCCTCCTTGGGCGTCCGGCCAGCTCGCTCGAATCAGATCCTCAACCCAGCCGTCCAGCTCCTCACGCTTCCGGCGCACCAACCGCTTTGCTTCCTTGCCAGCCGCGAGCGTCGACAGGACACCTGCCGCACCGATCGCGAAGACGTCCACCACCGCCGTGGTCAGCCCCTGACCCGCCATGAACAACCAAGCTGCACCAATCAGGCAGCCGAACACCGCGATTCGCGCGCACGCCGCGTACGTCCTGGTGTTGGCGGAGAGCCTACCGTCCACCTCCAACAGAACCGCATTGGCCTCCGCTCGGGCCTCCTCCACCGACCGGGCACGCACCAGGGCCCGCACGAAGTGGGTCTCCCAGGCATCCGCCTCAGTCCGCATCGCGCGTTCGAGACAAGTCAACCCTCCTGCATGTCCCCTCAACCCGCGACAAAGCAACGCTGGCTGCAGGTTCAGCGCCGTGGAGGCAAGCCACAACTCCCGGACCGCCCAAGAGATCGCGAAAACGCTGCAGCACGAGGCGACCAGCAGGGCCGTCACGTCTCAGAAAGGCTCCTTGTAAATGGCTTCCTCGATCCTGCCCAGGAACGGCTGCCGTAGCTCCGACAACGTGATCTTGGGCCGAATCCTCGCCACGTCGACCGCCGCGATCGGCCGCTGCACCCGCCCCACGATGGTCACCTCGTTGAGCGTGATCACCCGGCCAGGCTTCTGCGCGAAGGCCGTCGATGCCGTGGAAACCAGCAGAAGGCCGACGGCTGCGGCAAGCATGGAACACTTCATCGAAGACCTCCTCATGTCATCCACTTCCCGCAGGCGCCGCCGACCCGGCAGGGGCGGCAGGGGCCGGTTGCTTGGACTCGGCCTCGACCATGGCCTTCTTTGCCTTGGCCCGAATGATCAGTTGCTCCACGTCGCTTCCTCGGGGGTCGACGGAACGGCCCCGGAGTTCCTTGTACTTTTCGAGCGACACGAGGGCGGCATCGACCTGCTGCAATGGCGTCTTGCCCGGGAAGCTATCCGAGAAGAGGTAAAGCAAGCCCAGGTTGTAGTGAATGTGGATCAGGCTCGAGTCCTTCGCGAGTACCCAATCGAACTCACGCTTGGCGTCGGCAGGGCGCCCCATCAGGCGGTGTACATCGCCTAGGTTCAGGTGGGCGACCAGGTTCTCGCTGTTGTACCGCAGCGCACGTTCGAGCAACGGTTGGGCCTTGGTCGCGTTTCCCGATTCGAGGTAGTAGGTGGCCAGCTGCACGCTGGCGTCCACCATGTCCGGCCTCCGCTGAAGGACCGCTTCGAGCTCGTTGACGGCCGCGGCCCGATGGCCCTCTTCCTTGAGGATCAAGGCTCGGAGAAGGCGTGCCTCGACGTTCATCTTGTCTCTCGGGGGATTGTCCGGACCGAAGCCGTCGAGGATGGCCTGGAGGGCGTACTTCGCGAGGTCGAGGCGACGGTTCCGGAAGTGGTCGCGGGCGAGCGTGACCATCGCTGGGGCGTAATTCGGGTTGGCTTTGAGGGCCTCCTGGGCGAGCTTCTGCGCGCTGCCCGTGTCCCGCTGCATGGACTTCACCTCCGCCAGGGCAGCGGCAACGGCAGCGGACTTCGGCATCTTGGCGTGTCGCTCGGTGAGGAATTGGTCGGCCTCGGTCGTGTTTCCCCTGCGCGCGAGCAGCAGGCCGTAGGCGGTGATGGCCGGCTCGTAATCCGTGACGATGGTGAAGGCTTGCCGGTATCGCGCGAGGGTGTCCGCGTCGCCGAGGCGCTCGAGGATGACGCCGAGGGAGTAGTGCGCCTGGTAGGCCTTGGGGTCTTTGGAGATGGCTTCGAGGAAGAGTTGCTTCGCCTGGGCGAGCTCCCCGCGCCCGAACGCGTCGAGGGCCTGCAGATAGGGACCCTTGGCGTCGTCGTTCATCTTGGGACGCTCAGCGATCGGCGCATCGGCCGAGGAGGGGGCGTCGGAGATTCCCACCTGAACCCCTTGCTCGGTGGCGACGGGCGTGCCGGCGGGGCCTGTCTGATCTCCGGTGGGAAGTTTTCCAGGGCTTTCGGCGCCGCCTTGCTTGCCGCCACAGGCCTGAAGCCATCCAGCAACGAGCAAAGGGACCGCGGCGACGATGAGAGTGCGCACGGGCTTGGTGTTCATCATGGCACCACGGGGAGCGGATGGGGGACCGGGTCGACCTGGGGTTGGTCGATGATGCCCGGTCGGCTCTGCAAGAACATGCGGTCGGCGTAGGTGAAGCCAGACACGCCCTGGGAGTATTCACGTAGCTTGGCGTCGCCGAGCACGTCCGTGAAGAAGGCGAGGCGCTCGACCGCGCGGTCGACTGCGGGGTTCGAGATGTTGTACCTGCGTCCGAGGGCGACGGCCTCGACATAGCGGGTGACCATGACCTTGTCGGCGTCGGTCAACTCTCTGTCCCGGGTTTGTCGCCAGACATTCTGCCGGTTCGTGCGGAACTGGTCGGCCTTGTCCTGGTGCTCGGGGTCATCGCTCGCCTCGAGTTTCTTGAGCAAGGTCTCCTCCTTGTCGGAGAAGAGCTTGAGAGCCGGCTCGCGAGCATTGTACAGGCCCGACCGCAGGGAGTCGTAGAGCGAGCCCTGCCGTGAGCGTGCCGCGACCGCCCACTCTGGCGACACGTAGGCGTCGATGACCCGTTGGAGCCTGTCGTGGTAGCGCTTGGCGTCGCCAGCGTCCGCCCGGTAGTCCTTGATGACGTCGACCGTGGTGCCCTTGTACCGATGGTGTCCGGTATCGTAGTCGAACTTTTCTCGGATCTCTTGGTCGAGGAGCGTGTACTCCGCCTCGGCGGCCATGGCGGCTTCGGGGGTCGACAGCGCCGTGCTCTGCCCGTCCTTCTTTGGCGCGACCGACTTCCACTGATCGAAAGCTGCGATGGTCTTCTTGTACCAGTCCTGGTGCTGGTTGCCTCCGCCAGCCTTGTAGAGCTTGGCCGCGTTGTAGGAAGCGACCACCACGTACTTGGCGGCTTCTCGGTTGTTCCTGTTGCGGGCGTGGTAGGCGGTCATGGCGGCCAGCGCACGCTGTCGAGCGGCGCGGTTTGCTCCCTCGTCGCGCCCGCGTTCATCCCATTCGTTCATTTCGGCGCGGGCGACGATGAACTCAGCTTCGGCCTTTTCCTCGGCGCTGGGGCCGAGGTTGAGGAAGCGTTTCTGGACTGCGGCTGTCTTGGCCTTGTCGCCCATGTTTGCGTACAGCGTGAGCGCGAGCTTGGCGGCTTCGCGACGGTCCTTCTGCTCGAAGCGCTCGATCTGGCTGATCGTGTCGTACTGCTCGGCTGCGCGTCGGTAGTTGAAGAACAGGACGTACGAAGCGGAGAGGGCGTCGTGCGCCTGCTTGAGGTACTTGACGCGTTCATCGTACTTCTCTGGGTCGGGGGGGATGGGAGGTGTGGCCTTGGGGTCGCCCTTCTGGAGCTTGGTGAGCGTCTTCTCGTCACCGTACTTGTTGATGAAGAGCTCGTACATCTCGATGGCCTTGTCGTACTCGCCGACCTGCTTGTACGCGATGGCGCCGTTCATGGCGGCCTCGGGGGCCTCCCTGCGATCCGGTGCGTTCTCGAGCGCCTTTCGGTAGAGCGCGGCGGCCTTCCGCCAGGTCTCGTTGCGCTCGGGTCCGTCAGGCATGCCTTGGGCTTTCTCGAACGCCTTGCGCGCGTCTCGATAGGCAGCTTCCTGGAGTGTGGGGTTGATGAGCAGCGTCTCTGCGGTCTTCTGCTCCTCACTGACGGCGCAGCTCTTGCCCTTCTGGGCTTCGGCGAGCTTCGTGCTCTGATCGATGTCCCCCTCGAGGTTGCTCATCGTGAGCAGGCGCTCCCAAGCACGGTACCCGTAGTCCGACTTGCCGCATTCCTTCTCGTAGATGGGCGCGTAGCGCTTCTTCGCCTCGTCGAACTGCCCATAGAAGAAGAAGGACTCGGCGATCTGGAAGGCGAACATCGGGGCACGCTTGTTGACGTCCTGAAGCTCCGGAACGGCCTTAATGTACTCTTCTTGGGACAGGTTGCGGAACCGAACCGCTGGCGGGAGATCCTTGCGAACCACCTTCTTCGCGTCGCCCTCTCCGGTGATCTCGAGCTCGGTTCTGTCTTCGAGGCCGCGGGCCCCACTGGACTCACGGAAGACACGCTGCCGGTCATCCTGGACGAGGAATGCGACGTTCACCGCGTAGTAGGCAGCCACCTCCAAGCGTCGGTCGTCCTCGTTGGAGTCGCGGACCTCGACTGCCGACTTGCGTGCCCGCAACACGTCACCGACGAGCGGGGACTGACCGGCCAGGACCTTGGTGTAGACGATCCAGTGCCTGGCGTCGGCGAGCCAGAAGCGAGACTCGTAGGCGTCGGGCGAGTTTTCATCTTGGCCGAGGTAGGCGTCCCACGCGCGTTCCGCGAGCTTGAACTCGGCGAGGGTCTTCTCGAGTTGAGCGTTGCGTTCGGCCGCGTCGCCCATTTGTTCGGCTTCTTGGAGGAAACCACGGGCTCGGTTGGTGTGCTCGGCGGCGGCGCGTTGAAGGCCGCCGACCACGAGTCGTTCGGCCATTTGGATGGCCTCGGGGTCGTCGCGGTTGGCGTCGACCCACGGGGTGTTGCCGACGTAGGCGGCGAGCTTGCTGCGCGCCTCGAGTGCCTTGGAAGCGTTCTCCTTGCGATCGACGGTGCCCTCGCGAGACTGGCGGGTGAGCTCGTCGTAGGTGTCTGCGATGCCGGCCTGGATTTCGGGAGCTTCCCGGTGCATCGGCCACTTGGAGATCATCTTCTCGGACAGCTCGATGCGGTTGTGCAGCTGGTTGAGCTCCTTGTACTCGAGCGCCAGCGCTTTGTAGACCTGGAAGGTCCAAGGCCTGTCTTGCGGGATGAGGCTGGGGTCTTGGATGCGGTCGATCGCGACGCGCATCTTGGTTTCGATCACGGTGGGATCGGTCTCGATGTCGAGCACGTCGGATCGGGGAATGAACGGCTCTGTGGCCTGGGGCCCTGCGAAGTCCACGTAGGTGAGGGAGCCTGCGATGTAGGTGTAGGCCTCGGAGCGGAAGTCGGCGCCGGGGTCCCCGGTCTTCTTCTCAACCTCGTCGGTGTAGTGCAAGAGTTCGACGAACTGGCGTGTGGCGGCTTCGTAGCGCTGCTGCTTGAAGAAGGTCCAGGCAAGCTTGTACATGGACACGCCGTACAGCACGCCCTTCTCGTTCTGCGCGGCGGTCATGGACTTCTGGTAGGCGGTGGCGGCGCGGTTGAAGGCGTAGGGGCCGGCTTTGGGGTCCGCCTCGTCGAAGTACCAATCCCCGAGCTTCCACCAGACCTCGGCGACGTAGCGAGGGTCTTCCCCCTCCTTGAGGTCCTGCTTGAGGTGCGTGCACGTGTCCGGAAACGGATTCGTGTACGAGATCTCGGCGTCGCCCGGGTCGGGAACTGCCCGCCCCCGACGAGGTTTTGGATCGCCCGAGAGGCTCTCCGGGGACGGGAAGCGATGCCGCCACCCGACCCAGTAGTCAGCGTCGTGATCCTGCGGAACGTTGCCGACCACGTCCTTGTCGGGATCCGTGGGGTCTGTGGCGACGGGGTAGGGATAGTGGTTGACGCAGACGAGGGCTCGCCAAACTTGCTGAGCTTCTTCCAGTCGCTCCGAGTCGTACAAGGCGTGCCCGAGGTAGTAGTAGACGGCCGCGAGCTCGTTGTACGCCGGGAATTCTCGGATGATCCGTTTGTACAGGGCGATGGCGGGCTTCAGGTCGTCCGTGCTGATGTCCGACATGCTCTTGGCGCGCGCCCTCTCATCGTAGAGCGCTGCCAAGCGGAACATGGCGTTCGGGGTGGCTTCGGGGTCAGCCTTCTCACCGGCGTACTTTTCGATGAACGCCTCGAGCTTCTGGATGGCGTCCGCCCGGGCCTTGTCAAGAGCGGTCCTCTCGGAGGAGATCTGGGTGTCCAAGGTCGAGAGCACGCGACGGCGCTGCTGCTCGTAGTGTTGGCGGACGATTCCCGTGATCGCATCCCGGTAGTCCTTGGCGTCCGCTTGGTAGGTGTCGGCCTCCCGCTGGAGTTGCTCCAGGGCGCGGATCTGCTGGGGCGAGGGGGGCGGAGGCGGCGGCGCTGACTGTCGCGCCGCGGTCGGTCCACGAGTGTCGTCGCCTCCCATCGACAGGGACCCGTCCGGGTTGAACAGGTCCGCCAAGGTGTCATCAATGGGGCGTTCGAGCGCCGGGTTCGCCTTGGTCGCCGCGGCCGCCGCAGCAGACTGCGAGTGAGCCGTCGTCGCCGGGGCCAGGGCCAAGACACCCGCAAGCAAGACCAGCGCGGTCGTTCGCGCCGCGTGTCTCCGTCCAAAGCGCGTCATGCGTTCGCTCCGTGCAAGGTCACACCTGCCGGTTTGACCGATGTCATTCGTCCACCGCGTCATCGAGCACTTCTCGCAGTTCCTCATCGAGCAAGCGCTCGGAACGTGCGCGCTCCGACTGGAGCTTCCGCACCCGAACGAGCTGTCCTTCTCGAGCTTCCCATGCCTCTTCGGTGATGCCGACGTCAGCGCGCATCACGATGCCACGCAGGCGGTCACGGACGAGGCCGAAGTTCCGCATCGCGACCTCGCCGACGACCATGCGAGCCTCCTGGTCGAGCAGCTGCAGCTGCGCGCCGTACTCGGCGATCTTGGATTCCTCGGCGGCGATGGCGAGCAAGAGTACCTTGGACTTCTGATCGACCTTCCGGTTGATGTCGGTGAGGGCGGCTTCGTAGCGGCTCTCGACCTCGTCCGCGGAACGCAGCACGGGACCGATCCTCCGCGCGTAGGCTGCCGCAGAGCCCCCTGCAGCGCCGCGGGCGGCGAGGTCCACCTCCTTGACGAGCAGCTGCTTGTACTGCTCGCGAACGTTGCCGTCGTCGAACACGGAAGTGTCGTCGAACCCGGACGCCGTGCGTCCTTGGTCTGCCTGCTGGCGAAGGACACCGATGTTCGTGCGGTAGGAGGCGAGCAGTTGCTCGTGGGCGTTCAGCTCGTCGCTGAAACGCTTGGCGGACGCCGGGTCGCGGACCACGCCACGTGACGAGCTATCGCGCAGGACCCTTCGCAGGGCGTTGACGACGGACTGGAGGGTGTCGATTTGGAGCTGGAGTTGCTGGACCTTCTGGGAGGCCTTGTTCCACTTGTTCTCTGCGAGATTCTCGCGCTGTTGGAAGTCCGAGCGGGAGACGGGGAGGGCGAGGATTTTGTTCTGGAGTGCGCGACGCTGTCGGCGGACGGAATCGATTTCGCCGGAGAGGCTGGATGATTCCTGGTCATCGAGCGCCTTGGCGAGGTTGACGCGCGCTCTCATGAGCCCGTGAATGGCTCCGACGGCGGTTTGCTGCCCAGCCCGGAGCTCAGGGAAGGCCTTGGAGCGACCGGGGGAGTTCATGACCGTGTTCAGCTTCTTGACGATGTCGTCGGACTGTCGGAGCAAGGTGCGGGTTCTGACGACCTCGTTGACGACCGCGAAAGCCTCCGGCCCATCATCCGCTTCGCGCGCCCATCGGATGGCGAGGGGCGGCAGGGTTCCTCCCGCTTCGACGCCGGCGAGTTGGTCATCCACGAGCCGGTCGTAAAAGACCGCGGGGTCGGCGGTAGTGGCAAGGAACGTGGAAACCTGATCGAACATGGGGTCGAACTGGTTGCGAACTCCCTCGAAGGTGGCGAGCGCCTTCTTGAATTGCCCGGTTCGAAGCTCGAGGTCGCCGCGGAGCAGCCCGGCTTCAGCGGCCTGCGCGCCATCGGGGTCCACAATGGCGAGGACCTCGAGCGCACGCTGGGCGCGAAGGGCGTCGCCCATCTGCACGTAGACGGCTGCGATTTCGAAAAGCGCGTTGCTGAACTCCGGGGACTCCCTACCGACGTGGTTGTAGGCGTCGACGGCATGGGTCCACTGGTCAGTCTCGTAGAACAGGCGACCAAGGGCGAGCCATCCGAGGTCGACCACGTGTCGGTGTTCGTCGGTGTCAGGAGGCAAGCGGGTGACCTGGCGGAAGGCCTCGATGGCGTTGGCGTAACGAGCCGTCAGGGTGCGAGGGTTCTTCTGCTCAGGCTCAGGGAGTGCAGCCACGGAGGCGATGGCTTCGCGCAATGCCACGACACCGAGGAGGTAGCGGGCCTGGTGTTGATAGGGGCTCTTGGCGGGGACGGTCTGAAGCGATGCCTTGGCTCCGGACAGGTCCTTCTTCGCGAGCAGCACCCGTCCCCTTGCGTAGGCGAGGAGGGCGTCGGCGGTGCCGGTGGAAGACTCCCCGAGCCGACGGTACAAGTCGTCCAGGGCCTCCAGGTCGCCCGTTCGGAGCGCGATGTCGGTCAGTCGCGCGAGGGCTTTCGGTTTGAAGGCGGCGAGGCGGCGGGTCCGGCCTTCTTCTGCGACGCGGGTGTAGACCCGTCGGGCGGAAGTCAGCTGGTCGGAGCGATAGTAGGTCTCGCCGAGGAGAAAGAGCGCCTCGGCGTAGACGGGAGCGTTGTTGGGGTGCTTCTCGACGATCTGGCTGAAGACGATCGCAGCTCTGTCGTAGTCGCGCGTGCGGAGCAGGAGGTCGCCATCGGCGAGGCGCTGCTCGGCGGTTCGCTCCCGGCGGGCGGAGCGAGCCATGACATCTTGGATGTTGTTCAGGCTGCTGCGGTAGTTGGAGATGGACTGCTGCGCGGAGGCGTAGGCTTCGTCGGGGCCCTGGGCATGAGCAAAGCCTGCTGCAGCGAGGATCGCGAGGAAGGTTGCCGTACTGGCCAGGCGCGGTCGCGGGGCCATGTCAGTTTCCCCCGACGGACACGTTGGCTTTGGCAGCTGGCTTGCGCGAGGCACTCGAGGTGTCCTGGCTGTCGACCGAGCCGACGTTCTCGACGTAGCGAACGGCGGGGCGCTGTTCCAAGGGGGTGGTCACCCCGCCCTTCTCGTAGGCGACTGCGCGCAGGGTGACGGCCTTGCCGTCGGTCACGGTGAAGGAGTGACTGGAGCGCACCTCGAACTTGTAGCCGCGGAGGTAAGAGAAGACGCCGTAGCCATGTCCGCGCAACTCGAGCACGACCTGCAAGGTGTGGTCGCCAGGGGGGATCGATCCTTGGTAGACCGGGATGGACTTCTGTTCGGCCAGCGCTCCGGTGTCGTCGCTGCGGTTGTACTGCACGGCCCCGTCGAGGACGAAGACGGCGCGGGTTAGCCGGAATGCGCCGGACATCTCGTTGTCGAACGTGATGGCAGCACGGGAACCGGCGGCGCCGCCGCCGAGGATGGTATCGGACAGCAGAGACAACCTCGTGTGGCTGCGCCGGATCTGCTCCTTGAGTTCATCGATGCGTTGCTCGAGGTCTCGCAGGCGCACGGAGTAGGTGGACCCATCCATGGAAGTTGGAGCGGTGGCAGTTGCCGCGGAGGTCGCGGGTGCCGCGGAAGTTGCGGGTGCCGCGGGTGCGGCCGACGCGGGTGGAGTCGCGCTCGAGTCTCCGGCCGCGGGCGCCTGGGCGAGCGCTGTTCCGAGTCCCAGCAAAAGCGTAAGCGTCACGATAGCCAGGCATTGAGCAAGTCGCGTGATTGTCCGTGTCATCGTTGACCCCAGTCTTCGACGGAGTGGCCCCCCGGACCGTAACCGGCCGGGCGCTTGTTCAGAAGGCGCAGCTAGTCTAGATGCCTGAGCGCAGGCTTTCAACTGTTGTTCGGTGAACTAGTCCCAAATCAAGCGCTCCGGGCTGCTTTGGGTCTAGGTTCTTCCAAGGGGGCTTTCGCAAAGCCCCCACGCCGCGCTGGCCGCGGCTCATCCCGAACGCCCCGCCTTCGGCTCGTATGGCCCCAAGTCAAACACGTTCTTCGAACAGCGCTTGATTTGGGACGAGTCGACGGGAGGTCCCGGGAGTTCGACCGATCGGGATCGGCCCGTGCATTTCCGGCTACGGACCCGATGCCACACCGTGTTACACACGACGCGAACCCAGGAAGTCCAGATCCTTGGATCCCCTCGCCCGTCTGAAGGGGTACGAAGCCGTTTCGTGGCGAAGATATCCGAGGATGTACATGGCTGCCCAACGCAACCCCCGGGGCCCTGCCCCGTCTGAAGACCCTTCAAGGCAACCGAGTGGCCCCTCGCGGAAGACAGGACGTTGCGGACGAAGTGCTGATGCTGCGGTTCCAGCGCGGCGACATCGGCGCGTTCGCGCAGCTCGTGCAGCGCCACAAGACCCCGTTGTACAATTTCGTTCTCCGCTACGTTCATTCCTCGAGTGTTGCGGAGGACCTTCTCCAAGACGTGCTTCTCAAGGTCGTGCAGAGATCCTCCGAATTCAAGCACGAGGCTCGATTCTCGACCTGGGTCTACACGATCGCTCGCAACCTGTGCATCGACCACTTCCGGAAGGTGTCGGTGCGTCATCACGACTCCTTGGACGACGCGCCGGAAGGGGCGCGTTCCCGCGATCCGGGGCTCGGAGGCGACGTGGAGCGGGTCGCGCAATCACGGGAGCTCCGGGATCACATCGTGGCAGCGGTCGAGGCGCTGCCAGACGACCAGCGCGAAGTGTTCTTGCTTCGCGAGATTGCCAATCTGCCGTTCAAGGAGATCGCTGTCATCACGGATACACCAGAAAACACGGTGAAGAGCCGCATGCGCTACGCGCTGGAGCGGCTTCAATCCGCCTTGCGAACCCATGAGGAAGATGCTTCACCGTAGCCACTTGCGGAGCGCGTGAACGATGGACTGCGAGCAGTTCGACCAGATCGTCATGGATCTTCTCTACGGGGAGGCGGACGGGCACCAATCCGCGGAGGCCAAGCGTCACGTCGAACGTTGTGAGCGATGTGCCGCACAGCTATCGGACCTCCGATCGGCGAGAAAAGGAATGGTTCTCCCGCTCGTGGAGGCCCCCGGTGGGTTCGAGCCGCGACTCATGGAGGCAGCCCGACGCTTTCAGCGGGAGATTCCCTGGCCGCGCCGTATCGGTCGGTGGGTATCGTGGGCGGGCGGATATGCAATGCGGCCGCAGCTGGCGATGGCGGCGTTGCTGTTGCTGATGATCGGTTCGAGCCTGCTCTTGATCCGGGGCCGACCCGGTGGCGAGCAGGTAGATGTCGTTCGGGTGACGGAGCAGGGAGTTCCGGAGCGCGAGGGGACCGAGCCTGGCATCTCACCGGACCCGGAGCTGTTGCCACCCTCGGAGCCGGACACGTCGGCCCGGGCGACGGACACTCGCGGACGGGCGACTCCGGACGACGGGGCCGACGAGACCGTTCGCGAGGGGGCGCGAGCTCGGGCGCCTTCGGCCTTGGATCTTGCCGACGGCGGCGCAGAGAGCGGCGTGTTCGTTCCGTCGCCGACCGGCGACCATGCGGCCCATCAGCAGTCCAACGTGCAGCGTGGCGGGGCTGGGGAACCCCCCGCTGACGCTTATGCTGGGGCGATGGCGCTGTATCGCGCGAGGGACTTTGCGAACGCCTATCGAGCCTTCGACAGCATCGCCATGGCGGGAGGGCCGAGCGCCCCCTCGGCGGCCCTGTATGCGGCGAAGGCCGTGCGTGCAAGCTCCGGGTGCGGCAACGCGCTCCCCCGTTTCGAGTCTGTCGCCTCTCGACACGGCGGGTCAGGCGCGGGCACGGAGGCCAAATGGGAGGCTGCGTCCTGCGCTCGGATCATGGGTGATCTGACCCGAGCGCGGATCATTTACCGCGACCTGGCGCGTGTGGACAGCCAGCGGGACCGCGCCGAAGCGGAGCTTGCCCGCATTTCCGGCCAGGGTCAGCCTGCGCGTGCGGCGCCCCCCGCCACCCCACCCGGAAACGCGGACAGGGCCCAGGACAAAGCGCAGGAGCCTCCGCCGAACGCGTACGGGTACTGAGAGCGGTCGAGCTTCATCGGCGCTTCCCGTTGCTGCCGACGTCGAGCTACACTCCCGCCATGATTCGCCGCATCGGCGTGAGCTTCCCCGTTGTCTTCGCCCTGGCCGCTTCGTGCGGCGCGAACGACGCGTCTCCGACATCGGACATTGGCGTCCGCTTGCATTCCCCTCAGACGCTGCTCGACGAGATCGAGAGTGTCACGCTCTACATCGTGGACTCCCAGGAGTTCGGCGCGACTTGCTCCGAGGCTTCGGGCTTGGCTTCCGTGGGGGCCGGCACCTCCGGCCTCGTTTCCGCCGATACCCAGGGGAAGGAAGGCGTGGTCAAGGTCCCGCTCGCGCGCAGTATGCCCGACGGTGCACCGTGCCCGAACCAGGGGGTCTTCTGCTCGGAAGAGATTTCCTTGGCCACCGACCCGTCGAAGCTTCTGGTGTTTCAGGCGGAGGGGAGAGCTGGCAACGAACCCGTGGCGGTGGGTTGCACGACGGCTGCGGTGAACTCGGACCCGTTCTACGTCACCCTGTCGATGCTGCGATACGTGGTCCCTGCGATTTGCGGGGACGGTGTGCTCCAGGTGGGGGAGCAGTGCGAGGGGGAGGACTCCCCGTGTGACGCCTCGTGCAGGAGCCAGGAGGTCTTGCTTTCCACGGACCATCTGGGACCGTCGAGCCTCCAGATCAGCAACGCGCCGCCCGGCAGCAAGCGAGGCGTCGCCCTCGCATGGAGCCACGCCCCCGAAGCGTCGAACCCGAGCCCTCTACACGTCGTGTACGGGGACACCAACTACGGCACGACCGGCACGGGTCCTGAGATCAACTACCGCCAGCTGGGGCAACGCGCCGAGCCGATCGAGTACCCGCCGCTGCTGTCGTCGCAAATCCGCTTGCCCGTGCAGGGGGCGAACGTTCCTGGCTTCGATCAGCGTTCCCGCACGCAGGCAGCCCCGGCCATCGCGGTCATGACCGACGGAAGCTTCGTGGTTGCGTACGAAGACGATCGGCTGAGCACGGCGCCGAACATCTCCCTCACGGCCGTGTCGATGGACGCGTCGATTCCCCGTGGGGACGAGGTCACGATCAACACGCTCGGCATGGATGCTTGCGGCAGTCCCACGGTGGCTGGTGGTCCCACCGATCGGGCTTTGGTTGCGTGGGTGGACCATAGTGGCCGACGGATTCGCGGCCGGCTCTGGTCGTCCTCTGGCTGGCTTTCGACGTCGGAGACCACGTTGTCTTCGCAGGAGGGGATCACGCCGCGGGCTACGGGGTGGAACGACGGCTGGGTGGTCACGTGGCACGGTCGCTCGAGCGAGGACAACGACGACGTGATGGCTGTTCGGGTAGAGGCGAACGGGACGGTGGGCGCCCCGTTCGTGGTCAACGATGAGCGGTCGGACGTGCAGAACAACCCGGCCGTTGCTGCGTTGCCGACGGGAGAGTTCGCGATCGTCTGGCACAGCACGGGCCGCATTTTCCTTCAGCGCTTTGATGCTGCGGGGAAGGCTGTTGGGGGTGACCAGGCGGTGCCGGTCAACGAGGACGCTGGCGCCGGGGATTACCCCGCGATCGCGGCGTCGACGCTTGCCTCGGGGTTCTACGCGGTGGCTTGGCAGACGAGCGACGGTGCGATTCGTGCGCGGCTCGTGGACCGGGTTGGCGCGTATCTGTACAACTCTGTGGACGGGCAGAACACCTCGTTTCTTGCGAGCCGTGAGGACGTGATCGGGCAACGATCGCGCCCCGCGGTTGCCATCGGGGGAGACGGCCACATCGTGTTCGCGTGGCAGGACGATTCGGCAGATCACAGCGGGGTCTTCGCCCGACGGTTTCCTCTGCCGGTTCGGTGACGTCTAGACCCAAATCAAGCGCTTCGCGCTGCTTTGGGGCTAGGTTCTTCTAAGGGGGCTTTCGCAAAGCCCCCACGCCGCGCTCACCGCGGCTCACCCCAAAGCGCCTCGCCTTCGGCTCGGATAGCCCCAAATCGAGCACGTTCTTCGAACAGTTCTTGATTTGGGTCTAGTTCAACCGAGAGGTGTTGTCCCGCACGTAGGCGATCGTTCGGATGACGTCGACCAGGCGTTCGCGGTCGTCCTGATCGATGTCCACGAAGCGGATGCCCATGCCGGGGTTCGGGTTGTCAGGACCCGGGCGCAACGGGTTCACCCACTGCACGACGCCGCGCAGGGAGAACGGTTGTCGTTCGGGGGGGCAGAAGCGGAGCATGAGCGGCGTGCCGACACCGAGGGGGGTGGTGGTGCGCACGAAGATGCCGAGCTCGGAGATATTCCGGATCGAGGCATACAGGAACGTGTCTGGTGTCTCGCAGTCCACGGACCAGGTCACGTCCACGCGCAACGCTTCGCGCCGATCGGATGGCTTGTCCTTTGACCCAGGCACGTACACGGCCTACCCCCATTCGGAACGAGGCGCTACCGAACCTGGATGGTTCCGCCCTCGATTCGGTCGTCGTGGTGCTTGCCGCGGGTGACCTTCAGCCGGGTGTTTCCGACGAAGAACCCGTAGTACAGCATGTATCCGCCTGGGGTGAAGTTGGGCTCGAGTTGCACGGGGTAGTCATCGACCACTACGTCGCCCACCTGCCACAGCGTCATGGGGTACTTCTTGTCCATCGGCACGTGATCGCCGTTGAAGCGACGACCGTGTCCGTCGATGTGGATGAAGCATTCCCAGTCGCGGGTGATGCGTCCGATCACCTCGTAGTACAGTCGAAGTCGGTACTTGCGGCCTGCGACAACCGAGTCGACGACACGGCCATCGGGGTCGACCATGTCCCATCCGATGGCCTTGAGCTGGCCTTGCAACTCGACGTCCAGCGGTTGCGACGGCTGGGGACGATCGGTGAGCAGGATGTCTTCGAGCGGGTTGTGGTTGGTTTCCGAGTCGCCCAGCTTGTTCGATGCGAGCAAGATCTGGCTCGAGCGGGCATCGAGGATGGGGATGTTTCGTCCTGTGCGTGTGCGGGCGCGGTAGGTGGAGTTCAAGCGAGCGAGGTCTTCGTTGCGGAGCACGAGCCACTTACGCTCATCGCCTTCCAGGAACCACTTGAGTGCACCTTCGACATCTCGGAATGATTCGATGGCACCCCCGGCATAGTAGCTAGCCGTTCGGCTGCTCACGCCGAGCAGGGCAAGGGGTTCGTCGCCCGATCGCATCTTGGCGTAGGATTCGAACACCTCCTTGGGGGAGAGCTGGGAGGCGAGCGCGGGGTAGTAGGAGAAGCTGAGGATGGCGCCTGCGATTGCGCCTGCGGCTAGGGATGCGGAAGCACGGGTCAGGCGCAGGCGAGGGAACAGCCACCGGCAGGCATCGCGGAAGACGAGCGCGAGGACGACGGCAAGGGCGAAGCCGACGGGCACGGCCCACCAGCCGTTGAGCGCGAGGGTGCGCACGGTGGCGCTCATGGTGACGATGGCTTTCCACTGGGCCTTGAGGCCGATGAACACGTTGACGGCCGTTGCCAGCAGGGCGATTTCCACGACGATGCCGATCACCAGGAGGTTGCCCTTGGCGGCGGTTCGCAGGGCTTTGGGGATGTCGAGGTAGCTGGACAGGACGAAGGGCTTTCGGTCCGGGGTGTCGCGCTCGAGCCAGGAGGCGAAGATCAGGACGGCGCAGACGATCGCGCAGGCGAGCATGAGGTGGTTGGCGTCCTGCTTGAAGCTATCGGGAAAGCTGGAGGAATCGACGCCGAAGGCGCTGAAGGCCTTGTCGGGCCACATTCTGAAGTCTCTATAGAAGAGGAAGAGGAACGTGACGGTTCCGAGGGCGAGGGCACGGGAGGCGTGCGCGCCCCGTTCGAGATCGCGGATCGCGACGGCGGCGATGGCTGCGACGAGAGCGAGACCGGCGAAGGGGATGTGTCCGGCGTAGAGGGTCATGAAGCCGAGCACGCCCAGAGAGAGGCTGGATCCGACGACGAGCAGGACGCGCAGGCCGCGCTCGCGCGAGGCTTGGTCGTCGGCGAGGGCGGTGCCTGGACGGAAGAGCCTGCCCACGGCGAACGGGACGAAAGCACTCCAGGGAAACAAGGCGTGACCGAGGAACAGGAGCGTATGGTCGAACGCCGGGGGTTGGGGTTGCCTGGCTACGATGGTGCCGAGCAGACGTACGGCCTGTGCGCCTTGGGCGGTGACGAGCACGTAGGAGCCCCAGATCGCGGCGGAGGAACCGAGCAGGACACAGGCGATGCCGACGGCGGACGGCAGGGGGCCCGACTTCGCGTTGTCGGTCGAGAAGCGGCAGATGACCCAGCCGAGCCCGACCGTGAGCAAGGGCAAAGCGAGCCCGATGAGCATGCCGCGTGAGAGGAAGCCGGCCGCGAGACCGATGGCGGCGAGCAGGGCGGAGATGGCGCGGGTTCTGGTGTTGCTGCGGTCGTCGAAGGCGAGGACGCCGAGGCCGGCGATCGCCATGGCGACGGAGGCGAAGGTGACGATGTCCCCGAGCATGGTGCGGGCCTGAACGAAGAACAGGGGCATGGTGGACAGGACGATGCTTGCGAAGGCGCCGGCGCGTTCGTCCATGAGGCGAGTGAGGAGCCAGTAGATCGCGAAGACACCGGCCATGGCCCAGAGGGCGAGGGGGAGGCGGCCGGCCCATTCGTGCAGGCCGAAGGCGGCGAACCCTGCCGCGATGGAGGTGAAGGGCAGCTCGCCTTTGCCGAGTTGCTCGAGGGTGGGCATCGCGTTGTCGGCGTCCGCGAGGCTGAGGGATTGTGTGCCGAAGAGGTTGAGGCCCACGCGACGTGCGAAGTCGGCGACGTTGAGCTCGTGGGGGTCCCAGATGCCGCCCGCCCCTAGAAAGGGAAAAAGGATCAAGGCGGGCACGAGGAAGCCGGCAGCCCGGATCACCCATGGGCTGGCGAATGGGCTGCCACGTTGTTCGGACCGGCCGTCGTGGGCTCCTTGCCTCGTTGCGGTGGCGGTTTCGGGGGCGGCGGGCTGGTCTTCTGTATGGCTGGACATGGTTCTGGTCGCGATGCACGGGGCCCTCGGCCGGGCTCCGGGCCGCACTGTAGTCAAAGAGCCGTGGCTTGCAACGAATGGCCGTTCCCGAACGGCGGGATGCCTTGGTTCTACATCCCCGCGGGCAAGGGGACCGTGCGCTCGCGCCGTCGAACGCGGGAAGCCAGATCCTCCGCGGCAGCCACGAAAGCGTCCGGCGCAAGCTCGCCGTCGCCCCGCAGCATGCCGTACCTGACTTCGTACCTGTCGGTCGTGATGGGCATAGGCTTGTCGCCGGCGGTGCCCGATGCCCCGACACCGACCCCGAAGACCCGGTCACCCACTCGCACGTCGACCCACACAATGCGTTCGATGGGCGCGTCGATGGCGAGGACGACGCCGGGGCCGAGCGAGTCGCCCGGCTGGAGGTTGTCGAGCAGAGCGATGACGTCGGCGGCTGCGGCAGGCTCCTCGCCCTCTGGGCCGGGTGCGCGCTTGGGTTCGCCCTTCGGTTTGCCCACGCTCGTGAGGAACAACGCGACCAGGGCCACGGCCACGACGGCAACGAGCCCAGGGCGAAGAAGGTGGCGGGGGACCGGCGGTGGCATGGGCGGCTCGGACTGCGATTCTGGTGCGACCGGTAGTTTCGTGGCTTCCAGGCGGCGCCGCTGCTATCCTCTTTCGAACCGATTGAAGCAACGGAGGGAACGTTCGTCTACCTGTGGCGTAGGATTCTTGCAAGACATGAGACGGACACCCATCGGTTGCTTGGATTGAAGGAGAAGGCAATGCGCAAACTTATTGGAACCACCCTCATCGCCGCCTGTTGTCTCGTCGTACCGCTGCTGGCCACGTCCCCCGCGCGGGCGGGACTGGAAGCGTGCGGCGACATCCATGTCGAAGCCAACGCCCAGTGCAAGGTGGAGGTGTCGGGAGGGTGCGTGGCCAAGTGCACCCCCATCAGCTTCTACGCAGCCTGCTCCGCGGAGGGATACGCCACGTGCGAAGGCGACTGCGACCTGCCGTCGGTCGAGTGCGACGCGTCCTGCGAAGGCTCGTGCCAGGCGGAGTGTGATACGAACGAGAACTTCAGCTGCGAGGGGAACTGCACGGGGTCGTGCGACGCGGATTGCTCCGGGCAGTGCTCGGCGGCCGGGAACAAGGGCGAATGCGAGGCGCAGTGCAAGGCGACTTGCAAGGGCGAGTGCGAAGGCAGCTGCAATGGGGCGCCCGTGGAGTGCGAAGGGCAGTGCAAGGGCAGCTGCGAGGGCAGCTGCAAGGCCAAGACGAACATGTCTTGCCAGGTGGAGTGCCAGGGCGAGCTGTCCGCGAGCTGCCAGTCGAAGCTCGAGGGCGGCTGCAAGGTGGCGTGTGAGAGCCCCGAGGGCGCGCTGTTCTGCAACGGTCAGTACGTCGATCACGGCGGCAACATGAAGGACTGCATCGCCGCGCTCAACGCGATGCTCACCGTGAAGGTGGACGCGTCGGCGACCGGTTCCATTGAATGCTCTGGTGGCAGCTGCGAGGCAGAAGGGGAAGCGGAAGCCGGCTGCAGCATGTCCGTGGCGAACCAGCCGAGCGATGGCAGCACCCCGTACGCCATCGGGCTGCTCGGTGCGCTGGGCGCCCTGGTGTTTGGCCGCTCTCGTCGTCGGCAGAAGTAGGGTCCTGGAACCGCGACCCGGCGCACTCTTCGCGCGTTTTGCCCCATCGCTTCCGTGGTGGGGCGGGATGATCGCGCTCGTCCTCGATCAGCTCTCGAAGCTGTACGCGGAGCACTTTCATCTTCTTTCTCCCCCTGTCCCGAGCATGGCTCACCACCGTGCGACCTCGGAGACTGCCCTGATGCTGGCCTCCGACACGGGGGAGACGTTTTTCGCGTTCTACGTGACGCACGTGGCGAACGCGGGGGTCATGCTGGGGGCGCTGGAGGACGCGTCGCCGCCTGTTCCGTGGCTTGTTTTCATGTTGACCACGGCGTTCGGGCTTGGAGTGGCGGGAGGGTTGCTGCGTGGGGCGACGCCGACGGATGGGGTCCTACGCTTCGCTGCGGTGCTTCTGGGTGCGGGGGTGGTGGGGAACCTGATCGATCGCGTGCGGCTGGGGTACGTGGTGGACTGGGTGCACCTGCGGTGGAAGGTGGCGGGGTGGTTCTTCGATGCCCCGGCCTTCAACCTGGCTGACCTGCTCATCCTGGCCGGGTCGGCGCTGGCCGTGATCGCGATCGGACGGCGGTGGGCTACCAGTCGCGCACGTACACGAGTGCCAGATATGTCAGCGTGAGGAGGCCGGACAATCCCACGATGGCGATGGCGCGACGGGCGCTGAGCCAGCGGTGCAGCAGCATCCATGTCGCGATGACGGTGGGCTGGATGACGAGGTAGATGGCGATCGGCTCGGCGTAGTCGAGCCAGGCGATGGTGGCGGTCGAAGCGAGGCTGAGGGCGAGGGCGACGGCGCTGGCGAGTCGTGGGCCTGTGCGCACCGCGAGGGTTCGATGGCCGGCTTTCCGGTCGGATTCGACGTCGACGACGCTCGCGAAGATGTGCAGGCCGGCGAGGGTGGGGGCGACGGCGAAGGCTTCGATGGGAATAGGGGACGTGGATCCGCCGGAGAGGAAGCCGGTGCAGAGGAGTCCGATCATGATGGTGGCGGTCACGAGGCCGTCGATGATGGGGATCTCTTTGAGGCGGAAGGGGCGAGAGGAGTAGGCCCAGGAGACGGCGAGGATGCCGGCCAGCACGGCTCCTGCGGCGGGGGGCAACAGGGGGACGAAGAGCGCGACGGCGGCGCCGCCGAGCCAGGGGGACCATCGGGAGAGAGTGGGGTGGTGGACGGGCGCGCTGGCGCCGTGGATCCAGTTTCCCTTCCGCGGGTTGTCGATGTCCGAGTCTTTGTCGGCGAGGTCGTTGAGCCCGAAGAGGTAGAGGCAGAAGGGGAAGGTGAGGGTGACGGAGAGGCCGAGAGTGACGGGGGTGTCGTCGACGGAGCCGTAGGCCATGCCGATGCGGTAGAGCGCCAGGGCGGCGACCCATCCCAGAGGCCGACTTGTGCGGGCCAGGGCGAGCAGAGTGGCGGCGAGGGAGGTCGCGGAACGTTGAGGATCGGCGCGGGATCCGGTGGAGGCCATGGCGTGGGGGAGGCCGCGCGGTCGAGGCGGGGCTACTGCACCAGGCTGGCGCTCTTGATGTAGTCGAGCTTGGGGAAGCTGCTCTTGAGGTACGAATTGCCCTGCATCTGGAGGCGGCCCTGGTCGGGGCCGGCACCGGACGGGGCGCCTTCGCCGTAGCCCTTGTAGAGTTTGTCGACGATGTCCATGCCGGTCAGGACCTTGCCGAACGGCGAGAACCCTTGGCCGTCGAGGCGGCTGTTGTCCCCGAAGTTGACGAACATCTGGACCGTTCTGGAGTCGGGGCCGGACGTTGCGAACGTGACGTACCCCCGCTTGTTGGATTCCTTGACGGGGTCGTCGTCGATCCGAGCCATGCGCCACGCCGCGTTGACCTTGGGCTCACCGTGGATGCCGAACTGCACCATGAAGCCATCGACGACGCGGAAGAAGGCGACGTCCTCGAAGTAGCCGAGCTTCACGAGGTTGAAGAACCGGTCCGCGCCGTTGGGGGCCCATGCGCGAGTGACTTCGATGACGAAGTCGCCTTGGGTCGTGGTGAACTTGACCTTGAAGGAGGCGGGGGCTTTCTCGGTCGCCTTTTCTGGTGCGAGCAGGGCGGGGGGGATCGGCTTGGCGGGCTCCGCGGGTTGCGCGGGTTGCGCGGTCTTGATGGGCTGCGGGGTGGGAGCCGGCTGTGCCTTCACCACTTCGGTCTTGGGTTGATTGGCCTTGGCGGCGGAGGGCTCCGCAGGGGGAGCTTCGCAACCGAGAGAAGCCGTCGCAAGCAGGATGGTGGCAACGGCGATGCTGAGCTTTCGCGCGAGCATGGGGCTGACTCCGTGAGGTGAGAGGGGTTGCCGAGCCGGTCTAGGCGGCACGGTCTTGCACAGCGGCGTGGCATCCTAGCGGACGACTTGTGCCTGTCAACGAAGGCTTGGGCCATCCCAGCCTCTCACGCACCGCCCACCCCCTCGGTGGCAGGCCCCTCGCCATTCGTAGAGCAAGATCGGGAGGTTCCTCTCTCCGCCCGTCGCTTCGCTCCGATTGGGGCTTTGGGCGATGGGGGCCGGCGCCATTTTGTCCTGGAGATCGGGGGTGGGGGTTCCTACGATTCATGGCAGGTCGATGGAGGATGGGCGTGGCGAAGAAGTCGAAGACACATTGCATTGGGATCCTGACGGCAGGGGGTGACTGTCCCGGGTTGAACGCGGCGATCCGGGGTGTGGCGAAGGCAGCCATCTCGGCGCACGACATCAAGGTCATCGGGGTTCTCGATGGGTTTCGCGGGCTCATCGAGAACCGAACTGTGATGCTCGACAACCGGTCCGTGTCCGGCATCCTCACGCAGGGGGGCACCATCCTGGGGACGAGCCGGGACAAGCCCCAGAAGATGTCGATGGGCGGCATGGTCATGGACATGACGGCCGCGGCGGCGGAGAACGCCCGGCGGCTCGGTATCGACTGCCTGGTCTGTCTGGGGGGCGGGGGGACGCAGAAGAACGCGCTTCACCTGCACGAGCACGGTGGGATGAACGTCATCACGCTGCCGAAGACGATCGACAACGACGTGTACGGCACGGATGTTTCGTTCGGGTTCGACACGGCCATGGCGATCGCCACGGAGGCCATCGACCGGTTGCACACCACGGCCACGAGCCACAACCGCCTCATCGTGTGTGAAGTGATGGGGCATCGGGCGGGGTGGCTTGCGCTGGGCGCCGGGGTGGCGGGCGGAGCGGACGCCATCTTGATTCCGGAGATCCCCTATGACCTTCACCTTGTGGCGGAGCACCTGCTGAGGCGTCGACGCGAAGGCAAGAGGTTCTCGATCATCGTGGTCGCGGAGGCTGCCCACGCGTTGGTTCAGCCACCCGCTTCCGACGGGAAGGCGGACAAGCGGCGCAACGGCAAGGACAGCGCGCCGCCCCCGCCGGCGGAAGCCGCCACGCCGGCCCCGGCCATCAATCTCGTGCAGGAGTCGATGGCGTCGCGACTTGCACGGGAGCTGCAGCAGCTCACCGAGACGGAGGCGCGGGTGACCTCCCTCGGCCACGTGCAGCGGGGTGGGGTTCCCAGCGCGACGGACCGGTTGCTGTGCACGCGGCTGGGCGTTCATGCGTCCCAGTTGCTGGGGGAGGGAAGGTACAACGTCATGGTGGCGATGAAGGATGGCGTTTGCCGTGCCGTTCCGCTGGCGGAGGTCGCTGGAAAGAAGAAGACGGTTCCCTTGGACCACCCGTGGCTTTGCGCGGCCAGGGCGGTGGGCACCTGCTTCGGCGACACGTGAACGTCCCGGGTCGTGTTTGCTCTTGGTCCGGCGCTGGAAAACCGATAAGGGGTCGCCATGGGTAACTGGTCTGGGAAGCGGAAGCCGAAGAACAAGGTCGCGCGCAAGGCGAAGGTCGAAAAGCGCATCGAGCGCAAGGTGGTGGAAGAGCAATCGTCGTCGCCTGGCGAGAGCGCGGCGGGCGATGCTTCCGCTGACGTCGGTGTGGCGGCGCACGCCGCCGGAGGTACGCAGGGTTGGGTGGAGCGCCTCCGGAGCAAGTGGGACGAGCTTCCTCCGCAGGTTCGCATCGGTACCATGCTCGGGGTAGCTGCGGTCGTGGCGGTCGGCCTCTATCAGTTCATCCAGACTCGTCCGACGGAGGTGCCGTCGGGAGGGCGGACACCCATCGCCGCGACGGCGGCGACGACGGTTCCCCTGATGCCGATGAGCGCGATCCCAGGGTTGGCGGCGAGTGCCGTTCCCGTGGTCATCCCCTCGGTTCCGATTGCCTCGGCCGCGGCGTCGGTGCCGCCAGCGGATGAGCCGGCGGCTGCGGTGACGGCTCCGCCAGCGGCTCCGAAGGCTCCACCGAAAGCTCCGGCACCCAAGGCGCCTGCTGCCGTTCCGCCTCCCCCACCGGCTGCTCCTCCGACCCCTGCTGCGCCCGCGGCGGACCCTAACAATCCCTACTGACGGCACCTTCGGGGGAAGGCGCGGGTGTTGGCCGCAGATTCCGCAGAGAGCCGCAGATGGCTTTGTTGGTCTCGGCGGATGTGACGAGTACCAGCGGTTGGGTCCAACACCGCGTCGTCGACCGGCCACCTGGTGCGGGAGCGCGGCGGCTCGTGCTAGGTTTCGAGATGCTGCATGTCGCGGAGGTTCTTGGGATGAGGACGACTGCTTGGCTCCCTTCGATTTCGGCTCTCCTGCTGGTGGGAAGTCTGAGCGCGTGTGTGGGAGATGACTCGGACGGTGGCGGTGCCTCGGCAGGCGCAGGTGGGGAGACGGGTGGTTCGGGAGGTGGTGAAACGGGCGGTTCGGGAGGTGGGGAGACGGGCGGTTCGGGCGGTGGGGAGATGGGTGGCTCGGGAGGCGGTGAGACGGGTGGATCGGGAGGCGGTGAGACGGGTGGATCGGGAGGCGGTGAGACGGGTGGATCGGGCGGCAATGAGACGGGCGGCTCGGGCGGTGGTTCCGTCAGTGATGAGTGCGCGGCGGCTTGCGCTCACGTAGCGAGCGCGGACTGCTCTGAGGAGGACGACGCGGCCACGTGCACGGAATACTGTTCGAGCTCCATGGGCGAGCTAGCGGAGGCGTGCGGTGCCCAGGTCAGCGCGGTGACGGCATGCGTGGCGTCCGCGGAGATCACGTGCGACGAGGACGGCTACGCGGAGGTCCCTGGGTGCGACGCGCAAGACCGTGCGTTGGAGGCGTGCGCGACCTGCGTCCCGGTGTCGACGGACGTGGCATGCGAGTCCTGCGAGAAGGCGGAGTGTTGCGACGAGATGAAAGCCGTGGTGCTTGATCCGGACGCGGACGCCTACCAGGAGTGCCTCTTCGCGTGCACGGATTCGGCTTGTCAGGAGGCGTGCGACGAAACCTACTCCGCGACCCTTTCGGCGATGGTGGCGCACGTGACCTGCGTGGATGCGAACTGCGGCACGGTGTGCGAGTGAGGTAGGCGCGGCGAGGTCGGGGGGCTTCCTGCGAGAGCGGGTGGCGCGTTGCCTATCCATCCGCTACGTTTGCTCACCCATGACCGCCCACACCGCGAGGCTGCTGCTCTTGCTCGCGTGCGCGTTTGCCGGCGTGCAGGGCTGCGCGGCTCCAGAACGACCGACTCCGCGGGTCCCGTCCAAGCCCGATTCGGGCGAGGTGGCCACCGTTGCCGTCGGGCAGCGGGAGGAACCCCGCGCCGCCCCTGCGTCAGAGCCGACGGTCGCGAGCGAGGACGCCGACGACCCCATCGACGAGTCGATCGAGGACGGTGGGGACCTCCCGGAGGAGGTTCCGACGGTTCGCTACCGGCCCATCGACCATCCCTTGGCCTCGGTGTCGGACGCTGAGTTGGAGCGGATGCTCGAGAAGGACCCGTCGCTGCTCGGCTCGATGTCGTTCGGGACAACGAACGGCGGGATGCTGATGAACGGTGTGCAGATGCCGCCGGGCGAGCGGTGGGAGTTGGTGGACCCGGCGCGGGCGTGGGGGACGCAGGAGACGGTGGACGCGATCGCGCGGTGCATCGATGCAGTGCACGAGCAATTCCCCGACTCGCCGAAGATGCAGATCGGGCACATCAGTGCGCGTCGGGGGGGGGCGTTGTCCCCTCACGTGAGCCACCAAGCGGGACGAGATGTCGACGTGAGCTACTTCTACACGTCACCGGTTCGCTGGTATGTGCGCGCGCATGCGGGCAACCTGGATCGAGCGAGGACGTGGGCGTTCGTTCGCGCGCTGATCGTGGAGACGGACGTGGACATGATCCTGATCGACGGGGGATTGCAGCGGTTGCTGCGCGAGCACGCGCTGGCGATCGGTGAGGATCCGGCGTGGGTGGACGACGTGTTTCGGGGTGGTTCGGGGCGGCCTGCGTTGATCCGTCATGCCCGGGGGCATGCGAACCACATCCACGTGCGGTTCCACAGTCCGGGGGCGAGGGAGACGGCGAGGCGGGTGCAGCCGATCCTGGCGAAGCAGGGCAAGGTGGACCCACCGACGGTGCATGTGACGCACCGGGCGCGCAAAGGGGACACGCTGGGGCGGTTGGCGAATTTGTACGGGACGACGGTGGAGGCGATCAAGCGGGCCAATGGGCTGCGGTCGAACCTGATCCGGGCGAAGAGGACGTACCGGATTCCGAAGCGGGGAGGGGTGAAGGTGGCACCGAGCCAGCCGGTGTCGATTCCCCCGCGGCGTTTGCCGCCGGTGAAGGCCCAGGCCAACCCGCGTCAGTCGGTGACGGGAGCTACGGGAGCAACCTTCGCGACGCGATGACGCCCTGATCCGGAGCGAAGCGACGGACCGCGGGGGCAACCTCTGGATCTTGCTGTACGAATGGCAAGGCGGCTCGCCACCAACAAGGTGGGCGGCGCGTGAGAGGGCTCCTTCCCCCGAGGCGGGGGAAGGCTGGGATGGGGGCCCTAGCCGAGGCAGCACGGGGATTGTGGCTCGGGTAGCACGCTCCGCAACGCCCGG
>Ga0209575_10000200_pt1 | contig 59460 bp, 50 predicted proteins | sample Medcelwee11metaG_FD_187172 | JGI IMG/M metagenome (GOLD analysis project Ga0209575, IMG submission 187172) | Freshwater pond sediment microbial communities from the University of Edinburgh, under environmental carbon perturbations - Medium... | ecosystem: Environmental > Aquatic > Freshwater >...
TGAAGCAGAGCCAGGAAGGACCTGGAAGAAGAACCATTGTTTGAAGACGACCGAGCCGAAGATCCCGATCGTCGTGGTGGGTCCGTTCTCACGGGCGTAGGTGGGTCAGTTTTGGGTAGCGGCGAAGTCCGGGGCTCCTACCACGAAGAGCCGGATGAGCGCGGCGATCGCCAGCACGACGAGCGCCGCGGCCCCGAGGACAATAGGCCAAGCGGTTGTACCGAACATGACACACCTCACCCTGCGCAAACGCGACCATCGCGTCTGATGCGGCGAATCTAGGTACGGCGCGCGCTGGGCCGCGCCGCGTGGTTACGTCGGGTCCGCGTGCAGCAGCCCGCGTGCCGCGGACTTGGCTGTCTTCGCGGCCGAGCCCTTGGGAATGAGCTTCACTGTCGTAGCCGACACAAATAGATACCCCTGTACGAGCGCGACCAGCGCTGCCACGATCGCGTCGCGATCGCGTCCGCTGAACTCGCCCCTGGCGATTCCGTGATCGACAATCCGGCGCAGTGTCTTGGCCGCGCCCGACAGGAGCGCCTCGAACCGATCGCGGACGTCGTCACTGCGCAGCGCTTCGGTCCCCATGGCCGTCCATGCCGCGCGCGCTTGTGGATCGCTATTCTCGAGCGCGAGGTACAGGTCGATGAACTCGTCGAGCGCCGCAAGGGGGTCCTGCGCCGCCAGCTGGTCAATCCTCACGAGCGACTTCGTGCGGAAGACATGCATGCGCTCAATGAGGTCGAGCAAGATCTCCTGCTTGTTCTTGTAGTGGTAGTGCACCAGTCCGGGCGCGAGCGAAGCTTCCGCTGCGATCTGCGCGATCGTCGCGCGCTCGTATCCGGTCGTCGCCATGACGCGCAGCAGAGCTTTGCGGATATCGGCGCGACGCTCGGCGCGATTGGACGGGCGACCCATGAGAGGAACCTCCGGCTCTTTTCTTGGTTGTACATCCAACCAATAAACCCTCGGTGCGCCCTTGTCAACCCTTGTTCTGCCGTCGCGTGCCACAGCTACTCGTGTGCGAATTCCATGGGCCAAGCCCCCCTATTCGCCGGCCGGCAGCGTCGTCGATCGCACGTTCCACGTGGGGCCGCACGTCCCCTATTGAAACGCACACCGAGTCCGCGCCGTTCGCGGACTACCGCACAACGATGGTCATCTCACCGCTGAGCAAAGGCTGTCGCGAACGATCGTCGACGCTCAGGCCGAGGCGGTAGGCCCCCGCTCGCAGGTCCTTCGGCGTGCACTCGTGCAACGGCTCGGATTGCGTGTCGTTCGCCCAGAACTCGGCCACCATCCGCGCCACACCGGCGGGGAGCAACGTCACGCGGACGGTCTCCGAGGTGGTGAGTGCCCCGTACGAGCAGTCGCCACTCACGGGAGCGCCGTTGCGAAGCAACGTGCCAGTCCGCACGGAAGGGAAGCCCGCACCGAACCAGAAGTCGATCGTGACGGGCTTGCTCGACGTGTTCCGCACGCCGACTGGGATCGTGGTCATGACTCCTGGGAGGACTTCGGTCCTTGCCGGGAGCTCCAAGGCCAGCGAGGAAGCCGGCGCGACTTCGCTCGGCGCAGTCGCGTGGGGCACGGTGCAAGCTCCTGCGCGCCGCAGCCGATCGACATCGACGTCGCTACCCGTGCATTCGGTCGGGAGCACGCCCTCGAAGGGCGGTTCTTCCGGGAGGAGGTCAGCGAGATCTGGCTGCGCCAGCGGGCCACTGTCCGTGGTCTCGGGTGTCGCGGGCGCGGGCGCCGCGGTGGGAGCGACGGGCTCGGCGATCGGAACAGGAAGCTCCGTCACGGGCGGCGCAGCGGCAGGCTCGGGCGCTGCGATCGGTGCGGATGGCGAACACGCAACGGATAGGACGGCCGATGCCGCCAGGGAGATGAGGGAAATTGGAATGACACGCATCACGAGGGCACCATCGTCTCCAGACTACTCCCTCCGGCGTGTTGCCGCGGGCGAACGCGACGCTCGAAGCCAAAGAACTTGCGCTATCCTGAACATGGTCGAGAAGGCGGGCGAGATCATTGAAGTGGCCCTACCGAAAGCTCATCGGCACCGGAACGACGTCGCTCTCCCCGAACGCGCGGACGTGGCGGTTGCCTCCAGCCTCCCAGCGCGCCGCCCCCTGCTTGTTCGTGATGACCAGCTTGAGGTCCAAGCGTGTGCCGCGAGCCACCTTGACCTCGCCCGACCACCTGGGCCAAGCGCTCGCCTGCAAGGCAAACCCCTCGGCAGGATTCCAGTCGCCCACCGCCGGGTCCGAGCCCACCACCCGCAGCGCCTCCCCCCACGTCGTTCGATCACAGAACGCGTCGAAGGACAGCGTGGTCGAAGGCCACTCGGTCGCGTCGAAGGTCTCGTCGTAGCGACGCAGCATGTCGACGAACTCCCCGTCGAGGTCCGCCGCGAGCTTCGCGTCCCGCCATACGATCTGGTCCTCGTCATTCTTGAACGCAGCGTCATGGTACCAGTTGAACGCCCCAAGCACGGCAACCTGACCGTCGATCACCACGAACTTGTGATGCATTGACGCATAGGTGCCGTTGGGGTTGTCCGCCCGCACGACCTTCACGCCCTCGCTCTCGAGCCACTCGTCGGTCGGGTCGTCCTCGGACATCACGCCGTGATACTCGGCGGCTTCGTGGATGCCGTGATCGACGATGACCGTCACACGCACGCCGCGGTCGTGGGCGGCGACGAGCTTGCGCAGCAGGGACGTCTCGCGCCCGTCTTCGCGGTACACGACGTCCTTGGCCGTGAACATGGCCACGTGGATCGACTCCTGGGCCTGGTCGATCAGGTGCCCCACGATGCGATGGGGCTCTTCGTCGGGGGCGAAGCTGACGGAGACCGTGCTGGCGGGGTCGGCTGCGAACTGCCTCTTTCGCTGCACGCCCCCGGCAATGGCCTCGAACCGTCGCGCGTAGGCGTGCATGAGGTCGCGTCGTTCGGTCACGAGCATGGCTTCGTGGTTCTCGTGGCGAGCTCCCCACTCCCAGTTCATGGATCCCGTGGCCATCGATGCGCCGTCGAACAGCGCGATCTTGTCGTGCATGGCGCCTCCGGCCCGATGCACGCCGAGCAAGGGAACCCCCGCTTGCAGCAACCGGTCGTCCCCGTCGTACCAGCCGTACCAAGGCCGGAACTTCCGGCCGTCGAATACGAGCCGGACCTCCACGCCCGCCTGGTGCGCCTCGATCAGCTTGTCCACGATGCCGGGGTCCGTGATGTTGAACACCGCCGCGTGCAGCGTGTGACGCTCCTCGGGGGCCGCATGCTGCGCGCCGATGATGGCGTCGATGCGCGAGATGACCTCCTGCCCGGGGTCGTCGTAGGGAGACCACAGAACGCGGGGCTGATCGTGCCCCTCCGCCTCGTCCACGGGCGACGTGAGGCCGGGAGCCCAGGGGTCCTCCTCGGGCACACGCTCTTCCCCTTCCCCAAACAGACGACGCCACGACGTCGTCACCATCTCGTCCTGCCCGTGGCCGTCCGCATCGTGCTGGAACCGGACACGCGCCATGACAGGACCGTCGAGGGACGTTCCGAGGGGCCCGCCTTCCGGGTAGATCTCGAGGGTGTCCGCGCCCCAGCGTTCCGTCCCTCCACCGAGGGGTGCGCGATACGCGGCCACGTGCATCGTCCTCATCCACATCGCACCGTAGGGCGCTGCCACCTCCACGAGCACGCGCTTGTGATAACGCACGTTCGCCACGCGGGCGTCGACCCAGGCTCGTACGACGTCGGGCTCGTCGGGTGTCGTCCACGTTCCGTGGCCGTGGATGTCGAGCATCCACGAGGGCGCCGTAGCGTGCTGGGCGACCGTGTCCAGGTCTTCGCTGGACGCGAGGTCCTCGCTGCCGCAAGCCGCCACCCACGGGGCCATGGTGAGCAGCACGGGAACGAGAGCCCGACGCGCACGCCGCTCCAGGGAATCAGTCACGGAACGCATCGCTCAGCTCCAGGGGGGTGCTGTCGTCGGTGGGGACCACTGCCGTGCGGTTTGCGCCCTTCTCCCATCGCACCGACCCGTCCTTGCGCGCGATGACGAGCTTGTACTCGATGCGTGCGCCCGAACGCAGCGCGACGTCCCCGGTCCAGGTCGGCCAGGACTGCCCGGAGAGGCGGATGCCGTCGTTGGGGTTCCATGCGCCGAGCGCCTCCTGGTCCCCTACCAGCACGAGCGTGTCTCCGTAGGCGGTGAGGTCGCATTGGGCCCGGACGGCCACCGATTGGGTCGCCGTGATCGGGTTGTGATCCCCGGCGTATCGGTCCCACAACCGGCCGAACGCACCCTCGAAAGCGGCGGCGACCTCGGTGTCGTTCGCGATCACGGCCAGGTCTTCGTAGTTGCTCTTGGTGGCCGTGAGGGTCCAGTTGTAGGACCCGACAGCCGTCGTCTTGCCATCGACCACCATGAACTTGTGATGCATCGCGGTGAACGGGCTCGTATCGTTGAGGGCCTCGATCACGGGGATGCCCGCATCCTTCACAATCTCGTCCACGTTCGTGGTGGTGGATTGCTTGCGGTCCGTGATCAGGTAGACGTCGACCCCGCGGTTCTTCGCACGGACGAGCGCGTTCGCGAGCCCGCTGAGACGGAACGAGAAGACCGCTGCCACGATCCGCTGCTCGGCCGCGTCGATCTGCGCTTCGATCACCTTGTCCAGGTGGTCTTCCGGCGAGAAGTGCAGTTGCATCGCGCTGTCCACGTCGCCTGCTCGACGGTCCTTCCACCCTGTGAGGATCTCGTCAAGCTCGCCGTCGAGCACCTCCGCGAGGGCGGAGGAGGAGAGCGCCAGTACGGTCTCGTCGTTCTCGTGCAGGGCGCTGTCGCCCCAGTTTGCGGAGCCCATGAACACGCGCTGCCGGTCGATGATGGCGACCTTGTGGTGCAGGGTGGCGAACTCGTGGCGGGTGTTGAGGACGGGCACGACGTTCAGGCCGGCCGCGATGAGCTCGTCGTCGAGGGTGTTGTAGTCCTCGGCCATCTGCTTCGCATCCCACAGCACCTCGACCGCGACCCCGGCCTTCTGTCGCTCGAGCAGCGCGTATCCGAGGCGGGCGCTTCGCAGGTTGTACATCGCCACGCGGATCTCGCTCTGTGCGGCGGCGACCTCCGTCGCGATCCGATCCTCGAGTGCCTGCCCTCCGGGGACGAAGTACACGTCGAGGGATTCGCCCTGCCATCCGTCGATGTGCTCGAGGACGGCCTCCTTATGAGAGTCAATCGGAAGGTCGTCGGTGGGGGCGCTGCCGCAGGCCGGGCAAGCCAGGGTGAACAGGCAGACGAGCAGGGGGAAGATGAGACGAGCGAGGGGGGATCGAAGCACGGCGGCCTCCTTGGTAACTCTCGCATGAGTTACTACCGCCAGGGATAGGACGGCGTGTAGGTTCGTGCAACCCTTTTGTTTACAAAATCGCGCCGCGCGCAGAACGCTCCATTTCGCCTCAATCGAGCCCCATCGGCCCCTTCCGGGTCTGGAGTTGCTGGTACACCGTGGCAAGCTCCTTGCCGCGCGGGGCATCGACCGGGATGGTGCGACCGTTGGCGTCGGCCCCACGGCCGGGCACCCTGACTTGCGCGAGGACGTCGGCCAGGACTTCGGCCACGATGTCCGACGTGAAGGGCTTCTCGAGTCGCGCATCGAAACCGTATTGCTCGGGGTTCGCGAGCACCGGGTCGTTGGAGTAGCCACTGGAGACGACCCCGCGAACTTCGGGGTCGATGGCCCGGATTCGCCGCATGGCTTCCAGTCCACCCATGCCATCGACGACGGTGAGATCGAGGATCACGGCCTGGTAGGGGCGGCCCTGAGCTCGTGCGTGCTCGAAGAATTCGAGGGCTTGTTCGCCGTGTTCTGCGACGTCGACGATGCACCCGAGGCGTTCGAGGGACTTTTCGAGCAGCCATCGCACGTCGGCCACGTCGTCCATGACGAGGATGCGGCCTTCCAGCGCGGTGGGCGGATAGGAGGGCTTTTCTTTGCGCACCTGGTCTCGGGACAGGGGGATTCGGATGACGAAGGCCGTGCCTTGGCCCTGGGTCGAGCGCACCTGCACGGAGCCGCCGTGCCGTTTGACGATGGAGTGCACGATGGAGAGGCCGAGCCCGTTGCCCATCGACTTGGTGGTGAAGTAGGGCTCGAAGACCTTGCGCAGGACGTCCGGGGGCATGCCGGGTCCGTTGTCGCGAATGTCGAGTCTGGCGTAGGTGCCGGGCTCGAGGGATGGGTCATCTCCAGGCTTCATGGTGAGTTGTTCGGCGGAGATGTCGATGGTGCCCCCGTCAGGCATCGCCTGCACCGCGTTGAGCACGATGTTGTGGATGACCTGCCCGAACTGCGCCGGGTCGACGTGGACGGGGGGCATGTCCTGGGGGATGGACAGGCGGCAGCGGACGGTGGACCCGGCGGCGGCGAGGTTGGAAGCGTCGTGAACCAGTTCGGCCAGCGAGCAGGCGCGGGACACGGGAGCGCCCCCGTGGGAGAAGGTGAGGAGTTGCTTGGTGAGGGCGGAAGCACGCGCGAAGATCTGACGGACCGTCTCGAGGTCTTTCTGGGTTGGGGGCCGTCCCTGGGCGATGGCGGTCTGCCACACGAAGTCCGTGGTGCCTTGGATCGCCGTGAGTAGGTTGTTGAAGTCGTGGGCTACGCCGCCGGCCAGCACGCCGAGGGACTCGATCTTGTGGGCGCGCTCCAGCTCCTTTTCGATGCGAAGCTGATCCGTGATGTCCCGCGCGCGCTCGATGATCCCCTCGAGCGCACCATCCGGGCCGAAGAACGGGGACGCGAAGATCTCCATGGTGCGGTCGCTGCCGTCTTCGGCGACGAACTCGTGGAGCAGGCGCACCGGCCGGGGGAGGCGAGCGATCTCCTCGAGGGGGCACTTCTGCCCGTACGCCGGGCAAGCGTGCTCCCACCCGTGCAGTAGGTGGAAGCAGCGGCACGGGCGAATGCGCTCTCCCACGCGTTGCTCGCGAGCCACCCGGTTCACCAAACGAACCTCGTGGTCCAACCCCACCACCAGGATCGGTTCGTCCATCCCGTCGATCGCTCGTTGCAGCAAGTCCCGCGTTGCCTCCCGCTCTGCCTCCCGCTGGTGCTGCTCCGTGATGTCCGACACGGCGATCCGGCAAGGAGCGACCCCTGTCACCGCGGGCCGGCCGCGAAGACGAACGTGCGGTACCGGCGCAGGCACGCCGGATGGCTGCAGCCGCACGTCGCACGTGACCTGCCGCCCGTTCGCAAGCTCTCGAAGCAGCAAGCAGACATCGTCGCGGTCCTCCGGGTGGAAGAGTCGCACGCAGCTGCGGCCCACCAGAGACGCGCGATCGGCGCCCACCGCCGCGGCGATCGTGGCATTGGCTTCGAGAATGATGCCCCGCTCGTCCACCGTCACGTAGCCGACGGGGGCGAAGTCGAAGAGGTCAGCGTACTGCTTTTTCGCTTCGATCAGGTTCTCATGCGCAATTCTCAGCTCCTCGTTCTGGCCCTCGAGGTAGGCCTGATGGGTCTTCAGGTCCTCGACCAGCCGGTTCAAGAATTCGAGCTCGATGCCTGGCTTGCGGCAGGGCGACTTGCTGGTCAATGCGTCGCCCTCCCGCGCACCGTGGGATGAGTCTTCCATCGCTTCGCTCCTATCTGTCGGGATGAGCTGCCCCACCCCACCCAATGACAGACGCCCCCCCGGGCGCTGCGTCGATCCAACAACCGAGTGCGATCCTAGCACGGACTTCGGTGTTGCCCAGTCTGCCGAGCCACTCATTTCCCGTGCCAGGACGCAATCAATATCCCCTTTTGCCCGGGGCGTATTCGCGGCGGCTTCGTCTGTCTCGAACGGCTGCGATTGCCACGTAGACGCATTCGGTTCCGGCGCGGACAACTCCGCCCTTGGGCAGGAGTGTCCCTCACGGGAAGCAACGTTCCCTCGCGCGCCACGGACGCCGGAGATCGAGAGTCCGATCCGACGGACTGACCATCACTTTCACCCGCTCCCCTCCGCGCCTGCGCTCCAGCACCGCCCGCGCGAACGCCCGGCACGTCGTGAACATGGCCGGATCGAGGGCGCCTTCCTCCCCGGCTTCCACCAGCTCCATCCTGGTGCTCGTGAGCAGGACGCGTTGAAGAGAAAGAATCGGACGGTCGAGAGGGGAGCGGTCCACCCAGACGAGCGATACGTCCCTGTGCCCTGTCCTGAACAGGGCTTCCAGCGACGGGCGGACCAGCACCATGGGCTCAGAGGGTTCACAAGTCAGGTTCACCTCTTCGGGATAGGGGGCGTCGGCGTGCATCTGGGCCCACAGGTCACGCTTGGCGCAGAGTACCTCGTCCAGAGGGCTCGACGCGGTCCAAGGGTTTCCGTCCACGCGTCGGAGTGACGCGTCGATGTGGGTGCGGTCCGCCCAGAGATCGGGCCCGATCCCGCTGACGCCGCGGATGTGGGAAAACCCGGTGTAGCTCAGCCCTGCGAATGGAGGTTCGAGAGGTGTTCGGTTCTCGGCGGCGAGCGGCTGGGCTGCGAGCCCGATCACCGCCGCGGCGATCGCTACGACCAGGCAGGGGCGGCGGAGCGGGCCCCGCGTGGTGGGGGCTTCCCACGACCCGGACAGGCGGTAGCGTCGGAGCATGGGCGCGACACGAGCGCCGACCGCCAGCAGGGTCCAGCCAGCGAGTCCGGCGGCCGCCACGCCGAAGCCAATCTGCAATTCCTTTCTCGAAGCGAGGGCCGGGGGCTGGGCCACTACGGCATCGATTTGTTCTGCCATGAAAGCGAACGTCCCGAGGGCGGCGGGGAGCAAGACGAGAAGGAACGCGCCGAACGTCAGGGCGATGGCGGTGGCGAGGTGCGGTCCCGGGTGGGCGAGCCACGCCTGCACCCGGGCCCATCGGTCGGCACCGCCCCGGTAGGGGGTTGCGTCTGTGGGGGATGGGTCCCGCCGCGCAGCCAGCCCGGCGCGTCGAAGCCCCGCGATTCTGCCTCGAAGTGCGGCGAGCCAGGCGACCAGAACCCCCACGCACAGCGCGATGGGCAGCCCGAGGACGACGCTCGCCTGAATGGCTTCCACCCACACGAAGCTTCTTCGGGCCACAAAGACGAAGACGCTGCCCTGTTCGCTGGGGTCGGGCCAGAGGGCGATGCACGTGGCCGCGGCGCTCAGGGGGATGGTCGCGAGGGCCGCGAGCATGGCCATCTCGATGCGGGGGCCAGGCACGCGAACGTTTGCGAGGTCCTCCCATTGCTCGCGCGCGGCCAGCAACATGGCGGATCGCACCGCCTGGCGTCGCTCCGCCAGGGTGAGCGCCCCGAAGACGAGCGAGAGGGTGGCGAACACGGCTGCGATGGCGACGGCTCCGGTGTTCTCCCAGGATCCCAGCCGAGCGAGGGACAGGCCGGCGGAAGCGCACGCGGGGAGCATTGGTCTACCTGGCTGCTCGCAACAGCTGTTCGAGGAACAGGACGGCGTGGTAGGTGAAGTACCCGACCGCGAGAAGGAGCGCCGAGCCCGACGCGACCGGTGCGGAGGCATTGACGAGGGGGTGGTGAAGCGCTTTCACAACAGGATGGGTGTCCCGAACAGGGGGAAAGTTCCCGGTCGGGCTGCGGGTGCATTCGGCGGGCCTGGGTTCCCGCCCTTGCCCTTTCCCCTGCCCCTTCCCTTTCCCGACGCGCCGGGAAGGGGGAGGCTAACCAGGCTGGTTGCGTTCTGTCTTGCGGGGAGCGCGGGTCTTGAGGTTCTGCACCATGCGGCTGAGCATCCGCACGGTGGCGAACAGCTGTTGGCGTCCCAGCGCGGCTGTTTGGCCGTCGGCCACACCCAGCGCGGTGCTTGCGTCGATGATTGCGGCGCACTCGGTGGCCGATCGAAGCGCCATCCGATAGAAGCGAGCCTTCTCGCTCGGGCTGAACTCACCAGCGCCCTCAGCCAGGTTCAACACAATCGAGAGCGCCGCTCGGTGCAGCTGGTCGGCGAGATAGGCGCGGCCCAGTGGCAGCTGTTCGGCCAACGCGTCGGCAGCGACCAGGAAACGAATGGCTTCCTGGTAGACATCCAAGCGTTCGTGGTCGAAGAGTACGTGCGTGTCGGGTTGGGCCGGTGAAGGGGTGGATGTGCGATCGCTCATGGTGTTCCTCCAGCTTCCCCGAAGGCTACGCCCGAGAGTGCAGACCGTCACCTGACCGCAGCGTGGAGCCTGATGACGTGTCGATCAGGCAGTCGGGACAACTTTTAGGCACCTCGGGCAGGGGAAGGGGCAGGGGGGGGGATCAGAGCCAGGGTTCGAGCAATGCACCCTGCGACCGCACACGCATTGCCCTCCGGTCGAACCCTTGATAGGTCGTTGCACGCCGGCTTCCCGCGTGGTCGCCGACCCACGTCTCGAAAGGAACGGTAGATGACCGGATCGATCGCCAGCCAAGCTCTCTCCTTCGACGCCCGTGTGCGGGAGCGTGCACCCCTCGTGCATCAAATCACGAATTTCGTGGTGATGAACTTCACCGCCAACGTCACGCTCGCGCTGGGTGCGCAGCCCGTGATGTCCCACGCACCGCAAGAGCAGGAAGAGATGCAGGGGTTCGCTTCCGCGCTGGTGCTCAACATCGGAACCCTCGAGGACGCTTGGATCGAGTCCATGCTGCGCGCCGGCAAGGAGGCCACCAAGCGGGGCACCCCCATCGTGCTGGACCCCGTCGGCGCTGGCGCCACGCGGCTCCGAACGGACACGGCCCGACGGATCCTCGAAGAGACAAACGTTGCGGTGCTGCGCGGAAACGCGGGTGAGATCCTCGCCGTGGCCGGGGATGCAGGCCAGGTTCGCGGCGTGGACTCCCTCGCCAAGACCGAGGACGTGATCGACGTTGCGCGCGCCATCGCGAAGGACCGCAAGGTCATCGTTGCGATGACGGGTGTGGTGGACGTGGTCACGGATGGCAGTCAGGTCTTCGCCATCGAGAACGGTCACGCGATCATGGGGCGAGTGACGGGAACCGGGTGCGCTTCGACGACCGCGGTGGCGAGCTTCATGGCGGTAGCGACCCCCGAGGAGCGGTGCCTTGCGGCTGCGTCGGCCTTGGCCGTGTTCGGACGCGCCGGCGAGATCGCGGCAGACGCGTCGCGAGGACCGGGCTCGTTCGTTCCCGCCTTCCTTGACGCCCTGTACAACGTCCCCAGGTCGATCAAGGACCATGATTTGAGGATCCAGCGCAAGGGTTGAACCCATGGGACCTCTCGATCTGCGGCTCTACGTCGTGACCGATCGCTTGCAGGCAGCGGACCGAGGCGTGCCTGCCACCGTGCGAGCCGCGATCGAGGGGGGCGCCACCGTCGTGCAGCTTCGCGACAAGGACGCGGGGACGCGGGACCTGGTGCGACGAGCGCGGGAGCTTCTCGACGTGTGTCGGCCCGCCGGGGTGCCCATGCTCGTGAACGATCGGGTGGACGTGGCGTTGGCCGCCGGTGCCGACGGTGTGCACTTGGGCCAGGACGACATGGGCGTGGCGGATGCTCGTCGGCTTCTGGGACCGGATGCGATCGTGGGCGTGTCGGTGCGGGACGTTTCGGAGGTCGAAGCGGCCGAGCGCGACGGGGCCTCTTACCTCGCGGCCAATGGTGTGTGGGCTACGGCCACCAAGACGGACTTCGGGGCGCCTTTGGGTCTCGACGGGCTCCGTGCCCTGGTTGCGGCTTCGAGACTTCCGATGATCGCGATTGGCGGGGTCAACCTGGAGACGGCCCCGGCCATCGCGTCCGCGGGCTGTGCGGGCATTGCCGTGGTCTCCGCGGTGATGAAGGCCGAGGACCCACGTCAGGCTTGCGTCAGCTTGCGTCGCGCTTTCGGGCGCTGACCGGGGTGACCCGATGCGGATACTGCTTCTCCGTCCCCCGTCTCCGAACGAACGCTTCGGGTTGGGACCATTCTTCCGCGTCGAGCCCCTCGGGCTCGAGTACGTGGCCGCCGCGCTGATCGCGCGGGGTCACGAGGTGAGCCTGATCGACCTTCGGTTCGGAGGTTCGCTTCGTTGGCATCTGGCGCGTTTCCGACCCGCGATGGTGGGGATTGCCTGCCTGCACACGGTGGACATCCCCACGACGCTCGCGACGGCGCGGGCGGTGCGTCGGTGGTCCCGGTCCGCCTTCGTCGTGGTGGGAGGGCACGCGGCAGCGTCCTATCCGGATCCGCTGCTCGTGGGGGACGTGGATGCGGTGGTGGTCGCCGACGGGGAGGCGACGATGCCGCTCTTGGCGTCGGCGATGCAGGAGCGAAGGGATCTGAGGTTGGTGCCGGGCCTGCTCTTGCGTGAGGGCGGGTTCGAGCGGACGGAGGCGGCCGCGCGGGTTGGGCTCGATGCGTACCCGCTTCCCGCGCGCCACCTGGTGCGACGGTATCAGCGCGGGTACATGTGCGTGCACAAGTCGCCCCTCTGGGCGGTAGAGACGACGCGGGGGTGTCCGTACCGGTGCAGCTTCTGTTCGATCTGGCGTCATCACGAGCGGAGCTTCCGGTGCCGTGGGATTGACGAGGTGTGCCGGGACTTCGAGCAGGTGGGTCAGAACGTGTTCGTGGTGGACGACCTGTTCTGGCACCCGCGGGAGCGGAGCCTGGAGTTGGCGCGGGAGTTGTTGCGCCGGGGGATCCGGAAGGACTGGGTGCTGGTGCAGGCGCGACTGGACACGGTGGCGCGCAATGAGGAGCTCTTGCGCGCGTGGCGACCGTTGTCTCGGCAGTTCGAGATCTTCTTCGGGTTCGAGGCGCCGCGCGACGAACAGTTGGCGGCGCTTTCGAAGGACGCGACGGCGGAGGCGACGGAGGCCGGGGTGGGTGTTGCGAGGAGCCTGGACTACGGGGTGACAGGCAACTTCGTGATCGACCCGGACTGGGGGGAGGCGGAGTTCGAGGGTATGTGGTCGATGGTGGATCGGCTGGGATTGAACCGGGCGGGGTTCACGGTGTTGACGCCGTTGCCGGGCACGCCGCTGTTCGACGCGATGTGCAGCCGCATTGTCGAGACAGACTGGGCGCGATGGGACATGCACCACTTGCTGGTGGAGCCGAGGCTGGGTCGTCGACGGTTCTTCGAGCTGTTCGTGGAGAGCTGGAAGCGGAACGTGCTCAGCCCGCGGTACTCGCGGGACAAGTGGTGGCGATGGGCGAGGGAGCTGGGGCCGCGGCAGCTTGTGACGTTCGCGCGGGTGATCGTGCAAACGCAGCGGATGTTGAGGGTAGACGCGTACATGAGGGAGACCGTGCCGGCGCAGGTGCCGGCGGCGGCGGGGCTCGACGAGGAAAGGCGGGGCAATACCGTGTGCCCGAAGTGAGTACCGGGATCGCGACCCTGCCCATTCCTGGTTCGAATTCGCATTCCGTGTTCTCAGCTCCTAGTTGATGTCTGTCATCCGTCCATTGTCGTAGCCGGGCCTCAACCCGGTGGTCACTTCGGGCACGCAGTAACAGGTGGCTTTTTTCTTCAGTATCCATGCATCAACAAGAATTTGCATGGTCTCCTGTGAGGGTCGGGCCTACCATCCACGTGCACGAGGGCAACACAGGGAGCCGCGGATGGTGTCAACGTCAAGCCGGTGGGAGCCAGGCCGACTCGTAGGAGACCGGTACCGCGTGGAGCGGTACCTGGACGAAGGGAGCGCCGGCGAGGTCTATGGAGGGCAGAACGTCTGGATCGGTCGCAGTGTTGCCATCAAGCGGCTGCAACCCCAGCATCAGGACAACGCCACCATCACGGAGCGCTTCCTGCTCGAAGGGCGGATTGGCGGTCGCGTCGACCACCCGAACATCGTGCAGACCCTCGACATGGCCCGGGAGCCGAGCGACGGGTCGTTCTTCATCGTCCAGGAACTGCTTTGCGGCATGGGGCTTCGTGCGTTGCTCGACCAATCCCCCCGGCTCGCCTATCGAGATGCGCTGGACCTGCTCGTGCCGTTGCTGGGAGCGATGGTGGCTGTCCACCAACAAGGTATCGTGCATCGGGACATCAAGCCCGAGAACATCTTCCTGATGGACTCGAGCATGGGACATCGGATCCCCAAGCTCCTGGACTTCGGCATCGCGAAGGTGCGCCTGAACCGAACGCTCACCCAGGTGGGCAGCATGCTCGGCACGGTCGACTACATGGCGCCGGAGCAAATCGAAGGGCGAAAAGACGTGGACCGTCGCGCCGACGTGTGGGCTGTGGGGGTTTTGGCCTACGAGCTTCTCACGGGGACGTGTCCCTTCACGGCGCCCTCGCCAGCGGTCGTATTGACGCGGATCATCGCGCACCATCCGCCCTCCGTGCACGAGCTCGTCCCCGAGGTTCCCCCTGCCTTGTCGTTCGTGGTCGAGCGAGCGTTGCGCAAGGACAGGCAGGAGCGCCATGAGTCGATCCTGCAGATGCTGGAGGAGATCATTCGCTGGAGCGTGTCGTCCGCGAACGAGTCGGACCGGGCGATTTCGGCGCGCCATCGTACGTCCCTGCCCGCTCTGCTGGAGCAGAAGGTGCGGTCGGGCTTTTCGAGTGTTGCGCCGGCGTCGATACGAGCCAGCCTCATGTCGGCGAATCGCTCGGGTCAGTTTCGCATGCCGGAGGGACTCCGTGAGCTCGCCGCCTTCATGGACGGCAGTCGTGCGGTCCGTCCGGAGGAGGATGAACCCTCCCACGAGGAGATCGTTTGCGATGCGGACTACGACGTACGATCGGCCGTGCAGGAGCCGGTCCCCGCCTCAGCGACGGTTCCGTGTCCGGCTGGAGAGTTCGAGGACCGTCCGAGCACGGTGCCTCCGGACGGGCAGGCTGAAGTCCATGAGGACTGGGAGGTAGATGAGCTGGTGGCCGAGGCCTACTCCTGTCTTCGCAAGAATGCCTTCTCCGAAGCGTACGAGATCGCGGAGCGCGCGATCTGTCGGCTTCGCTCGGAAGCGGACTGGCCGGAGCCGAGTGAGCCGAGTGAGGCTCCGTCGTCCGAGGGGGACCGCCTCGCGCGGTTGCTTCTTCTTCAGGCTGAAGCGGCCTACTGGCGCGGGTTGTACGACGTGCACGAAGCCTGTTTGATCGAGGCGATGACGTCGACGGCGCGGTTTGGCCGTGATTGGTTCAAGTGCCTCGCTGAGCTTGCGGAGTCCGCGAGCAGGATGGGGCCCCTCGAGCGTCTGACCTACCTGGCTCAGGAGGTTTCGGAGGCGTCCGTCACGGAGGCTTCAGCATCCGAGTACGTGATCGCGTCGTGTCGTTTGGGGATTGCGCTGCAACGTGCGGGCTGGCCGGAGCACGTCGAGGCGGTGCTGGGGCGGCTGTCCCCCGAGATGTGGAACCTTGCAGAGCGCAGCCCGACGGTGCGAGCGTGGTTGTGCTTGTTCCGGTCCGAGCTTGCGCGCCATACGGGGGACCACGCGCATAGCCTCGAGCTCACGAGCGAGGCGGTGGCGGCGTTCCACGAGGCGGGCGACGTGCGACGCGCCTGCGTGTATCGCGAGGGCATTGCGCAGGCCCAGATGCGGTTGGGCGGCTACGAATCGGCAAGGGCACTGCTCCAGACCTCCCTGGACGAGGCGTCGGCGATGAACCTGGCGGACGCGGCCACGATCCGGCTGCGTTTGGGAATCACGCTGGCGCGGCTGGGCGAAGCGGGGGAGGGCAAGGACTGCATCACGCGCACGCTTCGGCTCTACATTCGCCGTGGGGACTGGGCGGGGGAGTGTGCCGCCCGCGTGTACCTTGCGGAGATCCTATGGTTGCAGGGTGATCATGTCGGGGCGGAGCGCGAAGCTCAGGCCGCTGTCGAGCGGGCCCACACCTCCCCCGTCCTGCACGCGGAAGCCCTCGGGATGCTCGCCATGACCCAGCTCGACCGTCCGATGGAGTCGTTCATGGCCGCATCGCAGGCGATGGAGCTGCTGCAGTTCGTGGGTGGTGCGGATGGGGAAGCGCGCATCCGGCTCGCGTACGCCCTTGCGCTCAGCGCGCTGGGTCATCGCGAAGCGGCTTCGACGGCCTGTGCCGACGGGCGCGATTGGATCCTCGAACGAGCGTCCCGGATCAGCGACAAGAGTTGGCGTCGGAGCTTCCTCGAGCGAGTTCCCGAGCACGCTCGGACGTTGGCTCTCGCGGGGGCTTGTTTGTAGGGGAGTTCAAGCCCAAAACGCTTCGCCGCGAACCCGGGCCGCCCCGTTGCCCCGTCATTTGGAGTCACGGAACGAGGGTTACTGGGCCCACCTCGACGCCATCCAGGACAAGCGTGGCGCGTACGCCCTGCTCCCACTCCGCTGTTGGAACCTGGATGAGAGCTGAGCCACCCGAGTCGAACTTCCCCGTGTACGCGTGCTCGCCCATCACCAAGGTCGCCGTGTGACCGTCCACCGGGGTTCGCTCGCAGGGTACCAGCCGATTCGTGGAGGTTTCCTCTGTCGCCTTCGCGTCCAGCGTATGGCTATCGTAGTCGCCCAGGTCGACGATCGTGCCAATACCGCCGGCCAAGAAGAGCGGGAGCCCGACAACGAAAGCCCCGCCCGTCTTACCGCTCTCCGAATGGCATTGCGGAGGTGAACTCGCCGTGCACCCCTCTTCTCCGAAGGTGGGCTCGCCGTCCGAAAAGGCGTATCCCAGCAGCAACGCCCCTACCGCGGCCGAGCTGACCTCGAGGGCAAGGACTGCGGTGTCGGGATGGCGCCGCACCTCCTCACGCACAACGAGGCGATCGGTCTGAACGATGTGGCAACCCGGCTTCCAATCCACACGCACGTTCTGCCCTTCCCTGCGAGCACGAAACCAACCCACGCTGGCAAGGCCGTCGGGCGACTCCTCGACACGCTCTACGTCGCGCGACAGAACGGTCGAGGAGCGCTGTTCGACGACCGGCGCGCAACTCGACCATAGTGCAGAAGCAACAAGAACAGCGACGCTTCGGGGAGAGGTGCCATCCATGAGCAAGCTACTCCAGGGTGCGACGGCGGATTGGGACTCCGCAAGCTTTTTGATCGTCGCTCTCGGCAAGCGGGTGCCGTACCAGGAGTAGTTACGCAGCGGAGCCTCTCTCCGGAGCGTCACCCCTTCAAGAGTTCCGCTGTCGCTCAACTTGGGTCAACCCGGCTGCCAGCCGGGCGAACCGCCACACGACAGGGGGCCCCCCGGGAGCGACCCACTCCCGACACAAACGAGGTAGCTATTGACGATGCGATGGCCTCGCCGTTATGCGAGACCTTCTATGTCGTGTCCAAGACCCCCAGGCCCCCTCCCGCGACGTGCCGATGCCAGGCGCTCGCCCTGGCCACAACGGGCCGGGGCACCTACCCTTCCTCTCACCGATTGTGACGAGAGCTCGCTCGAGGCGGCGGTAGGGCTCACCGAGAGATGAAGGATTCTTGCGAGACCCCTGCGCACGACGTGAAGGGTGCCGAGGACTTCGGCGCCACGTGGGCGACGGCTGCGAGGGACGTTGGGGCGAGGCGTTCCCCCGTGGGTTCGCGGCACGCGCCGCTGGCGCAGGTCGTGCTGGTGACGGGCAAGGGCGGGGTGGGCAAGACCACAGTGGCGGTGGGACTCGCGGCCTCCGCAGCGGACAATGGCCAAGAGGCGGTCGTCGTCGAGTTCGGCGACGGCGAGGCGGGGCAACGATTGCTGCGGCGACACCGCGATGCGCGCATCAAGCATGTGGCCATCGCGCCTCAGGACGCGGTCTCACGTTGTGCGGTGCCGCTCTTCGGTTCGGCGCTGCTGGCCAAGGCGGTGTTGGGTAACTTCGCCTTCAAGCGCTTCCTGCGAGCCACGCCCGCGATTCGCGAGCTCGCGATGCTCGAATGCGTGCGCATGGTGGCTGCGGAGCACCCCGGCGCGCGTGTGGTGGTCGACATGCCCGCCACCGGCCATGGCATTGCCTGGCTTCGCGTGGCCGACCAGCTTCGCGCGTTCGCGTCGTCCGGGCCCCTGCATGACCTCGCCGACCGTGTGTGCCGGGAGCTTCTCGCCCCAGACCGCTCGTCGATCGTCGTGGTCACGCTTCCCGAGCGTCTCGTCCTGCAAGAGACCCTCGAGCTGTGTGACGCGATGGACAGGCAGGTGGGGGTGTTCCCGTCGCGGTTGGTGGTGAATCGTTTTCCGCGCGCGCTTCCGGCGCAAGCGCTCGACGACGCGCGAACGCTTGCCGCGAGCGGGGCTGTCCCGGGCGCCTGGCCGTTGCTTGCTGTCCTCGAGGCACGTACGGCGTCGTTGGCGGAGGCTGGCGCTTCGCTCCGCGATGTGCTTCAAGGGGCGCGGATCCCCCCGGTGGTCTTGCCGGCCGTGCCGTTCGATCCGGCGCCCTCGGACATCGCGCGATGGTTGCACGCTGAGGGGGCGGCGTGAGCGCCGAGGGCGAACGGGACGTCGAGCCCGGGACGCAGCGGCGCGTGGAAGTGTTCGTGTGTGCCGGGGGTGGCGGGGTCGGAAAGACCACCGCTTCTGCTGCCCTTGCCCTCGCGCTCGCCTGGCAGGGGAAGAACACGCTCGTGGTGACCGTGGACCCGGCGCGTCGTCTTGCCGACGCCATGGAAACCCCAATCGGGTCCTCGCCCAAGCGCGTCCCCCTCCCCGCCGAAGTGAAGGGTGCGCTGTACGCCCTGATGCCCGACCCGCGCGAGGCCATGCGGACCTTCGTCGAGCACTTGTTCGAGGACGAGCCCGCGGGCATGCATCGGCTCTTTCAGAACCGAATATACGCAGCGATGGCCGACGCCGCGGCGGGGGTTCACGAATTGGTGAGCGTGATGCTGGTGGTGCGCGCGGTGCAGGAGCTTCCCCTCGACTGCGTGGTCGTCGACACGGCGCCATCCCGTTATGCCCTGGACTTGGTGTTGTATCCGGGGCGGCTCGCGGCGCTTCTCGAGGGAAAGGCGGTCGCGTGGTTCGGCAACCTCGCCCAGCGTGCGGCGGAAGAGGACGATGATGCGGGTGCAGCCCCAGAGGCGGGGGGCATGGGGAGCGGGGTGCTGGCGTGGGGGCGCAAGCGGGTCGAGAGCGCGATGGGGCGTGTGCTGAGCGCGCGGGCCATTGCCGACGTGGCGAATCTGTTCCTCGAGTTGGCTCGGGTGCGGGAGCGCTTCGCGCGCCTCGCGAGGGAGGCGGAGGAGCTGTTGCTCGGCGAGACGACGAAGTTCGTGCTGGTGGCTGCACCGACGGGGGCGGCGGCTGCCGACCTGGAGTATCTGGCGCGCAAGCTCAGGAAGCTCAAGCGCGGGGCCACCGCCGTGATTCTCAATCGCGCGGACGTGGCGGCTCCCTCGTGGGTGGACGACGTGGGCAACCATGCGTCGGCGACGCCTGCTCTTCGCGACGCGATCCGGCAGCTCGAGGAAGAGCGTTCGGCCCGCACGCGTGCGGCGGACGCGATGGCCGCCGAGATCCGGCGAAAATGGCCGCTCGTGCGCCAAATACGGCTCCCCACGGTCGCCGCCGAACACCCAGCCGCCATCGTGAGTGCGCTCGCAGAGCACCTCACAGAATTCGGGAAATGAACCATGCCTACGATCGCCTCGTCCATCTCCGAGGAGGAGAGGATCTCTCGCCTTCGCGCCCTGGTCGGCACGTCGAACGCCCAAGTCAAGCCGTTCACGGACGCGATCCGCGAGGTCGTGTTCCGCAGCTACGACGCGTACGTGCTGCCGATCGTGCGCACGACGTGGCCTGAGGTGTTGGAAGAGCCTTTCGGCAAGAAGCTGCGCTTCCTCGCGTGCAACCTGTACGCGTCGGCGCCGTACACGGTCCTGTTCTGTGCGCGCCGCAAGCCGCCGACGATCGCGATCGCCGCACGGGCGGGGGATGTGCTCGGCTTGTCTTCCGGAGCGCTGAGTCGTGCGGGCGGCCTCGCGGTGGGGCTGCTCGGGCGCTTTTCTCTCGCGGAGGAACACCGTCGCATCATTCTCATCTCGGCCTTCATTGCGGCCATCGACCACGCGTTCGACCACTGCATGGAGGGCGTGGCGCCCGAGGAGCGAGAGCGTCGCATCAAGGGCCTGCTTGCCGGCACATGGGACCCGTCGGAAGAGCCGGATCGTGCGAAGCGTGCTCCGCTCGCCCTCACGCGGGGGCTCCAGCTCGCCATGGCGGAGGGCATCGAGGGACAGGACCGTGTCGTTTTCGAGGCGGCGCTGGCGCGTGTGATCGAGTGGGTGGAGTCCGAGGTGAAGGGCATGACGGGCGTGCCCGACCCGCGCGGGCTTGGGCACCGGCTCGCTGGCGTGGAGGGGACCATCGACGGGCTGATCTTTCCGGTGCATCGCTATGCGGGGGAGCAGGCCCGGCAGTGGATGTACGCGGTCTCGATGTACACCCAGATGATCGATGACTGGATCGACTACGAGGGCGATGCCCGGGACGTGCGCATGACTCCGGTGATTGCCGGCACGTGGACGTTCGAGACCATCGAGGAGAAGTGGGGGGAGACGGTGGCGGGCATCGAGGCGCTTGCGCGGGACGGTGGAGCGAAGGGGGACCGTTACGTGGGGTTCGTGCGGGACGCGTACGTGTCGATGATGAACGAGGTGATGGAGGCGATGATCGTGGGGCTTGCGGCGTAGGTGTGCTGCGTCCGAGGTCATGCTATCGTTTCGTGTCCGATCCATGGCGCGGGAGGAACACGATGCGAACCGGCTTGGCTTTGGTGGGTGTCATCACGGGGGCGTTGCTTCTTGCGGGGTGTCCGAAGAAGGAGAGCGACGACCCTCTGACCTTGGCTGAGGCGAAGGAGGCCGTCGAAGAATCGACGCTGTCGGATCAGGCCTTCTCCGTGGTGAACGGGACGGTGGAGATCTCGACCAACTTCACCATCGGACAGGCGGTGGAGGTAGCGGCGGAGCAGCTTCGCGACTTCATCGCGTCGCAGCTGCCGTGTGCGGAGATCACCCTCGCGACGGCGACTCTTTCGGTCGAATACGGGGCGAACCCCGGCAACTGCACGTACCACGGGCACACGTACTCGGGGGTGCACACGGTCACGGTGTCCAGCGCCGACGGTGACGTGTCTGTGCGCCACACGTGGTCTGACCTGTCCAACGGCGTGGTCTCGGTCAGCGGCAGCGCGGACGTGACCTGGAGCCTCCAGGACGAGAGCCGCCACGTGAAGCACGAGCTGACCTGGACGCGCTTGTCGGATGGGCGTCAGGGGGTGGGCAGTGGGGATCGCACCCAGACGGCCCTGGCGGGAGGCATCGCGGAAGGCATTCGCGTGGACGGTGCGCGGACCTGGCAGGGGAAGTCCGGGCGTTGGGACACGTCGATCAACAACGTGGAGATGCGTTGGGTCGATCCGGTTCCGCAGTCGGGGTCCTACGTGCTGGCCACGCCGTTCGACAAGTCTCTGTCGATGGCGTTCGAGCGGGTGGACGAGGATACGATCAAGGTGACGTTGGCCTCGGGTGGGAAGTCGTTTTCGTTCCACGTGAACAAGGCGGGCGTGGCCACGGGCGGGTGACAGGTCCCGGGATTTCTAGAAGTTGCTTGCACGCCGGCCGATTCGATGCACTCTTGGGGGCATGTGCCTCATCTGTATCGACCTGGATCGGAACTACCTGAAACCTGCCGAGGCGCGCCGAGCGCTGCGCGAGATGCGTTCCGAGCTCACACCGGAACACGTCGCGGAAGTCGAGGCAAAGGTCCTGCAAGCCGAGCGCGACGCCGCGACGCCGGAAGCGGTCGCGGACCCGGTGACGGAATGAGGGAGAAGCGCGGACGCTTGTCACGGGTGCACAAGCCCCGCTAGGATACTTCTCGCATACCGTGCGAGCGCATGGGGCGGGAAGGCAGCACCATGGCGGAACAGGCGATGGCCGAGGAAGCGCTTCGGCAGGAACTGGATCGTTTGCGTCGTGAGATCGCCGTTCGCGACAAGGGCATCGCTGCCCTCAAGGAGAGCCGCGACAAGCTCTCTCAGGTCCTCGAAACAACCAACACCGGCTACGTCATCATCGACCGGACGGGAACGGTACTGGACGCCAATCCGGAGTACGTTCGATTGACGGGGCATCAGCACCTCGAAGAAATCCTCGGGCGCCGCGTCATCGAGTGGACGGCGGAGCACGACCGGGAGCGCAACGCCATCGAGGTGGGCAAGTGCGCGGCGCAGGGGTTTGTTCGCAACCTCGTCGTCGACTACGTGGACGTTCGGGGACATGTCACCCCCGTCGAGCTCAACGCATCGCTGCTTCGCTCGTCGCGCGATGCCACGATTGTGACCATCTGCCGCGACGTGTCCGAGCGACGGTACGCCGAGGCGTCTCTCGAGCGTTCGGAGCGACAGTATCGGAGCACGATCGACTCGATGGCCGAGCTCATCCACGTTGTGGACGCGGGGCTTCGCATCGTGCTGATGAATCGCGCGGGGGTGTCCTGGTTGCGAGACCTTGGGCTTACTTGCGACCCCGACGGGCGGACGTTGTTCGAGGTGTTTCCCTTCCTGTCGGATCGCGTAAGGGACGAATACGAGCGCGTGTTTCGGGAGGCTCAGCCTTTAATTACGGAGGAGCGCACGGAAGTTGGCTCGCGCAGCATGGTCACCGAGACGCGCAAGATCCCGGTGGTCGACGGCGGATCGGTGGTTCGCATTGTCACCGTGGTCCGTGACATCACGGCGGTGGAGGAGGCCCAGGAGCGACTTCGCCAGGCGGAGAAGATGGAAGCGCTTGGACAGCTCGCCGGGGGAATTGCCCACGACTTCAACAACCACTTGACCGCGATCCTGGGCTGCGCCGATCTGCTCCGTCACCGCTTGCAGGACCCTTCCCTCCGCGAGATGGCCGACGTGATCGCGAACGCCGCGGGGCGCTCCTCCGAGCTCACCCACCAGTTGCTGGCTTTCGCGCGAAAGTCACCTTTGCGCCGCACCGAGGTTGATGTCCACGAGCTCATCCTCGAGGTGACGTCGATCCTGAAGCGGCTCGTGGACGGGCGGATCGCGATCCAGCTCCGGCTCGACGCGCCTGCGTGCCGTGTTGCGGGCGATGCGGCGCAGCTGCACAACGCATTGCTCAACCTCGCGATCAACGCTCGCGACGCCATGCCTGACGGTGGATTGCTCACGTTCGTCACCGAGCTTTGCCCTGCGCCGGCGAGTGAGGAGGGCAGCGGCGGGCGATGGTTGAGGATTCGCGTGGAGGACACCGGGGTGGGGATGGGCGAGGAGACTCGGAAGAGGCTATTCGAGCCGTTCTTCACGACCAAACCTTCGGGTCAGGGCACGGGGATGGGCCTCGCCGCGGTGTATGGCACCGTGGCGCGCCACCGGGGGATCGTGCAGGTCTCGTCCAGCCCGGGTGCGGGCAGTGCGTTTGTCGTTGCGCTTCCGCTGCTGGAGCCCGACGACTTCAGCCGATCGCAAGAAGCTTCGAGGGAGTAAAGGTCGCCAGTGTCGTGGGGTGGTCGGTGCGGATCAACCCTGGGAGGTGTCCGTGTCGGACTCGGTGGGCTCGGCTTCCGCGTCCTTTCGTCCGGCGCGGGTCTTGGCCGCTTCCTCGAAAGCTTCGGGAGGCGCCACGATGCCGGGGGGAGCGGTCCGGGGTGCGATCGGAATGTTGAGCTTGCCGCCCTGGGACGCGGCCACCAGCGCGAGCGCCTTGTTGAAGAAGTTCTTGAGGAAGGGCACCTCGCTGGGGGGGGACGTGATCAGGCCCGCGCGTTTCGCGGCCTCGGCGGTGGCGAGCACGTCGAGCGCCCGGTCTCGACCGGCGCGCGCATACACGGAGATGGCGGCATCGCGCATGCGTTCCGCCAGACGCTCCCGCACGTCGGGCGTGAAGAAGCGATCCGTGGCCGCCGTGATCTCCTCGCCGAACACGGCCGTAATCTTGTCTTGCTCCTTCTCGGGGTCGGGCCCGATCTTCTCGCCGATCTTCTGGAGAAGCTCGTTGACGAACTGCACTTCCGGCAGCCAGCCGCGGAACTCCGGGTCGTTGTGCAGGGCGCCGGAGCCAGCCATGCGAGCCGAGATCTGGTCGTCGTCCACCTTCAATTCCTCGCGCTCGATCGGGTGGGTGGGCTGGCTCTCGGGCACGGGTCGCAGCAAATTGGCGGAGGTGTCGAAGCCCAGGGGCATGATCAAGCCCGAGGCGGCGTTGCGCCTTTTCGCCTGGTCGATGTGCCAACGTGCCCACTCGACGGGGACGGGGACGGGGCCGTAGCCGCGCGTGGCCTCGATGTTCTTGAAGGCGGAGCGGATGCCGCTGCGTGTGGCCTCCCCGACCTGCACGTCGATGACGCCGGCGCTTTCGTGCAGCTGCACGTCGACGATGTCGTAGTTCTGTCCGGCCGCGCGGGCGCCGATGGTGAAGACGCTGACGCCGCTCTGGTCGGGGGCGAGGAACCAGGCTTCGAGGTTGGCTTCCTCGGGGGCGGGCTCGGCCTTCTTGCTCTTGTCGGGCAGGGGGACGCCGCGGCTCTTCAGGACGTTGAGGCCGCGTCGTGCTGCCTTGCGGGCGAGGGCGGGGGCATCGTCTGCCCAGGCCACGGCGTGGACGGCGAGGGCGTTGGACTCGCGCACCCAGGCGTCCACGAGGGCGGGCGCCTTGTCACCGACCTCTTCGAGCAGCTCCAAGGCGTTGGCGCCGGTGGCGGCGAGCAGCTTGGGCTCGAACGTTTCGGCGATCACGACGTCCTTCTTCTTGTTGTTCTTTACCATGAGGAATCAGGCTCCAAGGTACGCGGTGGCTTCGATCTCGACGCGGGCGCCACGGGGCAGTTTGCTGACTTCCACGGTCGCCCGGGCAGGGGGGGCGCCGGGGAAGAACCGGGCGTAGGTTTCGTTGACGACACCAAAATCCCCAAGATCGACGAGGAAAATGGTGGTTTTGACAATGCGGTCCAAGCCCGCGCCGGCCGCTTCGAGCACGGCACGAAGGTTGTTCATGGAGCACTCGGTCTGGGCGCGGACGTCGCCTTCGACGATGTTTCCGGTGGCGGGGTCGATCGGGACTTGCCCGCTGCAGAACACGAAGTCACCGGCGCGAACGGCCTGGGAGTAAGGGCCGATGGCGGCGGGGGCGTGCGGGGTGCTGATGATGGCTTTGGTCATTTCGACACAACCTTTTCGCTGGAGTCGGGACCGACCTGGTGTCGACCGTCGATAGCACGACCGAGGGTGATCTGGTCAGCGAACTCGAGATCTCCCCCGTGAGGGACGCCGCTGGCGAGCCGGGAAACGCGGACGCCGAGGTCTTCGATCTCCTGGGCCAGGAAAAGGGCGGTGGCTTCCCCGTCGACCGTGGGGGGGGTGGCGAGGAGCACCTCGCGCACATGGTCCTCGGCAATGCGTGCGCGCAGCTGGGCCAGGGGCATGTCCGAGGGGTGGACCCCCTCGAGGGGGGACATCAGCTTGCCGAGGACGAGATAGCGGCCGCGCATGGCGCCGCTGCGCTCGATGGCGAGCAAGTCCTGCACACGAGCCACGACGCACAACAAGGTGGGGTCGCGCTTGTTGTCGCGGCAGATCGCGCACAGGGAAGGGCCGTCGGGGTTGCGTTGGGCGACGTGTCCGCAGCGTTCGCAGGGGGCGACGTGGTCGTGGAGGGAGACGAGCTCGTGTCCGAGGTCGCGAGCGATGTCCGGGTCCGCGAGCAGCAGGAACATGGCGAAGCGCAGGGCTGTCTTTTCACCGACGCCGGGGAGGCGGGAGAAGCGCTGGGACAGGCGGAAGAGCTCTTCGGGAAGCACGATGGGTCAGCCGTTGATGCCGGGGATGCGCAAGCCGCCGGTTGCCTTGGTGATCTCGGAGTCCACGGTTTGGTCGGCTTCGTCGAGGGCCTTGTTGGCGGCGGTGACGACGAGGTCGAGGGTCATTTCGAGGCCCTCTTCCTGCAGGAGCGACGGGTCGACGTGGATCTGGCGCAGGTGTCCGGAGCAGGTGACCGTCACGCGGACCTTGCCTGCCGCGAGCTCGGCGGAGACCTCGCGGTCGCGCACCTGCTCGCGCACCTGATCCACCTTCTTCTGCATGGATGTGGCATGGCGAACGAGGTCGCCTACGGGGGGAACGGCCCGCTTGGGTTTCGGCATGGCTGGCGAGGTATGCACGATGGGGAGGGCGCGATCAACTGGGAACGAGACAGAATCACATTGATCCGTGGGGAAAACTGAAAAGGATCACACCGAGCCGTGGCCGGACTGGTGAATGCGGGACCGGGTACAGGGAATGGGGAAGTGCGGTTTTCACTTCCCGGCTCCCCATGCCCGATTCACCAGTTCTGGCTGGCGCTCCGTCCACGAGATCCTGTTTCGAGCTCACTCACCGGTCTTGACGTGCTGAATGCGCGCGCCGAGGGCTTCCACGGCAGCCCGAACGAGCTTGTTCTGCTCGAGCGCGGCACGCGCCTTCTCCTCTCGCTCCACACGGTCCGCCTCGTCCTTGTCGTAGAGCGTGCGCCCGCTGGTCTTGGCGGCATCCAGCAGGGAGAACGAGACCTCCGTGGAGGCGTGGAAGTGGTCGCGCACCACGCGTGTGAGCAAGTCGAGGGCCCGGTCGTCGCGGGCGCGCTCGGCATAGAACGATCCCTCCTCGATGGCGAGGCGCAGGGCGTGAGGGGAGACCTCCAAGGCGACGGCGTGCTCGAGGACGGAGGCGAGCCCGGCGTTGCGTTCCCGGACGGCATCGAGGATCGCGCGCCATGTGACGTCGGCGCCCGGGTCGGGTTGGGTGGGGGCAGGGTCCGTGGCTCGGACGGGGCGCTCGCTCACCGCGGGTGGCGCGGGCAACGGTTTGACGAACGGCTGGGTGGGGGCCTCGCTTTCGATCGGGGCAGAGTCGGGGATGACGTCCGGGGCCTGCAAGGCTGGAACGGGCTGCACGAGGGGATGAAGGTCGGGCGCGGGATGCCTGGCCGCAGCGGGCTCCGCGAGCGCCGTTGCCACCGCCCGAGATCCCGCCGAACGGCCCTCCATGGGCTCCACGGCGTGCAGGGTGGAGGACACCACGCTCGGTTCGGAGCGTGATGCGCGCGGCCCGGTCGCCCGCGGTGGTGCCGCCCCCCGACCCACGAGCCGACGCTCGATGCCGTCGAGGCGCGAGATGAGGTCATCCACGGGCAGCAGGGGAGGACGCAAGGCGAGGCGCAGCAGGAGCATCTCGAGCGCAGACCGCTGCTGGGGCGCGTGAACGACCTGGTCGAAGCCCCGGGAAAATCCGAGGTGAAGGCGCATCAGGTCTTCCACCGTGGTCTTTGCCACCAACGCCCGCACGCTCGTGAGCTCCTCGCCCGTCAGCTCGGTCAACGACGCGGGGTCCTTGCACACCTTCACCACGACGAGGTCACGCAGCACCTCGAGGGTGTCGCGCGCGACCTGCACGAGGTCGAACCCCTGGTCCGCGAGCTGCGCCACGAGGGTCAACACCCGTGCGCCGTCGCCGTCGACCAGGGCGCCGCCCAGCTCGATGAGCACACTGCGTCCTGCGATGCCGAGAACCCGTGCGATCTCCTCGCCCAGGAGCTTGTCCCCGCCCCACGCGATCGCCTGGTCCAGCAAGCTCATGGCGTCGCGCATGCTGCCCGCTGCCTCGCGTGCCATCAGCCCGAGTGCTGCCTCGTCCGCCTGGATGTTCTCCTGATCCAGCACAAACCTGATCCGCTTCGCGATGGCTGCCGCAGAGATCAGCTTGAAGTCGTACCGCTGGCACCGGCTAAGAATCGTGACCGGGACCTTGTGCACCTCCGTGGTCGCGAAGATGAACTTCACGTGGGGGGGAGGCTCCTCCAACGTCTTCAAGAAAGCGTTCCACGCACTCTGCGAGAGCATGTGGACTTCGTCGACGATCACCACCTTGAAGCGATCGCGCGAGGGACGATACGGCAAGCTCTCTTGCAGCTTGCGCACTTCGTCGACGCCGTTGTAGCTCGCACCGTCGATCTCCTGGACGTCGATGTCGTTGCTGGCAGCGATCTCGGTGCAGGCGGAGCACTTCAGGCACGGGGTTGGGGTGGGTCCCGTCTCGCAGTTCAGGGACTTGGCGAGGATGCGTGCGCTGGTGGTCTTTCCCACCCCACGGACGCCGGTGAAGAGAAACGCGTGTGCGATGCGCCCACTGACGATGGCGTTCGACAAGGTGCGGGAGACGTGCTCCTGCCCCACGAGATCGTCGAAGGTCATCGGGCGCCACTTGCGGGCCAGTACCAGGTAGCTCATCGGATCCCCGTCCTAGCGTAGCCCGAGCCCGGGTGCGAGCGGCAACCGCGGACCCAGATCCGGAGGCGGGATCGCAGTTCAGCGAACCACAGAAGCCGCAGAGGGCACGGAAGGGCTGGGGCGGGTGCGGAGACTTGCCTTTCGCAGCGCGAGACGCAGAGCTTGCTCTTTCAGCACGTCGCTTCGTCCCGGGTCAGGGGCGAACGTGAAGGCCTTGTCCCGTGTGCCCGAAGTGAGTACCGGAATCGCACCGCGGAGAACCACAGAGGACGCAGAAGGCACAGAAGGGTTTGTACGAAGCTCGGTCGTGCGTGCTGCCCCTGGCTCCGCCCGTTCCTGGTTCTCTGTTCCGTGTTCCGTGCTCACAGTTCCATGTTGATGTCATTCCTCCGCCCATTGCCGTGGCCGGGCCTTGTCCCGTTAGTGACTTCGGGCACGCAGCACTCAGTCCTTGAGCTCGTCGTACACAGGCCGCTCGTCCGAGTGGCTCAGAGGCGGAAGCGTGTCGAGCGAGCGTCGGGGGTCCGGCGGCGGCGAGCTCTCCGTCCCGATGGGCAAGAACACGCTGACGGTGGTCCCTTCCCCAGACCGGCTCTCGAACCACATCTCGCCCCCGTGGGCTTCCACGATCCGGTTCACGATCGCCAAGCCCAACCCCGTGCCGGCCGGCCGCGTCGTGAAGAACGGGTCCTTCGCACGGTTGCGCACCTGCGTGTCCATCCCTTCGCCGTCATCGGACACCGTCACCACGAACCCTTCGCCCGTCTCCCGCGATGCCTGCTTGACCGCGATCGTCACACTCCCCGTGCCCCCGGTAGCCTGCACCGCGTTCTCCACCAGGTTGTCGAACACCTGCCGCAAGAGGTTCGCGTCCCCCCAAATCTGGCCGCGAACGCTGCTCTCGTCGTACACGACCCGGGCGTCATGGTGCACGCTCATCAGCGTCGCGCGCTGGCTCACGTCATGGAGCAGCACGCGCTGGCGCTGGAGGTTGATGGGTCGCGCGTAGCTGAGCAGGTCGGACACCAAGCGATTGAGCCGAATGGTCTCCTCGTCCAGGATGGCAAGCAGGACATCGTGGTCGTGACGAGAGAGCCCTTCGCGCCGCAAGCTGGCGACGGCGTTCGCGATGACCGCGAGGGGGTTGCGGACCTCGTGCGCGATGACCGCAGCCATCTCGCCGATGGCCGCGAGCTGCTCTTTGCGGCCGAGCTCGCTTTGCAGCTCGCGCAGCACCCGTCGCGCCTCCCGTAGCTGACGCCCGCGCTCGTTCAGGTTCTTCGCTTGGCGGGTGTACTCTTGCCGCACCAGGTTGTAGCGACGCAGAAAGACGATCGCCACGACGGTGCTGAACAAGGCGAGGCCGAGGGGCTGCAGGGAAAGGCCGCGGATCGCGTTCATCCCCACGAAGGTGTCGTTCGCGGCGGCGAGGGTGAACAGGCCCGCCCCGATGAACATCGCGAGGCCTTCGCGTCGGCCCTTGAGGTACGCCCGCCCGAAGACCACGCAGGCCACGAGATGAAAGACCGGGATCGCGGCGAGGTAGACGTGCGCCATCCACGTGTGCGGAGCGCGCGTCTGCGTGACGTCGAGGCCCAGGATGACCAGGCGTGACATCTGGGCTTGGTCGAGAAGCACGCCGTCTCCACGCAGGACCATGACGCCGAACACGGCTGCCAGTCCGTAGGCGATCAGCGCCCACGCGATCTGGCGTTGTACGCCGTAGTAGCGAAGGGCGAAGTGCACGTGGAGGGCGGCGGCGATGACAGATGCGGCCACGGCGAGGGTGGTCCCGGCCACCCAATTTCCCAGGTCGGCCTGCCCCGCGTGCAGATACCCGATCCCCGTTCCTACCGATTGCACCGCCACCACCCAAGACAGCAAGCCGAACAGCAGGTAGTCCGCGTTGCGACGCCCCGATGCATGCGCTGCCAAGGACACACCACCCACCACGCACAGCCAGCACGCCAGGGTGAAGTACGCGCCCGCTAGCAACGGGGAATGCACGGAGTAGGTTCCTGTCAGCGATCCGAAGGCGCAGTGGAGGACGCGGCGGCAGCCGGCGAGGTTTCGTTCTCCACGTCTGCGTTGACGGTAATGATTCGAACGACCCGACCCCACGGACCATCCACGAGGCGTCCGCGGGAGTCGTGAAGCTGCATATCGAGCGTGTAGTCCCCGCTAGCCAGGTTTTCAAGCAAGTACGTAGGGCCAGGTGCCACGACCCACCGGCGCGGCGGGTCGGCATCTCGGCGGATTAGCACCACGACGTAATGGCCGACCTTCGCACCGCCCGTCGGAAGCAACTCGACCGGGATGTTTCGCGCTTGGGATGGGCCAGAGTAGGTCCCGTGCGGCAGCAGGGCGACGATGCCGTTCGGCACGCTCTTGGCCTCGTGCCCGACCGAAAAGAACGCCACATCACAGGCGGGAATTCCGTCCTGGGACCGAGCGACGAGCCCTTCGCGCGTCAGGCAGAGCACGAGCCGGTGGCTTCCGGGCCCGAGCACGCGGTCCGGCGACAGGAGTGTGTCGATGGGTCGGTCGCTCTCCCCGGGCAGCATCGAGACGAAGGGGCCGTCGTCCACCATGACAAGGAGCCGGTCAGGAAGGGAAGGCGCGGCAGGGGCCCAGCGAACGACCAGGTCCCTGGGATGGGTGGAGCCCGACGTGGGTTGCACCCATCGAGGCGCCGAAGCCACGCGAGGCAAGCGGGCCGGGTCCAGGACGGGAAGCTGGGGGTCGTCCGTCGCGGCGACCGGCACTGCAACGGCAGAACGGCTCGCGGGGCGCTCGATCGTGGCAGGGTGGCACGCCACCAGGAGCGACGACACCACCCAGGCCGCGCGCGCCCTCACGCCGCCACGCGATAGAAGCACGACCCGCCCGAGCACATCGCCGTCGGCGCGTTTTTCAGCTTTCGGTCCAGGGCCTCGAGCGCGTCCGCATCGACGAACATCCCAACGCCCCAGCCAGGCTCGCCGGTCTCCTCGTCGTCGTGGGCCATGGCTTCCGCAGCCATGACCTTGCGAAAGGGCTCACTCGGTCCGAAGCTCACCACGCTGACGCTTCCCACGCGATCGGGCATGCGCGCCTCGGGCTTGCGTGCGATCCAGCGACCGCCGTGCGCGACGACCGAGAACGTCTCCCAGTCTCCTTCGCGCAGGTAGCTGCGGAGCTTCCGAACCCACGCGAGCAGGTCGGTGGTCTGGTCGCCGTCCCCCACCTCGACGTAGACGGCGGTCCCGAACTCGATCGCGCGAACGCTCGTGCCGAGCGGTTCTCGCTCGAGGAAATCGGCCACGGCGGAGCGGAACACCATGATGCGAGGTGGAAACTTGTCGGCGGACTGGGCGTACTCGACGTCTTCCGCGTCGAACCAGCTCACCCAGATGCCGTAGGCGTTCTCGTCCGTGAGCAACGGCTCGTCCGTGTCGGAGTCCTTGCTGTCGTGGGGGTCGGGCTCATGCTCGAGGGATTGCTGTTCGGGATCCATGGTGGCCGAATGAATTCCAGCATTGGGAGTCCAATGCAAGTCCGTTGTGGGGCGCGTGGTCTCAGGAGGCGCGGAGGCTGGGACTGGCGGGCAGCTTGATCGGCAACTGGCCGGCGGCGGCGCCCAGGGCATCGCGGACGGCCTGGATGTCATCCCAGACGTCGGCTGCCGGCACGCCCGCTTCCAGCGCGGCCAGCAGGCAGCCCCGAGCCGCGACGAAGCGTCGTCGGAGTCGGAAGGATTTCGCGAGCAGGGGTTGGACCCGACGCGGGTCCGCGCCGAGGGCCAGGGCGCGGCGGAGCAACCCAATGGATTCTCCCGGGCGCCCGTCTGTGAGCAGCGCCTCGCCGAAGCGCGTGAAGATCTCTGCGGAGGCCGGGCCGTCCTGCCCGTACTGAACGCCCAGCCGATAGATCTCCTCTGCCCGATCGACCTCCCCGAGGTGAACGCACGCGGTGCCAAGCAGCCCCAGACCCTTCGCGATCAGGGCGCTGGTCTCGGGCGCGATCATCTGCCCCTCGGGCGTTCGCAAGAAGATCGCCAGCGGCGCAGGCCACGTGCCCAACAGCTTCGCTACCCGCTTCCAGTCCCGCTCCAGCGACGCCTTCTCCGCCTCCGCCACGTTCGCCAGGTCGATGGTCGAGCGCTGTCCCGACGTGGCCCGCTCCAGCTCGTCCCGGACGTGAGCTCGAAGGCGCTGCTGAAACAACAACAGGTCGAACGTGCTCTCCCGGCCGTCCACCAGCACCCGCAGCGTGCTGCGATCCTCTTCCACCACCAACGTCTGCAAGCTGTACCCGTACAGCGGTGCGAGCAGCAGATACCGCACGCCGATGTGCAGCTGGAGCGCCTCCACGTCCGTATCGCGCGAAGGCGGAGGAGCCGGTGGCCCTTCGATCAGCAACGCGGCCACCAGTCGTCGACGGAAGTCGGGCAGGGGCAGCCTCTGCGCGTCCGCATCCGCTTCGTCCCCTTCGCCTCCGACCACGAAGTCCACCAGCGTGTCGTCTGGATTCCTCCGGTCCACGGTGAGGGCGGTGATGCGAGCGCCCGTGATCATCGAGAAGGCGAAGAAGCGGTCGCCCACGATGTCACAAAGGGCACGGAAGCTACCGATACCCTGTCCAATCCGCTCGAACCATCCGTCGGTTCGAACCGCGTCCAGGGGAAACTCTCGGAACTGCGACATGGGTGTGATGCTCAGAGGGCCCCAGGATTGCACGCATGGGGCTACTTGTCACGCCGTGCGAAGCGGTGTGGCGGACAATCCCATGCTACGTCGACGCGCCCCTCGGATTGCACACCCCGCGCGCGGCACAGCCAGCGCATTGACGCGCGTTCGGCTTGACCGGGCAACCTCCCGTCATGCCGAGGTGACACAACGCGAAGTCAAACCGGACGGGGTCCGCTGGGTCTATTTGTCGCAGAATCGCGGTAATTTCCTCGCTTGCCAGCCAACTCGGCCCGCGACGGCTCGTCAACCCGAGGTTCCTCGCGATCCGATGCACGTGCGTGTCCACCGGCATCAGCAAGACGGCCGGCGGCACGCGCTTCCAGAGGCCCAGGTCCACGCCGTCGTCCGGTCGCACCATCCACCGCAGGTAGAGCATCAACCGCTTGCACCCGCTCGCCCCCGATGGGTCCGACATCACGTGCTGCGGCCCGCGACGGCCCACGTCCGATCGACCGCCGAACCCCGCATGCTGTCGTACACGCCCCGTCCACGCGACAAGCGCAGGCCGTAGCGACCCATGGTCCGAAAGGTCTTCGGCGAACGCACCGCCCAGACTGCCGTGAAGGATCTGCACGCGCCTGGCTCCCACGAGCAGCCGACCGATGTCACTGCCGTGGACCATTCGGTACTTGAACCCCCCGAGCCTTCGAAGCGTGGCCGCGCGATCCTCGAGCACGCCTGGAAGCTCCGGCCCGAGTCGTTCGAGCACCTGCTCGATCGCTGAGCGCAGCGCCTTGACGTTGCCGAACGCCAGGGATGCGGCAAGTAGCCCCACCAGCTCGCAGGCCTCGGGGTGATCGTATCGACGCACCACGCCCACGGGATCCACCGTCAAGCGGTCCTGCACGTTGCAGGTCTTCTGCACGTTCTCCAGGGCTTGCGCGAGGGCGGCGAGCTGCTGGGGGGTCACGTCGTTGCCCGCAGGGTTCGGATCGCATCGCGCTCCAAGTCCACGGCGATCGAAAGGCCGCACGCCCCTTCCCGTACTCGCTTCTCGACCCGTTCGCGCAGGGCGACGCGCCCGCCCAGCGCCTCGATACCCAGCTCCCCCACGCGCCGAGCCAAAGCCTTCTCTGTCCACGCACACGCACCCTCCCGGCGTCGAACCACGAGGTCGCCGTTTCCCGCAAGGGCGTCCAAGGTCTGGCCGATCGCATCCGCGAGCGCGGGTACGCCTGAGCCGTCGATGGCGCTGACGTTCAGGATCGACGGTTCGTGAAACGCGAGGCCGGCGGCTCGTGCGTGCTTCACGGAGGCGGTGAGATCGCGTCGGGTCCGCTCGGCCACCTCGCCCAGGTCGGCCTTGTTGACCACGAACACGTCCGGGATCTCGAGGATGCCGGCTTTCAGAAACTGCAGGATGTCCCCGGACGCCGGCTGCAACACCATCACGGTGGTGTCCGCCACTAGCTCGACATCCGTCTCGCTCTGCCCCACGCCGACGGTCTCGACAAGCACGCGGTCGAACGCGGCGGAGAGGACCTCGACGGCCGAGAACGCCGCGCGCGCGAGTCCGCCGAGGTCACCGCCAGACGCCATCGAACGCACGAAGATCCCGTCGTCATGCGGGTCGGGGTCGATGCGTGCGCGGTCGCCCAGCAAGGCACCCCCGCTTCGGGGGCTCGAGGGGTCGACGGCGAGGATGCCGACGGTCAGCCCTCTCTTGCGAAGCTCACGGGCCAGCGCAGACACGAGGGAAGACTTGCCGGCCCCGGGGGGACCCGTGAAGCCGATGCGTCTCGAATCCCCTCGCGATTGCTTACGGAGCGCATCGAGCAGCCGCACCACCGTCTCGGTGGAGCTGGGACGACGGTCCTCCACGAGGCTCAGCGCTCGCCCGACGGCCGCGCGATGGCGCCGGGTGACGCCGTCGGCCAGGTCGATCGGAGGCGAGGGAGTTGCCATGACTTGTCCGATGCTGGAGGGGGGGCGCGGGTGGCTAAAGGATGCAGTCCCCTCAGGGCGTTGACGTCCGGCCATCTTCCGGTGGTCTGCAACAAGTCAATCGAGGTTGTTGTCGTTCGGAGCCGCTTCGAACGCCGGGCGGCCCCCCACCGACACGTACACCGGCGCGCCCAGCCACATCCCGTTGTGCGGGAAGAACCCCACCGTCACGCGCGTCACCGTGCGATCCTGCCCGCTCGTGTTCTCCGTCCGATCCTCCGGGAACGAGCCGCTGACCGTCCAACGCGTTCCCTGCGCGTTCGCTCGCTCGATGACCACGTCGGCCGGGTCACCCCGCAGCAGGGCAGGGAAGCACAACACCTCGCGGCCCGATGGGTCCACCGTGGCCGACAAGTCCACGTCGACCGAGAACGTGCCGCTGGGAATCGGATCGGGCATCGCGTTCGGCGCCCACGCCACCGCGTAGGGCGTGTCCAGCGCCTTCTGCATGGTCGTGCCCCACGCCGAGAAGTCTTCCGTCACGCTCTCGATCTTTGCCATCGGTGGAATCTCGTCCTGCCGGATCGCGGCCGCCAACGTCACGATGCGCTCACGCACCGTCTCGTCGGTCAACGCCGTGCGGTGCGGCTCGGCGAGGAGGTAGTCGAGGTCCGTCTCCACCCGTCCGCGGCGGAGCAACATGGCGAGCGCTGGACCCACCGCACCCGCGCTGCGCATCGCACTTCGCGCCTCGGCCGACATCGCGCCCAGCGCATGAAGCAGGTGCTCCACCTCGTCCTTCTCGGTGCCCGACGACCCCTGGGACAATGCGTAGAACGGCGCCTGCCACATGTAGAAGTCGCGATAGCCGTGATCCCGGTGCTCCGGCCAGAACGGGTAGACGCCCGCCTCGTAGTGCGCCACCGCCCCCGCCACCCGGCCGTACGCGGGATTCGATCGCGGAATCGAGGCCCACCCGTCGGTCAGGGTGTAGGCGCGAGACTCGTTCGCCACGCCCACCTCCACACCATCCGGCACCGTCTGACCAATGCCGTCCAACTCTCGCGCGTCGATGCCATTGTACGCCGACGTGTTCACGGTGGCGTGCCCGAGATCACAGTTCAAGTAGCTGACGCCGCCGAAGCCCGCCGCCTCGCCGGCCGTCGCCAGGTCGTTGATGCAAATGGTCAGCGAGGCTGCGCCGTCGCATGGGTTGATCACGTCTCGACGAGTGAGCGGCAGCACGCTCGAACCCAGCTCGCTGTCTTGATCGTCGTAGGCGGTCGCCTCGAGCTCGAACGCCCCGCTGAGCGTGCTGACGTCGACCAAGCAATCGAAGTCTTCACTGACGCAAGTGAGCTCGGGATGTCCGACGGGCATCACCTCGACACGTACGGCCCCTGCCGGTGGGGTCACCCGCACGGCCACGGAGAACAGCACTTCGCTGCCGCTAGGTGGGAGTGCGAACTGCACCGGATCGGGCATGGTTGCGTCGACGTCGGGGCCCGCATCGCTCGTCGAGCCGCTGGAGCCCCCCGTGGCGCCCGCCCCGCCTGTCCCGCCGCTTCCGCCCGTGGCGCCTGCCGTACCGCCGGAGCCGCCTGCGCCTCCGGTTCCCGCGGTCGAGCCGCCCGTCCCGGACCCGCCGCTTCCGGACGTCCCGCCGGTTGCGCCCCCGTCTGCGGTGTTGTCGGTCTCCCCGTCGTCGCTCCCACAGCCGGTGATGGCTGCAGTCGCGAAGAACCAAACCACACAAGGCGCCCAAAGGCGAAGGGGACGGGGTCGCATGGGGTCACTCCAATCTTCGAGCTACTTCGGTTTTCGAGATGATCCCCCAAGATGGTTGAGCAGCACAAGTGCGACATCGTGAGTCGCAGTTCGATGCGCCCCGCGGCATCGCACCTTGGCGCTCGATTCGTGGATGCGGTGGTGGAGGATAGAGGTCGTCAAGGCTTGGAGAGTCTGCTAGGTTTTTCAGCCTGTTGTAGGACGCGGGAATTGTGTACCGAATGAGTCGGTGAAAGGGAGACGAATCATGGGGTGGACCAGGGGCTTGCTTTTGGTTGCGGCGGTGGCACTCGGCGGGTGTGGCGATGACGACGGCGGGGGTGGTGCCGGGGCGAGTGGGACCGGTGGGACCGGCGGGTCAGGGCCCGCCGCGGGGAGCGAAGGGGGACCGTGCTACGGCAACGGGACCTGCGATGCGGACCTCACATGCAGCGCCTCGAACCTCTGCGTTCTGTTGGACCCCTGCACAGGCATTAATTGCTCCGACCACGGCGAGTGCGTGTCCTCGGGCGGCACGGCCTCCTGTGACTGCGATGCCGGGTACCACGCCAGCGGACTGCAATGCGTCGAGGATGCGTCCGACCCGTGCGAGGGGGTGACTTGCTCCGGCCACGGGGACTGCGCCGTGGTCTCCGGTGCGGCGACGTGCGACTGCGACACGGGATACGAAGCGGACGGGCTTGCCTGCGTGGAGCAGACCGACCCGTGTGACGGCCAGAACTGCTCCGGCCACGGGACGTGTGTGGCCGTGAACGGCGCGGCGACGTGCGAGTGTGACCAGGGGTACGAAGCCGACGGCCTGGCGTGCGTCGAGGTCGACCTGTGCGAGGGACAGGAATGTTCCGGGCACGGCACGTGCGCGGTCGAGAACGGGACCGCGACGTGCGACTGCGAAGCAGGGTACCGGGCGGATGGCCTGGCGTGTCTGTTCGGCGAGCATACTCTGTCGGGGACGTTCACCATCGACACCAACATGGACCCGCTCAACGGCAACCCGAACACGGACCAGTTCAACGACGTGGTGGGCAAGGCCGTCGAGTTCGTGGTGGCTTTCAACATCGAGTCGTCCGTGCAGAGCGACGACATGATCACGATGGAGAAGATCCTCAAGCTCACGTCCGGACCCATGCACGTCGAGTTTGCCGGTGCCGGGGGACAGTCGCTGGGGGACGTGGCGATGTCGCTGGAGGGAGCGACATTCCTCATGGACCTTTATCCCACGTCGTTGATGAGCAATCTCGTCGGGCCCACGAGCGCCGAGTACTTCGGGTTCGAGTTCAGTGTCAACAGCATCTCCCTTGCGTTGGACGCGAACGGCTATCCGGTCATGGGACCGGTGTCGGGCGATGCGGATTACATGCTGCGGCGGTACACCTCTCCGCCTTTTGCGATGACGGACTACGCTTCCGGTCCCGGCACGTTTGCCATGCAGTGACACCTCACGGGTGCGCAGCGCTGGCCCCGAGCACCAACTCGCGGAACTCCTCACGATCCGCCAACCCGCCCAGCATGTTTTGAGCCACAGACAGGATGTCGTCGCACCTTGCGCCGGTGGGGTGCTCGCTGAAGCTTACGGTCTCGTTGACGAATCCGAGCATGTTCGCCATGATGAGCTTGCTGTCGAGAACATCTGGCCATGACCCGAAGAACGTGTGGGGTAGGACGCGGCTCGGAACGAACATGGCGCTGCCGTGGAGCCGCCCTTGCCGTGATGGCGTGCCTCGCCGCAGGGAGCGTCGCCGAACGGGCTGGGGCCGACGAAGCCTCGGCGCAGTCCGCGGACCGGTTGTTCCAGGAGGCGCGGGCGTTGATGACGGAAGGCATGTTCCCCGAGGCATGTCGCAAGCTCGAGGAGAGCCAACGGCTCGATCCCGGGGCGGGAACGCTGCTCAACCTCGCAGGCTGTTACGAGCACGTCGGGCGAAGCGCGAGCGCGTGGGCCACGTACCTCGAGGCTGCGAGCTTGGCAGAGCGCAGCGGCGAACACGAATGGGAAGCCGCCGCTCGCAAGCGCGCCACTTCGCTCGAACCGACCCTCTCGACCCTGACGATCCACGTGCCAAAACAGAGCCACGTGAAGGACATGGGGATCGAACGCGAGGGAACCAGGGTCGAATCCGCTCAGTGGGGCATTCCGATCCCGGTTGATCCGCAGACGTATTCGGTCGTCGTCAGCGCACCGGGCAGGCTGAGCTGGAGCACGACCGTCCTGGTCACAGCCGATGCGGGCAACACGTCGGTGACCGTGCCCGTGTTGACACAGATCGCCACGGAACCCGTGGCGGCCCCGGGAGCCTCACCGGTCCAGACGCGCCCCGCACGCCGGCGTCCCGCCGCACCCGACCCCTCGCGATCCGGTCAGACCACCGTGGCTCTCGCCGCCGGCGGGGTGGGAGTCGTCGGGCTTGCGGTCGGGTCCGTATTCGGGCTGATGGCGAAGTCGGCGTACGACGAAAGCTCCGGGCTTTGCGACGAGCGGAATCGATGCTCTCGCGAAGGGCTCGACCTGGACGAACGCGCGCACCGTTTCGCCACGATCTCCACGGTGAGCTTCGGTGTGGGCATCGTGGCTATCGCGACAGGTGCAACGCTGCTGCTCACCGCGCCCGCGGCTCCCTCGGAGGACGTCACGATCGGTTCGGCGCCGGTTCCAGGAGGCGCTGCGTTTTCCGTGAAGGGCGTCTGGTAGACCAACCGCCGATCCTTGCCACCCCCGTTGCGGCTGGGGTAGCGTCGGCGTCCCGCCATGCAAGCGCTCGACCGATTCAACCTCGTCGGCACACTGGTCGACGGCAGATACCGTGTCGAGCGGGTCGTTGGCGAAGGCGGATTCGGGGTCGTGTACCGTGCGCACCACGTGCGGCTCGACGGTCTCGTGGCGTTGAAGGTCCTCAAGCTGCCCGATGATCCGATGGCGCGTGACGCGATGGTTGCCGCGTTCGAGAACGAGGGAAAGCTCCTCTTCTCGCTTGCGTCTCGGCATGCTGGTTTCGTCCGCGTGCTCGAGAGCGGATCGCTGTTGTCCGCGACGGGGCAGGTAACTCCCTATCTCGTATTGGAGTGGTTGGACGGGGTCACGCTCGACGTCGAGCTGCAACATCGCCGAGATCGAGGTTTGCCGGCGATGCGGTTTTGCGAGATGATTGCGCTGCTCGACGCGCCGGTCAGGGCTCTGGCTGCGGCGCACTGTGACGGAATCGCGCATCGGGACGTGAAGCCGGCCAACCTCTTTCTTACCTTGCAGGATGGCGTGTTGACGCCGAAGGTGCTCGACCTGGGGACCGCGAAGCTGATCGAGCGGTCGCTCGGGGCGACCTCCGTGTTCTCCCGCACCGAAGGGGCCGCCTGCTCGTTCACGCCCGCGTATGGTGCTCCGGAACAGTGGCGGCGAGAGCTTGGGGCGACGGGCCCGTGGACGGACGTGCACGCGCTGGCGCTACTCTGTCTGGAGGTGTTGACGGGCCGACCGCCCTACGAGGGATATCCCGCGAGCATTCTCAGTGCCTGCGTGGACGAGCGGCAGCGGCCCACCCCGAGGAGCTTCGGGCTCGATGTGACGGATCGCGTCGAGGAAGCGTTTCGGCGGGCCTTGGCGGTGAACCCGCGGGCTCGATTCCCCCGAGCGGGTGACTTCTGGCAAGCGGTTTGTGGCGAAGTTCAGCCGTCGGAGGTTCGCGTGCCCATGATCGCGAGCCTCTCCGGCCTCGCTGCAACGGTATTGGCGCCGGGCGGGATCGAGGCGTCGATTCCGGCTGGGACCACCGAACCTCCGACGTCCGGCGGGGCCCATCGCATGCCGTCGGAGGAAAGCAGCGGAGGAGCCACGCTGGGTCCCGCCTCCGTTACACCGGATTCCCGGGGCCCGCATCGTTCCGCGCGTCTGGTCTTGGGCTCGGTGTCCTTGCTTCTCATCGTTGTCGCGGTGGTGATCGGCCTCCGGATGAGAGAGGACAGCACTGCACAACCGTTGGCTCAGGCGTCGGCCGCCCCGACGCAGGAGGCATCCGGAATGCCGACGGAACGCATGATCGCTGCGGGTGCGGATTCGGCGCCTTCCGCCGCGACGAGTCGCGTGGAGGCCGGTTCGTCCCGCCCTGTCCCGGCGGGGGTTCTAAGGGGTCGCGAGCCGAGCACGAAGAGGTCGCCAGGGGGGGCGCACAGCGCAACGCCGCCGGCCTCTACCGGTCTGCCCGAACCGGAGTTGTTTCCGTCGCGCAGGAAGTAGCGACGCTCCTTCAACGCGCGCAGCGAAAGCCCTCCGACGCAAAGCGCTCCGTAGGGTACAGCGAAACTTCGCGAAAGGCCGCGCGCAAGCTCGGGGTCACCTGTTCCCAAGACCCTCCGCGCTGGGCACGGCCCGGACCGTCGTCGAGGTTTGCGCAGTTGATGCAATTCGCACCCCCGGTTGCGTACCAGTCGTTGTCCCACAGATCCAGCGACCACTCTTGCAGGTTGCCGGCGAGGTCCTGGTGCCCCCACCGCCCAGCCCCGGAAGGGTGGGTTCCCACGGCAAGAAGCGGCGTGTTGTCGCTGCCGGTCCAGTTCGCCCGCGCCGGAGTCGGGGACTGCTGTCCCCACGGGTAGAGCCGGTTCTCCATCCCACCAGCGGCCGCGTACTCCCACTCTGCTTCCGTGGGCAGCCGCCCTCCATCCCACGCGCAAAAGGCGAATGCCTCGTACCAGGACACGCAGGTGATCGCATAGCTCTCGTTCCCTGCTTCCGTATCCGTCCAGGTCTGGTACGGCCCTTGGCACGCGAGAGCGTTCATCAAGCTGGTTTGGTCGGCAGGGAGAGAAGAGTCCCAGACCGCTCGCCAGCCGCTGCCCGCAATGAGCGGATGTTCTCCCGCGCCTTCCGCCGGCGGGGTGCCGTCGTACTGCTGCACGAATCGACGAAACCGGCCCACGGTGACTTCGAAGGTGTCGAGGTGAAAGTCCGCCACCGTCACGTCGTGCTCAGGCTGCTCGGCCGACACCATACCGGCATTCGCGGCGTCGCAGGAGCTTTCGCTTCTTCCCATGGGAAACGTCCCGCCGACCACGAGCGTGTTCTGGCAACAACTGACTCCCGCGCAGGTCAATCCTGCACTGCACGAGGGGCCTTCCGCGCCGTGGGTCAGATTCGGCTCCACACCATCGCTGCACACGCCCGCATCGGCTCCACCCGTTCCGCCTGTCGCCGACCCTGCCGTGCCACCGGTCGCCGCCCCCGCCGCCCCCGCCGCCCCGCCCGTCGATGAACCGGCTGAACCGCCTGGTGACGAGCCGGCTGACCCGCCCGTCGTGGACCCGGCGGTTCCACCGGTCGCGGAGCCCGCCGACCCGCCAGTCACCGCGCCTGCCCCACCAGCCGCGCCTCCGGTTCCACCGGTTGCCCCTCCGGCACCGGCAATGCCCCCCGCGCCCGCATCGGAGTGACCACCCGATGCGTCCGCACCCACTTCCCCGCCACCCGATGCGGCGGCGCCCCCATCGTCATCGGCCAGTGTGCGATCCTCGAATCCCAGAATTTGGCTGCACGAGGCGGCCGTCGCGCAGGCAAGGAGCCCCCATGCCGTCATTGCGGCGGAGCGCGCTGTCCATGTCGATGAGTTTCGTCTTCTCACGCCCTGCGCTCGCTGTGCATTCGCTTCGTCTGCCTGGGCTGCAGCCTACACTACCTCGGTGGGCAGGTGCCATGGTGGTTTCGGGTGGCCCTGGACACGCCATCACCTACTGCGAGATAGCTACCCCGCGCAACGGGCGACGTTGTCTCGCGCCTCGTCGAGACTGGGCTTGACTTGGGTCAACCGATCGGTTTGCCTGATCGCCTGCCGGGTTGCACCACGGTCACGTCTCATCCGAAGGGAGAACCCCAATGAGCCCCAGTTCCGCCGCGCGAATGTGCGTCCTGCTGTTCTGCCTCGTGGCTTCCTCTGCGAATGCTTTCGAGAAGCGCCACGTGTTCGTCACCAACCGCGGCGGCAACAACGTCATCGAGCTTGATGACTCCCTCACGTTCGTCAGGACTTGGTTCGACGGCGAGGGGCTCTCCGTTCCCAACGGCATGGCATTCACCCCGAACGGGCGGCTCTACGTCGCCGATACTGGCAATCACCGGGTGCTCGGGTTCGACGAAGACGGTGTGAAGGTGGTCGAGTGGCCCATGGCTGCCTACGGCGCGACCGCCGTCGAGGCACTCAACTTCGACAAGAATGGCGTGCTGTACGCGAGCTCGAATCCTGGCGATGGGCGTGTGTCCCGCTTCGACATGTCCGGGGTGTTCCAAGGCTATCTGGTCAACGATCCTGCCTTTTTCAACCTTGGGAACGTCAACTTCACCAACCAGGGCACCGTGATTCTGTCGGACTTCTCAGCGCTCGGACGAGGAACGCGCGAGCTGGACGCGGCCAATGGCACGGTGCTCGCCACCTTCGGCCACGAAGCGGGGTTGCTGCAAGAAGACATGTTCGTAGACGCTACGGATCGAATCTTCATCTCCGAGCTGAGCAAGAACCACGTTGCGGTGTACTCCCCCAATCGTACGCTCGAACGCACGTTCACCGAAGCCGGCTTGCTCAATCCGACCGGCATCGTCATCACCCACGACTGCCGCGTTGTCGTCGCCTCGTTCGGTTCCGCGGAGCTCTACGTGTTTCAACACGACGGTACGTTCGTCGAGAAGCGCACCTACCCCGGCATGTCCCTGCCCGAGAGTCTTGCCATCGCAGGGCAGCGACTACCCGGTTCCTTCGAACATCCCAACATGGAATTCGTGCCCGCGTGCGACGGTACGGATCCTGATGGTGGTGTCGAGCCTCTGGACGCGGCTGCCGAAGCCGCCACGGATGCGGGTTCGGGGGGGAGCGCAGGGGCGGCACCCGACGCGGCAGTGGACGGGGCCGTGCCCGATGGAGCTTCGGGCTCGGGCGGGAGCGGTGGAGCACCGCCGGACGCAGCGTTGACTGACGCACAAGCCTCGGGCGGTTCCGGCGCGCGGTCACAAGGAAGCACCACGGGTGACGATGGCGGCTGTGGGTGCCGTACCGCTCGAGGGCGACCGGGAACGGCCTGGGTCGCGCTCTTCCTTGCGGCGACCGTTGCTGTGTGGCGACGTTCCTCCCAGCAGCGAGCGCAAAGACCTCTACGTCTAACGATACGGCAGACCCCTCGGTGAAGTAGCTGGCCGGAGAGGTGAGGTTTGCCCGAGAGACCTCGTGCAACGATAGCCGTCGCGGGTACCCTGCGCTACAGTACGTAGGATGCTCGCGAGAACCCAAGCAGCCTGGGCGGTGCTCCTTCTCGGATGTGCACCTGGGTCCCCCGATTCCGCCCTCGCGCCGAACTCCGCGAAAACCGTGCTCGCCGACACATCGTCGGAAGAAGCCCCCCTGCCTCTGGGGCCCGAGGTTCCCACGTCCTTCCGCTCCCCCAATCTGGCCGCTGCTTCCATACCCGACATGCACCTGGTCGCGTGGACCCACAGTTCCGGCCCCACCGGCGGCAGCGCGTTTGCCTCCCGCGTTGCGCAGGATGGACAGGTCCTGGAACCCGCCGGAACGGTCCTGGGCCCGGCTGTGGAAGTGCTGGCGTCCGTCGCCTCGGATGGAACGGACTTCGCCGTGGCGTGGAGCGATCGAGACGGCCAAATCCGCATCAGCACCGTGTACGCGGACGGGAACGTGGGCGTGCCGGGGGGAAGCGTCGTGGCGGACGGCTCCGGACCCTCGCTGGCCCACGCCTTCGACCGATACGTGCTCGCTTGGCGCAAGAACGACAGCGTCCACGTTGCGGCGCTCGATCCCGGCACCCTCGCCATCCTGTCCGAGGACCTCGTCATCCAAGATGTCGCGGCCTCCCCATGGACGCCGCGTGCAGCCGGTAGCCCCGGGAAGGCGTCCGTGTCGTGGACGTCGAGCGCCGGCTCGAGCGGGGCGTTGTTCACCGCCATGGTCGGGCCCGGCGGGGTGGGCGAGCCCAAGCACCTCTCCAGCTCGCTGTACGGTTCGACGAGCCCTTACGACGTTGTCTGGGATGGCGAGCGGTTCGTGTTTGCGTGGGTCTCTGGTACGTCTCTGTCCTTCGCCGCGACGGACGGCGAGAGCTTGCAGAAGACCTCTTTCCTGCTACCGTCGGGTGCTGGGAATTGGGCGCTTGCCCGCGGTGCGGACCGCACCTGGATGGCTTTCGATGCGGAGGGCGTTTACGTGGTCCCTGTATCGCCTGCGCTGGACCTCGCGGAATCGCCGCTGCAGGTGCTGCCGTCGGACACCGTGGACGCGTGGCAGGTTCGGGCGCTGACGTTCTCGGGCGAGAGGGCGCTGCTCGGTCTGTCGACGAAGTCCGAGATGTGGTGGCCCGCGGTGCGCTTGCACCTGTCCACGTTCGACCCCTCCTCGGACCCCCCCGTGAGCCACCCACAGCGGTTTGCTGTTGCGCGGCCAGCCCACGACAACCCGATGAGCTCGATCGATGGTCCGGGGATCGTCACCTGGAGCGAGCTTCGCGACGACCGGAGGGTCGTCCTCGCGGCGCCGCTCGATCCCTCGGAACCCAGCGTCGGCGAGTTCGTGGAGGTGTGGGAAGGCGATCCCATCGAGAACGGCAGGCGGGTCTCCACCTCGGCCAACGGTCACGTCCTCACGTGGATGGCCTGGCACCCGACTCCCCTGTATCTCGACGGGTATGTCCCCCTTGGGAACTGGCTGTATGCGGTGCGCTTGGACGCGGCCGGAGCCCCGCTCGGGCCTCCGATCGTCGTGGACGAGAGCTCGTCCAACCACCACGATTTCATCAACGTCGTGGGTTGCGAAGTCGTCACTCGGCCCGAAGGGGACCTTTTGCTTTGGGCGCGCGAGCACGGCAGTGACATGAGCGCGCACAGAGTGGAGCTGTGCACCGCGCCCTATGCACAAGACGGTACCGTCGCGCAGCCGGATTGCCGGGAGGCCGCCGCCGGGCATCTCCTCGCTACAAAGGTGGGAGAACGGCTTTTCGTGGTGGTGGACCCGGCGGGCACGTACTGGCGAGACTACGAGCCGGTGCAGGGAATCGTGATCGAGGGCAGCCAGTGGACCGAGCCGCTCGCCCTACTCGAGAAAGCGACTCTCGCAACCGTGGCGACCGACGGCGAGAGAGCGCTCGTGGCGGCCAGGCGTTACGCGGAGGGAGGACAGGAGGTGGTGGCGGTCGTCGTCGACGTGGCCGGTGCGACCGTGGGGAAACCGACCGTCATCCCGCAGCCGGAGACCGAGATCGAGACGGTGAAGGCGGTCCACGACGGCGAGTTTTTCGTGGTGGCGTGGACGGGCCGGCATCCGCAAGGGGCCGATGTGTCGGCGATTCGGCTCGACGCCTTGGGACGAAAGGTTGGCGACACCGTGCGGTTGCTGGACGTGGAGGAGGCGGCGCGCCTGACCGATCTCGAGGCGCTCGGACCCGGCTCGCTGCTGCTGTCGTACGAGCGGTACGACGACACGGTGGGAACGCAGCGGGGATGGGTGCGTCGTGTGGCAGTGCCCGCGCCCGAGCCGGGTGAGGAGGACGCCCGGACCGAGGATGCGGAGGTGGGGGCAGGCAGTGCGGCCGATGCGGAGCAGCAATTCGCGTCGTCTGTCGGGGGCTACCACGCCTCGGGCGGATGCTCGACCCAAAGGCGAAGTCGTTCCGCCGGGGCCGGCGTGCTACTGGTGGCGCTCCTCGGTGGGTGGCTCTCGCGGCGTCGTAGGTCCCCACCCTTCACGGGTACAACGCGCTGGCCTTGAGCACGTCGTCAGAACTGAACCTACCCGCCATCCTCAGGCGAACCAGAGACGGCGTCTGCGCAGCACCGGATTCCTCGGGCAAAGTTCTGGCTCGGTGTGGCGGCCACCCCCAAGCTCTCAGCACACGCAAGCGATTCCGGTCCCGCGACCTTGCTGTAATGCCCTCCTTGCACCACGCACCCGCTATTTCGGCAGATGTTGATCCACTCGGAGATACTGCCACTCATGTTTGACACATCACGGTACGGCGAAATCGCACCGTGGCAATCGCTGTCAGACTCATCTCGAACTTCTAGCACGCCGTCGCCAGAGGCTTGGACCTTGCTTTCGTCTATGCAAGTACCTGGTTCATAGGTATCACCGTAAGGGTACTTGGTCTTGCCTCCTTGGCTACACACGTTGAACCACTCACTCTCTATCGAAGTACCGATCTGACCCACCTCATCGTCGCCAAAGACGTTGAGCTGCGCCGGGTCCCCGCCGCGGACCCCGCACATTCGTTTTCCGGCCCAGCGGCAGTACGACCAAGCGTCGCAAACATCCACGCAGTTGACCGCCCGATTCGGTTCCGTGTCGATCTGCCAGTGTTCAGGTAGGCAATCGAGGCTGTTCTCGCTGAGGTCTGGCTCGTAACTACCGTTCCAATCGCACTGCGCTGGCTGCCCGGTGGTGTCCTCACCCTTGGCGTGGAGAAACTCCCTGTACTCGGCGTACGCGGTTTCACGTTCGTCCATGCAGTAGGCTTCGCCGTCCCCGACCGAGATGAGCACCATCTTGGCCCCCCGAATCCCCTGTGGGCAGGCCCAGTGGCGCACGTTCTGGGATCCGGCTTCCCCGCTGGCGGGGGGGACGGACCCGGTGGGATCCACCTTCACATCCTCTGCTTGAGAGCAAGCAGATCCAAGCAACGCGCCAGCGGCCAAAAGGCATCCAGCCATGTTCATCACGGCAAGGTTTCGCTTCGTCTTCATGAATGCTGCAACAGCCAGACGACCAGCTCGTCGGGCGGAGAGTATATCATGCTCGGACCGGGCTCGCTGCTGCTGTCCTACGAGCGGTACGATGACACGGTGGGAACGCAGCGGGGATGGGTGCGTCGCGTCGCGGTGCCCGCGCCGGGCGAGGAGGACGCTGGGACCGAGGAGGCGGAGGTTGGGGCCGGCGGCGCGGTGGATGCGCTGGAGGAATTCGAGCCCTCCGCCGGGAGCTACCACGCCTCGGGGGGATGCTCGACCCAAGGGCGAAGTCCCGTACCTCACGGGTACAACGCGCTGGCCTTGACCACCAACTCGCCGAACTCCTCACGATCCGCCAACCCGCCCGACGTCTCTTGCGCAATAGACAGGATGTCGTCGAACCTCGCGCCGGTGGAGTGCTTGCTGGAGCGCAGGATCTCGGCGTATTCGGTTACGGCCGCGGCGAAGCGGAACGCCTGGGTCGCCTCGCCGAAGGCCGGCACGGCATCCTCCAGCAAGAAGTCTCGCTCGATGAGCTGGCTCGTCTCCCCCGCAGGCTCCTTGTAACGAATACGCACGGTCGCCGCGCGGCCCTGGCTCACCTGCCCCACCGTCTCGAGCTCGTAGAAGGCAGTCACCTGGTGTCCTGCGCCCAGATCCCCCGAGTCCTTCATGTCGTCATCGAAGTCCGTGTTGCTCATCACGCGGTTCTCGTAGCCCACCAGGCGATAGCGAGACACGGCCTCCGCGTCGAACTCGACCTGGATCTTCACGTCCTTCGCGATGACCTGGAGCGTGCTCACCAGGTTCTCCCCGAGCACGCGCAATGCCTCGTTCTGCGAGTCGATGTACGCGTAATTGCCATTGCCCTTGTCCGCCAACTGCTCCATCGTGGCGTCGTTGATGTTGCCCTGGCCGAACCCGAGCATCGAGAGGAAGATGCCCTTGCTTCTGTACTCCTCGATGAGCGCCACCAGGGCGTCGCCGGTGAGTCCTACGTTGAAGTCGCCGTCGGTGCAAATCACGACGCGGTTGGTTCCGCCCGGCCGGAAGGCGGACTCCGCCATCTGGTAGGCGAGGCGAATACCCCCTTCGCCGTTTGTGCTGCCACTTGCCTGCATCGCGTCGATCGCCTCGAGGACCTTGCCCTTGTTCTGGACGGGGGTCGGCTGCATCACGGCCCCCTGGGCCGACGCGTACACCGCAATGCCGAGGGTGTCCGTGGGTGCGAGCTTCTGGACCAGTTGCTTGAGGGACCACTGGACCAGCGGCAGCTTGTTCCAGTCGTACATCGACCCGGACACGTCGACGAGGAACACGAGATTGGCCGGGTCGCGCTCCTCGATCGGGATTTCCTTTCCCTTGATCCCGATGCGCAGCAGTCTGTGGTTCTCCTCCCCGAAGAACGACGGGGCCATCTCGAGGTTCAGGGAGAAGGGCGCGTCGGAGGGGGCAGCGTCATCGAGGCGGAAGTAGTTGACGTACTCTTCGACGCGAACGCTGTCCTTGGCGGGTAGTCTCCCGGCGAGGACGTCGCGCCGCATGATGGTGTAGCTGGCGGTGTCGACGTCGGCCCCGAAGGTCGAGGTGTTCTCGGTGGCGGTGTCGACGAAGTCGTTTTCGCCGTAGTCCTGGTAGGTTTCTCCGGCGGTGTTCGTGTCCGGATAGCCCGAGGCTGGCGCCCCCATCATCTCGGAGTCCATGTCGTCGGCACCGCACGCCGCGAGTCCGAGGCAGGCCAGCATCCCCGCGATCGTTTTCGTTCTCATGTCGTCCCTCCAAGAAGAAAGCGAGGGGGATGGTCCACGAATCGTGCCAACCGGCGCATGTCGCCGATTCCCGTGCCGGCGCGGGAATGGTCGGGCGCGGTGAGCGCGCGGCCATGGCATCGGTGTCACCCGGGTCCCGAGGTGCTTCTGGACCCGGGGGACCCACTCGGTTCCTCATCCGGTGCAGTATCAGCTCGTGCAAGCATATACTGCCTATCCGCTCATTCCGCGCTACGATGGATCGCACTATCTATCCCCCTCACACTGACGAGGAGCTGATCCATGCCCGCGTTTGCTCGAAAGACCGCTGCCGCGCTCATCGTGTCTCTGACCTTCGGGTCGGCAGCCTGCTCATCGCCGGAGAGCGACAGCGGAGCCGATGGCGCGTCGGCGGGCGACGGGGGCCTCGCGCCGCAGGGCTGGCCATTTCAGGCGCGCCCGGTCGACGAGGCGGCGCGCACGGCCGCGATGGAGGCGATCGGCGCCAGGTGCGACGAGCTCGCCAAGATCGGTCAGGACCGCGCCACGCAGAACCAGGCCATGGCCGACTTCGTGCGCACCGCGCCCGAGGTCGCCATCGCCGCGCCGTCGGAGGACGGGGTCGTCGCCTACTTTTACGACCAGCAAGCGATCATCATCCTCAACAACACCGTCACCGCTTCGGAGGTCGCGAGCCGCTCGAACTCGATACCGCCCCAGCCCGCTCCGTCCGAGTCCTCGAGCTCTCAGCATGCGTTCGGCGGCTACGCTCCGTTCGCGCTCGAGGCCGGCCGGGATCTGCCCTGGGGCAAGCAAGCCGTCCTGCTCAACGCCTTCCCCGAAAACGCCGACAGCATGCTGTATCCGCCCAACCCGCTGCCCGAGCTAGCGAGCGCCTTGTCGAACAAGGGCTACGTCGCCACCTCGACGCTCAAGGGCTCGGTCGCGGGCTTCACCGCGGTGGGTGGCGACGGCGTGGTGCACATCCGCACCCACGGGGGCGGCGGCTGCTTCGACAACCGCGGCGGGGCGTGCAAACCGAGCTGGGACCCGAACGAGGAGATCGATCCGACGGACCGCAACTTCTGGCCTCAGGTCCTCTACGGCCTCTGGACGACCGATGTCGACGACGAGCCGAACCGCGCCGCGCACCAAGAGGACCTCAAGGACGGCTCCCTGGTGCACATGTACGAGACCTCGGGCGTCTGGAGCAAAGACTGGCACCTCGGCATCACTGGCAAGTTCATCGCCAAGCGCTGGAAGGGCCTCTCCATGAATTCCTACGTGCACGTGAGCGCCTGCTCGAGCGCCGGCAAGGAGGCCCAGTCGCAGCTCGTCACGGCGCTCAAGGCCAAGGGCGCCTCGGTCTACGTGGGCTGGAGCCGGCCGGCCGTCATCTCGACCATGGACCAGGTCGCCAAGTTCATGTTCGACCGCTTGCTCGGCGCCAACCAGATCGACCCCCGGCCCGATCCGCCGCAGCGCCCGTTCGACTACGTGTCGATCATTGACGACCTGTCGCGCAACAATCTGACGGCCTCGGGCAACTCGACGCTCACGCCCCTGCTCGGCGGCGGCGGCGGCATGGGCCTGCTCGCGCCGAGCATCGAGACGCTCGAGCCCTTCGACACCGACGACTCGCTCATCATCCACGGCGTCTTCGGCAACGACAAGTCCGTCGTCAAGGTCACCGTTGGCGGCGCCGACTGTCCGGTGCTCGACAGTAGCTCCACAACGATCCGCTGCAAGCTCGACCAGGCGGCCAAGGGTGACGTCGTGGTCACGGTCCGGGATCACGAAAGCAACAAGGTCAAGCTCACCTCCTGGCGCGGCAAGCTCACCTACGAGACCGTGAGCAACCTGGTCGGGCTGTCGCAGACCTGGACCTTCGAGCTGCACCTGCGCGGCGACGTCGGCGACTACCGTGACAAGTCGGGCGGCGAGCTCGTCGCGCACGAAAAGGTCGTCTCGGCGTCCAAGGCCTCGAAGGTCACGGTCAGCGCGGGCGGCAGCGTGAGCGGCGCCTGCAACGTCACCTGGACGCAACCCGCGACCATCACCGTGCCGATGTGGGGCACGCCCGCCACCGGCACTGACGGCTACTTCGCCACCGTGTCCGGCGTCGTCGACGAGGGCGATCCGAACCACTTCTGGTTCGAGGTCGCCGGCTGGGCCAAGCCCTGCTACACGCTGTCCGCGACCGGCGACTGCTCGACGCTCGCGACCGACATCGCCTGCGGCATGCCCCAGCCCGCCATCATGTCTCCGAACGCGGCGCACCCGTTTCAGGACATTCTTGCCGGGCGGCTGATCGACCCGGCCGGCTTCAGCGCCGGCGGCATCATCGAGGCGAAGAACATCGCGCCGGTCGACGCGGTCTGCTGCGGCGGCGAGTTCAACGTGCCCTGGAGCTACACGCAGCGGGCGGAGTGGGAGCAGATGTCGCCCGAGACCGCCACGGGTCCGAGTCGCAGCCACGACGCTCGCTAGCTCGAGCACGACCGTCCCGGGCTCCTCGCAGCTTGTCGATCCCAATGTCCCGCTCTCTTAATCGGCGCATCACGGGACCCCCAACACCTGCTCGAGCGTGACCGCCACACGAGACTCCACCTCCGCCATCCGTCGTGCTTCCGCGATTAGCGCGTCGAGCCCACCGACACTCCGCAGCACCGCCTCCACCGCATCGGGCAACGCGCAGGCCACGGGCTCGCTCAACCCGATACCAAACTGATCAATGCTGGCAGCCTCGACCCCGACGATACGCACGGCCCGGTCCGTCCGATCGGGGAACATCTGCTTCACGAGCTGAACCACCTCGGCGATGCCCAGGCTGTGCGCGCACGAGGGACACGAAGCCATGGCGGCGGCCTCGGACGGGTCCAGGTTCGTGCAAGTCCCAGGTGGACGGCCGCTCGTCATCGCGTCCACGATCACCACACGCTCGTATTGCTCCAGCAACTCGATCAGGTCGAGCCCCAGGTTCGGTCTCACCAGCACTTCGACCGTGTCGGGCAACGACAGCTTGCCCAGCACCCGCGCGACCCGTATGCCCACCCCGTCATCGCCGACCAACTCGTTTCCGAGGCAGACGACAGCCGTCCTCACGGGTTGCCACCGGCCCGGTCCACCGCGCTCCTGGCGCTGTCCGTGGCCCTCTGCAGCAGAGCCGACTCAGGGAGCGACGGCCCCACGCCGGCCAGGCTGTAACGCTCTCCGTGCGAGTCGAAGAGTGACCAGTACACGGTCATGTCGTGCTGGTCCACGAGCTGGACGAGGCGGATGGTGCCGATGGGGAGCATGGCCGTTGCGCGCCCGGCGAAGTCCAGGGCCACGGCGGACAGAGCGGACAGGCTCTCCTGGTGGGCGGCGGGTCCTGCCGAGGCCAGAGGCAAGCCTGCAGAGTCGGCGAGGACCGACGCCTTTGCGCCGGCGCGCACCAGCTGAGACGCAGCCTCCTGCAGGGGGACCGACGGGGACCCCGGGGCAGCGACCGGAGCGTGGTCCGCCCCAGCCGACGGGTCCAGCGCGAACAGCCGGGCCTCGAGTGCGTCGACCCGTTGCTGCAGCGCGTCCGCCTCTAGCAGCCGAGCGGAGGCATGCTCCAGCTTCTGCAACAAGTCGAGACGGGAGGTCGCGTCCTCGCTGAGCGCCTCGAGCTTGCGTCGCAGCACTTCGGCATCGAGCTTGGCCGTCCGCAGGTCCGCTTCCAGCGCCTCCGCGCGCTTTGCGTCGGCTTCGAAGGGCTCGAGCTCGCGCAATCGGTCGCGAAGGTCCCGGGCCTGCTGCCGGAGGTCGTCGGCCTCCGCGCCCCGGGCCTCGACCATCTGGGCACGCTGCCGCAGTCCCTTGAGCTCTTCCTCTAGCTCCGCCTTGCCGCGCAACTCCACGCGAAGTCTGTCGCATTCCTCGCGCACGGCACGGCTCTCCTCACGGTCTCGCTCCAGGTCATCGATCCGCTTGCGAGCGGTTGCGAGCTCGAGCTTGGTGCTCTGCAGTTCTCCGCCAACCTGGCTGAGCTGCTCCTTGGTGCCCGCAGCCTGCTTGGACTGGTCCCGCAAGGCGAGGGCTTCGTCTCGAAGCCGGGCCAGCTCTTGCTTCTCGGTCTCGAGCTTCGCACGCAGGTCCCGAAGCTCCGCGTCCAGCTTCTCTGCTCGCTGCGCCTGGGGCACGGACGCTCGCAATTTGGTCTCGAGCTCCTCGACCCTCGTGCGCTCCACGGACAACTCTTCCCGCGCCGCCTTCAGCTCGGCGTCCAGCTTGCCCGCACGCGTGGCGTCCGACTCGGACGCGCGCAGCTTGGACTTGATCTGCTCGAGCTCCATCGTGGCCTTGGCCAGTGACGCGGACGCCTCGCTCGTCGATGCGCTGCGAAGCTTGTCCATCGACTCCCGCGCGCTCGCCAGGTCCGCTTTGAGGCCGTCGATCTGCCGGTGCAGCTTGTCCGCTTCGACCTTCGTCTGATCGTGCCACACGCGCTTCTCTTGCTCGTGGCGTCGCTTGGCGGCCTCCAGCTGCTGGGAGAGGTCCGTGGCGTCCTTCTGCTTGCGGAGCTCTGCGTCGAGCTTGCGTGCCAGTTCGTCACGATCGGCTGCCTGGGCACGGGCTTGGTCGAGCGCCTTCTGAAGGGCTTCGAGCTCGACGCTTGGTTTGTGGCTCTTGTCGAGCTCGCGTTGCAGGTCTTCGCGTTCCTTCTGAAGCGCATCGCGTTCGCGGTAGGCGGCGTGCAGCGATCCGTCCCGGGAGGCGATCTGGGTTCTGAGGCTCTCCAGCTCCTCGCGAGCAGCTTGCTCCGCTGGGTCGTCTGGCTTCCGGAGGCTGGGTTCGGTGGCGGTCTGCTTCGCGGGGCGTCGCATCCCGTAAGAGACCCAGCCGAGTCCGAAGAAGACCATCGCTCCGAATGTGGACAGCAACCAGAGCGCGACCTGGGCGTTCATCGTGCACTCCTGACGGTTAGCTCCACGCGCCGGTTTTTCGCGTGTGCGGTGTCGGTTCCGGCGCCATCAGCCGGGCGGTTGGAGCCGTGGGACGCGACCTGCATCTGGTCCGGTTTCACGCCGAGGCCCTGGAGGTAGCCGCGAACGGCGCGGGCTCGCTGCAAGCTGAGCCACTCGTTGAACTGCTCGGCGCCCCGCGCGTCCGCGTGTCCATCAATGAGAACGCTCGCGCCTGGGTCCTTCTTCAGTTGCTTTGCGAGGCGATGCAGGGTCTTGCGATCGTTCTCGGAAAGCTCCGCGGACTGCCGGCCGAAGAGCAGGGGCTCCATGGGAGCGGCGGTCGCGGGGGGCTGCTCCGCGGGGGGGGTGACTGTGGGAGGCGGGGTTGGCGCCGCCGGGGCCTCGACGGTCGGGGCTGGCGGCGTTGCAGGTTGCGGTGCGGCGGGCTCGGGGACAGGACTCGCTTCGGAGGGAGAAGGAGCCGGGGGCTGCGGCGTCGATGGGGGCAAGGCCATGGCAACCGGCTCGGGGGGTGCAGCCGGGACCACGGGCGAAGCCGTGGCTGGCGGAGCCTCCTCGCTCTGCGAAGCGAGATAGGCAGGCCCCACCTCCAGGTTCAGCACCAGCCAGTCCGCCACGCCGAGCGCGGCGAGCCCGAGCCACAACACCTTGCCCCTCATCTAGCGGCCTCCATCCTCGACACGCGGCCCCGAAAGGTCGCCCGGCTCACACGAGCTTGGCGATCTCCTTGGCGCGACGCTTGATCTCGATGAACACGAGCCCGAGCTTGGCTTCCTTCGTCGTGAGGACGATGAGCACGGAGTCCTCGCCGACGGCGTTGAGGATGACGTACCCCTTCTCACTGCGTACGTAGGTTTGCTCCATGGTCGAGGCCATCAGCTCGGTGGAGATTCGCTCGCCGACGCCGAGCATGGCAGCGGCCATGCCGGACACCAGCTCTTCGTCGATTTCGCCTGGCAGCACCGAGGCGATGATGAAGCCGTCGATGTTGACGACGGCGCTGCCGATGATGTCCGGCGACGCCTGGCGCAGTCCGCGCAACACATCCTGCATTTGCTCAGCACGAGAAGCCATGATCCTTGTCCTTTCGCATTCAGCCGCGAGGCGAGAGCTTCATGGTGCACGTCGCTCCGACCTCGGTCATCTCGACGGTGAAGTTCCGGCCGGTGAAGGTCCCGACCAATCCTGCCCAGTACTCGTGAAAGAGGCTGCACAGCACGTGGGTGCCCACCTTTCCCCCCGCCTGGGTCACGATGCGGTGGATGCCGCACTTTCCGAATACCATGACGATGTCGTCACCGGAGAAGGTCGGCGTGAAGTCGAACGCTCCTCCGAACCGATGGCGCATGCGCTCGAGCACCTCCGGCACCGTCCCGCCTTCGTACATCTCGGGCAGGTGCGATGCGGCGAGCAGCCCGGCCTTGCGGCCCACGGCCTTCTGCCCGCGGCCCATCGTCTCCGTTACGGAGTCCGCAAGCGCCACCAGACGAACCGACACGTCTTTCAACGCCTCCTGCACGTCCGCCTCGGAGAGCGCTGACGACACCGGCGTTTTTTGCAGCAACCGCTGCACGAGGTTCGCGTCGTTCTCGATACGGAAGAACGGTCGCTGCAGCGACACGTCCGTCACCTTGATGCATCGCGAAGGACAGATGTACTGGCACGAGGTGCAGCCGATGCAATCCTCGGCCTTGCTCACGACAGCCATCTCCCGCGCGTCGTCGTGGGTCAACACGTCCGTGGGGCAGACGTCGATGCACAGCGAGCAGTCCCTGCATCCCTTTTCTTCAATGACCACGTTGGGCATTGCGACCTCCTAGGACCGGCTCACGCGTCGCTCGACGCGGCCGCAACGGGTGATGGTGACGTCGAGCGGCATCCGCCCGATCTGGTGGGTGGAGCACGAGAGGCACGGGTCGTAGCAGCGAATCGCGAACTCGATCCCGTTGAGCATCTCTTCGTCCGGCTTGCCCCAGAATTGACGGGCAGCCGCCTTCACGCTGGCGTTGATGCAAGAGATGTTCTGCTGCGTGGCAACGATGAAGTTCGCCTTCTGCACGATGCCGTTGCCGTCGACGGTGTAGTCGTGGATGAGCACGCCGCGGGGCGCCTCGACGTGAGCGATGGCGGACTTCGGGGTCGCCGTGGGCTGGGTGCGGACCTCGGGCGAGGCGATCGCATCGTCGGCGACGAGGGCGACCGCCTTTTCGGCGGCGTACATCATCTCGATGAGGCGGGCCATGTGGTTGAGTACGGTGAGCTTGCAGGGGTTGCCCCACTTCTGCTTGAACTCCTGGAGCTCGGCGTTGGCCAAGGGCGTGTCGATGGAGTCGGCGCAGTTGATGCGCGCGAGCGGTCCGACCCGGTACGCCGCCGGATCTCCCGCGGGGTCCTTCACGAACACCTGCTTCGAGTAGGTGTAGGGCAAGGCCTCCTCGAAGATGTGCTTGGCATAGTCCGCCGCTTCGAACTCGAGGGCGATGGAGCCGTCGTTGCGGCGCACCCGGATGGACCCGTCGAACAGGTCGAGCTTGCCGTTCTTGACGGTTCCCATGTCGTGGACGGGCAGCGGCAAGATCTGGAGAAGAGATTCCTGCTTGAGCAAGGCGGCCTTGCCGGCCTCGAGGGCGACCTTGGTGAGCTCGAGGGCCTCGGCCGTGAGCTTTCGCAGGTGCTCGCGCTGCTCGGCCGTGATGGGGCTGGACATGCCGCCCGCCACGCAGGTGATGGGATGGGTGCCGCGGCCACCCACGATCTCGGCGATTTTCTGGCCGATGGATCGCAGACGCAGGGCTTTGGAGGCGAGCTCCGGCGCCGCTTCGAGCAGGCCCATGATGTTACGCTTGGCCGCGGGAGAGCCGATCCCCAGAAGCAGGTCGGGCCCCGCCAGCGCGAAGAAGTGGACCCCGTGGGAGTGCAGGTAGCTTCCGCAGTTGAGAAGCTCCCGGAGCATCACCGCGGACCGCGGGGGCGTGACGGAAAACACCCGATCCAGCGTCTTCGACGACACCAGGTGGTGGGCATGGGGGCAGGTGCCGCAGATGCGGGAAGTGAGGGTGGGCATCAGCTCCACCTGCATGCCCTCCACGATCTTCTCGAAGCCGCGGTACTCGAGCACGTGCATGTAGGCAGCGCTCACGGTCCCGTCGTCCGCCACCTCGAGATGCACCTTCGCGTGTCCCTCGATCCGTGTGACCGGGTTGATCTCGATGGTACGGCTCATCGCGCGCCTCCTTCGGGCTGGATCCACTTGCGCAGCAAAAACGTCGGCTTCTGGCGGAAGACCGGGGAGGCCATCGCGTAGGCGTAGTAGGTCTTCGAGCGACGCTCGATCTCCTTCATGATGTCCTCGCGGGGGATCTTGGTCATCTTCGACATGCGGTCGGCGATCTCGGTGCGTAGGTCTCGGTTGGGCTCGAGGATGATGTTCTCGGAAGGTCCGGCGCATCCGGTGCAGGGCGTGCCGCGGGTGGGGCAGGGGGCCAAGCAGCGGTCCATCGTTGCGCTTCCCATGCAGAGGATGCCCTGGGCGAGGAAGCACTTCTGCGGGTGGATGGCGCCTTCGTGGATGCGCCGCAGGGAGGCGACGTCCGAGTGGGCCATCTTTCGGTCGCACCGGAAGCACACGTTGTGGTTGCCGAACTCGGGCTCGCGCCCTTCGAGGACGGAGGAGAGCGCTTCGAAGACGAAGTACGGGTGGGGAGGGCACCCCGGTAGGTACATGTCGACGGTGATTTCGGAGTCGAGGGGGCGCACCCCTTCGGTGAGGAGCTTGGGTACGCCCTGGTCCGGCACGAAGGTGGTGGCCGTGGTGGGGTTCTTTCGATAGGCGGCGTCCTCGAGCTCGGTCAAGGTGTGCGCGTAGCCGGAGCCTTGCGGACCGCCGTAGACGGCGCAGATGCCGAAGGCGAGGATGAGGTCACAGCTCTCGCGCATGAGGTGCGCGCAGTGCACGTCGTGCTCGGTGCGGAGCCCTCCGCTGATGATGCCGAGCTTGGCCTTGGGGTATCCCTTGACGTCGGCGAGGATGGGGAGGCGCACGATCTCGATGGCATCCAAGATGCGCAGGAGCTTCTCGTGCATGTCGACGATGGACAGCTCGCAGCCCGAGCAACCGGAGAGCCATTCGAAGGAAACGGGGACCTTGCTCATGACTCCTCCTTCCAGACCAGCTCCTTGAGGCAGGCATTTTCTCCTGCGTGGAGGATCTCGAGGGCAGCGCGCTTGCCGGTGATCTTCTCGAAGTAGCCGCAGAGCAGGCCGTGGTTCATGAGGCAGAGGGACTGTTTCTGCTCATGGCTGTAGTGGAACAGCGCGCAGCGGACCATGCAGTTGCGGAACACGAGCTTCATGGCGCGCTCGTCCCCGCGGCGCTCGACGAACTCTTTGGTGCCTGCTGGCTTCCAGACCTCGAAGGGCCACTCGATGCCTTTGGCGGACATCTCCTTCTGGAGGATGTCGAGGGCCTCGATGGGGTCCGAGGACTTCCGGGCGACGTCGGAGCGAAGCCCCACCGTGCGGCCGGCGCGGAACGTGATGGTGGCGGCGCCCCGCCCCAGCACCTGTTCCATGCCGTGCGACACGGACGCCATCAGCACCATCAGCCCCTGCAGTTCCCCCTTACCGGGGTTCGTCTGTTGCATCCGTACCTCCCGTCCTAGCGGTCCTTGTCGCGCTTGCTCACCTGCTCGCGCAGCTTACGCAAGTTGCTTTCGTAACGGCGATTGCCGGGATCCATTTCGAGCGCCTTCGCCCAGCAAACCAGGGTCGCGTCCAGGTCCTTGTTTCGCCAGTGCGTCAGCCCCTCGTCGAACCAGTCGCTGGCCCTCTTGTTCCGGTCCACGGGCGGGAGGGGAAGCGTCGTTACCTCGGTGTCGGCGCTTCCGCGGATGCGCCCTACCACGACGTCCCACGCGTGAGCCGCGGGTGTCAGCTCGGGGGGCTCGGCGGTTGGGGGAGCCTCCTGGGCTTTCGCCTCGTCCTCGGTCGTCTCGGAGAGCTTCTCGGCCCGCACGCGCTGCGTCAGCAGGTCCCACAGGTGAACTCCCGAGGGGGTCGCCATGTCGTCGCTCGGGGTCTTGTGCGTCTCGAGTCGGGCAGAAACCTTGGGCCGTGCGATCGGCACGGGAACGTCTGCTGTCGGCTTGGTGACGGTCGGAGGGGCCACGACGTCGCGTGCGGGGGCCTCGTTCGCCTTGCCGCGCGTGGCTGGCTTCGGGATGTCGATGTCGACGCGGACTGGTTGGTTCTTTCCCTTGGGGGGATCGACCTTTCCGGACATCCCCGACGTGGAGGACTTGGGCATGTCGACATCGGCGAGCGCGCGCGCCTTCTCTCGCGGCGCTGGTCTTTCCGGCTCGCTGCCGCGGGTGCTGGCCCTGGGCAACTCGACCTCGACAGCAGGCGGCTTGGGTGGTGTCGACTTGGCCTTGGATGGGTTGGGTTGGGCAGCGACCGACGACGGGACCGGAGCCGTAGGCTTCTCCTTCGCGCCGTGGGTGCTGGCCCTGGGCAACTCGACCTC
>Ga0209575_10000203_pt1 | contig 58818 bp, 110 predicted proteins | sample Medcelwee11metaG_FD_187172 | JGI IMG/M metagenome (GOLD analysis project Ga0209575, IMG submission 187172) | Freshwater pond sediment microbial communities from the University of Edinburgh, under environmental carbon perturbations - Medium... | ecosystem: Environmental > Aquatic > Freshwater >...
CTTTCAGTTTCATATCCCTGTTGCAGTAACAATTGCTCTATAGGACGAGAATCTAATCTCGTCATCACGCCAGCGTACGCAACTGTTCCAGAAATAACTGCCCCACCGACAGCATCGTCATTTTCATTAACCATGCGCCATATAGTAGAACGCTGTCTTTCACCTGCTGCTGTCATGGCTTTATTTTGACCTCTTTACAATAATGCTCTGTTTCGCCTTGTAATTTATCTTCGGCAGAAGTTAAAAGAAACTCTGCTTGACATAATCCTAGCACAAATCCATCCCAATACTCACTACTGGCTATATCGCGATTGTTTTCACACCAAGCAATCTCTTGAGCTATTATGCTTTCTATATCTTTCAATGTAAGTTTCATTTTATAGTCCTACCCTACGAAGTTTACGGAACTTAGTTAGCAACTTATGAACAAATTGAGCACGAGCCGATGTACCAAATACTGTTCGGATTAGTTTTACTCTCTGCTCAGAGTACTGCTGATTTCTAAAACTCTGTACACCAATATCGCCAACAGATTCATTCCCATACCCAATAATCTCATTCAAAGCAATATCAGCATAAGTCGTCAATGCTAACAAGATGTTAGAGTTATTGCTGGCAACTCCAGTTGGAAGTCCGGTCTCATATACAACCTGAACTTTATAGGGCAGAGAGCTTCTATGCCCACATCCACAATAAGTTGCATATGGGTCTACTTCTACCACACCCCGATCTTGGTCATACAGATGAACATAAAGATTAGCAGTACCACTAATGGTATCGTAAATATCTTCATCTTCAGCAATAAATCGAGTAAGAATAACCCTGCTAATATAAGAATTATCTAACAGAATCATCCGATGTGGATTATATGGAAACGTACCAGTTACAATAGTTGGGAGTAAATATGAACCAAAATCATCTGATACAGTTTCTTCGGCAATTAGATATGCCGCCTGCCTTTGTGCAGGAACAGACGATCCAGTATTTCCACCATAAGTAGCATAGATGGAATCATTGAGAATTATCGGGCTGGAATAAGGATAGAAGTTCACGGTTTCTTCACCATTCTTACTCCTCCTGGCACAGCAATATGACCCATTTCTTCCCTAGATTTCCTCGCCATCTCCTGTTGCACAAACCCGCCCTCACCTTGCTTCTCTAGCAACCATGCGGCGGCAATTGCTTGTAGTGGCGATACATTATGAAGCTGGATGTCCATAACTACTGAGTTAGGAGCAGCAAATGTAATTAGAATTTGACTGTTGATAGGTTCTTCTTCTTCGTTAGTAGCCATTACCATAACTCCCATTCTGTATATTCGACTTTATTGCCCAACCTCATTCTAAGTAAATCCCGATTTATAGATATTGGATACGGGATATTCTCAGAGATTGATGTTGATCCAACTAAATGTATTCCCATTGCACTTTGCTCTAAGTAGATATTATACCCCAATTGTCTGCATTGGATACAATATTCTACATCTTCGTATGTTCCTCTTCCATATCCTTCAAATAATCCGCCGACTTGATTATATATCTTGCGGCGGGTCATTAGCGCAGCGCCAGTTACAGTATAAGGATACCGTACCCGCATTACTCTAGGATTATCTACACTCCAACCTAAAAAGTGATGAAAAAATCCACCATTAATATTAGTAGATAGTCCTACATGCTGTACCTTTCCAGCAGGACGACCTCTATCCTTACTCTCAGGATCAAAGATAAGTTTAGCTCCTACCACACCAATCGTAGGATCATCCATTGCCATTACCATCTTATGTATGCTGTCTGGATACATAAAGACATCATCATTCAACAATAAGATTAATGGAGATGTACCTTGTCTTACAAGTTTATTGTTGCCAGCAGGAAAACCTAAATTCTCTCTGCTGTATACATAATTAGCATTGAAATGTTCACATATATTTTTGATTTCGTTGGAGTTTTCTTTTGTGCTTCCATTATCTAATACATATACATAGTACGGTATGTCTCCACATGCTTCTGGAATATTCTCTAAACATCGTGTCAATAGTTCATTACGATTATGAACAAGAATAACTATGTCTAGCAATGCACCACAAACTTTTGGCTTCCTTGATTGTGATTGTTTATTGCGTTTTCTCATTTCCATTCTCCTTCTTCATGCTTCTTTCGCCCAAACTCATAATGCCCACCACGCCTAGATGATGACCAATGTAAAGCCCACCAGACATAGTTATCTTGCATAACAGAGATTATTTCTTCGTTATCGCTCCATCCACCAGTAGACAAACGATAAATGCCATCATCCGACTTTTCAAAGTATCCAATATCAACATATTCCCATATGTGACGAACATACGCCATCAAACCATCAAGGTCACTAGCCTGCCAAGTTCTAATCTTTTCTAACATCTCAGGTCGGTAGTTCATTCTTTGCCTCCAAATCTTTTAATATCGGAGAAGAAGTTGAACCAGAATATAAAGAACTGTTTGCCGATTTCTCATTCTTCATCTCTACTTTCTTTAGTGCTGCCTGCATACTCTCTACTGTAATGTCCCATGTCCTTGCCTGAACAAAGTCCAATGCTTTGTCTGTCATAATTGGAGTAACTTCATCTCTCTTACAGTAGAATTCATTTAGTTTATCTACTGCTTTTTCTACATCTACAAAGTAGCGATGCCCATTACCAAATGGGTCTACATATTTGAGAGCAGGTGGAAGCAGAATGCCTCTACCATCTTCCAATAATTCCCTTACTGCCGTACAATCTGTACCAGCAACAGGAAGTTTAGTCGCCATTGCTTCTAGGATTGGAAGCCCAAGACCTTCAGCCTTGCTAGTTAGCAGGAATAAATCTGATGCAGCATATAGCATCCATAACTCAGCAAATGGAATGCCTTTCTCAAAGATAGACATCTTATTATTTATCTTCAAGAGTTGAGCATAATCTCTTAGTTTCCATCCTACACTAGTATTCTCTCTAGTAACCATAAGATACTTTACATCTTTATCTTCAGAGAACTTTGCAACAATCTCCATTGCCGCAGAGAGATTTTTACGTTCCTGGTTCTCTGCTACTGTTAAGATTACAAAGGTATCTTTATCTATGCCAAGAGACTTACGAACATTTTCTCTTTCTTCCTGTGTTGGAGGTCGCCAAGAAGATATATCTATTCCAATAGGAAGATATTCAGCATCTACACCTAACTTCTGTGCTTCTTCTACTCCAAACTTAGAGATAATAAGCGGTACATCCATCTGCATTAGAACCATTGCCCAAGACACACATAGGGGGTCTGATTCTAATGGCATAATACCTATGTATGGAAACTCTTTACCGGGGATTGCTTTCAAGATGAACTCTTGAATAGGAATATCCATAGCAACTATTAATACATCATACTTCCATAGATACCATAAGTTTTGCAGGACACCCATTGCTTCTTTTAGATTGGCGGCAGGAAGAATGGAGAAGTCAAAGAAATGTTCCTCTCCTTTATATTCTAATCCTACTACCTTTACTTCGTGTCCACTTTTCTGTAATCTATCACAGATTGGCAAGGTAATATTTAGATAACCACTGCCCTTGATATTGAGGTCTGACAACCAAACTATGCGCATGATTTTTCTCCAAATACTAAAGTATCCCATTGTTCTAATATTCTCTTTGGGTTGAACCGTTCTCTTGCTTTCTGCATATTCTCTATCCTGTCCTTTTCTAATTGATCTCTGTTACTCAAAACAGAAAGTAGTCCATCAATAAACGCTTGACTATAGTTTACTCCATCTTTAGGATTGCCCGGAATAATCTTTCCCATGTTAGTAGTTGCCAATGCGCCTACATTGCTCGTAACAGGATATGCACCTGCACATTGTGCCTCAGCATTACTAATACAGAAAAGCTCGTCATATTCATTTGGATAAACATGAATATCAGCCTTTAATTCTTCCTGGATTAATGATCGTCTAGCAATCGCTCCTAAGAACTGCACATTATTAACATGCATCCAACTAATCTTATGGTCTCCATTTAATTCTCCAACGCCCCACAAACGATAATCACTCGTAATTACAAGGGTTGCTTCTGGACATCGTTTGCTTATCTGAGGCCAGTATCGCCATAAATTCTTCAATCCTCTATCAGGAACAGAAGTAAAGATAAGTCTATTGGGAACTCTTTCTGGTTGTGGAGCGTCTAATATATCTTGTATTCTAATTGGCAAATCAATCACAATCATATTATTGATTTGATATGTGTTTTGGAAGTGCTGTTTATGAAATGGAGATATGCCAACAATCTTATGCATATATCCTGAGAATTGTTTGAAGTCTCCAATTGTGTATTGATCACAACTCCACCAGCATCGCAATCCTTTAGCAGAGATAGCACGAGGATTAGGCGACCTGAAAACTATAAGAATGTCCCTATCTTCATTGGGGTCAAAGTCATTTATTTTGCGCTGTTCAAATGGACTACCATTAGGTGTCATGGGATTATTATACAAACAAACGTCATCCCCACGTTTATGCCATTCTTCACACATGGTTAATAGCGAGTGCTCCGCTCCTCCGACCCCAATGCCCCTATTTCCTTCTCCATACAGGTCTTTAAGAGTAACGCCAACGGGTGAGCCATCATTGACGAGGACGTGTACCTTAAGTTTACCCATTCTTATTCTCCATCTCGTTCAAAGATTAATCCACGAAGATACACAGCAGCATCCAATATCTCTTGGTAAGCATCTACTAAGAAGTCTCTGCCATTTCCAACTTGTAAGCGAGTGTGGTACTTTGCTTCTCCGAATTTATCTCTATCTTGCATATCTTTAATAACTAAATCCCATAGGGCAGGATTATTTGTTGCTTTAGGCATTGGTTGGGGAATAACATTTTTGTTCATTCTGATTCAAATACCTTACAATCACAACATACACATCCAGATACTCGAAGATATGATTGCTGTGTATACTCGCTATATTGTAGCGTAAACCCGTGCATCATCAAAGTATGCCCACACTTACACTTCTTCTTCATGTCCTTATCCCATTCATCGCTATTGCTTGCATCTTCAAAATATACATTTGTATTAGTCATTCTGATTTCTCCCAACTTACTTTATCTTTATGATATTTACACTCTTCACAAGAATACTCCATACTGGTATCCCACTCTTTACCTATCGAATCTCTTAGTCCAACAAGTTCACGCCAAGCATACTTACCTAAAACAAGATGTAACAAGAATCTTCGTACCTTACTATGCTCATTTATCTTTCTGCATAAATCTAATGCCCAAGCAACAGCAGTCATGTTTGTATCAACAGGCAAATCAATTGATTCTGCTACTATCCGACCATCATCAGGATGATTGAAAACTATAATTCCTTTTCTACTCATGTTATTTTCCCATAATCCTAATCTTTTCGCACATTACTCGATATTCTCTTTCGTCTGATTGATCCATCCAAATAACTCTAAATCCCGCTCTCTGTAGAACAAACTTTAATTGTTCCATGTCCATAACAGAGTAGTGGTTCTTCCCTCCATATCCCCACACTGCTGGCGTAGGAACAATTACCATCAGGAAGTCTTTTGCTACTCTACCCCATTCCATTAGTGTAAGTAGTGGAAATGGACTATGCTCTAATGAATGGCGAGAAAACACCATGTCAAAGGCATTGTCAGGAAACTCTAAAAAGTTGAAGTCCATGTTGATAACATTTCTATCGTTACCAGTTGCTACAATATAATCCTGTCCTAAAGTAACGCCAGTATATTCCATGCCAAAAGATTCAAATACTTCTTGTAGATACCCTTCTCCACATCCAACGTCTAATACACTATTAACAGAAGTTAGAAGTGGAAGCCATTTTGTAAGTATGTCTACTGCCATTATTCGGTGGCCTTCATCCTCCGGTTGAGCATACACATCTCCTAACAAGGAATTGTAATGATACATCCAATTGGCATATTTAGCGTAGAATTCTTGTTCGTTCATCCTAACCTCAAGTCGTCTTTTATTACTGCCTCATTCAAGACATTATAGAACTTCTCATATTCCTGTGGACTGTCAATGTCATCTGTATAATCGTCTTTCAGGGACTTAATCGTATATCCAAATTCCCTAGACAAGTTCCACAGTTTTCCTTCTTGTCCAGCTTCTTGCAAACTAATCCACACAAGCTTTAATTCATCAAAGAATTTTTCTGTTTCTTGTTCAGGTATCCACAGAGCAAATAATTCGCTTGCCTCTTTTCCTGTTATCTTATTCCCGCCTATTCTACCAAATAAAGTAACTTCTTCCCATTCCTTAGAGAATATAAGATGCAGCATTTTTCTGCTAAACATAACATCCCCTAACAGAATTAGGACATTATCTACACCTAAGTCTATCTTATCTTTGCACAACCAAATTCCTTTTAGCAGGGAGCCTGGGTCTTTGAAATAGGTATACTTAAACTTACGCTCAGATGCGATATAAGATAAGACATCATCAGGAGAAATTAAGGTAACAGAAAAGTTATCTGGTAGCATCTCCATAGTTCTATCTATAAGAGGTCTACCACCAACAGGAATACATTGCTTAGGTAGATTTGGAGTTCCCCATCTTGAACTTTTACCTTGTGCCATCAGGAATACTTTATTTGCCATCTTCATACTCCCAATTCAAGAAAGAAATAGTTGGCTGTCCTGTGTACCCTTTTTGCCATAAAAACATCCCATAAGACAGAGTATCAGTTGTATGCTTGCCATCAACACTGAAGAAAGATGGACGGCGAGAACAAACATAAACTCGCTTCAATGGAATATCCTTGAACAATCCTCGGCCTCTCTTGATGCCCTCCAAGAAAGACAGGCGGAGTAAGAAAAACACATGTCCACCATATTCAACTAAACTATAAGCATGGTTTACAAACTCTTCGGCCAAACTATAAGGAGGATTTCCAAACACCAAATCAAAATTAGTGGCAACGGCATATTCTAAAAAGTCTCCAGTTGTTATACTGTCATACACAAGCAGACTCATGTCTACATTGGGCTGAACATCAACCCCAAAAATAACTGGAGTATTCCCAAGCCCAAAAGCCTTACTGAAAGATAACAACAATCCTTTACCCCACACACCAGTTCCACATCCAGCGTCAAGACATCCAATCCTATATAAATCAAATATCTTCTCATCTTCGTGCAATGCTAACAAAGAAGCAACAGCAAGTTCTATCGGTGTCTGATAAAAGTCTCTAGGACTTCGCTTACGCTCTGATTTAGTTCGATTTCCATTTAACATTTTTATTCTCCTATAGTAACCCAAAGAAATACATATACCCAAAAACTAAAAGAAACGATCCTACAAATAAAATCACAAGAAACAACAGTACCCACAGAAAGATGCAAGCAATTACTTCTAACAAATTCATTTTTATTCTCCATGTAAACAAAAATTACTTATTCTTATCTCGCTCATCCCAATTCACCGCTACATGATGTCCAGTCAGTAAGTACATGTAACATGTTAACATTTCCCCTGGAGTAGTACTCTCTGCTCTAGTAGTGGGCGAACCATAATCTTTGTAGGCATTATAACCTGTGATGACCGCCATCGCCCCACAGGAGCACATAGCAAACCATCTGCCTTTTTTCTTCTTCCATACAGGATCAATAAATACAAAGTGGTCACTGTCAGGAGCACAGAATACAAATCTACCTTTCCTGCCTCCATCTTCTTCTACCCATACTTTCTCTTGACGATGAACAGTTTTACCGTCAGCAGTAGTACAAGTATTGAGGTCGCCTCTGCTCTTGATAATTGCAAATGAAGGTTTTATATAGCCATTGTCTGTCATTTATATTCTCCATCATCAAATTGAACGTATTCTATTTCTTCTTCAATTAAAATAGGACGATTGAAACAATTCATTATCCGCTGAGTATACTCAATAAGTTCAGACAAGTCTGCGCCAGAAATGTCCACTGGTTCATCTGTAATAGCATAGATTTCATCAGATTCATTGTAGAACACTTCTCGAACAGAATACCAATAACTTCCATCTTCGTTTGTGCTTCTGACTACTCGATGATTCCAGTGTGGCATTTTATGTTCTCCTTATACTAACTTAGCGTGTTCCAATTCTTTTATTGCTGCTCTTCTTTCTTGAATTAATCTTCCAATAAATTGCTTTTGTATTGATATTGTTTCGTTTAACTTCTCGATGTCCTCTTTTAATTCAGACTCAAATGGACGATTATTCCAATCTTCTACTGATAGAACAGCATCGTTATAACACTTTTTGTTCTCGTTGTCCGCACCAGAAATTCCATCTATACAATAAGCCATATTCGGATTATTCTTATCAATCTCAGCTAAACCACCACAAAACGGACACCTTTTTACTTCAGTCATGATCTTCCTCTTAAATAGCTATTCCAATCAGGTGATTTTATACAATCTGGACACGCATCACAAATACCATCATTAGAATGGTTTCTGTATTTGATCGGTACTTGAAAAACGGCATCCCATCCATTTGGAGGTTCTATAACTGGATCATAATAAAGTTCACTATCAAATGTTTTAGTAATTTCTTTTCCGCAAATATCACAAGTAAATAACCAAGTTACTTTTACCATTTTATGTGCTCCTATATAAGTTTAGTGTGCTCCAAAATCGTCCGAACTCTTGCATCCCATGTGTGGTTCTTTACCTTATTATACCCGTTAGTTGCTATCTTTTTAGAATACTCATCATCTATTAATAAACTTAGGACTTGCTTTATTGCTTCTTGTTCATTGTCAAATCCTAGATAATCTACACCTTCTTCAAAGAACAATGGCATATCAGGAAGTCTATTCGCTACTAATGGTAATCCCATTGCCATTCCTTCAAATACTCTTGCAGGAATATCCAACAAACTAGACCAGCTTAAAGCAACTTTAGATTGGTTATATGCTAATCGGTATTCGTCAAATACCAAACCAATTCCCGAATTTATACGTAAATTATGGGACTGTAATCCCCTAATTAGTCCCATTCTTTTGTCATACTGTAATCCTATTAGACAGGCATCATATTCCTTTACTACTTCAGGCATAGGATAATGAACAGTAGGGTCGTATGCATATGGCAAATAGATTTCATCGTATGTAGAATATACTTTCTGCATACAGAAGTTTAGGTCAGAATATTGCTTAGGAATAACATAGGTGTTCTTTAATACGTGAGGGTCTGTCTGAACATGAGCAACAATATTACCTCTAGGTCTATCCTTTGTATGCCATCCTGCATCTATCTGAATAGTAAGGTCAGGTGTCCAAGGCATCTGAGTATTTACAATTGCTGATGGAGGATTTATGCCAATAGATGATGCAGGGAGAGCAAAATCCGGCATGACTACATACTTTGGATTTATATACATTCCGTTGTTCCACGGAATCCAAGTAGAAGTAGATGGCCCGTACAACCAAAGGTCTACATCTTCTCTACGCTGAAATGCTCTAATGAAATATGACATCATGGAAAGCGGGTAGTGAATTCCACCGATAGCTACACGAATTTTATTCATGCTCTTAGAAACTCCTCAAAGGATTGAACTACATAATCTAACTGGTCTTTGACTAATTCGGTGTGGCAACCAATCCAAAACGAGTTCTCCATAATGTAATCACACCCTACTAATGTTCCATCTGTCATGTAGTTTATGTGCTCCATCATTGGATGTCTGGTTATATTGCCAGCAAAGATTGGACGAGTTCTTATCTTCCTATCTTCCAAGAACTTTATAATCTCTAAGCGATGTATCTTCTCGTCCTTAATAATTACTGGAAATCCAAATGGAGATGGAGACATTCCAATAGGAGTAAATACAGTTTGGAAGTAATTTTCAAACAACGGAATTTGATGTAACTTGTATTTCAAATAAGCAAAGTTGCGCTTTCTAGCTAGCACAATCTCCTGTGCTCTGTCCATTTGTGATGAGCCAAGTGCTGCCTGTAAATCAGTGATTTTCAAGTTGTACCCAATTTTGTCGAATACATACTTGTGGTCAAATCCAGCAGGAAGGTTCTTGTATTCATGCCCAAACCGCTTTCCACATTTATTGTTTTCTCCTGGAGAACAATTACATGACCTGCCCCAGTTAGAATATTGATGTAGAAGTGTATGTAACTTTGCGTGTCTACATAATACAGCACCACCTTCACCACTCGAAATATGATGTGCAGGAAAGAAAGACAATGTTGCAGCATCAGCATAAGTTCCAACATGTACTCCATCAATTGTAGACCCAAGAGCGTCACAATTGTGAACTAAAATTCCCCCAACAAAAAATTCGTGCTTATCAGATACGCATAAATTATAAACTGGAACTTTTATTGTATCTACTGCGCTCTTTACATTTCCTAGAACAAAATCTTGACCTAGAAGGAAAAGTCGCTTCATAAGACTTTCCACATTTTTCACAGGTCTTTGTGTATGTCTCTCGATTCTCCCAAGAGAGTTTTCCGAGGTTTCGATGAAATTCAAGTCCTGCCTCGCTACCATGCCACCTAGAAGCCCCAACTCTAGCCAGTTCGAGATTATCCATAACCTTTTCCAACATCTCGTCTGTGAAATGTATCCTGAAGTGGTCTCCACGCGTAAGAAGTTCAAAGTTGGATAAAGAATTATTGAGAGGATTACCGTCTTTATGATGAACAATAAGGTCTTTAGGAATTTCACCAAACTCATCAATCCACATTTTCCGATGGAGAGCAATGATTTTTCCGTTTGACCTTCCCCAAAAGTAAACTCTCTGATGACGTAATTCAGAATTTGGGTAGCGATGATACTTCTTTCCTCTATACAAGACCGTTTCTCGTTCCATGTGTATATTATATCAGATGCACTCAGTGTGTCAAGGCTTTTTACGCCTTTTTTTGTTATAATTGGATGGTCTGGAGTAGCAAAAATCTCAAACCTACTTATTATTTCTTTATTTCCTGTTTTTCCTGCTGATGTCACTTTTTTGTATCCGTCTCTAGTAAAAACAAAGTCTCCAGCCACGACATTCTGTATTTCAATGTTTCCTCGCATGGTCTTTATTATTGTTCCACCAGGAAAACAGCAATCACTAATTATCCACTTTCCAGCTTCTCCAAATGCCTTTACTACTTCCTTTTCATCATAAGGAAATCCCAAAGTATGTGCCAAGATAATCCCACCAACTTTAGGATTATTAGCAAGTTCTCTTAGTTTATTCGTGGATGGATTTAGAGTAGAAATGTCTACATCTACAAAGTATGGAATCATTCCATTCTGTATAATAGGCGCTACCGTTGTAGGAAATGCCAATGCACTTGTTACAATTAAAGAGTTCTTAGGTGTGCCATACAAATCTACCAATGCTGTTACGGCAAGTAGATTAGCAGACGAACCAGAATTGCATAAGGTTACTCTAGGAATACCAGTAAACTTTGCTAGCTTCTTAGCAAATAAATCTGCTTTCTTTCCCTCTGTTACCCACCCATCTAAAGCAGTATCCACCAACGCAGTAATATCCATTGCAGAGAATACAGTTCCAGATACAGGAACATCATCTACTGTTGGTACGAATTTCTTTGGTTCTGTGCGTTTCTTTACATAAGCATAGACACGGCTTAGTACCTGCTCTTTATTCACTTTTACTCTCTCCAAATATTTATTTGTGTGTCTTTCTATTCTCTACAACTTCCAGTCGAGAGCGCAAATCGTTTATCTCAGTTTCAAGATCATCAATCCGATGATTACGATCATTTACTTCTTGCGTGCGCTCTTCAATTACTCGCTCTAATTCAGCAATTCTTCCGTCTTTAGCACTAACTAAAGTTTCTAATTCAGTTACTCGTAATCGAAGTCTAGCAAGCTCATCTTTCATCGGAGTAATAACAGAGAGCATGGCATCCTGAGCAACTTTGACACTATCTACTTTTTCTTTGCGTAATTGACTAATAAAAGCAAAAATCCCAGGAGTAGCCGCTATGAGAGCAATAATGATTGGGGTTATTTGGGTAACATCCATTTTGGACACTCTCCACGAATCTTACAGACTAATAAAAATGCTACTCCAATGAGCAACAGAATTCCATGTAACCGTATTCCATTAGACCACACATTCAAAAACTGCGGCGATAGCCCATGTGCCAGATAATAATAAATTACTGCCAAGTAAAATAACAGCACATGAACAAAATACGAAATTGGGGCAACAGCATACCGCCACCTATTCCTAGCAAGAATACTCCAATACACCCATATAGCTATACCTATAATAGAGGATACGGAAGTAATAATACACGAAACAAGCATTACAACTTCTCCATAAGACTAGGCAACTTATCTAACCACTTGGCAATAAATTTGTCTCTGTTATGTTCAGTAATCTTCATTCTGTCCACATGCAGAGACGAAATTGTTCTACCACTAAGATGATGTACTTGTTTACTATTTAATCCAGCAATATTATACCCTAAACTAATTGCTTTTGTGCTTAAATCTACATCTTCATAGTCATATTTTCCATATAGATCATCAAACCCACCCAACGATTTCCATGCTTCCTTAGTACAAGCAAGCAACCATCCCTCAGCATATGGGATTACAATATGCTTACCATCTACATCAAATTCATTCCATCCAGCTTTCCAATCTACAATCCTGCCACCTAATAACATCTTGTTATCAGAACCAATAAGATTGGTTATATCATCAAAGATGTTGGCAGATACTACAACATCATTTGATAGAAATACAAAGATATTCCCCTTCGCTAACTTTGCTCCATTATTGTGAGAACCACCAAAACCTAAATTCTCTTTATTGCGATAGTATCTAATCTTATGCCGAATAAAGTTGGCTTTCTGCCACCAAGCAATTCCTCTGGCACAATCTTCATCGGTTGAAGCGTCATCTACTAAGACTATCTCGCAGTAGTCAGGAGCATATTTGTATAACTCCATTAGTCTACTGTGGGTTAATTCCCATTTCCCGTAGAACGGGATTATGATGGACATAGAAGGATTGTCTTGCATTATATCTCCTGAGCAACTAACTTTCCAAAATATTCATAGGCTTCATCAACTGATTTGAATACAATATCTGCCATCTCTAAGATAAAAGCATGATTATGAATGTTTCCATCAGGGATAACACAAACGGTGTGTTTTCGTAGAAATGCTCCAACCGATAATTCTCCTGTCATCCCAATAGACGTAATTTCTCCAGAATTAGAAAAGTCCATGAAAAGAACATCACTTTGTTCAACCATCCACATATCACGCTCATAAATGGCATGATTAGTTGAAACAGGATTATGGTATCCTTGTGCTTTAAACTGTATCTCTGTACGCAAGTAACTCTTTCCTGTCATCGGAGATAAAACTTCATATCCAAGTTTCTTAAAGTAACCAATTTTGAAGCTCAATTCACTAACAACATCATCATAGCTTCTTCCAGAAATAGACAGCCCCAAATAAATTTTCATTGATTTTTTATCTCCGTTAGTCCTTCAATTGCAGAGTACATCGGTACACCAAGTTTCTTTGCCAATGCTAACTTAAATCCAGCACTACGAGGTCTTACTGCTTTGCCACGAGCAGTTGCTACAGGATGTAGCATTTCTTTGTCATATCCAAATACAGATGCAATCATTAGTGCAAATTCGTATCTTGATAATACGTCTGTACCAGATAGATTAATTACCTGAGGTATCCTGTACTGTAAAGACAATAGATACTGTATTCCTTTTACTAAGTGTGGTACATACGTAGGAGAGCCTGAAACTACATTGGTAACATGAATTGGAGAAACTCCACTTTCTAACTGAGCAATTACAGAAGATACAAAGTCAGGAAAATCTTGTACACCATATAACATCGTAGTCCTAATAATCGTAGAAGGCAGCGGAGATTTCAATAAATGCTGCTCCCCTAAATTCTTGGTCTTACCATAATGACTAATCGGATTAGGCAGAGCATTCTCTGAATATGGCCCTCCACGACCATCAAAGATAAAGTCTGTACTAATATGAATAATTCTTCCACTAAATGCTGTACGCAAGTTCCATACACCAACATCATTTACTTCTGTTGCCAACTCTTTTAGTACATCTTCGCATTCATCTACATTAGTAATAGCGGCACAGTTAATAATAATGTCAGGTTGAACTATGGCAATCTTCTCTTGTAAATCCCACAAGTCTGTAATGTCAGCATCTAAGGGAACACAGCCTATTTTTAATAACTCACTTCCTAAACGTCCAGTATGCCCAAGAACTGCTACTTTTTCACTCATCCACAAGTGATTGAAATTCATTCCTCGCACTTTATCATTCATTCCTATTCTCCTTATAGCAAAGCAAAATCATCCGATGTTAGTTTCATATCAGTTGTTTCCCATCTGTGCATTATGATAAGAGAGATTAGCACAGCATCAACAAATGCATGTAAAACATCTACTAAAGTAGGCACTTTATTTCCTCTAATGCTGCTGCCATAGAACCCATTGGCACACCTAAGCGACTTGCTTCCCTAACATCTAATCCTGCTCGCAATGGTCGTGGGCAGGCATCTTCTAGTTCATGTTTCCTAGGTACAATTATACCCGGCAATCCTAATTGTTTCTGAACAATAGTCCAAAATAAATAATAAGAGAATACACTTTCTCCAGAAATATTCAGGGCTTTGTTATCTACTCTGTGCTCAACTAGCCACGCAAGAGCGTCAACAAAGTGGGGAAGATACATAAAGGAACGCTTTATGACATCTGTAAACTCTACAGTTTCATTGTTCAACAGTTTATCAATGGTTGGCTTTAACCATGCATAATTGTACAGTTTACTGGAACGAACAATTAAACTATTTGGATGATCTAGAAGTGCCAACTCTCCACCCCACTTCAGAAATCCATAGCGATTAGTTGGATTAGGAGTTGCTCTTTCGTTATATCCTTGTACCCAAAACTTATTGCCTGGAAAGATGTGATCAGAAGAAATATAAATAATAAATACATCCTTGCCAGCCAAGGCAGATAAATTAGCAGTACCACGCACATTTACATCAAATCCAGCCTTGAAGTTCTTTTCTACATGCTCTACATCAGTAAGTGCAGCACAATGAATAATAGCGTCTGGCTGAACTTTATCCAATGCTCGCTTAATCTCATCTTGTTTAGTTATGTCACACTCTAAAGGAATACATCCACGTCTTACAAGCTCACTTCCTACAAATCCTTTATATCCTGTAACGCCAATGTTCATCTTATCCTCCATATATAATTGTGGGCAGACATTTTTATTGCCTACCCACAATTATACCATAACCGCTTAGAAATGCATTAAAGTTATATTAGAGAGTAGTCTTTTTCAGCAGGAAGCCCGCACCAAGTTTGCTAGGACTATTCTTCATCCACGAGAAGTAGACAGTCGCAAGGGTAAATACACCAGCAAAATAGGCGGGGAAATTCTGCGGAGTTAGCGCCTTGAAGTCCAAGACGCCAGCCAAAGACTGCTCAAGAACAGCAAAGCCAGCCGCAACCGCTCCGGTAAGCAGCAAAGCCCAACGATCTTCTACCGGCTTTTTGAATGCCAAAGTAAGCACATTCTTGAAAAGCTGCGTAACCGGAGCACCAGCCAACGCAACAACCAACATAATTACCGTATTGAACACATCGTTCCAATTTTCCATCTTATGCCTCCTTACTATGAATAGACTGGTAAATTCTCTTTACTCTTTCCGACATAGGAAGAGTATCCAACGAAATATATCCGGGAGGTTTTTGATATTCTAAAATCTCCTGAATTAGTTTCTGCTTTCCCCAACTCTTGAATACTTCAATATCATAATACCGACACAACCGTTTAAGTTGGTCTACTTTCAGGAGTTCCAATTCTTCCTGAGTAAACAGTATCATCTTCCACCCCCGTTTGTCCATCTACGCACATCATCTTCATTGGCAAGACGATATACTTTCTTCTTATTTCCACCACAACAAGTCTTAGTAATTCGCAGAATAGCTTCCATATGTTCTAGTGGTATCCACGATAAGCAAATATTTGCTCTTACCACAAAGGCATATTCCACTTTACCTAACACAACAGTATGTGGAATAGTCTGGTAATAAGCAATAGCAACATTGCTACCACTAGTTTCCATTTTAGTTATCTCCAGAATGAATAGAAGATTTAATTCTACGAATACTGTCAGGGTATGATGGAGGGAACATCAACGTCTTAGCAATGAATTTGGTTTCAATATCTTCCAAGGTCGGATTTTCCATCATCATGACCACACCATCCTCTTGAATAAAGATGCGCCGACATGAACCGCAGAAAATAAACTTCTGTCGCCTAGGTTCAGATTTCTCTATCTTTACAAGAGGGATTTCATACGATAGAAATGCAGCAGCTAAATACATATCTCCAATTGTCTTTTCATCCATAATTTTTCTCCTTTGAATAAAATATGCACAAGATATATTGTACCATTATTCGCATAGAGCGTCTAGTCATCTACAAATAGCCGCAATACTTTGCCAAAAGAAGAAAATTGACTATAAAACACATCTATATTCCTGCCCAAATAGAAAATTGCCTGTCCTTGGCGTGTAACTAATTTCTTTCCATCTTCAGAATAAAACCGTATTCTTCCCAAAGTAAAACACACAGGATAATACAAGAGGGAATGAAACCATTTCGTATCTGTAGAATTGTTAGTAAGAATAATACAATTTTCTATATCTTTATTTTTATGGCAATTTATTGCCCTATCAATAAATTGCTTTATCAAAGGCATGTTATATGGAGGATTTAGCCATACATTACCAAACCAAGGCAAAGCTAAACCATTCATACTTTTATTATAAAAGACACTTGCCATAACAACTTTATTGGCATATTCTGTGCTGGCAGGGTCAAGGTCTATCGTACCCATAACCATCCTGGCAGCATCTATATATTTTTGTGGAGTAAACCATTCATAACTATCATCACTTACATGATAAGACACCGGACGCTTTTCTGTTTTCATTTTATTCTCCTATTCTATTTGTACCATTATTTTTCAGGTAAGACAAGTAAAGTCTTTAGATGCTCTATCATGTAATTTGTAATAGAAACTTCATTATGAACTGCATTGTGACAATGGATACATAACAGAACAAGATTTTCCTCAGAGCAATTAGATTTGTCTCCATCAATGTGGTGAACATGACCACGAGCACTTCTATACAAGTTCTCTCCACACGATTGACAAGTATGGTTATATTTCTGGCGTATTTTTGATTTCAAACGAGAACTAAATTCTTGTGGATAAGGAATAGAACTAACTCCACCCTTCCACCAACGACTATTTTCGCCTTTAATGTCAGTACGGTTCTTTCCAGCTTCAGACAGTCTATCTCGGTGTTCTTCTGTAAATACTATTCCCTTCATAGCGTTGCGTTGATTTTCCTTGGCTTCTTTTGTTTGTTTTCTTCCAAGCAACTTTTGTCTCCGCTTCTCAATTGCTTCTGGAGTAAATGCTTGCTTTACATATATACCTTTATGTGCCTCTGACATCCTAACTAATTGCTCTGGAGTACGTTTGCTTCCAAGTGTAGATGCTCCAGCACGACTATATGCAGAGCGAATTTCTGGAGCATCAAAGTCTCCTGCTTCCCACCTTTGCTTAGTTGCCAGCCCTATTTTCTGTTTATGTTCTTCGCTTAATTTTGTATTCTTCTTAGCTTCTGACATTTTCTTCTTAGTCTCATCAGAGAATACAATTCCTTCCATCCTATTGCTTATTGCTTCTCCAAATTCCTGCGGAGAAATCAAAACAATGTTTTCAGGACTAATATTCAGAGTATCTCCATCTTTATACGATGCTCTGTATCCATCGGGAATTTCTCCAACATTTACTTCCCAATACCATCTAGCAAAAGATGTAGTCTTGCGCTTCAAGGTAACAGGTTCAAACCAATATACATAATAGGAGTTTTTTACCTTATCAAAGGACATCTTTCCATTCTCTTTGCCAACATATTTTTTATTCTCTCCTTTTGCATGAAACTTATTAGAACAAGTAATAGAGCAGAACCTTCCATATCCAGCATCTACTCTTTGCTTGCGAGCAGAAAACGTCTTGCCACATTGCTCACAAACTAACCCTTCTACCATCTTGTGTCTACTTTTTGTTTCCATAAGAAAATACCTCCATACTTTTAGTGTATGGAGGTATTCTACTATATGTTGTTCAAGTTGTCAATACACAACTTTTTATGTTAGCCGATGCTCGTGCACGTGGAAATCACGCGTCCGGTAAACAAACTGGTGTAACGCCCTTGGGCGCAGCAAGCCTTAATCACCAACGCAGTAGCTTTCCAAACCTCAAAGCTCACAGCAGTACAACCAGGAACGAGGTCATTCAAGCTCAACGGAATCTGCGTCCGGCGGTAGACAAGAGGTTCGCCATTATGGGTCATTCTCATTGCCCACAGGTCAGCCTGGAACGAAGTAGCGCCGGAAGCAGTCTTGCGGAAGTTATTATCTGCTACCACAGTAAGCTGACCAACGCCAGTGTTCACATAACCAGCGAAGTTGAAGCCGGGGGTAATGCGACTGCCATTGCCGAATGCAATCGTCTGCGAACCAGCAAAGCCAAGCTGGAAGTAAGCCGACAGCATTTCTTGAATTGCCGAAGGATGCCCAAAGATGTGGGTAGGCTTCGCACAACTTTCTGACAGCCACTGGTCAAAACTCGCAGCAGAGAATGTACCAGAAGCAGCAGTAGCCGATGAAGTGTGCATGGTGCAAGAATAGTTGGTTGCCCAATTCTCAATACCAGTAAACTCCAGGGAGTTGCTGACATGATTACCATCAACCAGGAGCTTATCTTCGCCATTCATAACCAGGGTCATGGCAAGACGAACTTCCTTTTCCTTCACATCACGCACAACCTGACGCTGGAACGATGCTAAGTCTGACCCGCCAGGGAGACCTTCGCTGCTAGGAAGCCCACCAACCAAAGTATTGATGCCGTTCCAATTCGCTGAAGCAACTGCCATCGAGTGTTTGATGTCACGAATGGACAGCGATTTCTTTGCACCAATATTCTTGATATTGACAGTAGTGTTGCTACCGTCATGAGAATAAGCCTCAGGACACTCACCATCAGCAAATGCCAGATAGCTCGAACCAGAGGTAAATGCAAGAGAAGTCATCTCACGCCAAGTCTCTGCGCTTAACGAAGTTCCCAATTCAGGAATCGCACGCAAAAGATTAACTTCCTCACACATGTCAATAATCTCAGTCGTATCCAGAGGCGTAGGATACTGAGCAGCAAAATCGGCTGGCTGCGCATACGGCTGAGGCAGGATAACGGGGTCAGTCGTTTTACTAACGAATGCCTTTTCCTGCAAAGCATCAGAACCAAGATTTAGAACTTTTTCGCCTTCCAAACTAGTAGTCATCGAAACATCTCCTTTAAAAATGTTATGTTGTGAGTTGTTCCGACATCGAAAATTCGACTTAACCGGATAACACCATGTTTATCCTATTGTTTTATCTATAACCGCTCGCAACTTAGGCGTAATAGATTTCTGAACTTGCGCTTCAGGCATAATAACTGATGCTGGTGCTATGCTTCTACGAGCAGGAATTCTACTCTCAGAAGATGCCTGACTAAGTTGCGTGGATAACAAATCAAGTTTCTGTGCAATCGGGTTCATCGCCTGAGCGATGGCACTTGAAATTGCTGACACCATATCAGTAGGTTCAGGTTGATGAACTGCTTCCTCTTTCTTCACAGATGCCTTAATAACTTCAACGATGCTCTTGCCTAACATATTGAATGGGTCTTGAATTAGATGCATCTTATCTTCCTCAGTACCTTCAGTTTTATTAATTCCATCAAAGGCACTACGGAATATACTAAAAGCAGCATCGAGAGGATGAGCAATTGGTTCTGGTTTATTTTCAGCGAGGACAGAGCGAACAACAGAAGCAATAACTTCCGTATCTACTGAAACCAATGGCTCAAGAATAGTAACACCGCCAGTTTCAGGGCCAGAAGGTTCTTGTACAACTTCAGATTTTTCCTCTTTCTTTGCGCAAGCCTTTTCTTCCATGTCATCTTCCTCTTCATCCTCGCCATCTTTCTTTTTCTTTCCCTGAGGCTTATCTTCCATTTCTTCTTCCTCAGAACGAGTTACGAGGATTTCACTCTTGCTGACCAACGTGGACTTTTCTTCCAATTCCTTTGCCAATTCCTCACCCACGATTGATGCCGCATCATCTTTACGGGTTTTGATCTCTGCCATAGATTTATCTACCTCCATAAGTGTACGCTTATTCACAGGTACTCTGGTCAAAGCGTAGTGAACCAATTGACCTAGAAGGAATATGATGCCTTCTCCTTCACCAGTGAGCATTTCTTTCAAACATTGAGGGCAAATCTCGTCAATACTCTTGCGCTCAAATATAAATCCATTACTCTTGTGCTGATGGCCCCAATCCAGAAATCCAATGCTTATCCGAACCTTATCATGCTCACCATCTGATTTATCGCCATACAGTTCAGCACAGACAGCTTCAAAGCATTTTCTTCCTAGTGGAGTATCATCAAAGCGACCTTTTGCTTTTAGATAGTTTCCATCAATATATGTTGCATCAACTACACCGGGAACGCCTACACCATCTAAATCTGGATAATGAGATATTGATAGATAAGGCATTCCGCCTGTCCAGAAGTTGCTACGAAATTCTTCTGGCGCTAATTCATTTGCTTGAATGCGCCGCAAGAAGTCATTAAACAGTTGCAGCGACATGTTATCAGAACGACTGTCTTCGTCAGTATCAGATGCTACTGCTCTCCATCTGCGCTCATTAGTTGCCTTGTCATACGATGCACGCTCAATGCGTAAAGAGAACTCAGTAAGAGCTTTTACTTTATGCCAATTACCTTGTTCATCTTGAATCATGTCCGAAACTTCTGACATCTTATTCGCTCCCGATTACGGTAACATTGAACAGCGACTTCCATCCATTTGAGAATACATGAACAAGAAAACTCATTGTCGCTCCTGTTAATATCTCCGAGATTACAGGCACATAAAATAACTCAACTAAATTTACTTCAAATGCTGCCGATAATCCAGAGAACATCCATACACCTAAACATAAATCACATCCAAATAAGTCAGCCAGAAACTTGCTTCCAAATAATTTGTTCTTCTTTACATAATTCATGGAAACAAATTTCTGGAGAATAAATATCGCCAGCTTACCTGACAAGGCATACAGCAAGAGTTCGTAGTACATTATTCCCTAATTAGAATATACAGAACTCCGTACCGATTTGCCGTAGTATCCATTCCAACAACGTGCGTTGCGAACAACTTGTAACCCTGTGCTAGCCAAGCATTAATTTCCTCATCAACTTCTTGGATTGCCTGAGTCATCTCAGTAGTCGCTGCACCAAGAAAACGAACAAACTGCTTTACACGAGGTAGTTCCGTTACTGCCGCCATAGTTTCTTCCTCCATTGTCTCATCAAATAGTTTACGTGCCATTTTATGTCTCCTTTCATACTGTAAGTATTATAACCTAAAACATCAACATTGACAACTTTGTTTGCACCTACTAAGACACTACAAGATTATCAAAGAACACATCATAATCACCCGAAGTCGCCGTGTTGCGACTCACAACGAATATATCCACCCATCCAGGAGAAGCTGCTGGAGTTAAAGTTACAGATAATTCATTCCATGTACCAGCACTTCCGGTATCAGTAGCAGTATTATCAGATTGTCCTGCCTGACGAACAATCAATTGTGGGTTATCTCCAGCGTAATCTGCCTCTCGATATACTTGCACAGTAAAAATCGTGCTTACTGCTGTTATAGGAACTCTCATCAAGAACTGTTCACCAGCATCAGGGAGTTTCAGGCTTGCCACCGAACTGTCGTATGTCGTAGTTGTCTCTCTTGCTGCCCCGGTTGCCTGGATTGCGCCCCATGACTTCTTGGCAGACGTGGCAGGGCGGGTTATGCCGAATAGGTCGTCTGTCGCCTCGCCTGTCCCTGCTATCCGGGCAAGCTGCGACCACTTTGACAACTCTCCAAAAAACCAGGGGAAACGGAAGCCGTCAAGTAGAATAGGCTGATTGAACAGCGGTGGGTAAGCGTTAGAATGCGCTCCGGTGTTAGTGTTTGTCCGAGATGTAGCACATGAATATATAGCGTTGTAATCTTCTGTTATTTCTCCAGATGCCGTTGCCCTGAATCCCTCACTACAAAACAGAACAATATTATTTGTCGCCGTTACAGTTTGCCCAACGGTTAAAGCGTTGGCAACTTGTACGGCAATGTTAGCAGCAATGGTATTGTTATTGACGACTATCCCACCAACGCGCGCCGTAACAATACCAACGCTGGACGTCCCGAATCCAAAAATTATATTATTGCCACATTGATGATTAACATTATCTAGCGCACTATCATGAAAAAAATATATCCCTACTGCATACGCGGAGGCAATAATATAATTATTTGACACTATTACGTTAGATTGTGCCGCTCCCTGACATAAAACTGCGCGCCCATTTATTGGCACAAAGAAGAAGGAGTTTGTTATTAAAACACCTATACAGCCATTAAGAAATATGCAATATGAAGATGCAGAATCAAATGCAAACCCGCTAAATGAGCGGTAATTTTTGCTTGTAGCAGTTATCCCCGTTGTTCGGGCGGAAGTTGTATCATTGTCGCTCCCCGTAATCCTGACAATCCCGCCAACACCGTCTGTGTGCTCCCCGGTTACATCGCCAATATAAGCAATAGAACTTCCACTTACTCCAGAAACATCACACGTAAGTAGCTCACGATACACACCTGGAGCAACATATACAATGTCTCCAGCCTCGACAGGAGTATCTTCAACTCCATTCAGGGTGAGCTTGCGTGTTGCCCAACTCAACCCATTATTTGCATCATTTCCACCTGACCCAACATATCTAATTGTCATGTCTATCTCCTACACAGCACCATATCCATTAATCCATAACTGGTCAGTTACCCAAATATTCAAATCTCCGGTATTTCCAGTTTTAGGAGCGACACTATTAACCCATAGTTGATCTGTTACCCAAGCATCCAAACTCCCATTTCCACGAGAAACAGATTCTATGGCGTTGAAAACAACTCCAAGTTTTACTATTCCATTAATTCCAATACCACTAAGCCCACGCATACTGCACCACCTTATACAGAACGCCAAGCATATTGTATCTGAACATTCATATCATCATTGCCAGCATCAGCAGCATTATTATCCCAAACACGCAATTTTTGTCCGGCGGCAAGGAACAAAGTCGTTGGAATTGGAGTTAGTAAATAACTTGTATCCCTAAATGACGTAAGATCAGGAAGTCCAGGAGCAAACATATAGTTGTAACTCTGTCCATTAGTTTGTGTCTTTCCTGGATGCAGAGTTCCAATTACATCATCACCAGAATCAAGCATCTGCAACTCTAATTGGCGAGTAGGATTAGCAGCAGTACCAGTAAATGATGCATACTCAACCCAAATCCACAGAAGTTGCCACTCTTGACTGGCAGGAACAGTAAAGGTCTTATCACTGTCGTTTGCATCTTCGTCTTGAGTTAATGCTACTCTCCAACTCTCAGAAACACTTCCAGTAATAGATACAAATCCATCAACTGTAACTGGTTCATTGACTGAAACTGTTCCAGACACAGGAACAGTACCAAGAATAGAAACGCTACCTGTTACAGCAACAAAACCATCCACAGTAACCGGCTCTGCAACATTGACTGAACCTGTAACATGAATCCAACTATCAAGGATTGATACAGCACCTTCTACCGTTAATGGTTCTGCTACTGCTACAGTTCCAGAGATTTGAACATAGCCAATATCAACTGAAATATCTCCAACATCGACTTCGATAGCATCACCACTTAACGCAACAACTGGCATCCATCCACCAGTAGTAGGGTCTAATGTCATTACCCATTTCTGTCCAGTAGGCAATCTTGCTTCACTCATCGCACGCCTCCTAAATTAATCCACGTTATCAGATAACATGGTGTCTATTTCTGATTTAATCTCTCCGTATCCACCTTGAGACGGAGTTACTGGTCTACCAAGCAATGAAGGTCTCTCAGCAGATGCGTTATTATAATCTAATACTTCATCCCCACCTTCAATCTTTTCCTCGATAGAAATATTAATTAATCCATCCGCAATCATCTGCTGTCTTGCTTCATTTGGAACTAATACTTTTTTGTCCAACAGAATTTGCATGGCAGTTGCCGTTGCAAGTCTTGCCCTACCAATAGATACACTAAGTTCATCATCTAAGTCCATAAATTTAAACTCTAGTGTAGGAGGAAGAATTCTATTCCAGAAAGAAGTAAACTTTTTCTTTAGTCTCGATAGCCCATTTTTTCTGGTCTTGCGTTCTTGCCTAATCCCGCCAGCTAAAGTCTCCCCGCCAGATGATACAGGAGAGAAGCCAACATCACTCGGAGCAATTCCGTAACCAGCAGCCATAATACCAGCATACTTCATCGTGGCTTTATCAAACATAATATCTGCCGGAGATCGAGTAAAAGGTATCCAAGTGGCCGCTTTCTCATGCTCATACAGCACAGGGATTTTGAATGGATCAATGCCAGTCAACAAATCTTTCCATGCGCTTACCCATTCCTCTGCACTATCCTTTGCCATATCTCCTAAGTCCAAAATACCGGCTTCAGGAGTATCTAACAGAAGTTGGGCATAATAAATATCTCCACGCCGCAGCATCTCTAATGCAAGATAAATCTTCTCAGGAGGAGCCATGCCCCATCCTTTACGTCTTATCTCAGTTCTAGGGGTCATGTAGATACGATTTATTGCATAATAAGGGAAATAAACAGCTTTTGTTGGAAGCTCTTTAATTGTCTGACCAACAGGGAAATCAGAGTTCAAAGTTGGATATAATGTGCCGCCATCCAATAATTCGATCCAGACTACCCTGCCTTCAGGGTCATCCCCCTCTCTACCTATCTCAGCCGCTCCACCAAAAGGAATAGTCAGAATATCCTGTGCTAACCATTCCGTAGCATCTGAATAATCATAGTCCCCATTGTCGGCTATAAATCGAGTATAATAGTCTATCTCCGTCTTTAATTCGTCTCGCATCTGACTATCTCTAGGTTGAATACTCCAGTCTAATGCAAGCAAGAATGAAATAAGAGTATCACGGCAGATAATAGCAAACGGCTGATTAGACACGATGTTACGCCAAGCATTTGCTTCCCACCATTGAGGCTGAGAATAAATCGGAACATGCCGATCTAAATACAAAGGAAGGTCAATACTTCTTTGACCTTTTTCCCTCGTAGGTTCTGGATATGTAGTTTTGGTTCTCGGCATCTTTTATTTGCCTCACTGAAATGAAAGACAATAATTTGTGTAATTATATCACAAGTGCAAGAATTGTACGGAACGCCATTTTTTAGGGGGAGCGAGATTTATTCTTGCTCCACTTACTGATGTAATCCTGTCATCGTGTACATGTGATGTACTGCCAGGGAATATATCTAACTGATCAAGAAATTCCTTATTCCATTCTCCTTGAAGCATGTACATTCTACCCTCAGCAGCATCAGCAAACCAAAAGTTAGCGGCGATTACTCTATCTGTATCTGGCCTATAACCTTCTACGCCAGGATGACCTGGAATTTCTCTACGAACATGAGAATCCAACTCTGCTATTTGGTTCTTACCGCCAGACCCGGGTTCTTGCTCAACAAAAATCTTTACGGCAAATCCGTCTTCTCTAGCAATATCTACAACAACAGACTTAATATCATCCCACTTCCAAAATCCATGTACCTGATGTTCAATGCAGAATTTAGGTCTAGGCTTATCTACCGACATAGACATAAGTGTTCCAACAGTCTCATCAGGGTCATTCTTCTTTGCACCAGAGAGTTTCTTTTCAGTTGCAGCAAGGTCGTAGTAGCGTATTCTGCGATACACATCAAATGGAACTTCTGTCATTATCTTGCCATTGAACCACGATCTATCGCCTAATACACCGCCTTCATCCACAAACTGCCCAAAGATTTCCTGTTGCCGTAACCATCCAGAAGGATAGGCAGCGAGCATAGAAGCAAAGTATCCTGGGTCTAAGTTATTCTTATTGTCATAAATACTGCCAAAGAAGGTCTCAATTAGCTCTCTGTCCAATCCCTCATCCTTGAAGGCTTCAATAGCATCCTCTGGAACTTCTTTGTTAATAAAAAACTTGCGAACCCAGGGTGCTTTTACATTAGGTGTTGTAGTAATCCATGCTTGCGGCATATATCCTACACGGACAGAAGCAACAGCAATGCGCCAAGATTCTCCGGTAACATCTCTGCCTGCCTCATCATACCACAGCCAATTAATGTTTGGCCCTCTTGCGCTATCAGGGTCTTTTAGTCCTTTACAGATTACATTTACCCCATTGACAAAAGTAAGCACAAATGGTTGATGAGGCTGCCATTCAGGGTCTTTACGGTATTGATGAGCAGGTACTACATTCTCCCAAGGTATCCACGATCTAAATTCAGGCCAAGTAGAAATCTTAAAGTTTTCAAAATCTGGATTTAATACTGCCCCATTCATGCCCTGCTGTATCTTTTTTAGTGCTTTTTGAGTTCCGGCAGAGCTTTTTCCTGCCCCTCTCGATCCAAAAAACCCCGAAAAACGGCTTTGACTTGTAACAAAGCGTCCCTGTTCCTCTGTTGGTGTATATATGCGCCCATCAATAGCAACAAAATAACCTTTGTCATCTACATTCCATTTTACTTCTTTATCCGTAAACAGTTCATCAGGGAGTTGTAACCCTCTGCTTCTAACTTCCTCAAGCAGAGCAGCAAATCTCTTTCTTTCGTCATCCTTAAAAGGTCGCCTAAAGAAGTTTCCATCAGGAGGACTAAGAATCGGCATCCCATCGCTCCAATGTAACTGAGGATGACGTTGCTAATTTCTTAACTTCTTCTAGTAATTGCTCATCAGACATTTTGCTCATCTTCTCAAGGGCTTCAGGGACACCTTTGCTCTCCCGTTCAATACGAATACCTTCAACCAATAGTCTTACAGCACCAGCCGATGTAAGATCATCTGCATGGGTTTCCAGATATTCCATAGATAAATTCTGCATTCGTAAGCCAACTTTAGCATGTCGTTTCAGCATCTCTACTTTCTCTGCAATTACTGTTGCTTCGAGTTGCTGATGCACCTGTAAATCTAATTCTCTTGCTCTCGGAATATACTCCCTAATCCAAAATTGGACGGTATTTAAAGCTGGAAGAGGCTCATCAGGGTATTCCTCTTGTAGCTTTGCATACAATTTCCGAATAGACATGCGGCGATTGTTATACCAAAAGTAAAATACTTCCTCTTTTAGCTCTGGACGAGCTTCATGTCCAAGGAAGGATTTATTTAGATTTGGTGCTTGAGGTTCTAAGATTACTGAGTTCTGCTCTTGTTCTTCTTGTTCCATGTTCATGCGCCCATAAATGACAATTTAAGCAAAGCGGTATTCTGTTCTCAGGAGTATTCCAGGATTTTGGTTTTCTAGACTTAGGAATGATCTCATGCAGAGTAACTGCCTGGTTTCCACATCTTGCACATCTTCCAGAGAACTCATCAAATATATCTAATTCCTGTCCAGTCCATAAACTGCTATTTATGTGTCCTTGATAATTTGACATTAATATGCTCCAAATTCATTTCATACAGACCTTGCTTTTTCAGCCACTCTATTGTATCACTATTTCTGTTGAAGATTTGAAAAGCATAATTAACAGTGGCCTCATCCATATTTTTTGCTACAGGGAAATAACCATGAGCTTTATAAGATTCTTCTACTTGCGCTCTTGTTTCAGGGTAATTACGAATGTAATGCCTCAATGCAGCAAAACGAATTCCACCGGCAGAGTATGGAATTCCATTTGGCTTTACTTTTCCTTCTGACCTGAAATCAAAGGCTGACTGCATCAGGCTTCCAGTTTTCAGCCAAGATTCAAAGCAGAGCTTATCAAAATCACTTGAAGGGTCAATCAGGGAACGTCTTTGTACTCCAATCATTCTATTTCCTTCCTTTCAGGAATGCAACTTGGACTTGTTTGTTTTGTTGTTTATTTATATAAAATATAATGTATCAAGATAAGGTTAAACAACCAACAACTTATATAAATATAATTAATTAATAGAATCGTGTCAAGGGTAAATATCATTGGAATTCCTTATGGAAACCCCCCAACATCTATAAGTAAAACTTATAGTAAGCCCTGTATAATCCATAAGTTTTACTTATGATGGATCATTCGACTATAAGAAACTCTTATGGATAATCTCTTGAAGTTTTTTATTCTGGTGATATAATACAGGAAATTTATAAAACAAAACTACTTCTACCTATTTTACAAATTTATGCTAACTACTATCCGCTCACAAATCAAATCTTCTGGAGACAACAATGGCTAAAGTAAATAACTATCCTAATCTTCCTTGGTATTATTACTCAACTTATCCTAAGCCTGTAACTAAAGTTGTAAATCGTAGGCAAAGAATTAAAGATGGAGCATCGACTAAGGGTTCTGACATTGGGTTTTTGGACGTTGGAGATGTTGTACTTCTTGATACGAGCGAATATTGGGATGGATGGATTAGGATTATGAAAGTTGATGGATACAATCCTGCTCCTTCGTACCTGATGACAGCGTTATCTGGAAAACTTCCGCAGGATAAGGAATTATGGATTGATGTATCTGGTGTATCAGATATTGTTGAACCAGAGCCTCTTCCTGAGCCAACGCCTGCTGTTGTACGCAAGTGGAAGATTACTGCTACGATTGAGGAAATTGTTGAATAAGTAAAACTTATAGTTTGGCGGGATGCAAACGCCGCAACACAACGGATAGGTCGGTGCTTGAAACTAGCACGCCGGAAACGCACACGGCAAACAAAAGGAGATAACATGGGAAAACTAATTATAATTTTAGTAGCGATAATTGTTCTTGCTGTTGCCTTTATTTTGATTGGTGGGATAGATCAAGCACAGGCACAAGAAACCTATGTCTGGTTGCTGCCAATTGTACACAAAAATTTTATGCCTCACAGGGTTGGATGCTTGATGCCAGATTCAGCCAATTGTACATATGGGCCGCCTTTTACTTTTCCTTAGAAGTGCTTGCAGATGCGGAGTGGTGCGAACACACTCAGGATTGCCCTTGTAGCTCAACTGGATAGTAGCAACACCCTTCTAAGGTGTAGGTTGTAGGTTCAAATCCTGCCGAGGGCGCAAATCGTCACTTTTTGAAGTATTATGACGAAATACGAGAAATTTTCACTTAAAATGTAAGTATTATGGAGAAAACATGGACGAAAAGTACAAAAACTTCGCAAAAATGAGGTTATACAACGTCTTATTGGAGTGTGAAGCGGTAGAGATTACTCCAGAAGAATTGTATGCTGAACTCTCGAAATCAAAGATTTCACTGGTAGAGAAAACAATTGACACGATGTTTACTTTGCCGCTGAAGAAGAAGATAGACAATCAACTTCTTCTGTTGAAGGTAATGTCGCAGCTTCTCTCACTTGCAACGATGGTATTAGAGAAGAGTGGATACAACGTAGAGACAGAGCATAAAACTTTAGACTATGTAAATACTCTGTTGCAACATGAGAAAACCAAGCAACCTCCAGCGCCAACTCCGCTAATACTAATAAAAGGTTAGATCGATGAATCATCAGCATTTGTTATTTATAATGTATTACGATAGTAAGGAAGTCCTATGGACATGGAAAGGAATTCTAGCCAATACTAGAGTTAGCTACAATGCAAGAGCAGTGGAATAATCCAGAGCAAATAGACCCATTTGGCAGAGCGATAACTAGGTTCTTGTTCTGTATTATTGTTATATTCGTAATAGTTATTGTAATATTTAGGGAACTGCTAACATTTAGAAAGTAGCAGTTTTAGGTGGAGACTACGAGTAATTTATGGTTCTGGATAATTACAATTGTCTTATATATACCAATAGCAATCTGGAATGGAATAAAGAGTATTGCTAAGAAGATTTTCTCTAAGAAGAAGGAGAAAGATGCATGAATTGTGAACACAGATTTATTACGGTATACCAGGATGGAGGTAAATACCGGATGTGTATATTATGTGGATGTGTAACTTCCTGGATATTAAGCAGGGTAAGGTATATATTGTAAGCACTCAGAACTAATTCTACATACAGTATACCTATACAGAGAGATGTATAGGTATTTTTTATATACATACGATTAACTAATTCTCTCATTAAAGAAATACACAAGAAAACTAAATGGGAACAGAATAGATATAAATAGACTGCAATAGGCAATTACTAGTTATCTTCTTCAGGTTCATAGGTCTTAATGAAGATTTCATGTTTACAAGGATACTGTTCCCCATTAACTCCAGTAATAAGCCAATCTCCAGGATTTCCAGTCATTGTTCCTTCTAAGGTAACAATTTCAATTCTTTCTGTAAGACGTACAGCATCAATAACAACGGGAAGTTTTCTATATTTACTCATATATACATCTCCTTTTGTATATAGAGATTATAACAGAGAATAGATAATTAGATATATAGTATTCAAGTTAGATTTTAGTGCGTATAGTATTCCATATTTTAGCATTTTTCTATTTTTTATTTTTGGTGGTCGGCGCATAGCATTCTAGCGGGATATTCGTTGGCGCATAGTTGACAGGGGGATTGTGCATGGTTGAGACTGGTATCATCCTACTGCTCGTCATAGCGTGGTATATAAGCTAATTGGATGCATCATACAGCCACATGATATACAATTATAATTGTATAAATAGAAAGATTAGAAATAATTATAACAGGTATCAATACCCTACTCAAGATAATAGCATAGGTGTAAACTATCCCTACCACTTGGAGGTAATGAAATGAATAATTATTATTATGAATTCAAATTTGAGAATGAAGATAAAATAATCCAGTATGCACCATCCATAAAATCAGCCTATAAACTGATTAAGCATTCTACCTTATACAGAGAGTCCAAAATTATCTCTGTATATCATGCAGACAAGTATGGTAAGGTACATTTTGGGTTGAACCTGATTAACCAATTAGACAAGTAATCATAACCACTATATAAGATAAGGATAAGAGGAGTATACAATGAACCACATAACAGCATTATATATAACGTCTAGTATTATCTCAGTACACTCTGAGGAGGGTAAGTTTATTGAACGTAAATTAGCAGGCATAACTAGAGCCTCTTGTATGCGCATAACTCAATTGTCTTACCATAGCACATGTATAACTAGAGTTTTAATCGGATCTGAATTAAAGAGTTTAAATCCTACTCCAGTAACAAGTATATCTAGATACTAGAGCCTGCTCTATATAGACAAGATAAGGATAAGAGGAGTAAACAGAATGAACGCACAAGATAACAAGTCAAGTGAATCCGGTCAAATGATTGTACTATTTCTGTTAGCACTAGTGGCAATAGTAGTATGCTTATGGATAGCATACACTGGCATAAGCGAAGCATCTACTGGTACAAATAACATGTTTGGGTATATGCTGAGTAGATTAGGGGAGGTATTAAGATGAAAAGTAAAGTCTTGGCATTCATGATAACAGAAAAACAAATAATAACCTTAGGCTATGATGGTATTATTATAGCCGTGAGAGACGTTTCATCTGTAAGTCTAGAATCCTTACACCGATTATCATCCCTCACATATAAAACCAGTCTATCTGTAAGGATAGCAGTATTTAACCATTTTTCAATGACAATATTCATAGATAGAAAAGGATAAAATAAAATGATTACTAACCATTACGGGCATACTGTAAACCCCGATATTCCAGTAACAGGTGTGCTGAATATCAGTGATATTAACTCTCAAGTATTGAATGATGTCATGTATTATGAAGATGGCATTAATCTTTCTGAAGAGGATAGATTAGATGAGTTTAAATCTAATTTTATGGATTATATCTCACTAGATGATTACTCAAATGAGGTACAAGACTATTTAAATTTTATGCTATCAGTAAAACGTGATAGTGATAGCATAGACTTTGAAAAAGTATGTGATGCAGTAAAAGATTTGATTTTATCTCAATACAATGATATGAGCGAATCATATCCTGATGATACATGGTTAATCGGCTCATGGGTAAAGGATAGTAATAATCAATATGAGCCGGATAAGACGGGGGATTATGCTGCCATTGTAAGGGAATCAACCATTCAGGTAGTATGGAGTAAATATATCATCTGTGTAAAATCCCTTTGTTCGCCTTGTTATCCAGGTCAATGTGATATTAGTGTAGACGATGATGGTGATTACATTACTAGTGAAAAGGGATTTCTTTGCTACAATCTACCCGATGAATTCTTTGACCGTGATTATTAAACTGTATAACTGTATCAATACAAGTGTACATCTAGAGAGGATAAATAAAATGAACACTAATTATATTAAGCGTAAAGCAATTCAATTAACTATCGCTCATCTATTCGAGGGTACAATGGAATATACCCCTAACCGGTTAAATCGATTCGATGAACCTATTGAACCTGATATTAACGCACTAAACTATTTTAGGGAATCACTGTGCGACCTTGCACAAATGATTTTTATGGTTAATCCGTCTCAATTTGAAAGTAAACTAGATGCACTCTATAAATACTCTGAAAAGATAGCACGTGAAAATTTGCATCTCTGGAGTAATAATACTAGAACTGGTATATGGGGTGGGCGTCTATCCTATCTAGATGATATTTATACTTTGCTTGCACTACCTGATAATAAAGAACTATTGTCAATTGGTAGTAATTTTACGATTTATGATTTAGATTGTAAAATTACTAATTATCGAGTCTCTGAACTCGGATTATGGGTTAATTTACAACCAATTAAGGATGGTGTAAACTCTTTTCAAATTGATTTTAACTATCGTGAATTGTCAAACATAAACCATGTAATCTATACTAAAAACGAGGATAACTAAAATGAATACTGAATATAGCTATACTCAATTGAATAGTCGTCTTAACAAACGACAAAATGTAAAAGTTGAAAATAACACATATGCTTATAAGGTAGATGATACCATCCATATAGACTTACATGGTAACACTATCGCACAATTGACAGATAATACAATCATTCTGTATTCGTGTGGATGGTTGACATCTACTACTAAGGATAGATTCAACAAAATGATCCCTCATCCATACAGCATATGTCAAGATAAGGGCCAATGGTTTATTTATAATCAAATTACACGTGCATATGAGGGGATTTTTCAAGACGGATTAACCCTTAAATTTCAATCCGGGCAATGGTATGTAGACTCTTCCACTATGGGTCAGGATACTACAGCACTGCGCAAGCGTATTCTGAAATATGTCAAAGGCTATATTACCGCCCTAAAATCAGGTAAGATAGAATTACCCTCATCGGGGGATTGTTGGCATTGCTGTATGCACGATGATAAAGGGAAAAGTTTGGGGGAATTATGGAATAATCCAGAGCACTTGAAATCACACATTGAAGAGTCTTATTATGTACCATCTTTGCTTTATAATGCCATCCGTCAATATCCTGTAAGTTCATATGCATATTGGATTATTCAGAATTCGAGTGATGCGCCAATAGATGAAAAAGATTACTGGATTATTGATACTCAAGTATATAGTAGTCTCAAGCGATACATGTTTAAGCAATTCGGATTGCCCACATGATGAGAGGTACACATATAAGATAATGCCCTGACAAGTTACCAGAACATAGGCAAACGAGAGCATGCTAGAATTCTAGTATGCTCTTTTTTATTTATGTTTAGAACGTTATAACCGATGATTAGATGATATATATAATGAAGTAACATAGGCGCATATAAACCGATTATGAACCATTCTAAGCAGTATACCAGTAACATATATATGAAGAGACTACACGTCCATTGTAGGGGGATTGTAGCTGTTTCTTTACGGTTTATACCGTCCTATAGTGTTCTATCTCATCTATCCCCCGATCAATCTCAGGTTACAAGTATATACCACAACTCAGATAGTAAAGGTAATAATACTAGAATTGTAGGAATATACTACGATACAATCCCCTTGGAAATGGGTCAGGATAGAATCTTATGAACTGCAATAAATTTTATAGATATCAGGACTGCAATAATTTTTCTAAAATTGCAAGAGTGCAACAAAATTTAATTCTAATCTAATTTTAAGGAAATAGAATTCAGAATTAGTGTAGAATATAGTCAATCGAACAAATAACATAGTGTCAATATAAGAGGAGATTATAATGAAAATCGAATATGAGTTTGAAGAAGATATTCCAGAATATGCTCTTTGTTATCTTGTCAATGGGGATGACTCTGGAATTGAACCGGAAGATAAACAGAATACTGATGAATTTATGGAAGAATTCTATACACTTGCACAAGAACACAATGGGAATGTAGTCATTGACTGGCTAGAGGAAGAATCACACTTCACCTGGAACCCTGCTTTTGGTCTAGCGTGCAATGTAATTACATGCAATATTGTGATACTTGTACCTGAAGATGAAGAGGAAGAGGAGTAATAAAATGTTACATCTTACCTTAACAGGTCAATATGCAGGTAAACCTATCTGTGGAGCAGTCAGGAATGATACTGACAAGTATCAACATTATCAGTATACCTATACCATTGACAGTCTAACCGACATCTGCCCTGACTGCAAACGTATTTATCAGGAATTAGAACAGGAATTAAGTGAGGAGTAATAAAATGTGTAAAGAATATAACGGCTATACTAATTATGAAACATGGTGCATTTCACTCTGGCTTGATAATGATGAGGGAAATCAGAATTACATGATTGAACTTACAGAACAGGCGAATAAGCCCTATGAACTTGCAGATATGATCGAGGATTACGTGGAAGAATTTAATCCTCTTGCAAGTGATGCATCCATGTACTCTGATTTATTGAGTGCAGCGATCAGCGCCTGCAATTTTGATGAAATTGCAAATAACTATTGGGAAGAGTATCATCCTAATAGTGAAGATGAAGAGGAGAATGAAGATGAAGAAAGATAAAGATATTACTAAGGTAATTTTTAGGGTATATCGTGATGGTCAGGTTATTGCCCTATTCCCTGAAATTGCAGTAGTTTTTTATGAAGATTATTGTCTCAGCTATATGCATATAGGGCAGCATGGAGGGGCAGATTATAGACAGGTTGTGCAAATAACTAAATCGGCAACTCTAGAACAGTATGCATCATTATTCGAGGAATTAGAATCAATCGGGTATAACCTGAAAGCATATAACCGTCAAACATATGAAATGTACCAGATTAGAGCAAATAAAATTAATGCATGGAGGAAATTAAAATGAGTACACTAGCAACTCTTATAACCGTAGTTATTGCTATGCTTTTCAATGTTTTACCGCCAGAACCATTTCACACACAGTTGCCACCTGAAGATGCTGTAATCTTGCATACAACCTATATGCCTATGGTATTAACCCCTATTGGCAATGTTGCAACTATGGCGCAAGATGATAAAGATGCAGTAATTACTGTACCTGATGAACCCATTAAGATTACTACTGTAGAGGAATGTGGTCAATGGGCTGAAATGGGCGGTCATCCATGCCCTCAGAATGAGAATGCTAATCCACCCGCATATAATAATCGCAGTCACTAGATAAGAGGAGAATTTAAAATGAACGAGACTTATGATACTATCGAATTAGAAAAGATTACAATAGAGATTTATCAGGATAGTGAACCCAATGAATCACCACGAGAATGGAGTAACTTAGGTTGTATGTTGTGTTGGCATAATCGGTACAACTTAGGGGATGACAATCCCTTCAGTGAACCTGATGACTTCCATAAATGGTTGAAAGATAATCCATCTATTGTACTGCCCCTCTATCTCTATGATCATTCAGGTATTACAATGTCATGCAGTAATTCTGGTTATCCCTTTACTGACATGTTTGACTCTGGACAGGTTGGGTACATCTATGTTGAACGTGCTAAAATCCTTAAAGAGTATGGGTGGAAATACCTTACTACTGCCCGCATTGCTAAGATAAAATCCCACCTTATGAATGAAGTAGAAGTGTATGATGATTACTTGACTGGCAATGTTTATGGATTTATAACACGATGTAATGAGTGTGGTGCAGAACTAGATTCTTGTTGGGGGTATTATGGAACGAATTGGAAAGAAAACGGATTACTAGAATATGCAAAGGGGAGTGAGTGTGAAGATTGTAAGGTAACAAATAAACGTCTGGAGCAGGTTACACAATTAAAATTTCAGCTTGCATAAATAGCGGTACAATCTCCCCTATGCTCAGGAGGGTATAGGGGGATTATCATAATAGATTAGTCTATCTCTGATTAGTCTATTATGATAATCCTAAACAGGACTGGAGGTATGCAGTATGAATGGTAAGATAGGACTACTTTGGTATAATCCTAAACTCATGCAGGACTACGATAAAGCCTTGGATGAAGTAAGGGAATACTACTTTCGGAAGTATAATAAATCTGGCAATGTAGCCGTGTATGTTCATCCTACGTGTGTACAACCTACACAACTCCAGGGCATTATGATCAAGAGTACTCTCTCTGTCTTACCTAACCATGTATGGATAGGTCAGGAGGAATAGACAATGACAAAAACTTGGTGGACAATTGAAAAAGTAAAAGATGAACTCCCTGATATTAAAGTTACAACTCCAGTAGGAAAGGTTACAATTGGGCATGTAAGAGGCAGAAAGATGCAATTCGCTGGAGTATGGACTGATGAGGGATTTCATTGTGAAGCGGCGTGGAGTACAATTGTGCATTGTCTTAATAATGACTGCGCGCTAAGGATGTAATCAAATGAGCAATAAAGAAGATGACAAGATGTTATCTACATCTATACACAAATGGACGTTGTATATTCATTTGTGGGATAAGAAAACAGATAAGTCTACCTTTACTACAGTAAAGCAGTTTACAGGAAATTGGAACACTATGCACAAACGTTTCCAGTTATTCGCTAAACTGTTAGACTTTGCAACTTGCAAGCGTGATACTACCCTGGTAGGGTATTACTTTGTGCGTAAGGGTGGAGATTGTTTTATCTGTTTACCGGATAAACTGCAACCTGAGAATATTTATGGATAGGAGAGATAAAATGGAAGTAATACTTGGATTTATCCTAATGGTAATACTTGTAGTTATTGCAGTATTGGCGGCATTCGGTATTAATATCCTAGATACATCCACATGGTAAGAAAGGAGAATTAAAATGAGCAGAAAATATGTAGTACAGCATGTAGGGCGCATTGTGTGTGGGAGTGCAATCGAAGAAGATGAATGGAAGAAGTTATCTGAGCATAAGACAGAAAGTGCAGCATGGAAGCGCATTACAAAGGAAACAGAACACCTGCAATGGGGGTGGTGGGATGACCACTATCGTGTATTAATGATTGAGAATGGAAAGATGACTAGAATATACAAATGATTACATTCTGGACTATCTTAGGATGTACTCTTATCTTGGTAGGGATTATAGGTATAGCAGGATGGAACTGGTGCAATAAATTCCTGGCTAAACATTAATCCTACTCTAATCACATAAACTGCAATATGTGTGTATAATAATAGAAAATAAAGGAAAGGAGATACAGTGATTATCCCAACAATTCTTTTCTTGTGTCTTTGTGGTGGAGCAATTTGGCTTGGTGATGTTTGCTGGCGATTGGGTGACGATGCACGTCCTTATGATAATAACGACATTGGGCCTTATGCAATGGCAGTTCTATCTTGGATTGTAGCCTGCGTTTGTTTAGTCTTAGCGGAATTGTGCGCATTCGGAATACTGAAATGACAGCCTACAGATGGGCGAAAGGAGATAATAATGAGCAAAACAACGCAACATGGTGAAGCAATTGCAGAACAGATTCAAGGCGAAGATGCCTATGGTTATTCTGGAGATTTAACTGTTGCGGATTTATGGCTAATTTTAGATAACCTACAAACACACTTTATAAGACTTGAAATTAAGGATGGAATATCTTATTTGAATGATAATAACATTGTAAATTTGCTATCTAACTGGATGGAAACACTAGAAGATTTAGATGAAGATTTACCACTATAAAGAAAGGAGAGAACCCATGAGCAAAGTAGTGCAATTTGAAGTAGAAGATAAAGAGTATGTTGCAATCTTCAGTAGATACTACTCCAATACGTTTGACCGTAACATTACTCAATGTACACTAGTTACCTTACCAGAGCGATATGTGCTTGCTGGTGCAACGATGTGTCATAAGAATGATACGTTCAAAGAAGTTGATGGGGAGCGGATCGCTTTTCGCAGAGCAGTATTGGCATATCTTATGCTAATGGAGAAAGCCCATAATAAACACTACTCGTTAGTAATTCTCAAGGGAATTGTAAAGATGTTCCAGAAGTCTATGGGACTAGCAAAATATAACCTCTATGGAAAGGAAGAATAAATGAAAACTAGAACTGTAAAGCCTTGTGGTATGCTTTATTCAGGAATGGATGTATGGCATCTTATCCATCCATATCCGGTGGTAAAAGATAGTTGGCAAGATGATCGCACACATCGCTTTGTGTGTGTACCTACTATTCCTGTCAATTATGATGATAATGTCAATAATCCAGTCTATCCGTATGCTCGGCATGTTGTTACCAATTCATTTGCTATCGAATATCGGGCTGATATGGAAGCAATTGAAATTGAAGTCTTGGAAGAAGTAGATGTAACTGAGACTGAATTACGTGATGTTAGCAATGAAGAAGTAGCAAATATCTTACAGGAGAATGACTATGGCATCTAAACCATCAATCTTGTATAAGTTTATGTGGAAACAGTTTGTGCCGGATACTCGTGCATATAAACCTTCTGCTCCTCTCATTGAAACAAACTGTGCCATTGGCGTAGATGTGCCTCTTACACATGAGTTTCTTTGGAATTCTTCAGAGATTATTCAGGCACAAATTACTAGCGGCAATGTAGAAGTACCTGAACCTATCCTTACTCCTCTTGGTATGCGCTACTGCATTGACCAGTTTGAACAGGTAATGGTAAATCCAGATGTTTCAACGGATGCTGAAAGCTCTGATTGGGATGAAGGTGAAGAAGAAGCACCTAAAGCACCCGCTACTAAGAAAGAAACTAAATCAACTGCTGATGATGAAGAATGGGAAGAAGCTCCGGCAGATACTAAAACTAATGAAGATAAAGATTGGGATGAAACCTGGGAGGATGCGTAGATGGGTTATAAACCTAAAGTATTAAAATCGGACTTTGTTCGTGGTACATCAGGAGTTGCTAAAGTAGCACTATCTCCCGATAAGAAGAAAGCAAAGATTACCTTTAAGGACAATGAGAAAGCAGTAGTGGTTAGCGAGTTTCCTCCTAACCTTACTCCAGGGACATGGTTTGTTACTCTTGACCAGTCAGATAAGAAAGTATTGAACCACCGCCCTGCCAATGGGATTTATACTTGCAAGTTTCAGAAGTTTCCTGCCCCTGAAGGTGAGCAGCCTGCACCTAAGATTAAGCAGGGAGCAGATTGGAATTACCAATACTTTATTGCCTTGATTGAGATTATTCAAGGGCCAGCAAAGGGATTGCTTATTCCTACCATGCTGCGATACCATTTTGGCGAAGCAGTAGAAGATGACAAGTCAGTTGTTGCCTTCTCACATCCTAAATCCAAGTACACGCCTCAGTTAGTAGAATTCTGTGATGTTACTGGTGCATGGACTAGGGGAGCAATGGCATACAAGGATAATGTCCTACCCATGCTTGAGAAGCGCATCCTGAGGGAGGACAAGAAATTCCAAGTAGTCATGAAGAACGGCTATGCTGATAGTTTCTTGGAGTTGGATGCACCAGTAGAGGAAGAACTTCCTTCTGATGAACCTGAACAAGAAACACTACCAGATGACGAGGGATAAAACCATGAATGACAAATATGAAGATATGAGTTTCTTGTCAGCTTTTGGGTTTTTAGTAAATGCTATGGGCGGAGGAGGAGATGCTGGACAATCTTTCCCCCAATCAGATGCAGATGACTTGTCTTGTGGACTTCGCTTTATTCCAGGGGAAGTAACACTCGCACGCCGCAAAGGAGAGCGAGTAGCATTTGTTCAAATTTGTTCCAATCCTTGTTGTTGGTATTGGGAATTTCAAGATGGTTCTCGAACTTACTATTGGGAAAGAGAAAGTTATGAACAATTTGGTACAGAGCAGTGCTCTCTGTGTGGAAATGTAAACGTGCATGGTGGATGTGTGGTAAAATAAATCTAGCGTTCATGGGAAACCTCCTCCAAAGGGGATGGGATGACCTCCAACATTCCATCCCCAAACCTGTCTAATAAGATGAATATACATCCTCCTGAAACAATCAAATACTGCATAGACTGTGATAATCCAGCAGTAAAATTCTGTAAACTGTGTGGATTACCCTTATGCCATAGTTGCTATGATAAGTTGAACGGCTACTGTGATTCGTGTTCAACTATGGAAACTGATGAAAATGAAAACACTAGACTATTCAAATTACGAGATAGTGGCATTTCAGGATACAACTTCAAACCAACGCATAAAGCGTCAAGGATTAAAAATAGGGCAGTACCTAGTTGTAGCAGGTGCAGAGAAGCAACGTAGAATTTTTCGCCTGAAACAAGGTGTGCCATTAATAGAGGTTCTGTTTACAGAACTTGAAGATGCTGTAAGGGTAGCAGAATGGTTAGATAGTTTATTCGGTGACTACTGGCAGATATGGGATACCTACCCTGAATTAGATGTATTCTCACTACTAAAATGGACTGTAAGTGATGGAATAAAAATCTATGAGGCAATGAAGAGACTACCAAAACAAGTTGTAATCTCTGATGTTGCTAAAGCAATACATGAGGCAGAACATTATGTATCAGAATGGACAAGAGGTATTGGATAGATTGGAGAATGTGATATGAATTGTATTCCATTTCCAAATAAGAAATATAACATTATTTATGCTGACCCTCCCTGGTCAATACAAACAACCGCACAAGTCCCAAGTGGCAGGCCAAGCAGTAGACCTTATGTGGCAATGAGAATGTGTGACATATTTGATTTGCCAGTTCAAAGCATAAGCAATGAAAATTGTGTTTTATTTTTGTGGGCGACTGCTCCACTTATTCCAGAAGCGCTTTATACAATAAAATCTTGGGGGTTTGAGTATAAGACAGTCGGATTTACTTGGGTCAAGAAAAACAGGAAGTCAGATACGTGGTTTTGGGGGATGGGGTGGTGGACAAGGAGCAACCCAGAATATTGTTTATTAGCAACAAAGGGAAGTCCCAAAAGAAAAGCAAAGAACATTCATTCTATAATTGACAGTAGAATAGAGGCGCACAGTAGAAAACCGATAGAAGTATACGAAAAAATAGTTACCTTATGTGGCGATATTCCTCGCATAGAATTATTTGCTAGAGAGAAAACAGAAGGATGGGATGTATGGGGGAATGAAGTATGAGATACAATGACCAAGAAATCTTAGATGGTTTAGTAGATGTCTTAGATTACTGTCATAGGTATGAAAATTATTTGCTTGCTCGTTGTCCCTTCCATCAGGATAATCGCCCCTCTTTCCTTGTATTTCCAGATAAGTATAGATGCCTAAGCTGTGGAGTTTGGGGCGAGACTAGTAAGCTCCTTGCTAAGATTAAACCATCAGCAGGTAGTTTACTTGCTCCTGTAACAGAGATTAACTTTCATAATCCCTGGACTAAATGGATAAGAAACTCTACATTACAGAAAGTCCTAACATTAGCATGGCAATACTCACCAAGCAAATATTTGAAGGATAGAAAGATAGATGCAGATACACAGAAGAAACTAGGAATTGGAATATTAGATAATTGGATTACATTCCCAATTAGAGATGTAGATGGTAAAGTATGTGGAGCAGTAGCACGAGCGGGGGAAGGTAATAATAGTTTAGCGAAGTATGTAACGCCTCATGGTCAGGACGCTAATTTATTATATGCACCTTCATGGAAAAGATGTTTCTCAAAAGATACAATATTTGTTACATTTGGAATTATAGATGCAATTACGCTATACTCTATGGGATATGCAGCAGTATCTACTACATCCGGTAAGAGAGTACATCCTTCCGCATTTGATACGCTAAGGAAGAAAATAGTATTTATCCCTGATCAGAACGAAGAAAAAGATGCTATGCAGATTGCAGCACAATTAGGATGGAGAGGTAAGGTAGCACGACTAGATTACCCTGTCGGGACTAAAGACGTAAACGACTGGTATCAGCAAGCAATTCAGTCAATTCCAGTATCAGAAATGAATAAAATGTTATTAGGAGAATGGGCATGAATTGGAGTGATGCAAGTGAGGTTGTATGTGGACTTGTGCTTACAAAGAAGATTGCCATTAATGCTGTACGCTATGACCAATTTATTGCTCCCTACTCCGACATAATTAAATTACTGAAAAAGGAAAACGTAGCAATTGAAGATATTATTGAACGTATAGGATTATCTCCTGTTCAAGCATCTTTGGATGCTGCTAAATCTGTAAATGGATTGGGAGACAGCAATTGGGTATCTATTCTAGAGAAATCTGCTATTGCCTATGATGCAGGGAGTAGATTAGAGAAGATGGGCAGGAAGTTACAGCAGGGGGGAGAAGTAGATTGGGCATCTATTACTACGATTGCTCATAATGCTCAGAATGGTACAGGGGGAGAGTTTATAGCATTATCTGATATTGAACCAGGAGAGATACCTTTTAAACTTACTGGATTTGTAGCCATAGATGAGCATTTAGGTGGATTACCAAAAGTAGGACAAGTCTTAGTCGCAGCCGCATCAGCAACGGGTAAATCTACCTTTATGGTAGGGTTAGCATCGTGTTATGCTAAATTGCATACAGATGAGAATGTAGGCATATTTACTCTGGAGATGACTAAAGAAGAAATTGCTTTACGTTTCAGGGAGATAAATAAACTTCCTGATGAGGTAAAGTCCAGAATACTTATTAATGATGGTATCCTTACTCCAGAGGAAGTTGTAAGCAAAGCAGCAACTATTGAACATTTAGGATTAGTATGTGTAGATTTTGCTGATCTGCTTATTAAAGGCGAAACAACTGAATCAGCAATGGCACATATCTATCGCACATTTATGCTTGGTTCTAAGCAACTAGGTGTACCAATTGTATTATTAGCACAACTAAATAGAGGCTATTCTGGTGGCATACCAAGGCCAACAGATGTGCGATATACTGGCCTTGCCGAAGCTCTAAGTTGGATGGTGCTAATGCTTTATAATCCTTCTAAGGATTGGTTTGCCGAAGAAACCTCAGAGAATACTGGATTGCCGATTGTAGAAGGAACAGCATATATAATTGCGTGGAAGCAGAGAGGTGGATTTAGAAAACATTTAGATGATAGTCCTGGAGCAATCCAATTACAGTTTAGAGGAGATAGAGGATGGAGATTAGATAGTCCTGGACGATGGTTTAACCTAAATAAACTCTCATCCTAGATTAATGCAAATTCCTACACATGTGTTATAATAGTAATATGTCTGACAGGATGCACCTTATAATCTAATAAACGGCGAGCGCCGATGTTTCTAGAACATGATAGAGTTTCAAACCAAATGTCGGGAAATCATTACCGAGACTGTCAGACAAACACTCAAAACAAGGAGAAAAACATGAAAAACAAAGTTGTGGAAGTTGTGTTTATTTATCTACTGTTCGCCATCGTTCTATCTGCCTGTGCTGCTTATCAACCAACAGCCTATGGGCAGGCCCCATTGCAGGATGGCCAAGTCTTGAACTTGTATAAAGGGTTTGCTACTTGGTTGTTGACAGAAGGAGATATGCTTGTTCATTCCTTCTACAACCCTACTACTCAAATAACAGTCCATTCTCGCCCCCTGTTAGATGGATGGGCGATTGCTTGTAGCAAGTCTCAAGCGTGTGATGATGTTGTGGGATACTTTACCAACATTCGTACATACAAGGATTTCGCTACTTGGATGACGACTAGTGGGGGTTTCTATGAAGTCGCTCGTAATATCCCTGCCATGCCAATTCCTACCTTATTTATTATGCCAGTAGTTCTACCTGCCGGTTATCAAGAAGGTGATACACTTCATGCTTGGGATATTATGCCTTGTGTAACTTCATTGCTGTGTAGTGAGTATGATAACGGGCGCAAAGTACCCAATCCTGAGTTCTTTGGTGACGTAGCCGATGAATTCTCTGATATGTCAGAAACATGGGAAGTCCAAGTTATCCCTTTGGAGAATGAGCAATGAATGATCAATTGAAAGCCTTAGCATCTTTACGCAAAGAAATTGAAGGAATTACAATCGAAAAAGACCTCTTAGAACATAAATACAAAGAAAATCCTGCATATATAAGCTATGTAACATGGAGTGAAGTTCTGATGTCTTTGAAGGTCAAAGAGGCAGAATTAACAAAGAGCATTCGTGAACATGCAGTAGAGTTAAGTAAAGCAACTGGATATGAAACTCGCAAGTTTGACAAAGTAGAAGTAAAGGAATTTACCGTAGTATCAATCCTTGATACTAAGCAAGCAGTACAGTGGGCGGCACAAAACGCTCCATCTACATTGTCTCTGACAAAAGAGTTTGATAAAGTTGCTAAGAGTTTGGAACTGCCCTTTGTAAAGGTAGAGAAAGAATATCGTGGGCAGATTGCTAGTAACTTGGATGATTTATTGGTAGAATAAAAACCCGAAGGGGTGGCAGCATGGATGACAGGTGTAGGTGGAGGGTAAGCTCCTCGTAAATCCCCATGTTGGACAGTTGCCGACCTACACGGTGTAGGGTTAAAATCCCACCCACCCCTTCACAATATAGCGGGTTAGCTCAAAGGTAGAGCAATGTGCTTATAACGCATAGGTTAGATGTTCAAGTCATCTACCCGCTACTAGGAGAAAATAAAAATGGAGAACATTACCCCTGGATATTATTGGGCAAAGCAAAAGCAATACAAAGATGCCGACCCTGAAATTGTAGAAGTTTTTGAGATGTTCAAGGATTTTCTTTCTGTAGATATGATGGGTAGAGGAGATTGTTTTAATGTAGAAGATTTTGAGTTTATTCAGAAAATAGAAATTCCAGAATTTATATTAGACAAATTAGATGGACGAGACAATGAAGATAATAAACGACCTTCCCCCTCACTTCAATAGTGAAACAATAATCATAAGCAAGATACGTTCTTGCATTGAGTCTAAACAGGAATTTAGAATTGCTGTTTATAGTTTCAATTCTCGTCAAGCCAAACAACTATTTACATTGGTTCAAGATGAAGTGTACTTTCCTATAGTAAATGTCAATGCATTAAAGTTAGCAGACAATAATGGAAATTACGTCATCTTTCTACCCGCTGAAGTAAGAGAAAAACTGCGAGGTATCCGACCATCTGATGTCTTACTTCATGAATCTCTTGTAGATTATGTTTATGACTTTCCTACTCAAGAAATAATTACATACAGAGTAAAAAATGCAGATAATCCAGAATCTACCTCCTAAGTTTCCTGACAATACATGGGTAGCATTAGACTTAGAACTTGCTAATGCTGTTAAGTCTAAACTACATCGTCCTACTACCGGAGAGTTTGCTTGTCTAACTGTCTGTGCTGATCCTGAGACTGTATATATTATTACAGATAAAGATGCTATCAATGAAGCGTTGCAGGGATTATCTAATTGTATCTGGATATTCCATAATGCCAAATTTGACCTTATTCATCTTATTAGATGGGCAGGAATTCAGCATGAAAGAATTTGGGATACCATGATAGTTGAACAATTATTATGGAGCGGATATTTTGGTTCATTCTCTCTCGCTGATCTTGCTCGTAGATACTTAGACATCTATTTGGATAAAACATTGCAGGATAAATGGGATGAAGTAGATTTACATGGTATCCCACAGAACTATTTAGAGTATGCTGCGAGCGATGCATCTACTACTCTAAAAGTATGTATGGCACAGAAGAAATATGTAAAGCAGTCCCACTTTGATTTATGGTATAAGATGGAATTACCTGTAATATGGGCAGTTATGGGGCTTCAAGGGTTCTGTGTAGATGTGGAGAAATGGTTAGCTTTATCAGAAAGCAATAAGACTAAAGGAATTGAAATAGATGCTACTCTGCCAATAAATCCTAGAAGTCCAAAACAAGTTAGAGAATACTTATCTAAGAGCGGCTTTCGTGGCATACCGAGTACAGGTGAAGATGTATTGAACCAATGGATTGCAAGGAAACCAGATACAGATGCAGCAAAAGTAGCAACTCAGATATTAGAGAGTAGGATGTACTCTAAGCGAGCATCTACTTATGGAGAGAAGTGGGTAGAAGAGCATGTAGAATATGTAGATGGATTGCCAATGGTATTCGGTAACTATCATACGATTGGCGCTGAAACTGGAAGATTTTCTTGTTCTAATCCGAACATGACACAGATTCCGGCGAGAGATACAAATGAATTTAGGGCATGTTTTATTGCTCGTCCTGGACATAAACTAATTATTGTGGATTATAGTCAACAAGAAATTGGAATTGCAGCATATTTATCTCAGGACAAGCATCTAAAAGAGATATTTAACTCAGGAAAAGATATTTATATTCAGATGGCAAAACTAATGTATGGTGTAGATATTGATAAGAAAGACCCCCTACGCAAGAGAATGAAATCAGTTGTGTTAGGTACAAACTATGGCATGTCTGCTTATGGATTGGCAAAGAAGGAAGGGATAACAGAAGATGAAGCTGAAGATATTTTAAAGAGAGTCGCAAAGGCATTCCCTGGCCTTACTTCATGGATGAACACACAACAGAGATGTAAGTCTAAGACTACGACTGTAATGGGCAGAGTAGCATGGTTGAACTCGTATTCAGGACAATGTCCTAGAAATGCCTTGAACAATCCAATTCAAGGTACAGCGAGTGACATGCTGAAGATGGCAATGGTGAAAATTCATCAACGACTGAAAGATTTTCCAATCCATTTTCCTATGGTAGCGGCAATCCATGATGAATTGGTATTAGATGTACCTGAGATATGGGTAGAAGATGTTGCTAAGATTGTGCAGGATACAATGGTAGAAGTTGCCAATGACATGATGCCGGGGATGAGTTTCAGGGCCAGTGTTGCGATAGGGAATAATTGGTCAGAAAAGGAGTAGAGAATGAATATATTAGATAAGATACTTATGCAGTTTATTGTTCCAATCCTTTTGATAGTTGCATCACTGCTTGCTATTGCTATGGGTGCATATGCTATTTATTTAATTCTAAGTTTAGGATTTGGAGTATGCTGAGATGAAATACATTGGAGAATTTGTAGATACTGTCAGGTCAATGCCAAGAGAAGATGTAGAGAATTTAGTTTTCTTTCTCTTAGGAGTAGTAAGCACAATAGATGAACATAACAACAAGACTGGAGAAGAATTGTTGGAGTGGTGTCTTGTTTATATTGGATACAAGGAAGCATAAAATGAGTAATACATGGGATGACATCTATACCTGTCCTATATGCAAAACAGATGAATGTGTTCCTGCTGTTGGAAGCACAAAAGCAAAGATACTAATTGTTGGAGAGTTTCCTGGCAAGGATGAACTAAAATCCGGTAAACCTTTCTCTGGAGCAACTGGTGGTGTACTTAGAGCAGAGTTAGGCAAGGTAGGATTAGATGTAAACAGAATGAGACTATGTAATCTTTGGTATCACATTCCAAACAAGAAGAAAGAATGTTTAGAGTTTGGAATGCAGCAAGTTATCAAAGAGGCTAAGGATAAGCAAGCAATTCTATTAGTTGGGAGCGATGTAGTAAAGACATTCTGTGATATGAGTGTATCTGCTGTTACAGGATTGAAAGTTACATCTCCATATCTATCTGCTCCGTTAATAGTTGCCTGCATACAACCAGCGATTGTGTTCAGTAACTCAGTGGGTGAACTACAATGGTCGCTGAGAAAGTTTGCTCGATATGTTGAGGAATTGAGATGAACATAGAACCATTAATTACTAGAATAAAAGCATTGAATAAAGTAATGAAAGATTTTACTGTTAGTGAGCCTGCTGTATTACGTTTATTTGTTCAAGCAATAGAGAAACTTACGCCAATACTGACAGATAAAGACAAAACAATACTTAATGATACCGTTCATGCGCATGTTGATGTTGTGGAAAGATTATATGAATGTGTAGAGGAATTGAACAAAGACATTGAAATTTTGGAGATAGAGGTGAAGAATGAGCAAAGTAACTGTTGAATATAAAGGATATACCATTATCCTTGAGCGAGAACAAAGTTGTGGTGGAGATGAGTTACTCTACTTTAGTATCTTCAAAGATGATACTGAATGCTTATCAGATTTTACTTCAGGTGAAGATACTATTGATGAAATGATTGGTTATCTTCAGTATAATATTGATGCTGAGATTGAGAATGAAACTTATTTTGGATTGGAGAGCAAAGAATGAGTACAGATGATTTATTGACTATTAGTGGTGACTTTGACCAAGACCTTGCAGATAACGATGATTGGTTACTGCATAAAGTAGATGAAGTTATCGAGCGAGCACGAACAGAACATAATGCTTATATCGCTTTAGATAACTGTAAGATGCTGAAGTCTATTATTAAGACATCAGGATTAGGATTAGCAAAACTTCTATATCTTATCTACCACTATTGGGATGAGTTTGGAATTGAAGATAACTTTGAAGATGTAGTCTATGAATATGTAGGTGTTCATTCCCATACAGTAAATCGCTATGTTCGGGTATGGGGTATGCACGCTGAGAATAGAGTACCAGAAGAATATAAGCAAGACATACTTGGAAAGAATATCCGTGACCAAATTCCAATTGCTAATGCTCTGGTGCAAGGATATGAAATTACTAAAGAAGATTGGAAGAACTTAGCTGAAGCTCCTGACTACAATGCCGTATCTCAGATTATCTTAGAAGATGTAAAGGAAAGTCCTGGACGTAAGAGTGCATTGCATATATTCCTAGATGGAATGGGAACTATATGGGCAAAGAAAGGCGATGAACCTAAGAAGTTTGTAGGTAGTCTAGAGATACATTCTGATGAAGAAAGTGTAAAGCAATCTATTCAACGGATAATTAAGAATACAGGGATATTGGAGAAAATATAATGATATACGAATGTACTGACTGTAAAAACTGTGCCAACTTTGATTTTGGATTTAGATTGTTTTGTTTGTGTAGCGATTTACCTCCAGAAGAAGTATGTGAATTTCATCCAGTAGGACATGGAGATGCTGCGGATTGCGGGAATTTTGATTGCGATGATTCTATATATTTCTCTATGGATGACTTAACTGAGTGTGAACGATGGTGCGAAGAAAAGTATGGAGATGTAACTTATGCTGGAGTTCGAGAGTGGTGTGAACAGCATATTTATGGAGGAACAGAATGAAGATAATTATTGAAAACCAATCACTAGAAAAGCAACCAGAAATTGATGTGCATAGTTTCTCTTTGCAAGTAGGAAATTCTCACTTCAGTTTTGTAGAAGGTGCAGACAGTAAATTGAAGATATATGGTGAACATACTGTCCACATTGAACCTAGAGGTTCAAATAGTTTCTACGTTTGGGGTGTACGATGAAAACCACTACAATTCAAATTGGTAATAGCGATAACAAACTAACTCAAGAACAATGGGCATTGTTTTACAATCATGTGGATAATGCGGTTAGAACAAGAGCAAATCGTGTATATTTCAGTGGTGCATCACATCCAGCATCGCCTTGGCAGAATGCCGCATGGATTTTTGAAGTAGATGAGTTTGCTTCTATTAGACTATATGATTATATGAAGTTGTTATGTGAAGATTTTAACCAAGACAGCATTGCTTGGACAGAAGGAGAGACTATTCTTATTACTTCTGCCAAACAAACAAAAGAGGAAACAGAATGAAGATTAGCATTGATAATATAGAACAAATGTCACTTGGAGATAAGACAGCAGAAATTCAAACACACAGCTTTCTATTAAAGATTGATGGTGTAGAGTTTCGTTTCGTAAATGGAGATGCAGGACAGTTGCAAGTGTATAGTGGCAAAACTGTCCACATTGAACCAAGAGCATCTAATTGCTTTTATGTATGGAGCGTCAAATGAAAATAATTGGTAATGTCTCACCTGTTACCAGAGTAATAACTGGACTATATAGTTTCGACCATGCCTTTATTAATCAGAATGGAGATATTGGATTTCCTATTGGTAAAGGTGTAGAGACATTTGGTGCTACACATTTGGGGAAATCCACTATTACCTATGGTATTGCAGGAATTATTGCAAATTCACTGCAGAAAGGAATTATCTTAGCAGACTTTGAAGGATTTGACCCCGCATTCCTTACAACTGTCCTCCAATCATCTGGTTTCGATGGTAATGTGCTATGCATTCAGGAAGATGACGATGAAACTTCTCTTGACACCTTGTTATCTTCTCTTCGCAAACCTGAATATTGTGTAGGTATTGTAGATAGTGTAGGAGCAATCTCTCCTGTATCAGAAAGTGAAGGAGAATTAGGTGAAGCAAATATGGGACGTAGAGCGTTCCTAATGGCACAATTTACTCGCAAAGGATTAAAGTTATTGCGCTCTGCTGAATCTAAAACTATCTTCATGATCAATCACGCTTATCCTAAGATTGGCGGTAGAGGCATGACAACTCCAGGTGGAGAAGTAAAGAATTATATCTCTACTATTCGCATCCAACTAAAGCGTAAATACATTAAAGGTAAGTATGAAGAATTCCCTGATGGTTCATACATTATTGAAGGTACAGTAGTAAAGAATAGATGGGGATTGAAGGATAGAACCTTCAACTTATTTGTTCTGGCTGGACATGGCATTCATACAGGACTAACAGCAATGTATGATGCCATCAATCTAGGATTAGTTACCAGAGGTCGCACAATGAAGATAGGCGATAAGTCCTTTGGAACAATGAAAGAGATTGTCCAGAAAGCACATGAAGGTAATGTAGAATTCTTTGAGCCATTCCATTCTCTTCTGAAAGATACTAATGATACTCTAATCGAAGAAGCAGATGAAGCAGAGTATAATGAAGATGAAGAAACGGAGGAAGAATAAACAATGCCAAATAATTTATACAGTCTCCTAATTAATGTTCTGGCTAATACCTAATGATTGTAACGCAAAAAAGGAGAAATAATGAGAACGGCTATTTTTATACTTGGGATGATGATAAGTAATGGACTGCAAAACATCGCACAATCAAACGGATATGAATTGATGCAGGCGAGTGATGGGCTAATGAGGTTTTTCGCATATGCATTTATAGTATTCGCCGGGATGGATATTGTTGAATTTTCCGGGAGATTTGGGAGTAAGGAATAATGAATACAATAGAACAGTGGTTTATGGAAGAGGAAGCTGGTCAATATGAATTTCTCAGATTCGAGAACATCGTAGACCCGCCAGCAAAGCGCCCGGATATATGCGCATTTCTGCTTCTCGATAAACTTCTTCCGGGTGAGCGTGATATTATTTCGTGTGCAGAACACGATCAAATCTGGTTAGATATTGACACTGAAGAACTTGCCAAAGTAGCGACTAAGGAGGATGTTATATACCTGCTGCGTTGCGGGGTTTGGTACGAAGAAGATACAGAGAGCCTATCAATGTTTGTTTGAACAGGAGGTAGCGATGAACGAAAAACAATTGCGGGAGATTGAAGCGAGAGCAAAGATATACGAGTTTCTTGCGTGGGCAGATGGTGCTATTGCCACTGAGGACATCCCAGCCCTCCTCCACGAAGTCCGCCGCTTGCGGGCTGTTGTGGAGGAGTATGCTAATCATGACAATTGGCTACCAACGCTATATCACGATAAGTGTAATGGGTGGCAGCCAAACGAATCCGGATACACCCGCGCCGAGAATGCGCTGAAGGACGGCGAGTGATGGACGAATACACAAAAAGATTTTATGATGGCTATGCCCAATATGGGCGTAAGCAGGCAGAGGAAGAATTAAAGGAAAAACTTGCCCGCGTTGTTATAAAGCGACCGCCCAAGGGAGGTGGAAGGATGATTGCATTTTATTACCACAACGATATGATTGTTTCTGTTGTTGAAGATTTCAAAGGGCTGCATAAATCGATTTGTGTTTGTCATCAGGGATGTACTAACTTTCATCCCGGTGAAGATAACAATTGTCAATTTGCACAGCAAGCATATGAATTATCAAAACAGATTGGCATTGCCCTTATTATGGAATGCCAACACTATACGAAGGCCGAGTGAGGTGAGAGATGATACTGACTGATTATATCTGCCCGATATGCGGTAATCGATGGGGCGACTCTGACGCCTGCCCACATTTGACCATAGACATGCTGGAGTGGCAGGCTGCGGAGATTGAGCGCCTCACCGCCTACTGCGATAAGATGGCCGAGGCTTACCCAAACGGGATGCTGCCAACGGACATCCAGGTTATCAAGGATGCGAACTGGACGTTTGCGCAGCAGTTGCATGAGGCACAGGCGGAGATTGAGAGGCTGAACACGGCGCTGGATGAGATTATCGAATACAACGCAAATGAAGACATTACCCGTGGCTGGAGAGACTCTATCGATCTATTACAATACATCGCACGCTCCGCTCGTAAAAAGAGAGGGGCCGTCAATGAGTGATAACAACTGGTACAACGCTGACGAATTAGTACCACATAACAATCTAATGGTTGAGATAGCGGCATTTTGCCAAGATAATAATCCTCCTTTTTGGTATCTATCCCATGCTTGGTACAATTTCGCATCGGAATCGTGGGTAAGAAAAGGTGGAGAACATTGGCAGATTGAATACTGGCGATACTCAGAGGACTCATTAAGTCAAATGTCGAGGGGTAAAGCCAATGAGTGACAACGTTTGCCCGATGTGTGGCTATTCTGTAATTCTGTGCAGCCATAGCAAGCTCGACCTCGCCGAAGAAATTGCCCGCCTGAAAGCGGAGCTCGAAAAGGCAGAGATGGAGCGCGGCGACTGGCAGAGAGGATATGAACGCTGGATAGATAAATATTATAGAATGTGTAACGCTCGCAATGATGTCATAACCGAGCGCGACGAAGCCCAGAAGTGGGCATTGTTCTATCAAGCTCTCGCACAATCCTGGAAGAAGGCATACGAAAGTACATGGAAAAACAACAGAGTAATGCCAAAATGATTTCCGTTCGTGCTAAGGTTCTTATTATCCTGTACATTCTATTTCTTTCTGTGTTAGCAGGAATAAAAGTAGGACAGGGCGAAGATATTACACGTGTCTATTTACCTATGGTAAAGCGAGATGGAGTAATTCCAATTGGAATGGCATCAAATCCATTGTACTGGAATATTAATGGGTATAGTACAGTAATGGAAAAGTACGATTTATATACTCCAGAAGTTGCAGGATGGTACTATGTAGTGTCCACTAGAGGATGGAATGAGATGGATGCTTTAGTATCTTATGCAGATAGTGTTGGAAAGCCGGTGTTTTATCACTGTCTATCTTGGAACTTTCTAACTGAGCCAACAAACTATGAAGCATGGATAGTAGAAGCAATGAATAGGTATCCTAGTATAATGGATTGGGTAGTAGTAAATGAAAACTACCTAGACCCGCAAATTGTATGGAAATATACTGTAGTAAGGAATACTAGACCTGATGCAAGGCTATGGTATAACGGAATGTTTTATGACATCGCAGAACAAGATGCAGTAAAAAGATTGATAGTTGATGGGCATGTAGATGCAGTTGGATTACAGTTTCATCACAATTTGAACACGGATGAGAGTGTGTACATCCCATTGTTAGAATGGCTGCATGCTAATGCTGTACCTTGGAGAATTACGGAATTAGATGTAGCAATACCAAATGACGCTGAGGCAACTTTAGTAATGCAAGCAAATGCATATCGAGAAGCAGTAGAATTATGTTGGGAATATGGGTGTGAAGCGGTTACTGTATGGGGAGCAGCCGATGGTATAAGCAATTGGCTAACAGAGTATTTCCCATTACCATTCAATGAAAACTTTGAAACAAAGCCAGCATGGAGTATACTAAGAAATGAGTGACATAAACATAACTGATCAATGTGAGTTTGGTTTTAATGATAAGGAAATCTTGCAATTAGAGAAGTGTGCATGTGGAAAAGTCTTTGATCCTTGGATGCTTATAAGTATTTATCGGGACATCCCAACTCAATGCCCTCGATGTGGTAGATTATTATACTTCCGAGTAAGTATTAAGATAATGCAGATTGGAGATAAAAAAGATGGGTAACAATACTATTGTGGGTATTACAATGTGGATTATCGGTGCTTTATATACAATGGGAAAGGTTTTTGCTCTTTATATTAAGTTACATAGGCCAGTCGGAGAGCTTATTTTTATGTGTTTTGGTTGTCTAATATTATGGCCATTTATCTTGGGAGGTATACCTAATGAATAATCAAATAACAATCCTCTCCGATGAATGTTTTGTATCTCAAAATGTAAAGTTTAGAAAGATACACATTGAGCCGCCTATGCCTTTACCTGCAAACGATAGATGTGTATTTGGATATGATCCCGGAACAACTAGGATGGGAGTTGCTTGTTTATGGCGTACCTACCTTACTGTATATGAAGTAGAAACAGTAAGAAGTCCTGATCCTGTTGTTCGTATTGTAACTAATCAATCTATCCTAAATACTTGTGCAAAGCTATTTTCTTATTCTCCTATTATGATAATTGAAGGAAGCAGCTTTGGAAATAACTTTCGTCAAGTAGAGTTAGCAGAGGTTAGAGCATCTGCTGTTCTATGGGCATTACAGCATAACATCGTGCCAAAGATTGTTCCACCTACTACTATTCGCAAGGCTGTATTTGGCAACGGTAAAACAAAAGCGGATGAAATATGGAAGGAATTGCCACCTAATGCTGGAGCAGCCTTGTCATGTGCATACTATCAACTACTAACGGAGCAGAAATGAATAATGACGAACTTATTGCTCTTGGAATGGTCGCTGCCTGCAAAGCTGTAACTGAAACCATCAATAAATTACGCACAACTTCAGATACTAGCATCACTGCCATTAAAGAATTAACATTAAACTTTGACTATGAAATGAAAAGAGAAAAAGTTATCTACCACTATGGGCGTGGAATTTATGAAAGGAATAAGAAATGATACTTCTTTCACAAAAACAAATATTTGCACATCCCGACATGTACACATTCCGCATGGTACTGCCATTGAAGATTACACTAGGCCACCTGTCTTGCGATGAAATTCCTAAGATAGACTATGCATGGGTAAACTTCAGGAAAGTATCTGAAGGCGTGTGGATTATTACTGACTTTGAACCGTCTACTTTGACATTACAAGAAGTTATAGAAGCAATAGAGAATCAAAAATGACAAAACAAAATCGAACTCCCGCTCAAGAAGTTGGCTTTTTATTCTTTCTGTCCTGTGTAGCACTTATCACAGGAGCAGCTTGTGGAATACTCATGAGAATTATTCTTCACATTACACAGTAATCAGACTGTACTCTCTAGTTGATCTTTAGATATTCCAGCCGTAAATTGAGCTAATAATCCATTATCAGGATGCCAGAGGAATGCCTCTGCTGCCCTCTGGCTTCCAACAAATCCATGTGTAAATGTCCACGCATCTGCTGGAACTAAAGAACGTAATACCCTAATAACTACTCCAATTTGCTCTTCAACTTCTAGTACCATGTCCATCTTATGATGTTTATCTCCGGTATGCCACTCTCGATAAACAGAATCTCCCCACAGCTTAGGAACTTCAAACTGCATAAGATTTGGAAGTTTCTTAGTTACTTCAGCATCTCCATGTGTAAATCCTAACAGAACCTTCCCAAAACTATAGTACTTTCTGTTTACAGCTTTATTATTGATATTGACATCTTCAGCATTGTGATACCAACAATCAAGGGCATCACCAAGATAAAATAGCCTTTCTTCATCGTGATTACCCGGAACAATCAATACATCAACAGGAGCAATACTCATGCAGGCATCTATCATATCAACTGCTAACTTACGTCCTGCCCTAAATGTTTTCTGCCAACGGGTATCTTCTTGCTGTGCAGTCCCTTTGACTGTAGTATTAGCTTTGCTGTTGACATTGAAGAAATCATTGCCCAAAGGGAGAAGTATTTTTTCTATTTCAAAGTTCAAGGAATACTGCAATAACTTATTCAAAGTTTCTTTTACTATATGTTCAGCGATCTTTATATCAAAGTCCTGTCCACTTTCTTCGTGCCAAGTTAATCGACCAAAGTGAATATCAGGAATAGCAATCTCATACAACAAACCTTCTTTACATGGAGCATATTTTATCTTTTGATATTTTGGGGCATATTTCTTAGCTTCTAACAACATGTCATCTATTGCATCACGTGCTCTTATTTCTTCTTCTTTGCGTGCTAATCGTAACTCCATATGGTACAGCGGAACAACTAACATTTTCCCGCTATCTTCAACATCTCCACTAACTACACTTCCATCTACTACATGCCAACTAACTTTTCTATCTTTACGATAACCTTCAGATGTGCGAATAGTATACTTTTCTACTCGCCATTTATCAGGGTCTATTTTATATGCATCCATTAGTTCTTCTTGAGACATGACTCTACGACTTGCTTGTACGACATAAATACTATCATCTTTATATTCTATTCTAGATGTATCTAGCTCATCTGGATTTATTGGAGTTTCATTGACAATTCTAGTACCATGCAATCTCCAATGACTACGACATACCTCTGGATTTTTATTCATTTTCGCTCCAATTAATTCCCACTTCTTTGGAGATGCTGCATGTGTAGAGTATAAAGACGCTAACTTACTTTCATCTTCTTGAGACCAAGTTGTTAGACGATTACTTGACATTTGATATTCTCCTAAAGAGATAAGTTCCAATTTCTGTTTGTTGCCTCTCTCCACAGAACATCTATTTTCTGCTCTGTAGTAAGGCTAGGTTCATTGCTACTAATATTATATGAAGCAATGGCAGTCCAGAATTCTGGATTTACTAGTCTTGCTTGTCTCCACTCCCAAAAATTAAATCCGGGGAGACCTAAACTAACTGATACATTCATAAACTCATTCAACTCTGGTATGGTAGGCTTCCACTCATACTCATAAAAAGCAGAGCCGGTGGGTATCATAGGCAATGGAAGCATTCCAAGTTTAAGTTGTAAACTATTGTACTCATTATAGCAAGCACGTAACTGTTCCCCCGGATTGTTGGCCTTCATCCAATAAACTTGAGGCATTACATAATTACATCCTCTCAAGAAAGTACTCCATGCAATCTCTGGATGTAACCTTGGATACCGATATGAACTTAGTGCAATAGGAACTCGCATATATCTAGAAAGATAATTCATAAATGTAGCTGTTTGAATTGGCTTATTCTTACTTTCAGATTCAGCATCAATACAATATCCGTCCAGCCCAAACTTATCCACTAGGTTGACAGCTATTGCTCCTTCTCCTGTTGGGTTTTCTAGGGCAATATAATGCCAGCCCCACACTGAGATGCCTTTTATCTTTAGTGCTGCTACAATTGCAGGAATATCAGCAGAGACATTATAGGGATAGCTCCAATTTGCTATCTTAAGTAGTACATGAGATAAACCTGCATTATGTGCTGCATCTGCAATGGCCTGTGGATTTCCATTTTCACAGTAGATTAATTTCCAAAGGAACATTCCTTTACCGAAGTTCATGCTGCCCTCCTACTTGGTATATTCAAGACGACTTCCAAGAGAATCTATTTCTATGTGTACATCCATTTGCAGGGCATCTATGTTCCCTGTAACTGCGTCTGTTCCTGAAAATAATGCACTATCATTGTCAGTATCTCGCAACAGGCGTAATTGTATCATATCACTAAGATAAGCATTGGTAGGAGGAACTATATCTCCAAAACTAGTAATTTGTACAAACGTTCCGGTTATATAGCTAAACCCATTGGTTTGCTTAGGCTTACTAGCCCAAGCGGCTGTCTTTGCTTGTCCATTTACCTGCCAACGATACTGTAGCAACCAATTAGGCATAGTAGTTTCAGTTTGAAACCAGTGAATATGAGGTCGAAGAGAAGTTCCTGTTGCCCAATCATGGTTCAACTGAACAGTCATAGTAACATAGTCTATTAATGTTGCAGTATCTTTGAATGTAACTGTTCCTTCGGCATTGTTTTGTATAATATCACTTGAAGGGGATTCAAGTCGCTGTCCAATCAGGGCATACAACTCATCCCTAAATGTCTTAGCATTTCCATGAGCGATCAATGACCCATCATTTTGTATCTCTAAATAATTTCCTGCGCCAACATCCCCAACGTTTAGGTATCCAACTTGAGTAGAACCACTAATGCTTATATCAGTAGCATCTGCTCCTGCATTGTCGTCTACCCACACCGGAGCGCCTTTGAAGTTCAACTTGGTACGAGGAAGTTCAGTTATGCCCTCATCTTGAATTACATGAGCAGAGCTTCCACTAATAATAACATTGGTTGCATCATTACCTGCATCATCCTCTGCCCAAACTAACTGTCCCTTGAAATTC
>Ga0209575_10000206_pt1 | contig 57726 bp, 58 predicted proteins | sample Medcelwee11metaG_FD_187172 | JGI IMG/M metagenome (GOLD analysis project Ga0209575, IMG submission 187172) | Freshwater pond sediment microbial communities from the University of Edinburgh, under environmental carbon perturbations - Medium... | ecosystem: Environmental > Aquatic > Freshwater >...
AAGCAGAAGTGTATGTATTGGGCAAAGAAGAAGGTGGACGTCATACGCCCTTTTTCAATGGCTACCGCCCGCAGTTTTATTTCCGCACCACCGATGTGACGGGTGCGGTGGAACTGCCAGAAGGGGTTGAGATGGTGATGCCTGGTGACAACATCAAAGTCTCGGTCAAGCTGATTGCACCTATCGCGATGGAAGACGGTCTGCGCTTCGCCATTCGTGAAGGCGGTCGTACCGTCGGTGCTGGTGTCGTTGCCAAAATTCTCGAATAAGTCCTAGCCGCTGTGTGAGGTATCATGCAGTGGCGTTCTTTTCTTTTTGGCCATTATAGTTTATCATTGCATGTTTTTTGGACTTGGATATGGCAAATCAAAGAATTCGTATCCGCCTGAAGGCATTTGATCATCGCTTGATCGATCAATCAGCGCGGGAAATTGTAGATACTGCTCGTCGCACAGGGGCACAACTGAGAGGCCCTATTCCGTTGCCGACAAAGCAAGAGCGGTTTACGGTACTGGTTTCGCCCCATGTCAACAAAGATGCTCGGGATCAGTATGAAATTCGCACTCACAAGCGTTTATTGGATATTTTAGATCCAACAGATAAAACTGTGGATGCTTTGATGAAATTGGATCTGGCTGCCGGTGTGGATGTGCAGATTAAATTGAACTAATTAATTTTCTGTTAGACGCAGAGAATTATTTGGAGAGTATTCTAATGACTATCGGTATCGTCGGTCGGAAATGTGGGATGACTCGCGTCTTCAAAGAAGATGGGGCATCAATCCCGGTGACCGTGATTGAGTTGACGCCAAATCGGGTTTCTCAGGTGAAGACTGAAGAAACAGATGGCTATGACGCAATTCAGGTGACCTACGGGACACGTAAACTGAGTCATGTGTCTAAACCTATAGCTGGTCATTTGGCCAAAGCAAAGGTGGATGCTGGGCGTGGTTTCAAAGAATTTCGTTTAGAGCCGTCTGAAGTGGTCAATATGACTGTTGGCTCTGAAATTAAAGTAGATCTTTTTAAAGAAGGTCAGATCGTTGACGTAACAGGCACGACGCGAGGCAAAGGTTTCGCGGGTGTGATTAAACGTTACAACTTCAGTATGCAAGATGCTACGCATGGTAACTCCTTGTCACATCGCGCCCCTGGTTCTATTGGTCAGAACCAAACGCCTGGGCGTGTGTTTAAGGGTAAAAAAATGGCCGGGCAGATGGGCAATGTGCAACGAACCTCACAGAGCCTAGAAGTTGTGCGCGTTGATTTAGAACGCAACTTATTGTTAATCAAAGGTGCAGTGCCTGGTGCGCCTGGTGGCGACGTGATTGTGCGGCCTGCTACCAAAGCTAAGGCGTAAAGGGAGTCTAATTTATGGAACTCAATTTACAAGCGGCTGCCGATGTCGAAGGAACCAATGTGGTCAGCCTGTCTGATACGGTATTCGGTGTAGATTATAAGCCGGCCCTGATTCATCAGGCGGTTGTGGCTTATCTGGCAGGTGCGCGCTCAGGGACACATGCTCAGAAAAGCCGTTCTGGTGTCAGCGGTAGTACTGCTAAGCCTTGGCGTCAGAAGGGTACGGGGCGTGCCCGTGCCGGTAGTATCCGTAGTCCTTTGTGGCGAGGTGGTGGCGTGACTTTCGCCGCAGTGTCTGCTGATTATAGTCAGAAACTGAATCGCAAAATGTATCGTGGCGCTATCCGTTCAATATTGTCTGAATTGATTCGTCAAGAACGCTTGGTGGCAGTTGAGACTTTTTCTGTGACCACACCTAAAACCCGTGATTTGGTTGCTAAATTGAAATCAATGGGCGACAGCCGGATATTGATACTCACCGACGAATTGGATGCTAATTTAGTTCTGGCTGCACGTAATCTGCATAAGGTGCAGATTGCAACGGCCTCAGTGGATCCGGTGAGTTTGATGTGGGCTGATAAAGTGATTGCCACCGCTGCCACTTTGAAGCAGTTTGAGGAGAGACTGGGGTGAATAACATGAATGTTAGTCAGGCGCGCTTGATGCAGGTGCTTTTGTCACCCCGAGTTTCAGAAAAAGCATTGATGCAAGCAGATAAGCATCGTCAGTTTGTATTTAAAGTTGCGAGCGACGCCACTAAACAAGAAATCAAACAGGCTGTTGAATTGCTGTTTGAAGTCAAGGTTGATGGTGTGCAGACTATCAAGGTCAAGGGCAAAAGTAAGGCTTTTGGACGGATGCAGGGTAAACGCTCCGATTGGAAGAAAGCCTATGTTTGTCTGCAAGAAGGCTACGACATTAACTTTGGTGTCGAATAAGATTTCGCCCTCGGCTAACGTCTTAAAGAAATTAAGCGGGAAAGAGAATCATGGCTGTTGTTAAGGCAAAACCGACCTCAGCGGGCAGACGCTTTGTTGTCAAGATCGTGACACCAGAGCTGCATAAAGGGGAACCTTATGCGCCTTTGTTGGTAAAAAAATCAAAAAATGGCGGACGTAATAATTACGGTCGGGTCACGACTCGCCACCAAGGCGGGGGTCATAAGCAACACTATCGCTTGGTGGATTTTAAGCGTGTCGATAAGGATGGTATTCCAGCCAAAGTCGAGCGTTTAGAGTACGATCCCAATCGTACTGCGCATATCGCATTGATTCTGTTTGCTGATGGTGAGCGCCGCTATATTGTTGCACCCAAGAGTGTGAAAGCTGGCGATTCTGTCATGTCTGGTAATCAATCGCCAATTAAAATTGGCAACTGTTTGCCCTTGCGCAATATTCCCATCGGTAGTACGGTACATTGCGTGGAAATGCGGCCTGGTAAGGGTGCGCAAATTGCCCGCAGTGCAGGTACTTCCGTACAGTTGGTTGCACGTGAAGGGCAGCATGCTACATTGCGTCTGCGTTCCGGTGAAATGCGCAAGGTTCCTGTAGATTGCCGGGCCACCATTGGTGAAGTCAGCAATCATGAACACAGTTTGCGTTCATTAGGCAAGGCTGGGGCATCGCGTTGGCGTGGTGTTCGTCCGACGGTGCGTGGCGTGGCCATGAATCCTGTCGATCACCCACATGGGGGTGGTGAAGGGCGCACCTCTGGCGGTCGTCATCCAGTAAGTCCTTGGGGCTTTCCGACTAAGGGTGCTAAAACCCGAAGCAATAAACGCACTGACAACATGATTGTGCGGCGTCGCAATAAGAAGTAACGCTGGGATATGAATTGTGGATTGTGGATTGTGGATTGCGCCAGCTACGCAAATTGCAATTCACAGTTCACCTGTTGTCAATTCACAATTCATTGTTGTACCAAGGGATAAGTGTTATGCCACGTTCAATTAAGAAAGGGCCTTTCGCTGATCTTCACCTCTTAAAAAAGGTAGAGGCGGCACAGGCTAGTAACAATAAACGCCCGATTAAAACTTGGTCGCGTCGTTCTATGGTGATGCCCAGTATGCTTGGGTTGACTATTGCTGTACATAATGGCCGTCAACATGTACCCGTGTTTATCACGGAAAACATGGTTGGGCATAAGTTAGGTGAATTTGCTTTAACCCGTACTTTCCGTGGTCATGCTGCGGATAAGAAAGCGAAGCGTTAAGAGGTAAAAGGCATGGAAGTAACCGCAATATTTAGATATGCCCGTATCTCTGCTCAGAAATGCCGTCTGGTAGCCGATCAGGTGCGTGGGTTACCGGTGGATAAAGCACTTAACTTGTTGGCTTTCAGCAATAAGAAAGCAGCGGGCATGGTTAAGAAAGTGTTGAATTCAGCAATTGCCAATGCCGAGCACAACGAAGGTGCCGATATTGACGAATTGAAAGTAGCGAGCATTCAGGTTAATGAAGGCCCGACTATGAAGCGCATGCATGCCCGTGCTAAAGGCAGGGGTAATCGGATTTGTAAGCGCACCAGTCACATCTGCATTACCGTCGCGGATCGATAAGAGAGAAGTTGTATGGGACAGAAAGTCAATCCAATTGGTTTTCGCTTAGGGATCATTAAAGATTGGTCCTCTAAGTGGTATGCCAGTAACCAGAATTACGCGGATTATCTGAATACCGACTTAAAGATTCGCGATTACATCAAAAAGAAGTTGGCGCAAGCTTCTGTCAGTCAAATTCGCATTGAGCGTCCAGCTCGTAATGCACGCATCATTATTCATACTGCACGTCCTGGTATCGTTATCGGTAAGAAGGGCGAAGATATTGATAAATTGCGTAAAGAAGTGTCTGCCATGATGGGCGTGCCAGTCCATATCAGCGTCGAAGAAATTCGCAAGCCTGAGGTGGATGCTTATTTGGTGGCGGAAAGCATCGCGCAGCAGTTAGAACGGCGCATCATGTTTCGCCGCGCTATGAAACGCGCAGTGAGTAATGCAATGCGTTTAGGTGCCCAGGGTGTACGAATTAACGTCTCTGGTCGTCTCAATGGTGCAGAAATCGCTCGTATGGAATGGTATCGTGAAGGTCGCGTGCCTTTGCACACCTTACGTGCTGATATTGATTATGGCTTTGCTGAAGCCCACACCACCTACGGTGTGATTGGTGTCAAAGTCTGGATTTTTAAAGGTGAAATTATCGGCAAGCCAGGTCAGGAAATGGCGGTCGAAAAAGGGTAATATACTATGTTGCAGCCTAAGCGTACCAAATTTAGAAAACAGCATAAGGGAAAAAACCGCGGGCTAGCTCAACGGGGTAGTAAGGTAAGCTTTGGGGAATTTGCGCTCAAAGCCACTACACGTGGTCGAATAACCGCCCGCCAGATTGAAGCTGCTCGTCGCACCATTGCTCGTCATGTGAAGCGCGGCGGTAAAATCTGGATTCGCATTTTCCCGGACAAACCAATTACGCAGAAACCATTAGAGGTGCGTATGGGTTCTGGTAAAGGAAATGTTGAATACTGGGTAGCACAGATCCAGCCGGGTCGTGTGCTTTATGAAATTGAAGGGGTTACGGAAGAAACGGCGCGTGAAGCTTTCCGCTTGGCTGCGGCCAAGTTGCCTGTCCAAACCACCTTTGTTAGTCGGACGGTGATGTAATGAAAGCCAGCGAGTTGAAACAAAAAACTGTTGCTGAACTGAAGCAGGAACTCATCGCTTTACTGCGTGAACAGTTCACCTTGCGCATGCAAAAGGGTGTTGAGCAGTTAACTCGGCATCATCAGCTTAAAGCTGTACGGCGCAATATCGCACGGGTAAACACGGTTCTGAACGAGAAAGGTAAGCAGGCATGACTGAACAGGCGACAGTACGCACCGTTGTCGGGCGTGTCATCAGCAATAAGATGGACAAAACTGTTACCGTGCTAATTGAGCGTAAAGTAAAACATGCTCTTTACGGTAAATATATTAAGCGTTCTACGAAGTTGCATGTGCATGATCCGGAAAATTCGTGCCAGGAAGGCGATTTAGTGGCGATAGAGGAATGTCGCCCATTGTCTAAGACCAAAGCTTGGCGTTTGCATAAAATCCTGGAACGTGCTGCTGGAGATTTGTCATGATTCAAATGCAAAGCATGCTTGAAGTAGCGGATAACAGTGGCGCACGTCGATTGATGTGCATCAAAGTGTTAGGGGGTTCCCACCGCCGTTATGCTGGTGTTGGTGACATCATCAAAGTGAGTATCAAAGAAGCGATTCCGCGTGGCAAAGTCAAAAAAGGCGATGTCTACAACGCGGTGGTGGTGAGGACTCGTAAAGGTGTGCGTCGCCCTGATGGTTCTTTGATCCGCTTTGACAGTAACGCGGCGGTCTTGTTGAATAACCAGTTGCAACCAATCGGCACCCGTATCTTTGGGCCAGTGACGCGCGAACTGCGTGGCGAAAAGTTCATGAAAATCATTTCTCTGGCACCAGAAGTGCTGTGAGCCGGATGATTCCCGGCAGGAAAAGGTAAAATTATGCGCAGAATCAAGCAAGGTGACGAGATTATCGTCATTACTGGTAAAGACAAAGGCAAGCGTGGCAAAGTGGTTCGCGTGTTGGGCGAAGAAAAGGTTGTGGTAGAAAATATCAACTTGGTCAAGCGTCACACACGGCCTAATCCAGCACGTAATTCGCCGGGCGGTATCTTGGAAAAAGAAATGCCGTTGCATATTTCCAATGTGGCGCTTTATAACCCAGTTACTGGCAAGGCCGATCGTATTGGGTTCAGAATGCTTGAAAACGGCAAGAAAGTCCGTTACTTCAAGTCAAACAATGAAGTCGTGGATGTCTGATCATGGCCAGATTGCAAGAACACTATAAGACCACTTTGGTGCCAAAACTCATGGAGCAATTTAGCTACAAGAGTATTATGCAGGTGCCAAAAATCGAGAAGATTACCCTGAACATGGGTTTGGGAGAAGCCGTCGGTGATAAGAAAATCATCGAAAAGGCGCTGGATGATATGACGGCTATTGCGGGCCAAAAACCTGTCGTCACCTTGGCGCGCAGATCAGTTGCGGGTTTTAAAATTCGCGAAGGCTGGCCCATCGGTTGTAAAGTAACCTTACGTCGTGAGCGTATGTATGAGTTCTTAGACCGATTGATTACCGTTGCCATTCCACGTATTCGTGACTTTCGCGGTTTCAGCGGCAAGTCTTTCGATGGGCGCGGCAATTATAGCTTTGGCGTGCGCGAGCAGATCATTTTCCCAGAAATTGATTATGACAAAATCGATGTTTTGCGTGGGATGGATATTATCATCACGACAACTGCTGTGACCGATGAAGAAGGTCGGGCATTGTTGGGCGCTTTCAACTTTCCGCTGAGAAGCTGAGGATAGAGGCTTAAATGGCTAAATTATCAATGATTAACCGCGAGGTTAAGCGCGCTAAGACTGTTAAAAAGTATGCAGCTAAGCGGATTGAGCTAAAAAAAGCGGCAGTGGATTTGAGTTTAAGCGACGAAGAACGCGATCTTGCGCGGGTAAAATTGCAACAATTGCCTCGCAACGCCAGTCCGATTCGTATGCATAACCGCTGCCGGATTACGGGTAGGCCACACGGCTATTATCGTAAGTTTGGTTTGAGCCGTAACAAATTGCGTGAGTACGCAATGTTAGGCATGGTGCCTGGTTTAGTAAAAGCCAGTTGGTAACTTTCTTATTATCGTTGTCCTGATTTAGATACTGAAGGACTTTTGTTCCTTCAAGTCTGGAGAAAAAACTATGAGCATGACGGATCCTATTGCAGATATGTTGACCCGTATTCGCAATGGTCAAGTGGCCAGAAAAGTTAGTGTAGAAATGCCTGATTCAAGTAAGAAGCGAGCAATTGCTGCCGTTTTGAAACAAGAAGGCTATATTACTGATTTTTCTGTGAATGAAGACAAAAAGCCGGTTTTAACTGTGCAGTTAAAATACCATCTGGGAAAACCGGTGATTGAGAGTCTGCAACGTGTTAGCCGCCCTGGTCTGCGTATTTACAAGACCAAAGATGAGTTACCAAAAATTATGGGTGGCTTGGGTGTCGCGATTATTTCCACTTCCAAAGGACTGATGACAGACCGTGCGGCACGTGCTGCCGGGCATGGTGGCGAAGTCCTGTGTTCTGTTTTCTAAGGCAAAACCATGTCAAGAGTTGCTAAGAGTCCCATAAAAGTGCCAACAGGCGTCGAGGTTATGCTCGACAAACAGGTGGTTCAGATTAAAGGCAGCAAAGGCGTACTCACGCATTGCATCCATAATCGGGTTAATGTCACGTTTGAAAACGGCGAAATTCGTTTTGTTTCTCCACAAGACGAACTCAGTGCTGGCATGTTTGCCGGTACCACTCGTGCGCTAGTAAATAATATGGTCACCGGTGTCACAAAGGGCTTTGAAAGAAAGCTGACCTTGGTTGGGGTGGGTTATCGTGCGCAGGTGCAGGGTAAGTCCTTAAACTTGACTTTGGGTTTCTCGCATCCTGTGAATTTTGAGATACCCGAAGGCATCCAAATTGAAACCCCCAGCCAGACCGAAATTTTGGTGAAAGGGATTGATAAACAGCTCGTCGGCCAGGTAGCGGCCAATATTCGAGCGTATCGTCCGCCAGAGCCTTATAAAGGCAAAGGTGTGCGTTATGCTGACGAGATAATCATCCAGAAAGAAACCAAAAAGAAATAGCAGGTGACCTCACATGGATAAAAAATCCGCCAGATTACGTCGCGCACGTCGTACCCGAGAAAAAATTAAATTGTTGGGTGTTTGCCGTTTGTGTATTCATAAGACGCCTCGTCATATTTATGCGCAGGTTATTGCATCTGATGGTAGCCAGATTTTGGCCAGTGCCTCAACCTTGGACAAGGACTGCCGCACAGATTTGCCCGGCTATACTGGTAACGTTTCTGCAGCCACAGTCGTGGGTAAAACTATCGCTGAACGCACGAAAGCAGCAGGTGTGACTCAGGTCGCATTTGATCGTTCCGGTTTCAAATATCATGGGCGTGTTAAGGCGTTAGCTGACGCAGCTCGTGACAATGGTCTTCAATTCTAGGTGCTGGCATGGCAAATATAAATTACGATGTACCCAAAAATGATGACCTTCTGGAAAAGCTGGTTACCGTTAATCGGGTTGCAAAAGTGGTCAAAGGTGGACGCATTTTCAGTTTCACTGCGTTGACCGTGGTAGGTGATGGTAAAGGTCGTATCGGTTTTGGTTATGGCAAGGCGCGTGAAGTGCCTGTGGCTATCCAAAAAGCAATGGAAGCTGCACGCAAGAATATGAAGCTTGTGAATCTGAATGGTGCGACGTTGCATTATCCAGTCACTGCCCGTCATGGCGCGGCTAAGGTGTATATGCAACCCGCTTCTGAAGGTACTGGGATTATCGCCGGTGGTGCGATGCGTGCGGTCTTTGAAGTGTCAGGCGTGCATAACGTACTCGCAAAAACCATTGGTTCTTCTAATCCAATCAATGTGGTGCGGGCAACTTTGAAAGCCTTGCAATCCATGTCTTCGCCGGAAACGATTGCCTCTAAGCGTGGCAAGACCTTGGAAGAAATTCTTGGCTAACAAGATAGAGAGCAAGCTATGAAAAAAATGCTGAAAGTCACACAGATTCGCAGTGTATATGGACGTCTTCCCAATCATAAAGCCTGTGTGTCCGGCTTGGGTTTGCGCCGCATGCATCACACCGTCGAGGTTGAAGACACACCGTCGGTACGTGGGATGATTAACAAGGTCTCTTATCTTTTAAAGGTGGAAGAGAACTAAGATGCGTCTAAATACTATACAGCCCGCTGAAGGCTCAAAAAAAGTTGCCAAGCGTTTGGGTCGTGGCATCGGCTCTGGTTTGGGTAAAACCTCAGGTCGTGGTCATAAAGGCCAGCGTGCGCGTGCAGGCGGTTATCATAAAGTGGGTTTTGAAGGCGGTCAGATGCCTTTGCAGCGCCGCTTACCGAAAGTTGGTTTTCGTTCTCGCAAGAGTCGCTTAGCTGCTGAGGTGCGTCTGCATGAGCTAAACAAAATCACTGCTGATGTTATCGATTTGGTGGCATTGAAGCAGGCTAATGTGGTGCCACGTCAGACTGAGCAGGTCAAAGTCATCTTATCAGGCGAATTACTGAAAGCTGTGACTTTACGTGGATTGGCAGTGACTGTTGGTGCGCGTAAAGCCATTGAAGCCGCTGGCGGCAAGATCGAAGACTGAAATAATCGGGGCACTCAGTGACAATTGGTAATTTGTCGGCTGCCGGTGGCGAACTCGGCAAATTGGGACGTTTGACTGAAATTAAGCAACGTCTCTTGTTTTTGGTAGGTGCAATCATCGTATTTCGGGTTGGCACCTTCATTCCGGTACCCGGCATTGACCCGGCCAAGCTCGCGCAGCTTTTTGCGCAACAGCAGGGTACTATTCTGGACATGTTTAACATGTTTTCAGGTGGTGCGTTGCAGCGCTTTTCTGTGTTTGCGCTAGGCATTATGCCGTATATTTCTGCCTCCATTATCATGCAGTTGTTGACTGTGGTTTCTCCCGCACTAGAACAGCTCAAAAAGGAAGGCGAGTCAGGACGGCGCAAGATTACCCAATATACCCGTTACGGTACTCTAGTATTGGCCACTTTTCAGGCAATCGGCATTTCAATCGCCTTGGAAAGCCAGAATGTGGTTGTGGAAGTGGGCCTCGGTTTTCGTGTCACCGCTGCGATGACCTTGGTGGCGGGAACCATGTTTCTGATGTGGCTAGGAGAGCAAATTACCGAACGTGGTATTGGTAATGGTATTTCCATCATTATCTTTTCGGGGATCGTGGCTGGTTTACCAGGCGCTGTCGGTGGCACTTTAGAACTGGCCAGAACTGGGCAGATGCATGTGTTTACCTTGCTGCTGTTATTTGCCATCGTGTTGTTAGTCACGGCATTTGTGGTTTTTGTTGAACGCGGTCAGCGGCGAATTACCGTTAATTATGCAAAGCGCCAGGTTGGGCGACGGATGTATGCGGGTCAAAGTAGTCATTTGCCTCTGAAGTTGAATATGGCAGGGGTGATTCCGCCTATTTTTGCCTCCAGCATTATTCTCTTTCCGGCAACGATTGGTGGTTGGTTTGGTAGCGCTGATGGTATGGGTTGGTTGAAGGATTTGTCTCAAACGCTCTCTCCTGGGCAACCGCTGTATGTACTGCTGTACGCTTTGGCAATTATATTCTTTTGCTTTTTCTACACAGCGTTGGTGTTTAATCCCAAAGAAACCGCCGATAATCTTAAGAAATCTGGGGCTTTTATTCCTGGAATTCGGCCCGGTGTACAGACGGCCCAATATATTGATGACGTCATGTCACGATTAACCTTGGCAGGTGCCGCCTATATTACCGCTGTCTGTTTGTTGCCAGAGTTTTTGAATCTGCAATGGAGCGTACCTTTCTATTTTGGCGGTACTTCGTTGCTGATTATTGTGGTGGTGGTGATGGATTTTATGGCGCAGGTGCAAGCGCATCTGGTTTCTCATCAATACGAAGGATTGATGAAGAAAGCAAATTTGAAAGGTCAGGGTCGTAATCCCCTGTTACGCTAACATTCTCTTCGCACAGTTGGTATAGCAACGGGTGCAATTCTGATTTGGAGCTGATTATGAAAGTTAGAACGTCTGTGAAGAAGATATGCCGTAACTGCAAGATTGTAAGACGCAATAATGTGGTTCATGTGATTTGCAATAAAGAACCGCGTCACAAACAGCGTCAAGGATAATAGTTCTTGCAATCAGGCGCTTAACTCGGTAGAATTTCCGGTTTTTCGCACTATTAAAAACAATGCACACGCGGCTCTGTCTGAAAGTGCCGTGAGTGTGGCTGGGAAGCAGCCGTATCAGGGAGTAATGACAGTATGGCCCGTATTGCTGGTATCAATATTCCAGTACATAAGCATGTGGTGATTGCTCTGACTGCCATTTATGGCATAGGGCGGACACGGGCGCGCGATATATGTAACGCTGCGCAAATTGCGCCTCAGACTAAAGTCAAAGACTTGGCTGAGAGTGAATTAGAAACACTGCGTGCTGAGGTGGCGAAGTATCCTGTAGAGGGTGACTTGCGTCGCGAAGTGGCAATGAATATCAAGCGCCTGATGGATTTGGGGTGTTATCGTGGTATTCGACATCGGCGTGGTTTGCCTATGCATGGACAGCGCACTCGTACCAATGCGCGCACTCGTAAAGGCCCTCGCAGAGTTATCAAGAAGTAATTAGGAACTGTAATGGCTAAAGCAATCGCACCGTCGCGTAAAAAAGTCAAAAAAAGTGTCAGTGAGGGCATAGTGCATGTGCATGCCTCCTTCAATAACACCATTATTACCATCACCGATCGTCAGGGAAATGCGTTAGCCTGGGCCACATCTGGTGGCAGTGGTTTTCGCGGTTCACGTAAGAGTACACCCTTTGCTGCACAGGTTGCAGCCGAGCGGGTAGGTAACGTGGTCAAAGAGTTTGGTATGAAAAATCTGGAAGTGCGCATTAAAGGGCCAGGGCCTGGACGTGAGTCTGCGGTCAGAGCTTTAAATGCTAACGGGTTTAAGATTACCAGCATTACTGATGTTACTCCGATTCCACATAATGGTTGCCGTCCGCCAAAGCGGCGCAGGGTGTAAATTATGGCAAGATATCTTGGTCCAAAGTGTAAGTTAAGTCGTCGGGAAGGTACCGATTTATTTTTAAAGAGCCGCGCACGCTCCCTAGATTCAAAGTGCAAACTGGATAAGTTGCCAGGGCAGCACGGGGACAAGCGTCAGCGCTTATCTGACTATGCGGTGCAGTTGCGTGAAAAGCAGAAGTTGCGGCGCATTTATGGCATCTTAGAACGTCAGTTTCGTAACTACTATAAGGCCGCTGTCGGACAAAAAGGCTCAACTGGCGAAAACCTGTTGAAACTGCTGGAATGTCGTTTGGACAACGTGGTCTATCGGATGGGTTTCGGGGTGACACGTGCGGAATGTCGGCAATTGGTCAGTCACCGAGCCATCGAAGTCAATGGTGCCAGAGTGAACATCCCTTCCTACCAAGTGAAGGCAGGCGATAAAATTGCTGTGACTGAGAAAAGTCGCGGTCAGTTTCGCATTAAAGCTTCCTTGGAAGCTGCTGATACCTACGGTTTTCCAGAATGGGTTAGCGTTGACACTGGCAAAATGGAAGGACTCTTTAAGTCTGTGCCGGAACGTATGGAACTGTCCTCTGATATTAATGAGCAGCTTGTAGTCGAGCTGTACTCTAAGTAATTTGACATTTATTTGTAACGAGGGTTTTGTTCTATGCAAGCCGGTGTCATGGAATTATTAAAGCCGCGTATCGTCGATGTTAAGAAGCTCAATGACACCACTGCTAAAGTGACCTTAGAACCGTTGGATCGTGGTTTTGGTCATACTCTGGGGAATGCGTTACGTCGTGTACTGCTTTCATCTTTGCAAGGTTCTGCCGTTGTAGAGGTAAAAATCACGGGTGTTGACCACGAATACACAACCATTGATGGTGTGCAAGAGGATGTGACAGACATCTTGTTGAACCTCAAGGGACTTGCGATTCGCATGTTCGGTCGTAGCGAAGTGGTTTTGAGATTACACAAGAAAGGCCCTGGCGTTGTGCGTGCTGGCGACGTCGAGTTAGATCATGATGTGGAAATCATCAACCCAGAGCATGTGATCGCTAATCTCACCAAAGCGGGTGAGCTTAGTATGGAACTTAAGGTTCGCATGGGCCGAGGTTATCAGCCTTCTAATCAACGTCTTATCGACGATGAAGAGACCGAAAGCCTCGGTTGGTTACGGATCGATGCTTCTTTTAGCCCCGTTTACCGAGTGGCCTACGCCGTGGAAGCGGCACGTGTCGAGCAACGTACCAACCTGGATAAGCTGATTATTGAGCTACAGACGAACGGCACGGTTGAACCCGAGGCGGCGGTTAAAGAGGCTGCTAGGATTCTTCAGGATCAGCTGTCGGTCATTGTTGATTTGCAGGGAACTAAAATCGAAAAGGAACCTGAAGGTATTTCTAAAGATATCGTGGATCCTATCTTGTTGCGTCCTGTCGATGAATTAGAACTCACGGTTCGTTCCGCAAATTGTCTGAAAGCAGAAAATATCTATTATATCGGCGACCTAATTCAGCGGACTGAAACTGAGTTGTTAAAGACGCCGAATCTTGGAAAAAAATCTTTGACAGAAATCAAAGATGTACTCGCCTCGCGCGGCTTGTCATTGGGAATGCGGCTGGAAAACTGGCCACCACCCGGACTTTATGATGAAAACAAGGCAGGTATTTAATAACCTGTTCGCCGCAAGCTGATTGAATTAAGTATATAGGATAGAGACCGATGCGCCATCGCCAAACCGGGAGACATTTAAACCGCACTTCTAGCCACAGGCAAGCCATGTTCAGAAACATGGTGGTGTCCCTGATGCGTCATGAATTGATCACGACCACCTTGCCAAAAGCCAAGGAATTACGCCGTTTCGCCGAGCCACTGATTACCTTGGCTAAGGATGATGGCGTTGCCAAGCGCCGTATGGCTTTTGATCGTTTGCGGGATCGTGATATTGTCACTAAGCTTTTCAATGAATTAGGGCCGCGTTATAAAGAGCGTCCGGGCGGTTATGTCCGTATTCTTAAATGTGGTTTTCGTGCTGGTGACAAAGCGCCCTTAGCCATTGTTGAACTGGTTGACAGACCTGTGAGTACGGGCGAAGTATAAGCCTGCTACACACAGCATGTGCTGTGAGTTCCCGACAAACCGCTGGTATTTCTCGTGAATACCGGCGGTTTTTTTTTCTGAGCGTCCTAGTCATGGCCGAGTTTATGAACTGGGTGGATAGTGCCATTTTGCTTATTTGCGGATGCTCTGGCTTGCTAGGTCTCTGGCAGGGTGCGCAAGCAGCCTTGCTGGCATGGTTAGGTTGGGTGATTGCGGGAGGGGTCAGTCTCAGTTTTGCACCTTATTTAGCGGCGTTACTGGCAACTCGGGTGCCCGTGCCCTCGTTGGCGCTGTTGGTTGCGATGCTGATCTTGTTGCTGATGACTTTGTTGTTGGTGACTTTTGTGAATAGTTTACTGGTTAATGAGTTGCAAAGTTTTTCCAGTGCCGCAACTGAATATAGTTTAGGTGGCTTATTCGGACTGATGCGCGGTGGTATGATAATCACCTTATTGGTTTTAATCGCAAGCCTAACTCGACTGCCATCGTTGTCTTGGTGGCAACATTCCCAGTTTCTAAGCTACTTTGAGCAAATTGCTTGCTTGCTGCGGGGATTTGCGGGTATAAGCTGCTAAGCGCTGTAGATTTTTAACCCGAAAACCGGGAGAGTCCTATGTGTGGCATTATTGGTATCGTTGCCAAGAGTCCTGTTAATCAGGCGCTGTTTGATGGTTTGACGGTATTACAACACCGTGGTCAAGATGCTGCGGGCATTGTAACCTGCGATAACAACCGCCTTTATTTGCGTAAGGATAATGGTCTGGTGCGTGATGTGTTTCACACGCGCCACATGATTAAATTACGGGGCAATATGGGCATCGGCCATGTGCGTTATCCCACGGCAGGCTGTTCCTCTTCGGCGGAAGCACAACCCTTTTATGTCAACTCACCTTACGGGATTGCACTGGCGCACAATGGTAATTTAACCAATGCGGAACTCCTAAAAACCGGATTATTTCGTGAAGATCTGCGCCACATCAACACCGATTCGGATTCTGAAATTCTCCTCAATGTACTTGCCCATGAACTTCAGCAAGTGGGCAAGTTACGCATTGATAAGCAAGATATTTTTAACGCAGTGCGTGGCGTACATCATCATTGCCAGGGTGCCTACGCAGCGGTTGTGATGTTGCCCGGTTATGGCATTCTGGCCTTTCGTGATCCCTTCGGGATACGCCCTTTGATTTTCGGTAAGCGTGAAACTGCCGAAGGCACCGAATACATCGTCGCGTCTGAGAGCGTGGCAGTCGATACGCTTAATTTCAAAATAGTGCGAGATGTGGAGCCAGGCGAGGCAATCTTTATCGACATGCAGGGCCAGTTTCACGCACAGCAATGCGCAGAACATCCGGTACACTCGCCCTGTATTTTTGAATATGTTTATTTTGCCCGTCCTGATTCGATTATTGATGGGGTGTCTGTGTATAAGGCACGTTTGCGTATGGGCAAATTCCTAGCCCGCAAAATTCAGAAATTGCATCCCAATCACGATATTGATGTGGTTATCCCAATTCCTGACACTAGCCGAACCTGCGCCCTGGAATTAGCGCATGAATTGGGGATCAAATATCGCGAAGGCTTTGTAAAAAACCGTTATATTCCGCGCACTTTTATCATGCCTGGGCAAGGGATGCGTAAAAAATCGGTACGCCAGAAACTCAATGCGATTGATCTAGAATTCAAAGGTAAGAACGTGATGCTGGTGGATGACTCGATAGTGCGTGGCACCACTTCCAAGCAAATCATCATCATGGCCCGCGAAGCGGGTGCTAAAAATGTCTATTTTGCCTCTGCTGCCCCGCCTGTGCGTTTCCCCAACGTGTATGGAATCGACATGCCTTCAGTCAAAGAGCTGCTGGCCTACAATCGTAGCGATGAAGAAATCGCCAAAGCCATTGGTGCTGACTGGTTGGTATACCAAGACTTGGATGACTTGGTGAAAGCGGCACGTAAAGGTAATATGCGCATCAGCCGTTTTGATGCGTCCTGCTTTGATGGCGAATACGTCACGGGGAGCGTGAGTCGTCCGTATTTAGACGAGTTAGAACGACGGCGCTCGGACACGGCTAAGTCAACCCGCAATGAATCTTCGGGGGTTATTGAATTGTGTAACACGGCTTAACTTATGGACAAGATTGCTTACTGTTTCGACACCGAGGCGGTGCGAGCGGGTCAGGTGCGCACTGAAGAAGGCGAACACAGCGAAGCCTTATTCCTGACCTCCAGTTATGTGTTTAAAAATGCAGCAGAAGCGGCGGCACGTTTCGCAGGCTCAGTACCTGGCAACATTTACTCGCGTTTTACCAACCCCACGGTACGCATCTTTGAAGAACGCTTGGCGGCTTTGGAAGGCGGTGAGCGTTGTGTGGCCACCGCCTCTGGCATGGCGGCCATTCTCAGCACTTGTTTAGGACTACTAAAAAGCGGCGATCATGTGGTGGCCTCGCAGAGCCTATTCGGTACCACTTTGGTGTGGTTTAGCAAAATACTCGGTAAATTTGGGGTTGAAACCAGCTTCGTCCCGCTCACCAACCAAGCAGCTTGGCAAGCCGCGATGCGTCCCAACACCCGCCTGCTGTTTTTGGAAACGCCTTCTAATCCGCTGACTGAGATTGCTGACATCGGCGCACTGGCGGCCTTGGCCCACGCGCATGATTGTCTGTTGGCGGTTGATAATTGTTTTTGCACCCCCGCTTTACAACGTCCGCTGGCGTTGGGGGCAGACTTGGTGATTCACTCGGCCACCAAATACCTGGATGGACAAGGGCGCTGCATTGGTGGCGCAGTGGTTGGTGGACAAACGCTGCTAGACGAAGTGTTTGGGATTGTCCGTACCGCCGGGCCTAGCATGAGTCCTTTTAACGCCTGGATTTTTCTCAAAGGACTGGAAACCCTGTCGCTGCGTATGCGTGCCCACAGTGCCCACGCCTTGAACTTGGCGCAATGGCTGGAGGCGCAACCTGCGGTGACGCGGGTGTACTATCCGGGATTGGCTTCGCATCCCGGACACGCGCTGGCCAAGCACCAACAGCAGGGCTTCGGGGGACTGCTGAGTTTTGAAGTAGCGGGAGGACAGGCAGCAGCTTGGCGTTTGATCGATAATTGCCGTTTGCTGTCGATTACCGCCAATCTGGGCGACACCAAATCCACGATTACCCACCCTGCCACCACCACCCACGGACGTATGACGCCACAACAACGTGCTGAAGCCGGGATTGGCGATGGCTTGATACGCATCTCCGTGGGTCTGGAAGATTTGCAGGACATCCAGGCAGACTTGCAGGCCAGCCTGCACGCCCAGGCTTGAAACCCCGTGACAGCCTTGACCAAGCGACAAGCGGCTTGTGAGCCGAGCGCGGCATTTAGTATGATGGGGCGTAGTTTGATACATTTTGCAACAAAAGGATTCCACGATGGCAATAACTGACAAAATTGTAATTAGAACCGGTGAAGCAATGATCACAGGGGGTGCGCCTGGTATGAGCGCCGAACCAGAAGTGATCGTTGGCGAACTGGACGGCCCGTTTGGCACCGCTTTTGCCGCGTTGCTGGGTGACCAAATCAAAGGCCACTCGCGGGTGTTGGCGCTGATGGACGGCGATATTCAGGTGCGCCCAGCCACCATCATGGTGAGCAAAGTCACCCTGGACGACCCGCGCTATATCCGTTTGTTAACAGAGATAGTGCAGCCTGCCATTGCACATGGTGTGCTTGATTCAGTCCGCAACGGTGATATTCCCAAAAAGAAAGCCAATGAATTAGGCATTATTATTGCCATTTGGTTGGACCCTGCGATAGTGACTGTTGAAAACCTGGATCGACACGCCTTGTTCAATATTCAACGTGAAGCCACAGCCAGAGCGATTCATAAGGCCATTGCCTGTGAACCCTCGGTGGATTGGTTACTGGAAAATCAAGATAATTTGCTTCAGCGCTATTATCAGGCGCTAAACGCCGGATAAAGTCACTTTGCCAGCCCATCACCGCCAACCGCCGTCCTCTCTAGTCGGCCAATTCAGGGAGGCTGTGGTGCGTGCTGGCGCTGGGTTTAGCGCCTTATTGGCGACCCTGAATTTTATTTTTTTGCCGTTTGCCGTGCCTAACACCGGACTCCTGAGCCATTTTCTAGTGCGCCTACCCGGCTTACAACCGCCAAGCAGAAAAAGGGTGCCATTGATACGCCTGATGCGTCACGCATCGCCTGCTTGCTTTACGCTGTGAAAGGGTAAGATTTAGAAGCCAAGGAAACCTAGCCATGTACGCCGTCACCTCCTCTCCCACCCTCGCTACACCTGTTGATACCCCTGTCGCCCCGACCGCACCGCCGCTCAGTCTGTCAGTACCTGATTTAGGGGCTGCTCCCGACGCCAGTTATCTGCGAGTGGGCGATGATCTAGTGGTTCAAGCCTACGCCGAAACTTACACTGTGCCAGCCTATTTCAAGCACCCAACGCCGCCCCCGCTGGTGGGACTGGATGGGATTGAAATCACACCTGAACAAGTGAACAGCAAACTGACGGTGCCCGCCGAGCCGTGGTTATCGGCGGCAAATGGATCGGTGGCGGCAGGAGAGACCGGGCCGGTACTCATCGGCCGGGTCAGCGTCATGGTGGAAGGCCCTGCCAAAGCTGTCAATGCGCAGGGCGTTGAACGGCTGCTACACAAGGGTGATCCGATTTATTTGCACGACACGGTGTCCACGGGTGCGCGTACTTATATCAAAATCACCCTGCAAGATGGAACGGTGTTCCAATTAGGCCCTTTGTCACGCGCCAATCTGGAAATTTACGAATACGAAGCGAGCAATGAGGCCGGACACTTTGAAGCCAGTGTCTTCACCGGCATCTTCCGGTTTTTGAGCGGAGCCATTTCCAGCAGCGACGGCACGCCACATAGCGTGATCAAAACCCCAACCGCCACGATTGGCATACGGGGCAGCGAACTTGACGGTCAAATCAGCGACGATGGCAGCACCGTGATTTTGCATATGGCGGGCCTGATTGAGATACGCCCGCATTATGGCAGTGAGTATTTCACCGTGTTTGAACCCGGCACCCGGGTTGAAATTGCCGCCACGCCCTTGACGCCCTCGCGAGCTGAACTCGCCAGCCACGATTTTATCGAACAATTTCGCGGTATTTTGACGCCACTGTCGATTGCCGACAGTCAACTCGCTGATATGAGCAAAGTTCCTGATGCCGCCGCCGCAATGCAGCAAGCGCCAGGCGTTGGGCATGACGACCCTCGGCAAGGGCCGGGAGAACAAACAGCACCCGAAGTGGGAGAACGTGGCGAATACTTTGCCGAAGCGCATCGCAATCACTCGCCAGGATCGCCTGAAGAACCAGGAGGAACGCCACGTCCTGGAGAACCAGCCGAACCGCGAGTTGCGAGAGGTGCTGACAATAATAATGAGGTATTGGGACGTGTCGAAGGACTAGACCCACAAGGTCGGCCCATTGACCCATTGGGGCTACCCATGGAACCTGAGTTACCTCATGAGTCACACGTCGGACAAGCTAGCAATGAACCGCCGGGCACTGGCACTGGCCTACAGCCCAAGCCGGGCTTGGCGCAGATCACAGAAGACAGTGTGTTGGCGTTTAATTTACCGCAATTCGTGTTGGGCCAGTCGGTGAACATACTCACCCCGGTCGCACACGGTACACTTCAGGTCAACCCGGATGGCAGTTTACTGTACACCCCGGCGTTAAATTTCAATGGTCAAGACGGATTTCGCTACCAGATTGGCGAAGCCGCGCCTGACACTTTCGACATTATAGTTGCGCCCATCAACGATGCGCCCGTCGCCGTTCCGCTCAGCGTGGAACACCCAGAAGATCAGGTACTCAGCCTCCCAATTGCCGAGTTGTTGCGTCAAGTGACGGACGTAGACAACGCCGATCCAGCGGATTTTCGCTGGCTAGACATGACCCCTGACTATCTAACCGAGCAAGGCGTGATGCTGACTCAAGGGAAACTGGCCCTGAGTACAGATGGCAGTCAACTGCTATTTACCCCGCCTCCTGATTTTAACGGGGTCACGCATTTCAGTTACCGTGTCGCCGATACCGAGGGCGCTGCCAGCTTGCCTGCGTTGATCAGCGTTACCGTGACCCCAGTCAACGATGCGCCGCAACTGCTGGGCGCGCCTCTCTTAATCCACACTGGACTGAGCGAGGTGCGGGCGGTGTCTGCCGCTGAGTTGTTGCAGGGCGTCGGCGATGTCGATGGAGATCGTCTGTCACTCAGCGCAGCCAGCCTCAGCAATACCAGTGTGGTTGAGATGCAATCGGTGTATGCGGTCGATGGGAGCATCCAAGCCTTGGTTTTCACGCCAATGGTCGATTTCGTCGGACAGGTCACTTTCATATTGACCATCAGCGATGGCCAAGGCGGATTGCTGGAACTGCCGGGCATACTCGACGTGGGCAGCCCGGTGATCGACAACCGTTTTCCAACCGCAGTCAACGATGTGTTTGAGATGCAGGCGGCGGCCTCTTTCTTGACCTTAACTCCTGCCGATTTATTGAGAAACGACAGCGACTTAGATGGTGATGCGCTCACGCTGACCCAGGTAAACGCCGACAGCGCTGGTCAGCTTAGCCTGACTTATGATGCGCTGGGCGGGATTCAGAGTGTGACACTGCGCCCAGAGGCGGGCGTCAGCAGCGCACATTTTAGTTATCAAATTACCGATGGCCGTGGCGGCGTTGCCCATGCCCAAATCTTGCTCACCGTGTTGGAGCCAGCTCCCACAGATTTACCCCCGCAGACTCAGGACGATAGCTTTGCAATCGCCGCCACGACACCGACTTTAATCAGCGTTGCCGAATTGTTGGTCAATGACATTGATCCCGAAGGCCAAGTGCTGACGCTGGTTGACGTGAGCAATCCCAGCAACGGCACGGTGAGCTTGCAGGCGGGACAGATTTTGTTCACGCCCGACGCGCTGTTTGCCACACTGGGCGGTGGTTTTAATTACCGCGTGCAAGACCCTGGTGGACTCACCAGCAGTGCGGCAGTGTCACTGACCCCACCCAATCAGCCCCCGGTGGCGGTGGCGGATCGCTTTACGATAGCGGGAAATCAGTCGCTGTTGTTGAACCCCGCCGATTTGCTAGTCAACGACACCGACCCAGAAGGTGAACTCTTGTCGCTGGTTGGGGTGCAAAATGCCAGCAATGGCACACTGACCCAGACGCCAGAGGGTCTGCTGCTGTTTGTGCCGGATGCAAACTTTCTCTTGAGCGGCAAAGCCAGTTTTAGTTATATCCTCAGCGATGTGCAGGGCGCACAAGCCAGCGCATTGGTCACCCTGACCAACAGCAACCAAGCCCCCGTGGCCCAAGATGACAGCTACCACACCCGGCCTGCCACACCGCTACTGATCCCGATTGCCGACTTACTGGCCAATGATCAAGACCCAGACGGCGACACGCTCAGTCTTAACAGCTTCGGTCAGACCGTCAGCGGCGGCACCGTGGCGATGGATCGCAGTGGCAGCCAGTTGTTGTTTACCCCAGCGGCAGATTTTTTCAAAGGCACCGCGCAATTTGATTACAGCGTCAGTGATGGCAACGGGGGCATAGACACCGCCCAGGTGTTGATCGACGTTGGTTTGTCGGGTCATTTTCTATTACTGCCAAATGCCAGCACGCCACTCACTTACCAAGCGGCGATGCCCTCGGTCAGTGTTGATCCGGGTGCTACGCTTGAAAATTTGGACTATGCGCCCCCTGGTAGTCCCCGTTATTTACGGATTGAAATCAATAATGCCACGCTGGGTGAACGCCTGAGCTTAGCCCCCGCCAACGGTTTAAGCCACGACAGCACGACGGTGAGCCTCAATGGTCAAACCATTGCCAGCTTGTTGAGCGCGGCTGGCCCCCTGTTGGTACTGGAGTTTGACGGGGCAATCGGTCAAGCTGCCCTAGAAACCCTGTTGCGCGCTGTCAGTTATAGCCAAACTGGCGAGACCATGGCCTCCACTAATCACACCGTGGCTTTCAGTCTGTACGCCAATGCCAGCGATGCGTTAAGCGGCAATACCGGCTCGGTGTTGGATGCCAGCACCAGCCGTGCTATCGAAGTCACGCCCGCGCAACTGGTCAATGACGACAGTTTAAGCTTGGCTTTCAACGTGCCGTTGTTGGTGCCGGTCGATCAGCTGCTCGTCAACGATCCGGGCGCAGGTTTGTCGATCACCGCGCTGTCTAACCCCAGCCCAGGTTTGCAACTCAGCCTGCGCAACACGGAAGGGGATATTGCGCTGTACATCGATGCCCAACAGGCACCCAGCGGCAGCGCGAGTTTTCAATACACTGCCACTGACAGCAATGGCCTGACTGCCAATGCCCAAGTCTCCATCCAGGCTAACAACCTGCAACAGGGAACTGCGACTGCCGACACCTTAACCGGTACACCGCAAGCCGATATTCTAAATGGCAATGCGGGTGATGATACCTTGCTGGGATTAGGGGGAAACGATATGCTCAGCGGGGGGCTGGGTAATGACACGCTGGACGGTGGGAGCGGTTACAATATACTCAGTGGCGGCCCTGGCGACGATCTGCTGCGTTTTGATCCCGGCGTAGGTGCTACTTCGATTGACGGCGGCTCTGGCACCGACACCCTGGCCCTGGTCGGCGGCGGGGTGGTACTCGATTTGATCAGCAATAGCCAATTACCGCCCGCACAAAGTTACCAACTGCAAGGCATTGATAAACTGATGTTGGGCAGTGGCGATCAACTGATTTTAGGCATCAACGAGGTGTTGACACTCAGCGACAGCGGCAGTTTATTGGTGGAAGGCGATGCGCAAAGCACGGTATTCTCCACCAATCAAGGCTGGCTGAATCAGGATTTAGTCACGCTGGCCGGACAGAATTATATCAATTACAGTGCCGCCACTGCCCAACTGCTGGTGAGTACCGACATCAGCAACCAATGGATCTTTTAGGCTATTTGCTCAGCGCCTCCCGGTGCCCAAGGCTGCGGATGGGTAAACAGCCAATTGTGAGGAGGAAGGATGAGAACATATAGAATTGGCGTGTTGTGCGCCAGTTTGTGTAGCAGTAGTGTGGTGTGGGCAGTCGATCTGGAAACGGTGGTGCGCCGCAGCCTGGAAAGCAATCCTGAAGTGAGACTCAGTGCTGACAACCGGTTGGTGGCTGATCAAGAACTGCGGCAAGCTTGGGCTGGATACTTGCCTTCTGTGGATTTAAGCCTGGGTTATGGTCGCGAAAACAGCGATAACATGACGACTGGCCTGCTCAAAATAGACAATTTGACCCTTAACCGCAGCGAAGCCAGCCTCACCCTTAACCAGATGCTGTTTGATGGCTTTAGCGTGCGTCACGAAACCGAACGCCAACGCGCCCGCGTTCATGCTTCTGCACAACGGGTGCAAGAAACCAGTGAAACCGTGGCGTTACGTGCGATTGAAGTCTATCTGGAAATCCTGCGCCGCCGCGAATTGCTGGAACTGGCAAAAAATAATCTCGTGGTACACCAGAAAATTCTCGGTCAAGTGCGTGCCCTGGTGGAACAAGGGGCAGGCCGCAAAGCCGATATGCAGCAGACTGAAGGCCGTGAAGCATTGGCCGCAGCCAGCTTAGCCAGCGCTGAAGGTAGCCACACCGATGCTGAAACCAATTATCGCCGTGTCACTGGCGAGGCCGCGACCGAATTGACTGCACCCGTCGTCACCCAGGTTCAGGCCGCACTGCCGCTCACCTTAGAAGCCGCCCTCCAGCGGGCTGAAGCGCAACATCCCGCCTTAGCCGCCATTCGCGCCGATCTGGATGCCAGTTTAGCCAGCCAGCGCCAGAGCCGCGCTAATTTCATGCCACGCATTAACGTGGAACTGGGAGCTAGTCGTAATGAAAATCTGGACGGTGTGGCATATCGCAATGATGATCTGACCGCAATGCTGCGTTTGCGTTACAACCTCTACAAAGGGGGCGCACACCAAGCGCGGATGCGTGAAACTGCCGAACGTGTCAATGCGGCTAAGGAAACGGTGAATCGCGCCCAGCGCCAAGTGGAAGAAGAAACCCGCTTAGCCTGGAATGCCTTGCAAACCGCCCGCGCCCGCCTCACCTACCTCGAACGCCATATCAGTGCCTCTGACTCCGTGGTTGAGTCCTACCGTCAACAGTTTAAACTGGGGCAACGCAGTCTGCTGGACGTGCTGGATGCGGAAAACGAACTCAATAATGCCCGTTCAACCCGCATCAATGGCCGCTACACCGAACTTTATGGACAATATCGGCTACTCGCCGCCACCGGCAGTTTGCTCAGCGCCCTGCGGATCGAAGCGCCTGCTGAGGCCCGTCCTTAAGTGGTTCATTTCCCTTCTTGTTAAGTTTTTGTGCCAGGAGTTGATGTATGCGTAGTCCGTTTATTCTTTCACTCTGCTTGTTTTGGGTCAGCTTGTCCGCCCATGCCGTCCTGGATGAACAGGAATATAGCCTCAAGTATCGACAATGCCAGGAAAAGGCCATGTCCACCGCCGACATTATCGACTGCATCACTGCCGAAAATAAACGGCAAGACAAGCGCTTAAACACCGCTTACCAACAATTACACGGCGCACTCAGCAGCGACCGTCAGCAAGCCTTACTGGAAGCACAACGGCTGTGGATTCAATACCGCGATGCCAACTGTGCGTTTTATGATGATCCAGAAGGAGGCACCAACGCCCGCATCCACGCCAACCAATGTGTGCTAGACACCACGGCAGCTCGTGCCCAAGAACTGGAAGACCTCGGCGAACCAGGGGAAGAGGAATAAGCGGGTGTCCTTGCCCGGCTAAAATCAAAGACTCACTGCAAGCAGTCAACTCTATGTTGATTTTTACTGGCCTAGCCTGAGCGTGGCATCAGGCGCGATCAATCGCAAAAGTTAATACCTCTTGAATCTGGCTACTGTTGCTCATCAGCATCAACAGCCGATCCACGCCCAGCGCAACGCCAGCAGTAGCGGGCAAGCCCGCGCTTAAGGCGGCTAGGAAATTTTCATCCAGGGGTGGCGACTCTAAACCCAGTTGTTGCCGTTGTACCAGCTCAGCTTCAAAACGGCTACGCTGTTCCAGTGGATCAGTCAGTTCATGAAAGCCATTAGCCAGCTCAATGCCTTTGACGTACACCTCAAAACGTTCCGCCAATTCCGGGTGATCGGGTCGGCGACGTGCTAAAGCGGCCTGGGTTGCCGGATAGTCGTAGATAAACACTGGCGCTTCATAGCCCAATTGGGGGCCAATCTCGTGGCTCATCAGCAGTTGTAAACAGGTGTCGCGATCCAGGTCTGACGCGGTGTCAGCGTGGGCAAGATGTGGCCGCACCCGCGCTTGACAGTCTGCCAGCGTGCTTTCCAACGGATGCAGTCCCAACTGATGGAGAAAAATTTCCACGTAGCTAAAACGCGCCGCCAGTGGATAGCCCAGCACCAAACGCAGCAAATCCTCGACTTCATTCATTAAATCATGGTGATCAAAACCTGGGCGATACCACTCTAATAAGGTAAATTCAGGATTGTGCCAACGCCCCGCCTCGCCGTTACGAAATACCCGACTGATTTGAAAAATTGGCCCACTACCGGCAGCTAACAAGCGCTTCATCGCTAACTCTGGTGAAGTTTGTAAATAGAGCGTGCCTGGATTAGGGCCGTCATATTGGGTGGAAAATAACGCAATCATCGGGTCTAAGGTTGAAGAAGTCGCCAAGATCGGGGTTTCAACTTCCAAAAAACCGCGTATCGCAAAGAAGGCGCGGATTTGGTTATAGAGGTAGATACGTTGACGCATCACCTCAAAGTTCGCACCGGGTTTCCAACTGGGTTGATGCATTGTGTTCATGTGCTTGACTCGTTAAACAGGAGATACCGGTGCTTTTGAGGACTTTATCTAAAAATCCTTAGACTAACCTTATTTTAGGCGTTTTTTAGGAAGATGCACGGGATAATTGACAAAAATTCTGTGATGTTTGCTGGCTGAGCCAGGCTTGCTTAATGTGTCAGCTTGTATCATGCCATTGCTTGCGCGACGATGCGCTGGCGCTGATACCGAGCTTATCAAGGAGGATGGTGATGGAATTGAACAGAAATAACCGCCGCGTTGAGCAGCGGCGGTGATGAACAGACCAGCGGAATGATCGCCAGAGTGGGGCAACTCTGGCGTACTAGCGCTTAGGCAGCGGCTTTCAGCAACAGATTATTGAGCCGATTCACAAAGGCTGCGGGGTCTTCCAGTTGTCCGCCTTCGCTTAGCAGGGCTTGGTCGAATAAAATATTAGCCCAATCGCCGAAACGGGCATCGTCGGCTTCAGCTTGAATTTGCTGCACCAGCGGATGTTCGGGATTGATTTCCAAGATCGGCTTGCTGCTGGGCACGGCCTGACCGGCGGCTTTCAAAATCCGTTCTAAACTGGCATCCAGCGCATACTGATCGCTGACCAGACAAGCCGGAGAATTGGTCAAACGGTGGGTCAGCTTCACTTCCTTGACCCGCTCGCCCAGCGCGGTTTTAACCCGATCAATAAAGGGCTTGAGCGTTTCGTTGATTTTCTCAACCTGCTGTTTTTCGGCCTCATCTTCGAGCTTGCCCAGATCCAAATCGCCTTTGGTCACAGACTGTAGCGATTTGCCTTCAAACTCGGTGAGATGTGTCACCAACCATTCATCGACCTGTTCGTGCATCAACAGCACTTCGATGCCTTTTTTGCGGAAAATTTCCAGATGCGGGCTGTTTTTGGCAGCGGCAAAACTTTCTGCGGTGATGTAGTAGATTTTTTCCTGGCCTTCTTTCATGCGGCTGACGTAATCGTCTAACGCCACGGTCGGAGCCTGGGTGTCGGTGTGAGTGCTGGCATAACGCAGCAACTTGGCGACTCGCTCACGATTGCCGGCATCATCCAGCACCCCTTCTTTGATGACCTTGCCGAACTCGCCCCAAAACGTGGCGTATTTTTCCGCTTCGTTTTTAGCCAAGTTTTCCAGAGCGGCCAATACTTTTTTCACCGTGCCGCTGCGAATCGCGTCGATTTGCTTGTTATCTTGCAAAATTTCTCGCGACACGTTCAGCGGTAAGTCGCTGCTGTCGATCACGCCACGTACAAAGCGCAAATAAGGCGGCAACAAATGTTCCGCGTCGTCCATGATAAACACGCGCCGCACATAGAGTTTCAGGCCGTGGCGACTGTGGCGATCCCACAGATCAAAGGGCGCACGTTTAGGCACAAACAGCAGCGAAGTGTATTCCAGATTGCCTTCAACCCGACTGTGTACATGCAGCAAGGGTTCTTCAAAATCGTGGGCGATGTGTTTGTAAAACTCGTGGTATTCCTCGTCTTTAATCTCGGACTTAGAACGTTGCCACAACGCCTGGGTGCTATTGACCCGTTCTTCTTCGATGGTGGTTTCATCGGTTTCGGGATTGGTGGTGGTTTTTTTCATCAACACCGGGAACACGATATGATCAGAATACTTTTTGATGATATTGCGCAGCTTGAAGTCTTCGAGCAGTTCTGCTTCTTCTTCGCGCACATGCAAAATCACTTCGGTGCCGTGTGCCGCACGCGCAATGTTTTCAATATCGTAATTACCATCGCCCGCAGACTCCCAGCGCACGCCATGTTCGCTGCCCATCCCGGCCTTGCGGGTCAGCAGCGTCACTCGGTCAGCGATGATAAAAGAAGAATAAAAACCGACCCCAAACTGACCAATTAATTGGCTGTCTTTCGCCTGATCACCCGACAAGGATTTGAAAAAATCGCGGGTGCCAGATTTAGCAATGGTGCCGATATTGGTGATGACTTCATCGCGACTCATGCCGATACCGTTATCACGCACGCTGAGGGTGCGGGCATCCTTATCGATTTCGATCCAGATTTTGGCTTCGCTATCGCCTTCATACAAACTGTCGTCAGACAAAGCCGCAAAACGCAGTTTATCCGCCGCATCTGAGGCATTTGAAATCAGTTCGCGCAGGAAAATATCTTTATTGGAATACAAGGAATGGATCATTAAATCCAATAACTGCTTGATTTCCGCTTGGAAACCAAAGGTTTCTTTATGGGTATCTACACTCATGCCTCACTCCTGACAGGAAATTTGATGGATAACGCCCAACACACCAAGGGCCATTGACCTGTGCAGATATAGGGGTAGCCCACCTCATTTCAAGACGGAACCGGGCTTGGTAAGTCCCGACTAGACAGGCAGACCGCCGTGCTTTGCCAATCGCTGAAGAGGCAGGCAGGCAGCCAACTAACGCCGCCGTTGTAACAGTTCGCGCAAATGCTGGCTGGGGAAGACCTGTTCGAGAAGGGGCAGCGCGTCGTGAAAATCCAACGGCGCGACACCGATGGCATAGATTTCTTGCAGAACGGTGTGAGGACGCGACGGCTCGCCGATCAATAAACGCTGACTGTTCAAGCTTTCTTCAGGCAAAGTTTGATAATCCCAATGTTGTCGGTCGATCACCACCCGCTCGGGCCACAGACGTAGCGCCTCGGTGACGCGGCGCATCTGCAAAGCTGGGCACAGCCGAAACGGTTTCAGTCGGGTGTCGAGGGTGTGCTGTATGCGTTTTTTGTCAAATCGAAACACCGTGGATTTTTCAAAATGTCCATAGCACAGCCAAGCGGCATCGGCCTGCCAATCCATGTTCGCCTGTTGGCAGCCCCAAAGATTCAAGTGGTGTTGGCTGAGACCCAGACAATGCTCTTCAGGATAATAGTGTTGTTGGCGTGCTTGGAAACAGGCCAGAAAACCAAACACCGTTTCCCAGACTTCAGCCACCCCATTCACGTACACCCGCCGCGTCGTCTGTTGTGCCAAAGCCGCCACTAAAGGTAACGCTTTCTCCAGTTCGGTCAGTCGCCACACCGCGTGATGCCAGCGTTGCCCGGCCTCTTCATGGTGGTTCTTGGCTAAGGCCAGCGCTTCGGCAGGAGCGTCGCTGGCTGCAAAGGACAGCGCCAGGCTGTGGGGCGGCAACTGGGCCAGCCAGGAGGGCGCAGCGGCTGTTTTGGGCTTATCCAGCGCATAACTGGTCTGGGCTGCGGCACACAACGGGCAAAATTTACTGTTCGCCGGAATCGCATTATGACAACTGCCACAACTGCGAAATTGTTTCGCCAAATCAAAACGTTGACGGGCATCGGTGCTGATCAAGCGCATTTGCGCTTGGGTAATCCCCAGCGTTTGGGCAAAGCTGAGCAACTGGGTTTTCGTCGCCGGTTCAAGAAATCCGGTCAACATACTGAAAAACAACATATCTTCCAGATTTTTAAGCTGTGTCGAGTAACGGCCTACCGGTTTAGGCTGGTAGTCGCCCGCTTCCAGCCATTGGCTGGCCTGGATTAACTCGGCGTTACTGGCTTGAATATCCTGGCAAATATGGGCTAGCAGCGCATCCTGCACCGTGGGCGGTGTTTCCTGGCCCGCGAATAACAAGACGTTGGCAAGATAATGGGCGCGTTCGATGGGACTCATGGGCACAAGACGGCGATTGATGGAACTCACGGCACTATACGCGATCCACCGCTGCATGAAAACGCCAGGACTGGGGCGGTGGCGGACTGGCTCAGTCGGCTGGAGAGACTGGCAGTCAAATGTGCTATATTTACGCGCACTTTATCAAGGCCGCCGACGCTGCGGATCGCGTGGTGCAGTGGCTGCTTTTCTTCTTCTCTTGATCGATGACTCACATGAAGATTATTCAAACCGATATTCCCGGTGCGTTGATTATTGAACCCAAGGTGTTTGGTGATGCGCGGGGGTTTTTTCTGGAAACTTATCAAGCTGAGCGTTATCGGGCGGCGGGTTTACCGACTTTCGTGCAAGACAATCTGTCGCGTTCACAGCAAGGCGTATTGCGCGGACTGCATTTTCAAAAGCGTTATCCACAAGGCAAGCTGGTGTCCGTGACCCGAGGCGCGGTGTTTGATGTGGCCGTGGATTTGCGCCGTGATTCACCCGCTTTTGGACGCTGGGTAGGGGTGACGCTCAGCGAAGAGAATCACACGCAATTTTATGTGCCGCCTGGTTGTGCGCATGGTTTCTGTGTGTTGTCTGAGTCGGCTGATTTTCAGTATAAATGCACCGACTACTATCATCCAGAAGACGAAGGTTGCGTGATTTGGAACGATCCCGATATCGGCATTGTCTGGCCGATCACAACTCCTCTTTTATCCCCTAAAGATGCCGCCGCCCCGACTTTGGCGCAGCTCAATCCCTAAAACAGCGCGAGGATTTATGCAAAACACACAACGCATTTTACTGATTAGTTGCACCGGACAGGTGGGCGCTGAACTGTGGCGCGGTTTACAACCCTTGGGACAAGTGATACCTGCCGACCGAGAATACACCGCGTTATCGATAGACTTGGCCAATCACAGCTTGGTGCGCGACTTGGTGCGTGAAGTGCGTCCCGATGTGATCGTCAACGCCGCCGCTTACACCGCCGTAGACAAGGCCGAACAAGACAGCACACTGGCAATGGCCATCAATGGCACAGCGCCTGGGGTGTTGGCCGAAGAAGCCAAAGCCTTGGGCGCGCTACTGGTGCATTATTCCACGGATTACGTGTTCGATGGTCAGCAGCGCAATCAGCCTTACACCGAAACCGATGTTTGCAATCCCCAAAGCGTGTATGGCAAAACCAAACTGGCAGGAGATTTGGCGATTCAAGCGGTGGGTTGCCAGCATCTGATTTTTAGAACCAGTTGGGTGTATGGGCGCTATGGTCAGAATTTTTTACTGACCATGCAGCGTTTGGCGCGGGAACGTGACGAATTGCGGATCGTGGCCGACCAAGTGGGTGCCCCGACCTGGAGCCGCTTGATTGCCGATGCCACCACCCAAGTGTTGGCGCAGCTTAAATCCCCCTTGTTCGCCGCAGACATCGCCGCCCTGTCGGGGATTTATAACCTCACTTGTGCGGGACAAACCAGTTGGTTTGAATTTGCCCGAGCCATTTTGCGCCAATCCGTCAATCCCCCCAAAGTCTTGCCAATTACCACCAGTGAATACCCGGCCCCCGCCAAACGCCCGGCCTATTCCGTGTTATCCAATGCCAAGTTGGCGCACACTTTCGGCGTGCAATTACCCGCCTGGGACAATGCCCTGGCGGTGTGTTTAAGCCGAGGCGTGTATGTGGCCAAAGCCCATTAATCCGTCCCAACGGCGCTTAAAGTCACAGCAGGGAGCCATTTTAATCCTGGTACTCTGGTCAGTGGCTTTAATCACGCTGTTGGTCGCGGTGCTGGCCAGTGAAGTGCGCCTGTCCGCTAAAGCCGTGGCTTTTCACCAAACCGACATTGAGAACTGGTCAAAAATTTTACAAGCCCAACATCTGGCAGAAATGGAATTGATGATCCAGCGGATGCCAGAAGATCAGCTTGACGATAAAACCCCGCTCAGCGAACGCGAGTATCCCTTGCTGCGCTTTAATGGACAGCCCTTGCAGCTCTCTTATCCCCTGCCCGACGGCGTGGAAGTGCGCATTTACGACCACGCCGGTTTGCTCAATATTCGCCAATTGACCCCGGCTCGCTGGCGCGATTTATTTCGCCAACAAATCGGTGAAGACGATTTAGAACGCTTGGATGCGCTTCAGCAAGCCTGGCAAGATTGGCTAGACCCCGATGATTTGAAACAGGTCAACGGCGCGGAAAAAGACCATTACGAACGCCTCAACCCGCCTTACGCGCCACGCAATGCGCTGCCAGAAACGGTTGAAGAATTGCGTTTAATCAAAGGGTTCGACACGATTTTCAAAGACGTGAACCTGTCTGCGGTGTTCACCGTGTATGGCGCAATCAACGGCATCAATCCCAATTACGCCACCCCCGAAGTGTTGGGCTTATTGCCGGGATTCGATGACAAGAGCATTGCCGGTCTGCTGGCCTTGCGTGACACGCAAGAAATCTTGTCCACCAACGATCTGCGTGACCTGATGACCCCAGACGATCTGCAAAAAGTCGCGCCCTGGCTGCAATACGCCAAGATGGGCAGCAACGTCTACACCATCGCGATCACCATCATCCCGCCCCAAGCCCCCGCCGATTCTCCCGTACCAGAAGCGCAGGCAAAGACAGCAGACAGCAGCCCCAAACACGCCTATTTAGTCACGGTCGAAGCCAAGGGCTACGCGCTGCCGCCCAAAGTGTTACGAGTAGACCCCTACGGCGTGCTGCCCGATTACGCCAAATACGCGCCAGCCGCAGAACCTGAACCCAAGACATAAAAAAACCCCATTGCCCGGAAGGAAAACCGGCAATGGGGCTAACACTCGTTAAAGCACATTTGGAGATGTGACCTTCAAGATACCACAGCCACTGTGCAACGCCTGAATCCATGCGGTGATTGGTGATAAGTGGCCGATGAATGGCGAGCGCTGAGTTTCACTCTGTAACCCGAAAACCTGACAGGTTTTTCAAAACCTGTCAGGTTTAATCACTGAGGTTTATGCGCTCACTTAACCACCAGTACCGGGCATTGGGCCTGACCGATTACTCGCTCCGACACACTGCCGATCAGCAGGCGATCCAGACCCGTGCTGCCGTGGCTACCCATGACAATCAGATCGCCCGTTTCGTTGGCAATCGCCACGATTTCCGTCTCAGGCGTGCCCGTGCGCACCGCTAGGCTGGCGTCCACACCGGCTTGCTTGAACAAGGTCTGGATGCGCTCAGCATTCGTGCGGGCTTCAGCGGCCTGGCGTGGTTCGGCAGCCACTGCCACCACCGTGACCGGTATGACGTAGTGTTTAACCAAACTGAGTACCGCAGTCGCTGCTGCGTCGCTGTGACGCGAACCGTCTACCGGCAAGATCACGCCTTTACCCGCAAACGTAGCATGGTGTGGCACCACCAGCACTTTGCTGTGGGTGTCAGCAATCACTTTCTGGGTGGTACTGCCCATCATGCTGCGCAGCAAATCGCTCTTATCACGGCGGCCCATGATGATCACGTCCATACGGCTGTGTTCTGCTTCTTCGACAATTTCCTGGTGCGCATCCCCATGTCCCAGCATGATTTCGCAATCAATCCCAGCGGCCTGTGCTTGTTGCTGCACCGCGACTAAGGCTTGCAGCGCTGCTTCACGTTCCTGTTTTAACACGGGATGCGCCAATGAGTCATGTTCCACGTCGGGCAAAATGGTCAACACATGCAGCTTACTCTGACAACGTTTCGCCATCTGAATCGCCTCATGAATCGCCCCGGTGCTGAACTTGGAATTGTCTACCACCAGCAACAAACGCTCAAAACGCTCGGTTGATGCCAAATTGGCGGTGGGCGTGGCACTGAAATGATGGGCCGAGGCGTCCGCAGCCAGTTCAGCACGGTGCAAACGCATCCCCTTGAGCAGCGCCGACAGCACAATAAATGCGCCCGTAGCCAGGGCAAAAATTAACAGTCCGAAACTGATATTTTTCATCAAATTGGCAGTTTCTGGGGTAATTTTGCTAATCATGTCCAAATCAGACAAATACACGGGAATCACCGTGCCTCGGCTGAACAACACCAACACCATGATCACGCCCATCACCAGCTTGACCATGTAGGGTTTCACATAGGTAGTACCTATCGCGCCCAACTGAATGCCAAACAGCGAACCGGCTAAAATAATCATCGCTAAGCGGATGTCTACAAAGCCACTCCAGGCAAATTTGATGGTGCCGCCCATGCCCATGATGAAAGCAATCACCAATTCGGTGGCCGAAGCGATTAAACCGGGCACGCCCAAAATGTACATCATCGCAGGCACGCCGATAAATCCGCCCACCGCAATCGTCGCGGCTAACATGCCGGTGGCAAAGCCCAGCGGAATGGTGAACAGCACTGAAATTTCGGTGCCGATACTCTTGAAATAGACCATAGTGCCGGGAATTCTCACCGATTGCACCCAACGGGCGATTTTAGTGACTTTTTCCTCGTCCTGATTGGCGGAATAATACATTTTCCACGCATCACGCAACACATATCCGCCGACAATCGCCAACACGATCACAAACACGGTCGAAACATACAAGTTAGAACCGGATTTGCCAAAGGCGGTGACGATTTTTTCCTGTAAATGCGCCCCGTATAACACGCCGACTTCAGCGGACAAACCCATCACGATGCCCAATTTGACATCGACTTGACCGTATTTGTGGCGCTTCATCGCGCCCACTAAGGCTTTCGGAAATTTATGACACATGTTGCTGGCCACGGCCATAATCGCCGAAACCCCCATGTTCATCATGGCTGGGGTTAAAACGAAAGCACCACCAGAACCAATAAAACCACTGACCAATCCCCCCACAAAGCCAACGATGAACAAAAAGATCACATTGACTAAGTTCATATCAATAAAATTAATTTCCATGCGCTTGCTCTCTTATTTCTTGGCTTTCGCTTTAACGCCCAGCAAATCCCAAAAATAGCCAGTAAAATTGCCGTGTACGATAGAAAAGACAAAGGCAATCGTCATTGGCACCATGAAGTACCAACGTCCCTGTTTAGACAGTTCAGTGATCTGTTCCGAAAACAGGTATAGCAAAAAATATAAACCGGCACTCAAAATGCCGTAAACCACCGTCTTAGTGACGACTCGTTTGTTGTCCATTCAGTTTCTCCTTAATATCAGGCCGCTCTTGAGGGATTTCACAGTCTAAGCTGTATTGAGTAATGCTGAAATTTGTCACCTCCATGTTTAGGGAAAAAATACTCAGTCTGGATGACGCACCGGACATTCTCGAAAAATCCGGGTTTGGCAGGTTGCGCATTTTACGGGATCCAAAGTCGGCACTAACTGCGCAATCGCCAATTCTTTACCCGAAAAAAACCGGTCATTGCCAATCTGTTCAAGATATTTAGCTCTGAGCAAAAACTGATAAACACTGGCTTTGAGTTTAGTGAAATACAAACCGCCGCCTTGATCGCGCCAGACTTTTGCTTCTTGCACCAGCATTTCTGCCCCGGCCACATCAATAAAATTAATGCTTTCCCCAGAAATCACTAAATGCTTGGCGGTGTCTTGTTGTTTGATGTGATAAAAGCTGTCGCTGATGTGGTTGACTGCCCCAAAAAACACCGAACCATCGACGCGCACCACAGTAATCTGCTGGCATTCTTGCACATGTTTGCGGGTGAGATTCACAAAATGACGTTTTGGATCGTCGGGATCAGGAGCCAAGCGAAACACGCGGGGTTTAGCGGTGCGCCGTAAATAAATAAATAACGACAACATCACCCCGGCATAAATCGCAAATTCCAGTTCCAGAAACAAGGTAGCGAGAAAAGTGACTAATAACACCTGGGTTTCCGAACGACTGGCGCGAATAATCCCTTGAATATGATGAAAGTCAATCAGATTATAAGAAACCAGTAGAATGATTCCGCCCATCGCTGCAATCGGTAAATAAGCAGTCAGCGGCGCAATAAACACCAAAATCATCGCTAAAAACAAAGCGGCAAAAATACCCGCCAATGGAGTCATGGCACCGGCTTGGTAATTAATCCCAGAGCGGGTAAAAGAACCAGAACCGGCATAGCTTGAGAAAAAGCTGCCGACAATATTGGATAAGCCTTGTCCAATAAATTCTTGGTTGCCATCGATGCGTTGCTGGGAACGGGTGGCAATTGCACGAGAAATCGACACGGCTTCAATCAAACCGAGTAAAGCCACCGCAAAGGCTTCGGTGCCCAATTGACGCAAAGTCCCTAAGGATAAATCTGGGTAAGATAAAGGCGGTAAATTCGGTGGCAATTCGCCCACCAATTTGATGCCATGCGCGGCTGCACCTAACCACCAAGCCAACACACTGCCGATGATCATGGCAATTAACATATAGGGCCAGCGCGGTATGATTTTTTTTAATAAAATCGCGATGATTAAAGTAGTTAAAGCCACGGCTAACACATAAAGATTGGTATGTCCCAGTTCTTTAAAAATATCCACCCAGGTTTCTAGGAAAGATTCGCCGCGTGGAATTTCCACGCCGAGAATGTGTTTGAATTGACTGGTGGCAATTAAAATCGCTGCCCCGGCGGTGAAACCCACCACCACCGAATGCGAGACGAAATTGACTAAAGTACCTAAGCGGGCAAGGCCAAAGGCTAATTGCATGATGCCCGCAATGAAAGTCAGCGTCAGTGCCAAATGAATAAACTGCACACTGCCAGGTTCTGCATATTTGCTAATCGCAGAAAAAACCACGATAGAAATCGCGGTGGTGGGGCCAGAAATCAGGTGTCGTGAGGAACCAAATAAAGCGGCAATAATCGGGGTAATGATCGCGGTGTATAAACCGTATTCGGGGGGCATTCCGGCAATCATCGCGAAGGCGACCCCTTGCGGTAACACAATCACTGCCCCCGTCAAACCCGCCAAGGCATCCGCACGCAGACTGTGCGGATTGACGGCAGGCCACCAAATAAGAAAGGGAAAATATTTTGATAAACTAATATTCATACGCACCTCTTGCCATCTTGACCGCCCTCCTGAAGGCTTTGTCACTCCTGCTCGACAACACCGCGTTGCCTCGCTATCCTGCACCGTGACCACTCACAGGTCATCGTCGCTCAATAAAACCCACCGAGAAAGCTGCTATGTCTGATTACAAAATCATCCTGGACGAAGCCGAGATTCCTACCCATTGGTATAACGTGATTGCCGATATGCCCAATCCTCCCGCGCCCTATTTGGGGCCGGATGGAAAACCCGTGCCGCCCGCCGCGATGGAGGCGATTTTTGCGCCCGCCCTGATCGAGCAGGAAATGTCTGGCGAACGTTGGATCAAAATTCCTGACGAGGTACGCGAGATTTACCGTCTTTGGCGGCCTTCACCGCTGTTTCGGGCAAGCCGTCTGGAAGCAGCGCTGGGCACCCCGGCCAAGATTTATTACAAATACGAAGGCGTGAGTCCGGCGGGTTCCCACAAACCGAATTCGGCAGTGGCTCAAGCCTATTACAACAAAGAAGCCGGGATTAAACGCCTGACCACTGAAACGGGCGCAGGCCAATGGGGTTCCTCGTTGGCACTGGCAGGCAGCTTATTTGGCCTGGAAGTGCGCGTGTACATGGTGAAAGTGAGCTATGAGCAAAAACCCTTCCGGCGCTCGATGATGCAAACCTGGGGCGCGGAAGTGTTGGCCAGCCCCACTAATCTCACCGAATCTGGACGCAGAATCCTGGCGATAGATCCAAATAACCCGGGTTCATTGGGGATTGCTATTTCAGAAGCGGTAGAAGAAGCGGCTTCACGTAAGGACACCAATTATACGCTAGGATCGGTGCTGAATCACGTCCTGCTACATCAAACTATCATCGGCCAGGAAACCCGCAAACAGCTTGAAAAAGCAGGCGATTATCCAGACGTGATCTTTGCGCCTTGCGGCGGCGGTTCTAATGTGGGTGGCATGATGTTTCCGTTCTTGGCCGACAAAGCCGCAGGCAAACAGATTCGTTTGGTGGCGGTAGAACCCAGTTCTTGCCCGACCTTAACCCGAGGTCATTACGCCTACGACTACGGCGATTCGGCAGGTCTTACCCCGTTGATGCTGATGTACACCCTGGGCCATGATTTCATGCCGCCCAGCATTCACGCAGGCGGCCTGCGCTATCACGGCGATTCGGCACTGGTGTCGCAATTGTGTAAAGAGGGCATCATCGAAGCCGTGGCGGTGCCGCAATTGGCGACTTTTAAGGCAGGCGTGCTGTTCTCTAAAACCCAGGGAATTATTCCGGCTCCCGAATCCAATCACGCGATTTCAGCGGCGATTGACGAGGCGCTACGTTGTAAAGCCACTGGCGAAGCGAAAACCATTTTGTTCACCCTGTCGGGTCACGGCCATTTTGACATGGCCTCCTACGACAAATACAACGCAGGCGAACTGGAAGACTACGCCTATCCAGAAGCGGCGATACACGAGGCACTCGACCATTTACCCAAGGTGCCAGGGCAAGCCTGAAGCACCTGGTGGGAGCGCCTTGCAGGCGCGATTATCCAGCCTGCCAGACGCTCCTACCGCCAAACTCAGGGCAGCACCGTCAACAACTGCCGCTCACCATTGGGATATAACAGGGTCAAATTCCCGCCTGTGGCGGCGTTGAACTGCACGGTGCTGGCTCCGCTGGCCGCCCCTTGGGTCAGTACATAATCCAACACCCCCCGATAAGCCTGACCGTTGAGACTGAAACGCAGCAATCCAGCGTTTTCCAGGCTCAAGCTCCCGTTGTCCACGCTTTGGCTCAGCAATAGCGCGTCGAGTGGCGCAGGATAAAGTGCTTGCTGCTCACCGGCGGGGCTGGTGTAGCTTAAGATTTGCAAGTTCTGACCATGCGGCGAAGCTTGTACGCCGATACCGCTGCCGTTTGCCGGTGCCAATAGACCATAGGCAATCGCATCAGGGCGCAGGAGCAAGGCGGTGTTTGAAGTCAGCGGCAGGCGCAGATTGCCGTGGTTGTCCTGGATCGCATCCGCCAGTCCCAAGGCACGCAATTCCTCGTTCAGCGCACACAGCCCCAACAAGGTCGGCTGGGTTTCCAGCAGCAATTGATTGGCGGTGATAAAACGTATTCCTTGTTGGGCATCAATCGTCAGCGTCGCCCCCAGCACCGGCAAGTGATACAGTCCCACCGCCCGTAATGCCAGCGAGAAACCCGGTAAATCCAAGCGCAACGTCGGATTTAATGCAGCCTGGGTGAATACCAGGTGGTTATCGTTCAGCAAAGCTATCGCATTCACTGCCGTCAACAGACTGCTGCCGTCGGCATACAGGGCGGCGTGCAAATCCAAGCCCGGCGAACCCAACACCGTCGGACAAGCGCCCACCAGCGTAGGCACCAAGCCAGTCAGCGTCATGCCGGGCACCGGTATGGTGGCGGGCGAGGCGAAGCGCACGCCGATTCCCAAACTCACGTCAGCGGGTAATTGGCTGGCGCTGCCGATCACCACCGCGCTGAGTTGGCTGGCGCTGGCGACCTGTACCCCGTTCAAAGTGGCTGGCGCGCCCTGCGTGCCGGTGATTTGCCCGGCGACAATCCCGCCGTTGATTTGGGCGGATGCGCCCAGTTGCACGTCTTGCAACCGGCCTTGGTTGTTGATCACGCCGCTGAGACTGCCGTTGTAAATCTGCACGCCGGGGGCGAGGTTGAGATCGTGCAGGTTCTGTCCGCTGCCATTGCAAGACACGCTGACCGTGCCGGTTTCTGGGCAAGCGGCTAAGCCTGCGGTGGGATCGTGGACAAACTCAGCCGTGCAATTTTGATCACGTTGGATCAACACGCTGGCTTGCGCGGGATCAGCCAGGTCAGCCACACAGTCACCCGTCCAGGCGACGAAACGCGAATGGGCGTCGGCAATCGCGTACAGCGTGACTCGGCTGTTATACCCATAGTGTTCGTCGCAGTTATTGCCGCACTCCAGCCCATCGTCTAAACCCAGCGGGGCGGTGACAGTGCCATCGCCGCTGCCAGTTTTGCTGACGCGCAGACGCGGACTGCTGGCATCGATTTTCCGCACGCGGTGGTTGGCGTAATCGGCGACATATAAGTTGCCCGCCGCGTCGATCACCACATCGCTGGGTTGACTAAACTGCGCTTCACGCGGCGGGCCGTTGTCACCGGCAAAGCCCGCCACACCCGTGCCCGCCACCGTGCTGATCACGCCTAGGCTATCGACTTTGCGAAGCCGCTGATTGCCCTGATCGACGATATACAGCTCACCTGCCGCATCCAAGGCCACCGCTTGCGGGCTGTTCAGCCGCGCCGCCAGCGCTAAGCCACCATCGCCCCCATAAGCGCCTTGTCCAAAGCCGCTGCTGCCGCTGCCCGCGACGGTGCTGATCACGCCGTTCAGGTCTAGTTTGCGGATACGGTGATTGCCGCTGTCGGCGATGTATAGCTCGCCGCTTGCCGTCAGGGTCACGCCCGTGGGAAAGTTCAAGCTGGCCAGCGCACCAAAACCGCCATCACCGCTGAAACCCGCGCTGCCGTTGCCCGCCACCGTGGTGATACGCCCGCTGCTGTCAACGCGGCGGATGCGGTGGTTATTGCTGTCGGCGATATACAACACGCCTTGGCGATCCACAGCCACGTCGCTGGGCAAATTCAGTTGGGCTGCCGTTGCCAAGCCGTTGTCGCCGCCACTGCCAAACACCCCCGTGCCCGCAACCGTGCTGATTTTGCCGTCCAGACCGACCCGGCGAATGCGGTGATTGCCGGAATCCGCCACATACCAACTGCCGTCCAGCGCCAGCGCCAGCCCCAACGGATTGCGAAACTGTGCGCTGAGCGCGCTGCTGCCGTCGCCTGCTGCGCCGTATTCGCCGCTACCGGCCACGGTGTTGATCAATTGGTTGGCGGGCGTGTCCAGCGACACCGCGCTGATCTGCCGCACACGATTATTCAAGGAATCCGCGAGATACAAGCCGCCGCTGTGATCCAGCGCTAACGCCACTGGAAAGCGCAACTGGGCGGTGCTGCCGGGTTGGGCATCGCCGTTATAACCGCTGATCCCGGTGCCCGCCAGCGTAAGCACCCGGCCCTGGGCCACTTGTAAGGGTGGTAAATCAAAACTGGCGGTGCAAGTCTTAGCGCTGTTCAGCGTCAGCGCGATGGGATTGCGGGTGCCGCCGCAGTCGCCGCTCCAGCCGACAAATTCTGAACCGCTGGCGGCAGTGGCAGTGAGGGTGATTTGGCTGTCGGTGGTGTAGCTCTCCAGGCAAGCCGTGCCGCATTGAATGCCCTGCACCCGTCCTGGCGGTGCGCTGACGCTGCCTTGACCAGTGCCTGCCAGCTTGATGCTGAGCAATTGGCGTTGATTCAGCAACACTTGACGCACCACCGCGTTGCCGCTGTCGCCGAGGTATAAGTTATCCGACAAATCGCCCACCAGCGCGCTGGGATTTTGTAACTGTGCCAACACCGCTGGACTGCCGTCGCCGCTGTAACCCGGCGTGCCAGTCCCCGCCACCGTGCTGATCACGCCTTGGCTGTTGACGCGGCGCACGGTGTGAAACTGCTTATCCGCGAAATACAGGTTATTCAAACTGTCGATCCACAAGGCTTCAGGCCAGCCGATTTGCGCGTTCACCGCCAGTCCGCCGTCGCCGCTAGAACCGGCGGTGCCGGTGCCGACCAGCGTGCTGATGGTGCCGGATGGCGTGACTTTGCGGATGCGGGCATTGGCAGCATCGGCAATGTACAAATTACCCGCGCTGTCGCGTGCCAGACTCCAAGGGTTGTTGAGTTGCGCTGCGCTGGCTGGGCCGCCGTCACCCGCAAAGCCCGCCGTGCCGTCGCCTGCCACCGTGTGTATCAATCCCGCGCTGTCGATTTTACGCACCCGGTGATTTTTGGCATCGGCGAGGTAAAAATTGCCCAGCCCATCGGGCAACACCGCCATCGGATAATTCAGGGCCGCGCTGAGCGCCGGGCCGCCATCGCCGCCATATCCGCCCACCCCAGTACCGGCGAGCGTGCTGATGACGCCGTTGCCATCCATTTTGCGCAAAGTGTGGCTATTGCCATCGACCAGATACAGGTTATTCGCGGTATCTACCGCCAGATTATGCGGGGTCAAAGTGGCTGCGGTCGCCAAGCCGCCGTCACCGCTGTAGCCCGCCACGCCAGTACCCGCCACGGTGCGCAGTGTGCCATCCGGGGCCAGTTTGCGGACTCGATGATTGCCGCCATCGGCAATGAAAAGAGCGCCGCGAGAGTCATAGGCCAAGCCGTACAATTCACCGGATAATTGGGCTGCCGTGGCTAAGCCGCCATCGCCGCTGAAGCCCGCTGTGCCGGTGCCCGCCACCGTTTGAATCGCTGGGCCGGTCAAACGCTTGCTGAAACTGGCAACGCAACTTTTGGAGGCACTCAAAGTCAGCGTCACGCTGGGGGTGCTGCCGCTACAATCGCCGCTCCAGCCGCCGAAAGTGCTGTCCGCATCGGCCTGGGCGCTCAAGGTGACTGCACTACCCAGCGCATAGTTGTCGTTGCACTGACTGCCGCAGGCAATCCCGCTACCCAAACCCGCCGGGGCGGTGACTTGACCGCTGCCATCGCCGGTTTTACTCACGCTCAGACTGACGCTGCCGGGCGGCGGCGTGGTGCCGCCACCGCCGCTGGTCTCCACTCGGCGGATCCGATAATTGCCGCTGTCGGCAATGTAAAGACGCCCGCTGCCATCCACAGCCAGACCCCAGGGCTGGCTCAATTGCGCGACGCTGGCGGCTTGACCATCACCACTGAAACCCACCACGCCGCTGCCCGCCAGCGCGCTGATGTGGCCGCTTAAGTCGATTTGACGCACCCGGTGATTCAGGGAATCGCTGACATACACCAAGCCCGCGCTGGACACGGCTAGGGCTATCGGACTATTCAATTGTGCGCTGAGTGCGGCCCCGCCATCGCCGCTGTTGCCCGGCGTGCCAGTGCCCGCCAGGGTACTGATAGTGCCATTGCTGCTGATTTTACGAATGCGGTGGTTGCTGTAATCGGCTAGATAAGCATTGCCCGCCGTGTCGAAGGCAAGCGCCGCCGGATCATTGAGTTGTGCGCTGCTGGCGGGGCCACCGTCGCCACTGTAGCCCGCCGTGCCAGTGCCCGCGACGCTGCTGATGTTGCCACTGCTGTCGATTTTACGAATCCGCTGATTGTTGTAATCCACCACCCACAACGCACCGCTGGCGTCAAACCCCAAGCCGATTGGGCGGTTAAATTGTGCTGCTGTGGCTGGGCCGCCGTCGCCGCCAAAACCGGCGCTACCGGTGCCAGCGACGGCCAGCAGTGTGCCTTGGGGAGTGATTTTGCGAATCCGGTGATTGCCGGTGTCGGCGATGTATAAACTGCCATCGCTGGCCAGAGCTAGGCCATTGGGCAATCTCAAAGTCGCCAGGGTGGCGTTACCGCCGTCCCCACTGTTGCCCTCCGTGCCGGTGCCTGCCACCGTGCTGAGCGTGCCATCGGCGCTGATTTTACGAATGCGGTGATTGTTGTAATCGGCCAGATAGAGCGTACCGCTGGTATCACTCACCAAGCCACTGGGCAAGCCAAAGCGTCCACTGGTGGCCGCGCCGCCATCCCCGCTGTCGCCGCGCTGACCATCCCCGGCCACGGTGCTGATGGTGGGGCCGCCCACCCGGAAACTGGCGGTACAACTGACCGCCATTCCGCTGATGGTCAAATTCAAAGGTGTGCTGAGGCCGCTACAGCCGCCGCCCCAGCCATCAAACAGCATGCCAGTCGCTGGTGTGGCGGTGAGGGCAACGCTGCTGCCGTCCAGATACTGTTCGCGACACAGGCTGCCGCAATTGATGCCGCTGCCCGTACCCGCTGGTGCGGTCACGCTGCCGCTGCCATTGCCAGTCAAGCTGATAGTGAGTGAATAAGCGGTGCCTGGCGTCGCCAAGGCATTCGCCGCACGCAAGCGAGGATTACCGTCGGCCCAGGCATGACCACTGAACAGTAGACCCCAAGCCAGCAGTAAAGCCGTCAACCCAGCCCCAAACCCGCGCAGCTCATGCCGTGCAGCAGCAACCGTGGGCGGATTTTTTAAAACAACGTGTGTGTACATGATAGAACCCCGCAACGAACAGCCTGGACTTTGGCAGCCGCAACTACGCACGGTGTTGCACAAAGACGGATAAGAGGGCGATCAGTGTACCCCTAGCCCAGAAGGCTGACAAACCCGTACTAGACAGGAGCAATGGTTTGAAAGATGAATTTCAATTAGGCTTGCACTTATCGCGGGAGGCAGTGTCAATATCCGCGCAATTGATGTTTAACAACAGGAGTCGAACCATGTATCAAGCCGTACCCCCAATCAGCGCCACCGTGTTGTGTTTACGCGATCTGGCACCCGGTTGCTTAGCGCAGGCTTTAGCCCCCTATGGCTTGCAGGTGGTGACAGTGGCTGACACCGAGTCTATTCCGGGCAGTTACTGGGGCGAGGCAGAGGCGGGATTGATCGGAAATCAATTGTTGGTACGCCAAGACACGCCGATTCACTCTGCTTTACACGAAGCCTGTCACTACCTCTGTCTGGATGAGACGCGCCGACTGGGTTTGCACACCGACGCAGGGGGTGACTATGACGAAGAAAACGGCGTGTGTTATTTACAAATTCTGCTCGCTGATTTTGTCCCGCCGATGCACCGTGCCCGGATGTGGGCCGATATGGATGCCTGGGGCTACACCTTTCGTCTTGGTTCTGCGCAACGCTGGTTTGAACAGGATGCCGAAGACGCACGCGCTTGGCTGTTAGCCGCAGGTTTAATCGACGCCACTGGACAACCGAGCTGGCGATTGCGGCAAAAATAAGCGCCCGGTTTTCTTGCGCCAGTTTCGAGGTCTGCTGGATACCGTTCGCAACATGCTAAAATGCCGGTTTTCGTGAACTTTTAGGAAGCTTTGCTATGCTTTATCGCCGCCCTTCACCCCTGTTGCTGGGAGTTAATATCGATCATGTCGCCACCTTGCGCCAAGCGCGTGGCACCCGTTATCCAGACCCGGTGCAGGCGGCGATAGACGCTGAGCAAGCGGGGGCTGATGTGATCACGATGCACTTGCGCGAAGATCGCCGCCACATTCAAGAACGCGACGTGGCCTTAGTGCAGCAGGTGCAGTTGACCCGTTTGAATCTGGAAATGGCGGTGACGGAGCCGATGCTGGCCTATGCAGAACAGTTGCGCCCCACTGATTGCTGTTTAGTGCCGGAACGTCGCGAAGAACTGACCACGGAAGGGGGACTGGATGTGGCCGGACAGCTTGATAAAATCACCGATGCCTGCGCCCGCTTGGCAGCGGCCCAGATCCGGGTTTCCTTGTTTATTGATGCAGATTTACGGCAAATCGAAGCGGCCCTTAAGTCGGGCGCGCCAGTGATCGAAATTCACACCGGTCATTATGCCGATGCCCGCGATGCACACGCCCAACAACACGCCTATCAGCGTGTTTTGAGCGCCGCCGAACAGGCCCACACGGCGGGTTTGCAAGTGAATGCCGGACATGGTTTAAATTACCAAAACACCGGCCTGATCGCCGCTATTCCCACTTTGCGTGAGTTAAACATCGGTCATGCGCTGATTGCCCGCGCCCTGTTTGTGGGTTTGGCAACGGCGGTGCGGGAAATGAAACATCTGATGGCGGAGGCGCGGCAATTTTGATCGTGGGCATCGGCGTCGATATCGTCAATATTGATCGCATCGAAGCCGTGCTGCTGCGTTTTGGCGAGCGGTTCAGCCAGCGGATTTTGGGGGCGATGGAATTGGTGGAATTCAGCCACCACGCACAACCGGCGCGGTTTCTGGCTAAGCGTTTTGCTGCTAAAGAAGCGGCTGCCAAAGCCTTGGGCAGTGGCTTTCGGGCAGGATTGAAACTCTCAGACATTCAAGTTACCCACGATGCTTTGGGTAAACCGCTGTTGCATCTGAGTGGTCAAGCAGCGGTGCTGGCCGACGCCCACACGCTTTGTGCCTCACATCTCAGCCTGAGTGATGAAACCCATCAAGTCGTGGCTTTTGTGGTGCTGGAGGCGCGCTGATTAGCCCGGTATTTGCCGGATTTCAGCCAAGCCCCCCTGCGGAGCAGCGTCGCCTTCCAAAGGTAAAGACAGGGTAAAAGTGGAGCCTTTGCCGAGTTGGCTGGTGACTTGGATGTCGCCTTGCAACAGACGGCTAAAATAACGGCTAATCGTCAAACCCAGTCCAGTACCGCCATATTTACTGGTGGTGGATATCTCGGCCTGGGCGAATTCTTGAAAAATAATTTCCAGTTGGGCAGGCGTCATACCAATGCCGCTGTCTTTTACCCGGCAACATAACCAGCGCTGATCGTGGATGATTTCTGTGTCTATTTCCAGGCTGATTAAACCATGTTGGGTAAATTTTGCGGCATTACTGAGCAAATTAAATAAGATTTGCCGTAAGCGCGTGCTGTCGGTGCGAATTTTACCGACAGTGGGGGAGCAATTCAATTTGAAACGATTGCCATTTTTCTCGATTAATGGCGAGACAATGCCACGAATTTCTTCAATGAGTGGTGCGAGATCGCAATCCTCAAGATACAAGTCGATTTTACCTGCCTTAATCTTAGATAAATCTAAAATGTCATTAATCAGCGTCAATAGATATTGACCAGACGCATAAATGCGCTGTAAATCTTTAAGCACATTACCGTTGTTGCTGTCTTCGGCTTCTTCTTGCAATAAAGCACTGTAGCCAATAATGGCATTTAAGGGCGTGCGTAATTCGTGGCTCATGCTGGCAAGAAAACGAGATTGCGCACGGTTGGCTTCTTCTGCGGCTTCTTTGGCAGCAATCAAATCAATGGTTTGTTCATGTACCAGCATGCGTAATTGGTTTTCCACCCGTTGGCGTTCTGTTTCCTTGAAATTGAAGTAGGCACGGTGCATGGCTCCGTAAAAATACACGGCCAGTAAGGCCGTACACAGCAACCCCAACAACAACACGCTCACCGATTGCCAGCCATCGGTCGCCAAATGGTAGCCGGGTGCGGGCGTACACACCACCAGCCAAGTGCGCCCACCGATCACAAAGGACTTATTGACCGTGAACTGACTGACTTTGGGTGGGCCATCTTGCGCCACGGATTCACCGGGATCATTGGGATCATTGGGATCATCGGTGGATTCGGTGGCTTCTTTGTCGAGTACACCGGGATGAAAATACAGAAAAACTGGATTTTTCTCCTGGGTCACATCGTAAACCCGAATATCAATCGCCCGAGGTTCCAAGGCCGCCATGGCATCATCGATCACGTCGCCTACTTGATAAATGCCCAACACGAAACCCCGCAAGGCAGTCCGCCGTTGCGTCAAGGTGTGCATGGGTAACTCCGACTGATACATCGGCAAAAACACCAGCATCCCGTGCTGACCGATGCTGTCTGGGCCAATGCTGGCATGTGACACCGCCAGTGCGGCACCGCTGTCGCGTACCCGGTTCAGCACCGTTTGCAACGCCGGGTCGGAGCCGAGATCAAAACCCAGTGCCAGTCCGTTGTCTTCCAGGGGTTCTAAATAGGCCAGCGGATAATATTCATCACGCGGCTGCGCTACCTGCAACTGTTCAGTGGGAGCAAGTTCGGTGATTTGAAAGTCAGACCACTGTGCAGGCCCATGACTGTGCATTTTTTGCTCGAAGGTCGTGCGCTCGCTCAACAACACCCTGGGAATCCAAGCCAGCGCCTGGATGCCAGGGCGAGTGTCCAAAAAATGCTGCACAAAGATGCGAAAATCCTGGCGAGAAATTTCATTGCTGGCTTTATAAAAAGAATAAATGGCTTGCAACATTTGCAAATTATAAGTCGCCGTGCGTTCAATCGCCGTGCTGCGATCTTGGGCGGCTTTGTCAAAACTGACATGGCTTTGTTGATTTTCCCAGCGGGCCACCAGTTGCGACATTAACCCAGATAGAAATACCCCAACCACCACCGTCAAAATAATGGGGAAATAACTCAGCCACACCGAAGTCAGACGGTTTTGCAAATGGGTTCGCACCGCAGTTTTTGGAGGAATAGGCAAGCGCTTGGGAGATTCAGCAGACATCTCGACACCTCAGTGAAAATAAAACACGGGGGGCGACACAAATGCGTTTTGACCCTATTAAAACCAGCAAGCCCCGCCTGGGAGCTATTATGCAAGCCATATGCCCTCAACGTCCAGTGAGCTAAACCACACCGCACCAAGCAGAGCCAGTGTACTGAGGCCGGGTTGGGGTTGGCCTGTCCAGTGCTTATCTTGCGGCGATGTCCCCGCCCTTTTGGATCTACGTTGCCCGTTCCAAAAGGGATTCCTGGTGACAATCAAAAAATCAACTTTGACCGCATCCCCTGATAGCGCTAAGCTTCAGTCTGCGATCCCAAAAATGGCTGCAATATTGCGCTGTCACCATAGTGAATTGAGCCATCGTTGCAGTGACTTGCTAACCGATACACCATCATGCCTTATACCGCTAAAATTCTGATTGTTGACGACAACGCCAACAATCTATTTACGTTACGCACCCTGATCAGCGAGCATCTCGAAGTCGAGTTGTTTGAAGCCGATTCGGGAGCGATGGCGTTGCAGATTTTATTGCAAAAAGACATAGACCTGATTATTTTAGATGTACAAATGCCAGAAATGGATGGGTTTGAAACGGCTGAAATCATTCGTTCACGCAAAAAAACCCGGCACATTCCGATTGTGTTCTTAACTGCCGCCTATAAATCAGAAATGTTCCGTCAGCGCGGCTTTGAAGTGGGTGCGGCGGATTATTTGACTAAGCCTATCGACGCCGCCCAATTAATCGCCAGAATTCGTACTTATATCCGCTTTGTTGAACAAGAACGCCAATATAATTATGAGCTTGAACAAAAGGTGCAGGAACGTACTGCTGAGCTACAAAGAACCCGCGATGAATTACAGGCGCGTGCCACTGAACTGTCGCGAATTAACCGGGAATTACACGAGTCTAAACAAGTGGCAGAGGCTGCCAGTTTAGCAAAAAGCCAGTTTGTGGCCAATATGAGCCATGAACTACGCACGCCTTTGAATGCGATTATTGGCTATAGCGAGATTTTGAAAGAAGAAGCCGAAGAAATAGAATTGCCGGCCTTTGCCAGCGATGCCGACAAAATTCATAATGCCGGTAAACATCTGTTGCAACTGATCAATGATGTACTGGACATTTCTAAAATTGAAGCAGGTAAAATGGAATTACACCTGGAAAACTTCGATTTGTATGAAGTGGTGCGCAATGTGATCGACACCGTAGAGCCGCTGGCCCGTAAAAATAGCAATCGCCTTATTATTGAATGTGCCAGCAACTTGGGCACCATGCACTCAGATTTGACGAAATTGCGCCAGATTATGCTCAATTTACTGAGCAATGCCTCGAAATTTACCGATCATGGCGAGATTCGCCTGTGTGTGGTGCGCCAAGTAGAAGAATCGGGTTTGCCAGACCAGATTAAGTTGCGGGTGTCCGACAGCGGCATCGGCATGACCGATGAACAATTGCGCAAGATTTTTAAACCGTTTACACAAGCCGACGCCTCCACAACGCGTAAATATGGGGGCACCGGCCTGGGTTTAGCGATCACCAAAGAATTCTCGGATATGCTCGGCGGGTCGATTCAAGTGGAAAGCGAGGCAGGCAAAGGCAGTGTGTTTACCGTGAACCTGCCCGCTCGAAGCGCGCCCCGCCAGAGCGGTTTAGTGACCACCGTCACTGATGTACTGCCCAGACTCGTGCCCTCACGCGGCACGGTGCTGGTGATAGACGACGATTTAATTTTCCGGGAATTGCTGCACGACAGTTTGCTGCACCTCGGTTATGAGGCCAAATTGGCGCACAGCGGTCGAGAAGGCTTAGAAATGGCCGCCGCTATCATTCCCGATCTGGTAATTTTGGATGTGTTAATCCCCGATATGGACGGCTGGATGGTGCTGGCGGGTCTGAAAAAACAAGCGGCTCTGGCGCATATTCCGGTGATTATGGCGTCCATTGAAGACAACGCGCAACTGGCTCTGTCGCTGGGTGCTAAGGGCCATTTGGTTAAACCACTGACCCAGAAACAATTAGCAGAAACCTTGGCGCAATACATAGACAGCACCGCCTTGTCACGCCTTTCTTGAAATTACCCCCACAACGCCCCGGACTCTCCATGCTGGAAGATGTCGATACCCAGAACATTGAATTACAGCTATTGCTGCAAGCGATTTATCTGAAATATGGCTATGATTTCAGAAGTTATGCCAAAGCTTCTGTGCGCCGCCGCATAGAACATGGTATGAAACGAGAAGGGATTGAACGGATTTCTGAGTTACAACATCAATTGCTCTATGATGTCCGTTTTTTTGAACGGCTGTTGCTGGATTTGTCTGTCAATGTCACAGAGATGTTTCGCGATCCCAGTTTTTACCGGATGTTCCGTGAACAAGTGGTGCCGGTGTTAAAAACCTGGCCGTTCTTAAAAATCTGGCACGCGGGCTGTGCCAGCGGTGAAGAAGTCTACTCGATGGCCATTTTGCTCAAAGAAGAAGGCTTATATGACCGGGCACAAATTTATGCCACCGATATGAATCAAGTGGTGTTAAAACAAGCCAGAGACGGTATTTACGCGATTAACCGCCTTAAACTGTATACCGAGAATTATCAAAAGGCGGACGGCAAAGAGGCTTTTTCTGATTATTACACCGCACATTATGATCATGTGGTGATGAATAAAACATTAAAAGAAAATGTGTTGTTCTCCGATCACAATCTAGCCACCGATGGAGTGTTTGGAGAAATGCACGTCATCTTATGCCGTAACGTGCTGATTTATTTCAACCGTGACTTGCAAAACCGCGCCCTGGGCTTGTTTGCCGAAAGTTTGACTTATGGCGGCGTGTTGTGCTTAGGCTCCAAAGAAAGCATCCGCTTTTCTGAACAGTCACACCATTTTGAAGACATCAGTCGAGACGAACGGATTTATCGTAAAAAAGACTGAGTGGCCAGACGCGCCCCTTTCCCGGCTGGCGCGCCCAGCATTGGCTAACCGCCTGTTTTATCACAAAATATACTGGCTCAAGTCGTCGTTTTTGACCAAGGCACTTAAGTGCTGATCGACGTAGATCCGGTCGATCACCACCGTCTCGCCAGCCTTGTCGGCGGCTTCAAAAGAAATGCTTTCGAGTAAGTGTTCAAGCACCGTGTGCAAGCGGCGTGCGCCGATGTTTTCGGTGCGTTCGTTGACTTCCCAGGCCATTTCCGCAATCCGTTGAATCGCATCCTGCGTAAAGCTCAGCGCCACTCCCTCGGTGGCGAGCAGGGCGCGGTATTGCTCACTCAGCGAAGCGCTGGGTTCGGTGAGGATGCGCACGAAGTCTTCGACATTGAGCGCGTGTAGCTCGACGCGAATCGGCAAGCGGCCCTGTAATTCGGGGATTAAATCCGAGGGTCTGGCGTAGTGAAACGCGCCGGAGGCGATGAACAGGATGTGATCGGTTTTGACCATGCCGTATTTGGTGTTGACGGTACAACCTTCCACCAAGGGCAGCAGATCGCGCTGCACGCCTTCGCGGGACACATCTGGCCCGTGGCTTTCGCCGCGTTTAGTGATCTTGTCCAGTTCATCAAGAAACACGATGCCATGCTGTTCGGTTTGGGTGATTGCGGTGGTTTTGATGTCTTCTTCGTTGACAAGATTGGCCGCTTCTTCCTCTTTGAGTAGCTTCATCGCTTCTTTGACTTGCAATTTGCGACTGCGGGTGCGGTTACCGGACATGCTTTGAAACATGCTTTGAAGTTGGCTGGTCATCTCTTCCATGCCCGGCGGGGCCATGATTTCCACGCCGATGCGCGTTTCGCTGACTTCAATTTCGATTTCCCGATCATCCAGCTTGCCTTCGCGTAGCATTTTGCGAAATTTCTGGCGGGTGGCGGATTGTCCCTCTAAAGCCTCGCGTTCTGCGTGACGAGCCGGTGGCAGCAACGCATCCAGAATGCGTTCTTCGGCGGCATCGGCGGCCTGACCATCAACTCGGCGCACCGCTTCTTCGCGGGCCATTTTGATGGCGGTTTCGATCAGATCACGAATAATTGATTCCACATCGCGCCCGACGTAGCCCACTTCGGTGAATTTGGTGGCTTCTATTTTGATGAAAGGGGCTTTCGCCAAGCGTGCCAAGCGGCGGGCGATTTCGGTTTTGCCCACCCCGGTTGGGCCGATCATCAAGATATTTTTCGGGGTAATTTCGTTGCGTAACGCGGGTTCCACTTGCATCCGCCGCCAGCGGTTACGCAGGGCGATTGCCACTGCCCGCTTGGCATTGGCTTGGCCCACGATGTGTTTATCCAGTTCACTCACGATCTCTCTGGGGGTCATTTCGCTCATCAGTCTCTCGTCAGGCTTAGCACGGTCAGGTGAAGGGTTAAGCAGCCACGGGGCCGCTGTGGCGGGGATTAGTTGCGGCTATCCAGGCTTTCAAACGTTAAGTTGTGGTTGGTGTAAATACAGATGTCAGCGGCGATATTCAAGCTTTTATCGACAATCTCGCGGGCAGACAACTCGGTGTTTTCAAACAGCGCACGGGCGGCGGCTTGGGCATAAGCGCTACCGGAACCAATCGCAATGCTGGGATATTCAGGCTCGATCACGTCGCCAGTGCCAGAAATCATCAGCGTACACCCGGTGTCTGCCACCAACAGCATCGCTTCCAGGCGTTGCAAGGCGCGTTCAGTGCGCCAGTCTTTAGCCAATTCAACGGCACTACGAATCAAATTGCCCTGGTGTTTTTCCAGCTTGCCTTCAAAGCGTTCAAACAAGGTGAAGGCGTCGGCGGTGGCTCCCGCAAAGCCTGCGATAATCTTGTCATTATACAGACGGCGAATTTTACGGACATTGCTTTTTACCACGGTGTTACCGAGGGTGGCTTGACCGTCACCGCCGATGACGACCTGGGAGCCACGACGGACTAACAAGATGGTGGTGGCATGGATAGCGTCCAAAGGGTGATTCCTTATCGGTAAGGGAAGTGAGACAAACTGGCAGGCCAGTCACGGGAACTTTGCATAAAGGCACAATTATTGATTATCACCAAGCGATGATCAATGACGGCTGCCGATTGAGGTAACAAAACGGGTCATGATGGGGCGACAACCGCAATTAGCCTGGTTTGGTCTTGGTAACATCCGATATCAAACACCAAGTAACAGACCAACTGTGGTGCCTGATGGGCGTATCAAGTAGGAGAAAAATCATGATGACTGGCTTATTAAGTAGCGACACCCTGGATTTACAAGAAATCCGGCGTGCCCTCTCCCGCACCGCGCCCCAGACCGTGCGGCGGGTCTTGCCACGCGAGGTGGTACAAGAACATATCCATCGGCATCTGAATGAGATGGAAACCATCATGAAATCTTTTCAAGCCATTTTGACTTTTCCCACCGAGGGCCGCGCCCTGCCCGAAAAAACCCGGCGTTTGATTGGGCAACAGCTCACCGCTGATTTAAACAAAAGCGCTGACAAAATTGATGGGGAAGTCAAACACTTGCTAGATAGCGCCCAACAGTTGCAAGTACTGCAATCGCACATCATGCTGCATGTGCTTGCCGAACAGCCTTTTCCCTTCTGCCTACTCAATACCTATGATTATCGCGTCAATAGCCACGACACCGTGCCCTGTTACGTGATTCTGTGGGCACAGCACAACGGCCCAGATCAACCGCTCAGCGTGTGGGCGCAATTGTACCCGAGAATACCACTAAAACCTGGCTGGCTGCCGGTGAATGAAGTCAGAACGCCGATGCAAACGGTGCGGATGCCCACTGGACAAGCCGATTTCTACGCCTTTAACACCGCGATTTCCGTGGTTTTATACGACGTGCCCACCAGCACCGAAGCCTTGCTCAGCGGCAAAAGCCTCAAAGACCTGTTTTCTGAATTAAGAACCTTACGCGATACCTTGGTGCGCCGCAAAGAACAGCGCGGCAAATTTCTGCATCTGATCTGGACGACGCATCAAAAAGACGCCAGCCAAGTCAATATCAGCGAATTTGATTTTTATGGCGGTGGTCACAGCGACCCGCCCCGCAAAGCACACGGGAATCAGGCATGAACTAGCCTCTCACCCGGCGTGATAAGGCGCGCTGAAACTATGCACCGCGTCAATGAAAGCGGCAGCGTGTTCAGGATTGATTTCCGGGTGAATGCCGTGCCCCAGATTAAACACATGACCGTTGCCGCTGCCATAACTGCGCAAAATCTCCTGCACTTCGCGACGAATCCGCTCGGGCGATGCGTACAGCACACAAGGGTCCATATTGCCCTGCAACGCCACCCGATCACCGACGCGGGCACGCGCCTCGCCGATGTCGATTTTCCAATCCAAGCCCAGCGCATCGCAACCGCTGTCTGCCATCAGTTCCAGCCATTCGCTGCCGTCTTTACTGAATAAAATCACGGGAACCCGGCGACCTTCGTGTTCACGTTGCAAACCTTGGATAATTTGGCGCATATAATTCAAAGAAAACGCCTGATAATCACGGGTGGTCAACACCCCGCCCCAGGTGTCAAACAGCATCACAGCCTGCGCCCCAGCCTGAATTTGCGCATTCAGATAAGCGGTGACAGCCTCGGCTAACACCGCCAGCAATTGGTGTATCAAGGCCGGATTCTCAAACATCAAGCCTTTGATCCGCGAAAAGGTTTTGGTGCTGCCGCCTTCCACCATATAGGTCGCCAGCGTCCAAGGACTGCCAGAAAAACCAATCAGCGGTACGCGCCCATCCAGTTCACGGCGGATCACGCGCACCGCCTCGACCACATAACCCAATTCTTGATGCGGGTCAGGCACGCCCAAGGCGCGCACATCGGCTTCAGTACGCACCGGATGCTTAAAACGCGGGCCTTCGCCCTCAGTGAAATACAGGCCCAAGCCCATCGCATCGGGCACGGTCAAAATATCGGAAAACAAAATCGCCGCATCTAAAGGAAAACGCGCCAAAGGTTGCAAAGTCACTTCACAGGCCAGATCAGGCGTTTTGCAAAGCTGCATAAAATCCCCGGCGCGAGCGCGGGTGGCGCGGTATTCCGGCAAATAGCGTCCAGCCTGGCGCATCATCCAAACCGGCGTGAGGTCCACCGGTTCATGCAACAGGGCACGCAGCAGGCGATCATTTTTCAGTGGGGTCATAGGGATACCGATTGAAGCAGGCAAAAACGCCTATGTTACCGTGAAAACCCCAGAGCGCAAAGTGGACAGCGCAAGGCAGGACGAATTAAGCGCAGCCTATCCGCCTCTTTCGTTGGGAGATTATGCCGCGCAGGCTAAGCAGGATGGGCAAATATTCCGCGAAGATTTTCAATGAAGCCTTGCATCAAAGCCCTGAGGCCCATGCCCGCCGTTTTCATTTTGATTCACCGGCAATTGGCGTGGATATTCAAGCGCAGGAAAAAAGCAGCGGGTGGCGTTTTATGTCTCGTTCTCCCCGACCCACAAAACCCGTCCCGATAGGGTGCGCTTTTCTACAAACCCGCCTTACCCAATTCTTCCCGCAAGGCGCGCAGAGCGCGGTGTTTTTCGCGTATATCGCGGATCAGGCTCTGCCATTCGGCTTCCTTGCCAAGCTTCTGATAAAGCTGGCTAACCTGTGTCAGATGACCGGCTGCCGCTGCATAATGGTCACGCCCGCGTAACTGGATTTGAGATTCTGCCGCGTTCAGGTAGATAGCAAGCGCCGATTCCGGGTATTCGGCCTCGGCGGCTTTGGCAAGCTCCAAAGACAGCCTGGAATGTTGCGCTTGGGCATGGATTTGCAATGCCGAAGCAATGTCCTGTTCTTCCGTCAGATAAATCCGAATGAGAGTATCCGAGTGGCGGGCTTGCTGTTTCAGCCATTCCAGCAGTTGCGGGCGCAGGTTATCCCAGGTTTCGGCGCGACGGCTCCATTTCTGGAGTTTCTGATAGGTATGCAGTCCCGGATTGTAGCGAAAAAGCGTTTCGCTCCACAGCACGGCTTCCGGCACGTCATTGCGCTGTTCGGCGCGTTCCAGTTGCCACGTCCATAACAGCGGCAGTTGCTGCTGTTTTTTCTCATCTTTTGCCCACAAGTCCAGTTGTCGGCGCATTTCGTGTGCCGCCAGTTCGGCATGGCCGGCCTCCACAAACCAATTCGCGGTGGCAACCATCCGGTGTCCATCCAGTCGCCGCCAGTCTTCCACTGCGGCTTCAACCTCTCCCGCGTTCAACATGCGCTGGATGGCTTCTTCAACTAAACCATATTGGCGGCATATCTGGATAGCCTCGGCGGCATCCAGGCGCTCGCCTTGCAGTGCCAGTAGCAGGCGGGCGCACGAGTGGCGCTTCCAGCCATCACTCAGCGCCTTCAAGGCTGCCCGCAGCCATTGCCCCAACAGTTCGGCATCGTCTGCGCTGGTTTGCTGCGTCAGGATCAGAGACGGCTGATCCAGGATGCCGCCATCGTCAAGATCACGGTAGTACATATCAAACAAAGCCCGCAATAGTACGCGGCGCCGCTCCGGGTCTGCTTGCAGCGGCTCTAAACAAGCCCCCAACACAGCCACCGACTCATCCGCCAGTTCGCGCAAATCGCCACCTTCATCGCCGTCTTCCATTTCGCCGATAGTTGCGCTGATTTCTTGCGCCAGGAGCGAGCAGATCGTGATGACTGCGGGCCAATCCGCCGCGGCCCGATACTCGCGGGCGTTTTCCAGCAGCATCCGCAAATTGCCCGCCACTTCTTCCGACGCGCCGTAGCCGTAACCGCTTTGGCGGAACACCGTGCGAATTTGGCGAAGGAGGCTTTCTGCATTCATCGCCTTGCCACCAGGGCGAGCGCTTTTAGCGATTAGCAAGGTTTCCAGTGAGGGCTGAAGTGCCAGCATTTTCAACACCAGTTGGATCAATGCTTCTGGGCTGAGGCGGCGCAGCATGTCCTCTGGCGGCTCGGTTTCCTCAAATTCCTGTGGCTCGTGTAGCCAGGTAAGCAGCAAGGCCGCCACATGCTTGCAGCTCGGGCCGACCGGACAAGAACAATCGCTGCTGCGAATGACGGATTTTTCCACCACCGCGCTGACCCAATACGCCTCCCCGCTGGAGCCTTCGCAGCGGGCTTTCAGCGTATTTCCCTGGCGCTGGGTCTGGAAAATCGCACCGTTGTTGAAATAAGAAAGACCGCGTTTGAAAGAGGTCTCGCCCGTCCAGGCACGGATGTCTTGCTCACTGATTTTGCCTATGCTCACACGGATACTCCCAGATACACCTCAGTCAACGCCACTGGGAGACTCACCGACTCCAACAGCACGGTTTCGCCCAGCAGGTATTTTTCGCCGCGCCAATCGTCGCGGCGGCGGTAGATTTCGATTTTCTGCCTGTCTTGTGCGATCAACAAATATTCCTGCAAACTCAAAATATCGCGGTAGACCGCGAATTTTTCAAACCGATCCACTCGCTCGGTGCTTTTGGAAATCACTTCCACCAGCAACACCGGCTGGGCGCAAAACAGTTCGGCGCGATCATGCGGACTGTAACAGACTTGAATATCCGGGTAATAAAATCGCTCTTCGTGGGCGGTGGCATACCTCAGCTTGAGGTCGCTCATAAACACTTCGCACGGCCCGTCGCGCAAGTGACGGTGGAGCAAGGCGAACAAATTTCCGCTAATTTTGTTGTGCGCCACGGTCGCGCCAGTCATGGCGTAAACCGCGCCATTCAGGTATTCGTGCTTAATCTGGCTAGTTTCTTCATCGACCAGATATTCTTGCGCTGAAACAGCGGGTTGAACTGTTTGCATGGGAAACTCCTGTACGGTGAAGTGCTGCTGCTTAAGGATGGGAATTTAATAAAACCGGGGCGTTAAGGGCAGTCATTTGTGGGAGCGCCTTACAGGCGCGAAGTCTTTTGGTTTCAATCGCCTTTATCTGCATTAAGGCCACCAATTCGCTCCCTGAGCGGAGCCGAAGGGCGCAGGCGCTGACCGCCATGGAGAGCGAAGCGAAGGCGGTTAGTCCCCGATAGCCAATGCCCGACCGTAGAGCCGTAGGTTGAAGCGAGAGCGTAAGCCGGAGGAGAGACGCAGCGGGTGTGATTGGCGTAGAGTCATGGGGGAAGGAGTGTGCC
>Ga0209575_10000207_pt1 | contig 57367 bp, 36 predicted proteins | sample Medcelwee11metaG_FD_187172 | JGI IMG/M metagenome (GOLD analysis project Ga0209575, IMG submission 187172) | Freshwater pond sediment microbial communities from the University of Edinburgh, under environmental carbon perturbations - Medium... | ecosystem: Environmental > Aquatic > Freshwater >...
CAGGATTGCCCATCATGTGCCTGTGCATTGACTTCATCATCGCGGAGTCTGCCTTGCATGCATTCGCCATATGTGACATCATGCAATTCCTCATCGTCGTGTCTGCCTTGCAGGATTCCATCATTTTTGACATCATGTGATGCCTCATTACCGTATCACCCATGCAGGTATTCATCATTCCGGGCATCATGTGATGCCTCATGGTTGTGTCTGCCTTGCAGGCTTCCATAATTTTGGACATCATTTCCTTAGACAGATCAGCATCAGCGGAAATCTGATCCATGACAAGCATTTTTGCCTCAGGATTTGACAGCATTTGCTTTACTTCTTCATTAGTCTGACCAATGGCAAACATTGTTATTGCGGCCAGGAAAATTACCAGTGCGATTTTTCTCATTGATTTCATTTTTATTAACGATTGCAAATAGTTTTTGAAACACGCCTCTATGCGCATTCATGGCATAAAGGTATGCCTACCACTGCCGGTAATCTTTACACAATTCCGGGTCAGAATTACATAATTCCGACTGCGGCATTTACTAATTGGCTGTTACCGAGGCCGTCATGGAAAGATGCAGGGCGCAATGGTATGGATAGGTTCCTGCTGCGGTGAAGGTGTGGCTGAAAGTCCCGTTTGTATTTATGGTTCCACTGTTGAAGGCTCCGCTGTTGCTTGTCACTGTGTGAGGGGCTGAGTCTTTATTTGTCCAGGTAATTGTTGTGTTTGCCGCAACTGTGATGGATGACGGAGAAAATGCACTGGCGGATATATATACTTCATTTGTGCCGGGGCCTGGGGTACCTCCCGGGTTTCCCCCCGGATTATCCAAATCTGTGTTTTTTTGACAGCTGCTCAGAATGATGGAGAGAGCAACAAAAATGACGAGACTGAACGTCTCTCTGACTGTAGAAAATTTAATCCTTTTCATGAGTCCTGTATTTAGAAAAATTAAACACCCGGCAGATCCTTTTGTTCAGGATATTATGATAAATGACACTTATAGTTTATGCTGGAAGGAATTTTCTATATTTACTGAGAAAATATCACTTTTGAACTGACCTGGTATGAAGCGAAACAGGGCTTTTTTTCTTCTGGTTCAAATATTACTGGCCACCGCTGGCATGAATCTTCAGTCATGCAGACACGAAATTATCCTTCCTGATAATATTCCGGAGATTTGTTTTGAGCGAGAAGTATTACCAATTTTCCGGAACAGTTGCGGTATTACCGGGTGCCATGACGGATCGGGGGAGGCCGATTATACTCTGACAAATTATCTGGGCATAAGTCACGCCGTTGTCAGCGGGAAACCTTACGAAAGTCCGGCTTACGAAGCAATCATTGAGAGAACAGGGGAAGAGCGGATGCCGCCTGACAGACCGCTCGACAGGGAGAAACGGACCATAATAAGGTTGTGGATCGAGCAGGGGGCAAGGCTTACTTCATGTCCCGACACAACATCACAGCCTCCTGATTATGTCAATCCGCGTGCCTGTTTTTCGCGCGACATACTTCCCGTTTTGGTGTCAGGCTGTGCAACGACCGGATGTCATGACGCAGCAACACATGAAGAGGATTATATTTTTGAGGGGTACTCAACAACCATGCAGGCAGTAACACCCGGGAACCCGCAGGAAAGCAAGCTCTACAAGGTGATTACCGCACCTGACGGGGAGGACCGGATGCCTCCTGCCCCCCTGAGCAGACTTACATCTGCTCAGATTGATTCAATTGCCGCATGGATCAGGTACGGGGCTCTGGACGAATTTTGCGGTGAAGCCTGTGATACAGTAAATGCAGTTACATTTTCGGGGACAATATGGCCTACAGTAAGAACATACTGCACTGGTTGCCATGGCGGTACAGCTCCCGGAGGAGGCGTCAGGCTCGAGAACTATTCGAATGTTTCCGTTATTGCTGCAAACGGAACACTCATGGATGCCCTCAGAGGGAACGGTGTTCCAAAAATGCCGCCTGCCGGCTCTCTGTCAACATGCCGGATACGTCAGTTCGAACTGTGGATAGGTGCCGGATACCAGAATAATTAGTATGAAAAGCCATATGATGCGTTTGATTCTGCTTTTTATGATAATCGTGACCGCCATGCTGGCATCCTGCTACTATGACAATGAAGAGGCATTGTATCCGTCATACAATACCCTCTGTGATACATCAAACGTAACCTTCAGCGGAACAGTGGCACCTCTGTTGGCTGGCAACTGCCTCTCCTGCCACTCCAATTCATCTGCTTCGGGTTTCGGAGGCAATATCAGGCTCGAAGACTATGCAGATGTTAAGGTGAGAGCAGCTGCCGTTGCCGGATCGATAAAGCATGCCGGCGGCTTTTCTCCGATGCCCAAAAACGGTGGAAAAATGAAGGAGTGTTCAATCAGGCAATTTGATATTTGGGTCAGAAAGGGAATGTTGAATAATTAATAATTAGCATTATATGAAACGTGCACTGCCCCTGTTTCTGATTTTCCTGATGTCTGTCAGCCTTTCGGCCCAGGATGATCTTATGGATCTGCTGAATGAAAACAGCGAGGAGGCCGTCAGTTTTGCAACGGCCACTTTCAAATCCACGCGGATCATGAACGGCCACTCTATAGAACGGATGCCCTCAGGGCAGCTCGATTTCAGGATTTCCCACCGTTTCGGCAGACTGAATTCAGGAGCGTATGAGTTCTTCGGGCTTGATCAGTCGAGCATTCACTTTGGTCTTGAGTACGGGATAACCGATTGGCTGATGGCAGGGGTCGGCAGGGGTTCATATGAGAAAACCTTTGACGGATTTGTCAAGTTATCGGTTTTGCGCCAGTCGTCAGGTGGCAAAACAGTGCCGGTCTCAGTATCTTTTTTCTCATCAGTTGCACTTGAAACAGTAAAATGGCCTGACCCTGAAAGGACGAACTATTTCTCATCGCGACTTTCTTATTCCAGCCAGTTGTTGATTGCCAGGAAGTTAAACAAGACATTCTCATTTCAGCTTACCCCGTCGTATGTTCACCGCAACCTGGTGCCTTCTGAACTTGATCCCAATGATTTATGGGCTCTCGGTGCGGGAGGCAGAATCAAGCTTACAAACCGAATAAGCATGAATGCCGAGTACTATTATGTCTTTAACGCAGATAACACATACATGAGCCAGCCTGTTTATAATCCTCTTTCAGTAGGGTTTGATATTGAGACCGGCGGTCATGTGTTCCAGCTTATATTCACCAACTCACTTTCAATGATTGAGAAGGGATTTATCGGGGAGACAACGGGTCAGTGGCTTAAGGGTGATGTCCATTTCGGATTCAACATATCAAGAGTATTCACCCTGAAAAGCAAACCCGCCAGACCTGAGGCACCATAAGAAATGCCAGTTATACCAGGGGCTTGAACTTAACATACATTCAGTTGTTTAAGATTTGTTTAACAATGGTATTGATCAATAAACTCTGAGCTATGAAACGCCTTATCACTCTGACAATTTTTGCAATGTTAGTGCTCTCTGTCAGCGCACAGAAGTACATGACGAAAAACGGCTTCATCAGTTTCTTTTCGCACACACCGATGGAAGATATCAAGGCTGAAAACAATCAGGTGGCCGGTGTTCTTGATGCATCTGCCGGAGAGATTGTTTTCCAGGTTCTGATTAACTCCTTTCACTTTGAAAGGGCGCTTATGGAGGAGCATTTCAATGAGAACTACATGGAGTCTGAAAAGTACCCGAAGGCTAGCTTCAAGGGGAGAATTTCGGACCCGAAGGCGGTTGATTTTAAGAAGAACGGAACTTATGATGTTGTTGTAGAGGGCGATCTGACTATCCGTGATGTGACAAAAAAGATCTCCGTCAAGGGGACGGTCGAGGTGATTACAGGAGGTGTGAATGCAAACGCAAAATTCATCATTGCGCCTGAAGATTTCAATATTAAGATTCCGTCAGTTGTGAGAGAAAAAATTGCAAAGACCCTCGAGGTGACAGTCGCAATGAAATATGCTCCGATTTAAACTTTAAGCAAGTCTGTTATGAGGAAAAATCTGAAATTGGCCCTGATTGCCCTGGCAGTTCTGGCTGTCGCAGGTGTTGCTGCAGGCTATTATTTATACAACCTCAAACCACGGGATCTCGGTAAGGCGAAATCTGACTTTGTAATCACATCAGTGGAATTGCAAAGGTCCTTTGAAGAGGATGAGGTTGCTGCCACTGCAAGGTATACTAACAAAATAGTGGAGGTAACCGGCGAGGTAGCCTCTGTTGAAAGGGGGGAGAATAACACAGTGAATATATCCCTGAAGACCGGAAGTGACTTCTCTTCCGTCATCTGTACCTTCCCCTCAGAAATAAACCCGGAATTGATTAAAGTGGGTTCGCAAATTTCAGTAAGGGGAGAGTGTTCGGGTTATCTTATGGATGTCCTTCTCAATAATTGTGTTCTGTCAGAAGGCTCAGATTAGAAACTCTGTCCGGTTCCCCCGGGCAGTTGATGAGTCATATCACAGGACGAATTATGTAAATCATTTTCACAATTGTATAATAATACGGCACTTGCCGGCCACTATCTTTAGTTAAGTTATTTCATAATTTAATGTTATGAGATAGCTTATTCCTGAAGTAAATGAACAGAACAGTCTTTACAGCATTTCTGCTGGTGACCACATTCTCAACAAGTTTTGGAGAAATCTCCGAATCTATCAGGAAATATATTGAGAACGAGGCGGAAGGATTCAGCTATAAGGTAGACAATGAGAACCTTCTGTGCGGCAGGCAGCTTCACCTCTTTTATGTGAGCAGGCATCATGAACCCGCCTGGGCAGTATGAAGCAGGTTCAGTGGAGGAAAATCAGCGCTGTCGGCCGGCTGTAACTGCATTAACCGGCTGGCAGGTATGTACCTGATGCTGTCAGGGTCCCCGGCAACAGCATGTACTCCTGTGAAAGGAAAAGAGAAGAACAACAATAAAGTGAACAGCAGGTTTTTCATTGGCGCGTGTAAAAGTAACGGGATTTCATAAGGAACAGTACATTTCACCTGACTTTAACCGGGATTTATGATTTCGGGTCATCACCATGCCACCCGCCGGTTTTTCTTCTGGCATTCATCATCTATGCCACAGCTACTAATTCTTCAAATTTGAGTCTGAAAGCATCTTCCAGGCTGTGTTTGTCCTCAAGTTTACTTCATTAGCGTAAAATGCACAATGAAACACTTTTTTCAAATTGATATTTTTTTATCTTTGATAATAGCAAAGAGTCTGCCCCTTAATTACTTCAAGTATGACAAAGCTAATAACCGGAATCGGGAATGGGTTATCGCTTGCTATAATCATATCATTTTTTCTTGTGATCATCCCTATTGAAGCTGATGCCCAGTTTGACTCACTGGCCTGGATTAACAGGTACCAGAACCACTCGGTAACAAGCCGGGACAAAGTCTTTGACGCCATGCTGGTCAACAAGGAGAAGATTATTCTGACAGGTTCTACCGAAAATGATTATACCAACTTTGACATCGCCTCCTTCTCTCTCGGAAACAACCTCGATCTTCAATGGAAGGAAAGCTACTCGGCATTGGCAGACTATCTCAGCGATGACCGGGCATTGGATATGACGGTTGATTCGTCCGGGAGTGTCCTGATCGCAGCCTCGTCAGGTGAAGTCCTGAAACGGGCCCACGATGGCAATATTGAATGGACAAAGTCTTTTAAAACTATCGGAGGTACCTCTTTCCTTGTAAATTTTGCAGAAATTAAAGCTGACACAGCCGGAAACTGCTATCTCCTCTTCGGGGGAATGGTCGATTACTCCCCCACAGGCGAGAATAATACAAAGACAGTCCTGGTCAAATACGATAAGGAGGGGAATCTGATCTGGTACCGGAAGAGCGATATTTGTTACCCCAGGAAGCTAATCATTGACGCAAAACAGGATATCCTGACAGTCAACCAGGGCGACGAGAACTGGGGCCGGGTGGTTGTGATAAGGAAATTCAGGAAGAACGGTGATCCGGCCTTTGAAAAAAGGTACCCTCAGTCTTCAATTGAGATTGTTGAAGGTATGCTTGACAGTGAGAGCAACCTCTGGCTCTTTTCTAATCACAGTCTCACGGATCTGGCGAATCTCTCCAGTTCAAACCTCCTGATATCGAGATATGACTCCCTTGGAACAGATCTTGATTCCCTTGTATGGAACAGTGAGTACCAGTTGCAGGAATCGGTGAAACAGGTCCGGCCCTTCAGGAATTCCGGGTATCTTATTGCAATGGAGAGCAGTTCCCCCGAAAACGGCATAGACCACCAGTTTGTCGCCGTGGATGCTGGTCTGAATATCACCGGGACATGGCGTTATGACGGTGAGCATCATGACAATGATTACCTGGTTTCCTTTGACAGGATAACATCCGGAGATATTGTTGTCACAGGAATGTCTTACAGTGACAGCCGTAATTTCAGACCGTTTGTCTACAAACTCAAAGGACTAAGCGAGACGGAATGGTATACAGTGCCTTCAATAGCCGGGGATATCGATGTTTTCCCGAAAAAAATTCTTGTTGACGGTTCCGGCACTGTAATACTTGCCGGAGACGTGGCAAGGGAAAGATCAGATGAGATGGGACTCTACACCAATACAAACATTTTTGTTTCGAGGTTTACATCATCCGGACAGGAATTAAACACCTGGGAGTACATCAACGATGGGAAATCAGATATTGCAGGGCATGCAGCAACGTCTGACTGCACAGGGAATGTATATGTTTCCGGAATAGAACAGCACGGACCTGACTTCCTGTTTCCTGCAAGCTTCTACAATGAAGACATCGTCATCCACAAATATGACTCTGACGGAGACATAGAATGGCAAAGGAAGATAGAACTTGATAAGTGCCAGGTCTTCTATGTCAATCAATTCCTGACGGGCGACACTCTGCTCATTGTGGCAGGAGAGTACGGGAGTAATACACCGACCGGCTACAAGCATAAAACAGTTCTTTACAGCCTGGATACTGACGGTAACCGCCGCGACAGCACGGGATTTGACGGAACCCTCCGGTTTGCAGTTCAGAATAAAAACGGCGACATTTTTTTAGTTGTCAACAATCTGACCATTTTCAGGTACAGCCTGACTCTCGGGCGTGTCAAAGACATAACCGTACATACATCTGATGACCATATCAGTAACATTGTTGTGACGGATGCCTCCCTTTTCATACTTACAAGTGGCTACAATCTTTTCAGGCACGATTTTGACCTGAATCCCAAATGGAACATTAGCCTGTCAGGCCATATGAGCGTGGTCACCTCCCTGGCTGCGGATGCCTATGACAATGCTTTTGTGTCCGGATATACCCTCTCAGGAGGGGGAGGGCAGGTTCTTAAAATCAATCCGGACGGCTCCGTAGCAAGGAACATTCAGGTTACGCCGCTGGCGTATGCACGTAAGGTAAAGCCCCTTAATAACGGAGATCTTGTTGTGACCGGGGATCCTCCCGGCGGGACGGGAAATCCCTCGGCAGATGCTGTGCTTCTTTCACCGGACGGGACGGTGAAGAAGCAGGTAACTGTAACATCAATCGTGAAGAAGATTCTCGAAGGGCGTGATGGCAATATATGGTTCATTGACGAGCATAACAGGTTCCAGAAGTATTCGAAAGATCTGTTTCTCATTGATGATGAAAACTATTTCGGAGATGACAATTACAAGGGGGTTGACGGATATGGCTACAGATTCTACATCAATGATGCTGTTCTGTGTCCTGACAAGGGACTGATTCTCACGGGGTCACTGGGTGTGTCATTTTATGCTGATCTGGGACAGTTTTCCTGGAATGTGCTAACAGTGGCAAAGGTCGGAAGTCTCAACCGTTCCCCTGTTTTTGGGTCCGGGCTTCTTCCTATCGCGGTGGCAGGTACAGCATATTCACACCAGCTGGAGGCTGCAGATCCGGACAATGATGCTTTCAGGTTCAGAATTACATCCGGTCCGGTCTGGCTAAAGACAGGTGAAAACGGTTTGCTGACCGGCACCCCTTCAGCGTCAGACGTTGGCACCGCGGAAGTGATTATTGTTTGCTACGATGATTACCTGGGAGAGACAAGCCGGACATACCAGCTGACAGTTTCACCCGGCGGCAACGCCATAACAGACATTGAACAGGATGGAGGGATAGTTGTCTATCCCAATCCTTCCAAAGAAGATATATATGTTGAAATAACATTCCCGGTCACAGGATCGCTGCAGGTATCTATTGTTGATCCCATGGGCAGGGTCATCCGGGACGTTACCTCCTCCATTGCACCTGGAGACACAGAGTTCCGCATTGAACGCGAGGGACTGGTCAGAGGATCATATTTCCTCCTGTTCAGGTCAGGAGAAAAGAGTTTCACGAAATTACTAATCTTGAAGTGATGACCGGAAATAAACTAACCATGAGGTTAATAATCTGCGGATTAATGTTGATTCTTCAGGTGGTGAGTCTGTATTCACAACGGTTTACCCAGGTTGATGGATTATGGTCCCGCCTTTCGAGTTCGCAGATTCAACTGATGGATTTTGACCGGGACAACGATTATGACATCTGTGTCTGGGGAGTTTACTCCACTCCGGAGGGCAATTCAAGGGAACTGGTTGTATTCAGGAACAAAGGTAACGGAGTCTATGACAGCATCCTTGTTATCCCTGATGCTGTCCGGACAGACACCGAAGGCCTGATATCCACAGCAGACATAAACAGGGACAATGTACCCGAGCTTGTGCCGATTGCGATTGAAAACAGCACATTGAAATTCATCCAGTTCCGGGATGGAGCTTTTACCGGGGTTCTGAAGGATTTTATCGTTACAGGCGATAGACAACATGGGATCAGTTTTGCTGATTTTGACAATGACGGATCGGACGAGATACTTACAGGGCTTTCGGTGTATGATCCGTATAAGGACCTGTACGGTTACCTTAAGTTTAACAATGTCTATGAGGAGTGGACCCGATGGATTGACATGAACAATGACGGGATGCCGGATATCCTAAGAATCCACCGCCAACAGTATGTTGACCCTTCGGCCAGCTATGTTTATCTTAACAATGGCTCAGGATTCGATGAATCCACATTCAGTTATAATGAAAACAGGCCCTGGAACATTATCTCCGGCGACTATAATAATGACGGCCTTGAAGACATCGTGATATTCTCATTACTAACTTCAGCATCCTTTGCTGAGCTTTACAGGAATAACGGCAACGGGAACTTCGAATATGTCAAGGATATTACCACTGCCTCCGGGGGAAGTTTCACCGATTTGGACAACGACGGTGACCTTGATATTGTTTTTGTAGGGCATGCTGACACAGGGGGGGTATACTATCTGCAGTTCTATCTGAATAATGGCAGCGGAGATTTCACCCTGGCGCAGACTGAGCAGATCAGTACTTTGGAGACCAGGCATATTTGCACCGGCGATTATGACGCTGACGGAGATAATGATGTTCTGGTTTCTACAGCCGGAGGGTCAGCAGGTATGGCTGTTCTGAAGAACATGCTTGTGGAAGATGAACCTGAAAGAGCCAACACGGCCCCCGCAGTTCCTGCAAATCTTAAAGCCGAGGTGAATTTCAACCGTGTGAGGCTCTCCTGGGATCCCTCATCTGATGCGGAAACACCGGCTGCAGCCCTTTCATACAATGTTTACATAAATAAAGGCAACCCGTCATTCACTGCCTCTCCGAATGCCGATACCATAACAGGCTTCAGATATGTTCTGCAAAACGGCAATGGCGGGTTTAAATGCTTCTATGATATCCGTTGCCTTGAGGATGGCATTTATTCATGGTCCGTACAGGCTGTCGACAACTCTGGCAGGGCATCAGACTTTGCGGCTACTGGAAGTTTTGAAATCAGCGGAACTGTTCCTGAGGTTCCGGAACCGCTGGAGGCATCGCCTGTCAGTGATATGGAGGTTGAACTGCGATGGCACGACAACTCCCTTTTTGAGGAGGGATTTGTTGTGGAGATGTATTGGGACAGCATTCCCAACTTCAGGCCTGCAGGGTTTTATGAAAGGTTAAGAGTCGGAGCTGATTCAACATCATGCATTATTGACGGCCTGAAGGCTGAAACCGAATATATTTTCAGGGTTCTGGCATACAACTGCTCAGCTTCATCAGAATATACTCCGGCTGACACCGTGAAGACCTATCCTCCTCCGTTTACGAAAAAGATGATTCTTGATTATACCCGGGGACACCAGGCGGAGTGGGCTGACTTTGACCGCGACGGTGATTTGGATGTCCTGATGGTATATGAAAGAGACAGCGGCTACTACGATCTCAGGTACACCCGGATACTTGTAAACGAAGCTGACACACTTACAGTACTTAAGATCCCGATGCCGTATATATATTCAGGATATCTTAATTTCGGTTCCACGAACTGGTTTGACTATGACAATGACGGGCTGCATGATATATTCCTGGTTAAGTTTGATCAGCTGAGACCCAAGATGTGGATCTATAAGAACAACGGCGACAGTACGTTCCTGAATATCCGTTGTGACAGCCTTCTGACAATTGACCCCTTCCGGCGGGCCCCCTCATTTGCAGATTATGACAACGACGGGGATACGGACATACTGATAACCGGGGAGCATCAGACAACAAATGCCATCCAGGCTGTTATTCTGGAAAACTCTGACAGCGGTAAGTTCAAACCGGTATTGATTCAGAACATGACCGGTATTGTCAAGTCGAGAAAGCCCTGGGGCGACTTCAACAATGACGGTTACCTTGATTTCATGGCCAACGAACCAAAGCCGGACCACACGGCATACCTTTCAGTCTATAAGAATAACGGCGATAAAACATTTACAAAAGTCCTGTTTGAGAATCTTGCTGGACTGAATGAGTATGATTCGCAGAACGGGGAGATGAGATGGGGCGACTGTAACAGTGACGGTTTTGCAGACCTGATAGTTTGTGGTGGAAGCTCAGGCTCGGACGGTACGGGTATTGCCCGGGTTTACATTAACAACGGAAATGAGACATTCACTGATCTCGGTCAGGCCGGCATTTGGGCCCTGCTCGGGAATGTCTCCACAGAGTGGGGCGATTTCAATAATGATGGTATGCTTGACGTACTCCATGCAGGTACCAATAATGTCAACGGAGAATCTCACAAAACAAGGATTTTCTACAACGTTGGCGGGAGTTTTGTAAAAGGGGAGTATAATTCATTTCTTCCGATTGATCAGTTAAGCATGTCGACCGCTGCTGATTATGACAATGACGGAGATCTGGATGTACTCGTGCAGGGGCAGAATCCCTTTTCGCATCCGCAGATAGCACTTTATCTGAATTTCCAGCCAGTCATGAATACCGGTCCGGAGGCACCTTCGGTGTTGAGGGTGGAAGATGACGGCAACGAGGTTATCCTGCGATGGAACAGGGCTTCCGATCCTGAGACTCCGTCTGCCGGATTGTCCTACAGTGTATATTTGAAGGGTGTCGCAGATACAATCATTTCACCCTCAGCTCTGGAATCAGGCAAAAGGACAGTTGTCGGCATCGGTAATGCCGGCTACAACAATTTCCTGAAGATTAAGAATCTCCCGTCAGGAACCTACACATGGAGCGTGCAGAGCATTGACAATTGTTATGAAGGCTCCCCTTTTGCCTCAGAACAATCATTCAGCCATGTCAATACCGGGGTTGCTGATATTGAGTATCCCGATGTCTCCGGTTTGATTCTGTTCCCGAATCCGGTTTCGGACATTATGACAATATCTGCAGTTGACCACGGTGTCTCACAATGCGAAATTGTAATCTCGGATATGACCGGACGACAGTATGAGCGGATCAGGAGCATTGAGCTGCCTTACGATTTGAATACTTCATTATTGAAGCCGGGGATTTACATTATCACCCTCATCAGTCACGGCATTGCCGTGGAGGCGAAGTTTATGAAGTTCTGAACCGGCCGGGGGCTTTTTACCTGGTAATCTTTACTCTTTTTTCACCCCGGTAGCTCCTGAGCTCAGTGTGTTTTTTAAGGTAGGTTATCAGTGCATCAGCGGTTGTGAAGAAGAGCGATTGCCCGGGATCAGCGTGCTCGTAACTGTATACCTGAGTCATGTAGCTGTTCATGGCAACCGTGTAGATACGATCCGGACGAAGAGGAGAGCCATCCTCCGTCATGATTATGAACTCTGCCGGATTACCTTCTGTATCAATCTTCACCTCGGTCCTGATTCCGGAGGGGTAGAGAGGCGAGTCGTCGTCAACCGGCCACGCGGCGCGCATAAGTGAATGAATTTCCTGTCCCGTCAGTTTTGTGACCACAAGTTCATTGCCGAACGGGTCAAGCTGGTATACATTCTTGATTGTTACAGGGCCTTTCTGAAGCTGGTCAATCCGTACACCTCCCGGGTTCATAAGTGCAATATCCGCACCGGCGGCCTCGCGCTGCGCATCGGCCATCAGGTAACCCAGTTCTTCGTATGACGAAAAGTCATCTGCTGCCGTTGCAATCACCTCGTTCAGGACAGGATTATCGTTGTATCTGTCAACCATGGTGCGAATGGCAGGTTTCTCCATCTTCGAGTTCCTGATGTCAATAAGTCGCATGCTCCTGCTGACGGTTCCGTCACTGCTTACGGCAAGCCTGATAAGTGTGCCGTACTTCAGTTTGTTCTCGGCCTGGGTGATCATGATACCGTTATGGATCTGTTCCTTTTCGACCCTGGTATGGGAATGGCCTCCAATGATAAGATCGATTCCAGCAGGCATTGTTTCAGCAAGTTTTACATCCTCCTCAAACCCGATATGGGTAAGAGCAACAAAAATGTCACTGCTGTCCTTCAGCCACATGTATTCCGGTGCAGTTTCAAAGGGAGAACGGAATGCGAAGTCCCTTACATTGTCGGGATGGCTGTCCGGGATGCCGTTCTGCCCGAGTTGCAGCAGCCCGAGAAATGCAATCCTGAGTTTGTTGGGCAAAGTGAAGATCCTGAAGGGGCTCATCTTTACAGCATTCTGACCACCTCCGGAAACATTGGCACAGATGAAACCGAAGTTTGCCTTGTTGGCAAGGTTGCTGAAACCTGCCGGTCCTGTATCAAACTCGTGGTTCCCCACTGCACTGAGGTTGAAACTGACGGCATTCATCAGGTCAATTACCGGGAATCCCTTCTCGGGATACTGGTCGTTTATAGGGTTGCCTGTCTGGTTATCGCCTGCCGCAACCAGCAGCAAATCAGGGAAAACAGCTCTGAGGCTGTCAACTATATATGCCAGTTTAGGAAAATTATCAATTGCTGCATGCATGTCATTGACCGCAAATATGACTGCCTGTCGTTCAGCGGGAGCATAAACTGGTGTCTGTTTCTCAGGGGTAGTTGTAGCGCCGGTATGCCTTGCGGCGCTACAGGCAGAAAGAAGTCCGGCAGCCAGGATTATAATGATCAGCCTGACGATCCGGGTTCTCTTTTTACGTCCTGACAGAATGAACAGCGTGCTCCCGTCTGTCAGTGCCCCGTCAGGCGCGACAACATTACCAAACCGGTCTTCTGCAACAGGCAGCCTTACTGGCACTTTTCGCGCTTCGTGTTTATAAAAAACAGCAATTGCATCCCTTACCCGGGCTCCGTTATGAAGGTCAAACTGGGTATCATTCACAGTGATTTTCATCTGTAAGGCATTTGAGTACGATATGACGGATCAAAATACAATTTTTTTCTGATCCGGCATGTCAGCTTCTCCTGAACGGCCTCGTAAAAACAGTAATGAATGTAATGAGCTCCAGGCGTCCGATAATCATCAGTAATGTCATAGTGATCTTTGCAACAGGGTTGAAATGGGCAAAGTTCCCCATGTTACCGGATTTGCCAAGCCCGGGTCCAATCCCCGCCATGGAGGTAGCGGAAGCTCCCGCTGACTCAAGAATTGAAATCCCCGATATCTGGAGTATAAGAACTCCTATCAGGAAGGTTACAAAATAGAGGGAAATGAATACCATGGTCTGGTTTACAACTCCCTCCGGGACGCCATGACCGTTAAGTTTGACCGGGATGACAGCATTTGGGTGATGCACCCTGATGAATGAGTTACTCAGGTTTTTAAAGAAGATCAGGTGTCTTGCAATTTTTATTCCGCCAGTCGTGGAACCGGTTGACCCGCCTGAAAACATAAGCAGAAACATGATGAACCAGCCCAGGGGAGGAAAGGCCATGTAGTCTGTTGTTGCAAATCCGGAACATGATATTTGTGAAGCAACCTGGAAATATGCATGTCTGAATGAGAGGCTGAAGTTTCTCTCAGTACCTGTAAAGAGGATTACAGTGATTGTGGTGACTGCAGCCGTGACGGTGAACAGGTAGAACCAGAGTTCCTCATTGGACTTGACGCGACGGAACTTCCCACTCAGTATATGGTAGTAAACCACATAGCTTGTGGCTGACAGTATCATAAATGTCGCAACCACATATTGAAGGTAAGGCGAATACTCCGCCATGCTTGTGTTTTTGGTGGAGAATCCGCCGGTAGCAACTGTCCCGAATGAATGGCAGAGGCTGTCAAAAAGGTCCATCCCTCCAATGAGCAGAAAGAGGGTCTCAAGGGTGGTTATGCCAATGTAAATCAATATAATACGGTTGACTACTCCCTTTGTTTTTGGATGTATCTTTTCCTTCATTGACGATTCCAGGCTGAAAAGCTGATATCCGGTCATTTTCAGGGAGGGAAGCACAAGAATTACAAGCACTATTATACCAATACCGCCAATCCAGTGAGTCAGGCTTCTCCAGAAGAGGATGGAACGTGGCAGGACCTCTACATCGGTCAGTATTGAAGCGCCGGTTGTTGACAGCCCTGAAGCAGCCTCAAATAATGCATCAACGAATGAGGGTATTGTCTTACTAATGAGGTAAGGAAGTGCCCCTGCCAGGGAAATCACGATCCAGGCTGAAGTGACTATCAGGTAAGTATCCCTGGTGGTGATCTGGCTTGTATCTGCCTTTCGTGTCAGCAGCCACATGAATCCGCCAATGAGACAGCAAATTGCCGATGATAAGATAAACGGTACTGCTGACTCTCTGTAAATTATGGAGACCGGAAGACATACAAGGATTGCTGCTGCCTCTATCAGCAGGATAGAGCTAAGTACCCTTGCAATATGGACCGGATTTATGAGCCTCATCAAATGTCATGATAAATGCGGCTCAAAGTTCTGCCCTTATTCATAAGAATATAATTAAGAATAGGATGGAGACTATAAAGATTTCATAAAGAGAGGGCACTCCTGGTTCTCGCGGAAAGCAGGTGAATTAAAATGAGGTTTTGCCGTCTCTGCTTCAGCTTCCGAACCTGTACCCGATTCCTGATTCGGTTATGAGAAGGGCCGGGCTTGCAGGATTATCCTCAATTTTCTTTCTCAGCTGGGCCATGAATACCCTCAGATACTGTGTCTGTTCCAGGTAGCCGTATCCCCATATCTCCTTAAGTATGAACTGGTGGGTCAGTACCCTTCCGCTGTTCTTGGCCAGCAGGGTCAGAAGAGAGTACTCGGTGGAGGTCAGCTTGATTATTTCACCGTTTTTGCGCACCACATGGTTCAGCAGATCTATTGTCAATGACCCTGATTCAATCAGAGGCGTGTCCTTCCTTTCCTCGCTTAGCCTTATAGCGGCCCTTATCCTTGCTACAAGTTCACCACTCCTGAACGGTTTTGTCAGGTAGTCATTTGCTCCGTTGTCAAGAGCATTTATGATGTCTTCCTCCGAACTGCGAACGGACAGTACAATCACCGGCTTCGTATACCACTCCCTCAGCTTTTTCAACAGCGTCATGCCGTCTATATCAGGCAATCCCAGGTCCAGGATGATCATAGCGGGACTGTGTGTCGCTGCTGCAACAAGGCCCTCTTTCCCGCTGGTTGCAAAGACGGTGGTGTAGCCGTATGTAGACAGGGATATCTCCAGCAGCCTTCGTATCTGAACCTCATCATCAACTATAAGTATGGTCCTTGTTTCCGTCATTCTTTAATGTTTAGATGATCCATGTCAGGTAGCTTTGATGGAATTGTGATTGTGAACTGAGCACCGCCGTTGTCGGGGTTCCTTACTGCAACAGTGCCTTTATGTGCATCGACAAGACCTTTTACTATTGAAAGTCCCAACCCAAGACCTCCTGCCAGTGAACCTTCAACACGGAAGAATTTGTCAAACAGGCGGGGAAGGGCTTCAGGTGGGAATCCCGGCCCGTTGTCTGAAACCTTGATAATTAAATGGTTCCTGTTATAAGAGGCCTCTAGTTTCAGAACCGACCCGGGCTGGGAGTGTTGAGATGAGTTAAGAAGCAGATTAATCAGAACATGCTCCATGAGAGCGAAATCAATCCTCACGAGGGGCATGTCATCCGGTATGACAGTAATTATGCGGAAAGGCTCCAGCTCCTGCCTCAGGCTCTGAGTGGCCCGGTGAAACAGGTCATTCACATCGTGCCAGTCAAGACGCAATGAGAGTCTTCCGCTCTCTATCCGGGACATGTTGAGAAGATTTTCAGTAAGGTGGTTGAGCCTGGCCGAAGCCTTGTAGATTTCACCGGAAAGCTCTTCCCTGTTCTTTTCCGAAGTCTGCGCGAGCATCATAGTATCTGACGCTCCCATTATTGTAGCAATAGGGATCCTGAATTCATGTGATATAAGGTTAAACAGGGTACCGTAGAACCTGTCTGACTCATCCAGAACCCTTGCCTTGATTGCCATCTCCCCAAGGAACTCACGTTCAAGGGCGTTCGCAATATGTGTGCAGTATGTATCCCAGAATACATCTTTGTCTTTATACCTCGGCTCATCAATTTTAAATGCAACAACACCTGGATTGATTCTTACTCCTGTCAGCGGGTAGTAGGTCAGGGTTGCCTCAGACATTGTGACAGTGTATCTTCCTGCCTTCATGCGGTTTGTGAAAACCCAGTTTGTAATTTCAGGGTCGGGCTGTTCAGTTGCATCGTTGTCCGCCGCAACAGGGGGATGGCTGAGGTTATTATTGCCATCCTGAATGATAAACCAGGCTTCCGCCTTAAAGTGTTTTCTGAAATCATCCGCTGCCACCTTCATTACACCGTCAATACCTCTTGTTTTGGACAGTTCTCCCGTAAGCTGGAACAACGCATTTGTCTCGTCCTCCCTGGCTCGCACAAGCCTCTCCTGCCTCCTGATGCGGTTTGTAAGTATCCCGTTTAGAAGAGCTATGATGAAGAACGAAATGAACATCAGCCTGTCCTCTGTACCTGCTATATGGAATGTATGGAAAGGAGGAATAAAGAAGTAGTTCCAGGAGACTGCACTCATTGTTGATGCAAGCAGAACCGGCCCTATGCCCAGAAATACCGCAAGGATTGCCACCACAAACAACAGGATGAACGATACGATGTGATAGCTCTGGGGGTTTGACAGAGGTGTGCAGACAAGGGTTGTCAGACCAATGATCAAAACAACAAGCAGGTATGGATACAGATGTCTGAACATGCCGGCAGGCGCTGATGTCTCTTTTCCAACCATGGTTTGCTGCAAAATCATAATCACAAAGTTAAATCCAATGTCTCCAATTTGCTCCCTGATTCCCGCAACTAATTTGGGACTATGTTTATAAAGACATTATTAATATACCGGGCAGGATTGAAAAGATTTTATAAATATCAGGGCGGAATGTAACCCTTAAGCCTTTGCGGCCGTTTAACAACTTGCATTACAGACCGGCGAGGGTATGTAGTCAAAGGTTCATGAAGAAATGGATCCTATATATAGTTTCCGTATTACTATCGTTGAGCGCCTACGGGCAGAGCTGTTCCATTCTCTCAAAGGCTAACAACATAACTCCGGATAAGCTGTGCTCCCCGGTGACCGCCACCTGGACCGTCAGCTATACCGGTGTCAACGATGACGGGTACCCGGTCAGCATCAGGTTCGACTGGAACAACGGCAACATTGTAACTCTTCCTGCATCAGAGACTTCTCCGGGAGTATTCGAGGCAACCTCGATAAACACCTACACATCAGCCGGAAACATCTGCAACTACCATCCCCAGGCTACCCTTGTTGTCAACGGCGTCGTCTGTACCTCATCATCACAGGAGCAGATTGTGACCGTCTGGGATGACGATGACCATAACGGCGGGCGCATGCATATAAACCCGGTTGTCTACCCGATCTGTTTCGGCAACAGTGCAAACGTCCGTTTCCAGGACCTGACACAGTTCAACTGCGTACCCCCGCAGGAGAGGGACAACCCGAACGTAAACACACGGTGGATTCAGTGGATTTACGGAACAGACAACACGATGACCGGAATCCCGGTGACAATTGACGGCCATTCCAGAACTTTTCCATACACTGATAACGTCATTACGCTTACAGGCCCCGTGACCGGATCCGGTATCTGGTCTGACGTTATTTTTGTCGCTTCCGACAAACTGATAGGCCAGTATTTTGAGGTGACCCTCCGCAACTGGAACTACTGTAACCCTTACGATGATCCCACCATACCCGGCAAACCCGCTGACCGTGTCAACGGTGACCATCCTCCAGTGGTCACAACAGCAAGGATATTGATCGTCCCCTATCCGGATGCCACAATTACCCCGGTTGACCCAATGTGTTCCAATGCCCCACCTGTAACACTGACGGCTCATGATCCGGGTGGAAGATGGTCAGGCAGCGGTGTGACAGGAAATATTTTCGACCCCTCGCTGGCCGGTCCGGGAAATCATGTCATCAGGTACGATGTAACCAACGGAGACGGTTGCAGTGATAATGACCAGGCTGTCATCACAGTTCACCCTGTTCCGGATGCAACAATAATAACCTCTGGCATAGCATGTTCGACAGACCCTGTGATAGTCCTTCAGGCGCAGGATCCCGGGGGAGTCTGGTCAGGAACGGGTGTCTCCGGCAATATCTTCTATCCGGCTGTTGCCGGTTCCGGCAATCATTTGGTAACATATTCACTCACTGATGCCAGCGGCTGTTCAGACATTGATTCTGCGATACTTACAGTCGCTACCCCGGACGCAACAATAACTCCTGTTGACACTCTTTGCGAGGACAGTCCCGCCGTAAGACTGACCGCCAGGGATATGGGAGGTGTCTGGTCCGGACCGGGTGTTGTGGGTGACCGGTTCGTCCCTGCACTTGCAGGGGTGGGGAATCACCTGGTCAAATATGGTATACTGAACACTGACTGCGCTGCTGCTGATACAGTAGTGATTACGGTCATGCCCCTGCCTTCAATCATTATCGATGACCCCGGCACAGTCTTCCTCAATGCTCCTCCCGTTGCCCTGACTGCATATCCGACAGGCGGCAGCTGGGCCGGTACGGGCCTCACAGGAAACATGTTCGACCCTGCCACAGCAGGTCTTGGCACTCACAGTCTGACATATACGATGCCTCCTGAGAGCTGGGGCTGCTCTGCACAACAGAGTGTTATCATACAGGTTGTCATGCCACCCCTGCCTGTGGCTGATTTCGAAGGTGCATCCACCGGATGTGCCCCTCTGACTGTGCAGTTCATCAATAAAAGTATTCACGGTGAGAGCTATACATGGGATTTTGGAGACAAACAGTATTCGTCAGAGGAGAACCCTGTGCATACCTGGTTCGTTCCCGGAAATTATGTGGTTAAGCTGACTGTGCACAACATTGCCGGAGAATCCGTCCGCAACGGTGTTATAACAGTCTATCAGAACCCGTCGGCAATATTTGATGCTTATCCCACCCATGTTATTAACAATGAACAGATAGTGATCTTCTACAGCTATTCATATTTTGCCGAGTCATGGCATTGGAGGTTCGGTGACGGAGAGACTTCAACCGAAGAGAACCCTTATCACAGGTATGAATCACCGGGATCATATACTGTTTCCCTGCTTGTTTCAACAACAAACGGGTGTGTCGATTCAGCAGTGATGGAGACGCCGGTGGTGGTAGAGTGGAAGACAGGTACCCTTAAGTATCCCAATGCGTTCAAATGGAATGGCACAGGCCCCACGGGAGGGGAATGGACCGAAGGTGTTAATCCTTCAATGGATAATGTTTTCAGGCCTTTCTCTGAGAATGTGCTTGAATACAGGCTTCAGATTTTCAACAGGTGGGGCGTGCTGATCTATGAAAGCCACGACCTGAAGAGGGGCTGGGACGGGTATTTCGGGAACGGCAACCTGGCAGCGCAGGGCGTCTACGTCTGGAAGGCTACAGGCAGGTATGCCGACGGAGAGTATTTTGACCTTGTCGGGGATGTGACCTTCCTGCATTAAAGATCAGCCCTTGCCGCGCCCTGGCTTCATAATCACACCCAGCTTCTTTTTACCGTCAATCATCACATTCAGTGGTTCAGGAAACCTTACATGCCTGAGAAGGTCATCCTCAAATACGGTTTCAGCTGCTGAGAGGAATTCGTAATCTATTGAACCCTCTCCTGTGGAGGGGTTCACATTAAAATAACCTACCCTGAAGGCGGTGAGGTTCTGAAAGAAATGTGTGCCCTGGCTCGGATCGATATGGTAGTTTTCAAGCCCCGACTCAACTATCACCCTTGCACCTGATATCTGCTGCCACTTTATCGGTATACCCCGCCAAACATCTGTTGAACCCCATCTTCCGGGACCGATGAGGATGTAATTTGTATCTTCATTAATGAATCTCTCATTTACCGATTCAATCCTATCAGCGATCTCTGAGTTTTTGGAAGGCTCAAAATTATCGGTCCGGACATATACCACATCACGCAAGCCTTCAATTGTACCGTTTCCAAGGGCCAGACCGGAAGAGACAACGGTATCCTCCTGCCGGATATCTTCAAGCCTGAACTTGATAGTTTCGTAGTTTTCAACTATTGGTCTGATCTGCAGGAGATTGAAGGCTACAGGTTTTTTCATGGACGGGTCAATGTTCGCTGCGAACTCAATCTCAACCGGGTTGTTAAGCTGCTGCTGCCCGATCTCAAGGACTCTCTTCAGGATACCTGTAAGCGGGAAGAGGTCATACTTGAGGATGTGTGCAAAGGTTATCACCTTCCTGCCTCCTTCAACCATTTCGTCGCGCAGTATGTCATCCTGGTAATCGTAAGTGGATGCAGCGAACCTGAGCGCACTATCACCTTCGGCCGCACTGATGTTCAATTTGAGGAGGTTAACCGAGTCGTCAGTGCTTGGTACGAAGCTTGAGGGGTTGAGGTCGAGCGAGTAAAATTCCTGCTGTGTTTCCTGAAGTGCCATCCGGGTATCAGAGAGCTGGATGATCTTGCCCGGGTATTCCGGGGAAAACCTCAGTGAGATGCCCCCGTCTACTATATATTTTCCCAGTCCGAAGGCAAGGGTGACAAAGCCCTCTTCATACCGCTCCGGCTCGATGGGATAAAAATTGACTGAGCGTGCCACGCCTGACAAGGTGGGATAAAACCGGTTGCCATACTGCTGTCCGCATACCTCCTGAAGGACGATGCCCATTTTTTCTTCCTCGATCTGGTTTGCGGTGGCCTTCATATAATTCTTGCTTCCCCGGTAAAACACCGATGCATAGACACTTTTTATGCCGACGCTGAGAATTTCAAGCATCACTATTTCGTTCTCGGCCTTCGGGATCATATAGGTTGAATATACTCCTGCAAACGGCTGGAAATGAGAATCCTCCAGCAGGCTGGATGAGCGGATAGCCACCGGCCCGCTTATTATTGAGATGAAGACCAGGAGGTCTTTATGGATTCTGAAGGGAAGCCTGGCTTTCAGGAATGCATCAAGGATTTCCCTGTCGCCAGCGTCAGACAGGCCGATGCTGTACAGGTTGTTTTCCTCCATGAATTCGTCGAAGATGTCAGTGCTCAGGACAACAGTTCGCGGAATTGACACAATGGAGTCTTCAAAGCCGTCAGAGAGCTGGTTTTGCTTGATGATGTGATCAAGAAATGCCAGCCCGCGGGCTTTTCCTCCCATTGAGCCCTCTCCGATACGCGTAAATGTCAGATATTCGTCGAAGTGTTCGCGGTAAAAATCGGCGATAACTCCATGTCCTTTGCTTCGCCTGAAATTGGCAATTGTATCAAAAATGAACCTCCGGGCCTGGTCGAGGCTCGAGAAATCATCGAGGCTGATCTCTCTCAGGAACTCTCCCAGGGAAAAGAGAGCCCGGGCATATAGCCATTTGGACAGGTGATTTCTCGAGAGATGATATCTCAGTGACGCATCAGGAATTTCAAACAGCTTGCGTTGGAAGGCCTGGAGGTCGGAGATACGGGCTATTTCTGCCCCGTTTGCAGGATTTGTGAATATAAAATCGCCGAAGGAGAAGTTCTGTTTAAGGAGCTTCTCCATTTCCTCTGCGAGAGTGACTGAGTTGCTGTCGAGAAATGCATTTCCGAATTCAAGGGCTGTCTTTTCATCTTCAGTGTCCGCAGAATGAGCGATTATCGGAATGTTGGGGTCAAACTCCCTTATCTGCCTGAACAGCTCATTAAACGTACCGCTTTTCCTGTTTTCAATGCGGTACTGGTCGACATCGCTGATTACTCCCAGCAGGTGTGTTTTGTGCTTTTCAAACAGTTCAACTGCCTCCTCGTATCCGGTGGCCAGCAGGATCTTCGGTCTGCCTCGCATCTGCATCATCTTCTGATGTTCATTGAGGCCTTCGATCATATACTCCCGCGACTGTTCAAGAATGATTTTGTACAGGTGGCGCAGGAAGACCGAGGCAAGCCTGACGGAGCTCTCCACAAGCAGGATTGACTGCACTCCTTCGTGGCTGGCATCTTCATCGACGTTTAGTTTATCCTCAACGAGGCTGATAATAGGAAGCAGGACATTGGTGCTGCCAAGCCAGTTGAAGACGTAGTCGATGCAGCCCATCTCCTCACTGTCAAGTCTTATTGCCATCTCCCTTGATACGGGAGCGAGGATTACTATGGGCACTTCGGGCCAGGCTTTCTTTATTTGCAGAGAGAGCGCAAGCGGATCCATGTCACTTATACTCAGCATGTTTATGACAAGGTCTACTTTGCCTTTTCCGATTACTTTGATTGCCTCCGCTGCAGAGGTGACATGAATGAATTGAGGGGGGTAGCGAAGATTGAACGAGACGTAGTCATTGAAGACCTTCTCGTCAATCTTCCCGTCCTCCTCCATAATAAAGGCATCGTACCTGCTGCAGATCAGCAGCACATACCTGACTCTCTTCTGCATTAACAGCTCGAAGGAGGTCTCTCTGAAGATGTGTTTCACGGTCTACACCACTCCCTGGGCCAGCATGGCCTCGGCCACCTTGACGAACCCGCCGATATTGGCTCCGTCGACGTAGTTGATGAATCCGTCCTTACGGGTTCCGTACTTCACGCAAGTGGCGTGTATGTCTTTCATGATCCTGTGAAGCCGGCTGTCAACCTCTTCGCGTGACCATGAGAGGCGCATGGAGTTTTGTGTCATCTCCAGTCCTGATGTTGACACTCCTCCGGCGTTTGCTGCCTTGCCCGGTCCGAAAAGAATTTTATGATGCAGGAATATGTTGACTGCATCCGGTGTGGAAGGCATATTGGCTCCTTCAGAGACAACAAAGCAGCCGTTCTTTACGAGCATTTCCGCATCCGCACCGCTTATCTCATTCTGTGTGGCGGAAGGAAGGGCCACCTGGCAGGGGACATCCCACGGGGTAGATTTGCCCTCGACATATGTGCATCCGTATTTCTCTGCATATTCCTTAATGCGTCCTCTCCTTACATTTTTGAGATTCTTAACGAAAGCCAGCTTCTCTTCGTTTATCCCGTCAGGGTCATGGATATAACCATTGGAATCGGACATTGTGACCACTTTGGCGCCCATCTGGATCGCCTTTTCAGCAGCAAACTGAGCTACGTTGCCTGACCCTGAGACAGTACATATCTTGCCTTTGAGGCTGTCACCCCTTGTGTTGAGCATCTCCTCGGCGAAGTAGACCTGTCCGTAGCCGGTTGCCTCAAGCCTGATCAGGCTGCCGCCCCACTCGAGACCCTTCCCGGTAAGTACACCGGTGAACTCATTCCGCAGTCTCTTGTACTGGCCGAAGAGGTAGCCTATTTCCCTTCCGCCAACTCCTATGTCTCCGGCTGGCACATCGGTATCAGCACCAACATGTCTGAAGAGTTCGCTCATGAATGACTGGCAGAAGCGCATGACCTCGTTGTCGCTCTTTTCCTTCGGGTCAAAGTCTGAACCGCCTTTCCCTCCGCCCATAGGAAGTGTAGTAAGGCTGTTCTTGAGAACCTGTTCGAAGGCAAGGAATTTAAGAATTCCCAGATTTACAGTCGGGTGGAATCTCAGCCCGCCCTTGTAAGGTCCGATGGCGCTGTTCATCTCTATCCGGTATCCTTTGTTAATCTGGATCTCTCCCTTGTCATCGACCCAGGGGACCCTGAAAAGGATCACCCTCTCAGGCTCCGCCATCCTCTCAAGGATCTTGGCTGACCTGTACTTGGGGTTCTCCAGGATAAAAGGCATAAGTGACTCGGTCACTTCTCTGACAGCCTGGTGAAACTCGACTTCACCGGGGTTTTTGGCGATTATTCTCGCCATGAATTCATCAACGGGGTTTGACATGGAAGTAGGGGTTTAAGGATTAGTTGTTTATCAGAAAATTTTATTAAATTTCCATAATTCAAGTATTACCACAAAATTTAATTGAGTTTTTTTTCAATTTGCATTATAAATTAAATTTCTCTGACAGGTAAAGCAGAGATGATCTGGTCTTCGATGGAGGATTTGTCGAAATTACAGAAGGATATGCAGAAGCTTCTGGCCGAGAAGATACAGAGCCAGAAAGGCCTGTCGATTATATATGCCATCAATAAGGTCATCAGTAAAAAGTATCCGGCCGGTCAGACACTCTCGGAGATTATCAGGGAAATACCAAAAGCCTGGCAGTTTTCCGAATACGCCTATGCCCGGATAAAGTATGACGGCCACGAATACCGTCCTCCCAATTTCCGGGAGACGCGGTGGATTCAAAAGCAGATTTTTGAGACCTGGGACAAAAAGTGGGGAGCTATTGACGTATTTTACACAAAGCAATTTCCGAAGGCCGATGAGGGGCCCTTCCTGCACGAAGAGCGTCATTTGCTTGAAAACATAGCCACAATAGTCAGCAATTACCTTAATTCACAGCAGGCACCTGATATGACTGAAGAAGCCTATCTGGATGCTGCAGTGACACTTGAGCGCACAAGGAAGATAAGCGAGGAGAAGAATATTGATGATGCCTTGTTTCAGATCTCCCGTAATATGCCGAACTCATGGCAGTTCCCTGATTATGCCGTTGCCCGGATAGTTTATGACGGGAAGGAATATCTCAGTTCGGACAAGGATTACAGGGAACATGAATGGAGTCTCAGGGAGGAGTTCACTACAATTGACAGAAAATCCGGCACGATTGAGTTCTTCTATCTCAGGGGATTTCCTGCCACATACTGGGAGACCCACCAGGAGTCCGAGGAGGAACTTCTGGGGAATATGGCAAACCTGATAACAGGGTTTCTGAATATCATCAAGGGCAATGAAATCAGGCAGCCCTCTGACAGGGACGGGAGACAGAATGATGAGTCCAAAGCTGACAACCGTATCTTTTCATGTATCAATGAGATTTCGAAGAGTCTGAGAAACGGTCATACAATAGAAACCACACTCTCGGAGATCATTGAGCTGATTCCGATGGCCTTCATGTTCCCCGAACAGGTTGAATGCCGGATCACCTATGACAGGGTTAACTTTTCCTCATCGGGATACAGGGAATCTCCATATTTCCTCGAAGCACATCTTAAGACAATTTCGAACAAAAGCGGATCGGTCAGGATTATCCTCACGGGAGATGAACCAGTTAGTGAAACCGGGCCATTCCTGGAAGAGGAGAAGCAGTTTGCAGAGACACTTGCGCTTCTGATTTCAGGATTCATAAACCTGATTCACGGCCTTGATTCGGTGAAGGTTACGCAAGAGGGGCTGAAAGAGATCATTTATGAGAAGGCAGAGCGTCTCAAGGAGCTGTCATGCATAAACCAGACAACCTCCATCCTGCAGTCTGAGAAGACAGTTGAGAATGCCCTGAAGCGTATTGTTTACATTTTGCCGGATGCATGGCAATATCCCGAACACACCGTCGCACGAATCAATTTCGACGGTAAGGAATTTATGTCGCCCGGCTTCATTGTCACAAAATGGCGGCAGCGGCAGCCATTCCTTACAATAGACGATAAGTTTGGCGAAGTTGAGATATACTACACAAAAGAGTTTCCTGACATTGATGAAGGACCCTTTATGAAGGAGGAGAGGGACCTGATAAACAACATTGCCACCCTTATATGCAACTACCTGAATACAGTTCAGGGTGAGGTTGCCATTAAGAAATACCGGTCAGAGGAGGAGCTGAAGCAAAAGTACGAAGCGGCAAGGGACTTCCTGCTGAATAAACGGAAACTGCTTCAGAACTTCCTTGAAAAGAACAATTATGACCGTGATATTTTTCATGACCTGATGAAGTTCAAGGTCAGGGAGATACTAATCATTGCAAATCTTTATGATGCTTACAGCCTGGAGCGAGAAGGCAAATTCTCCGACTATATCCTTGGTGTCTATTACCAGCTGAACCTCACCTCAATACCGAGGATCACAGGGGTCTCTTCGTTTGAGGAGGCATTTGAGAAGCTCTACTCCAGACACTTCGATCTGATCATAATAATGGTGGGGGTTGACAGGAAGACTCCGATGGAGATAGCATCCAAGCTTAAGGCATTATACAATTACATTCCAATCTACCTTTTACTGAACAACAACCAGTATGTAGGCTACTTTCAGGGTGAGCAAAGAAGGACCAGCCTGATAGACAATGTTTTCGTCTGGAACGGTGACTCCAGGATATTTTTTGCCATGGTGAAACAACTGGAAGATTTTGTAAACGCCGACAATGACACCAAGGTTGGGTACAGTCGTATAATACTGCTGGTGGAGGACTCCGCAAAATACTACTCACGCTATATCCCGCTGCTGTATCATTGCGTCATGGAACAGACGAGACGCATTATTGAGGATGTGAGTACGATGGATGAGCTTTACAAGGTGCTCCGGTTGAGGGTAAGGCCTAAGATTCTTATGGCTTCAAACTATGAGGAGGCGATTCAGATTTTTGACAAATACAAAGAGTATTTTCTCTGCCTGATCACAGACATCAAATTTGAAAAAAATTCAAAATTCGATGAGAAGGCAGGATTCGAGCTGGTGCGTTACATCAAATCGGAGATCCCTGACCTGCCAACAATCATCCAGTCGTCTGACCGCAGCAACGAGCTGATGGCCAAAGACCTCAACTGTGTCTTTATCTATAAAAACTCCGACACCCTTGCCCAGGAGATCAGGAACTTCATTAGTTTTAACCTTGGGTTCGGTGATTTCATATACCAGGATAAGACCGGTAAGACTATCGGAACGGCCAAGAATATGAATGAATTTGAGCAGCAGTTGCAGTCTATTCCTACCGAGACACTTCTTTATCACGCCAGCCGGAATCACTTTTCACTCTGGCTTACGGCCAGGGGCGAAATACAGCTTGCCAGGGAGATTGCTCCCAAGAAAATAAGCGACTTCAATGATCCGGAAGCACTTCGTGATTACCTGGTTAAAATAGTCAAGCAGCTCAAGTTCGAGAAGAACAAGGGCAAGATCGTTGAGTTCGATGAGACGCTGATAACAGAAGAGAGCAATATAATTCAGCTTTCCCCCGGAGCATTGGGAGGCAAGGGACGAGGGCTGGCCTTTATTCACACTCTTATTTACAATTTTGATATCTCCCTCTATGTTCCGGGCATCAATATCAAGGCTCCCAGAACCTTTATAATCGGCACCAACGAGTTTGAGGATTTTCTTGATAACAACAGGCTCAGAAACCGGATCTATTCCGAAACCAGTTATGAGAAGATAAAGGAACTGTTCATCAGCGGAAGATTGTCTGCTCAGCTGATTAGTAAACTGAGAATCATCCTGGGACAGATCAGAAAACCGCTAGCGGTAAGATCATCGGGACTCTTTGAGGACTCCCTGATGCAGCCTTTCGCCGGGATCTTTGAAACCTACCTGCTTCCCAACAGTAATTCGGATATTGAAATTCGTCTCAAACAGCTCACCGATGCAATCAAGCTTGTATATGCTTCAATCTACTCCGATACAGCCCGGGGATACATTAATGCAATCAATTATAAGATTGAGGAGGAGAAGATGGCTGTTATAATCCAGGAGGTTGTGGGTGAACAGTATGAGGAGTTCTATTACCCTCATATAAGCGGTGTCAGTCAGTCGTACAACTATTATCCTTACGGGTACATGCAGCCCGAAGACGGGTTTGCAGTGCTGGCGGTTGGCCTGGGTACATATGTTGTTGAAGGGGAGAAAGCATTCAGGTTTTCGCCGAAATATCCGAACCTGGAAAACAACACACCAAAGGATCAGTACCTGAACTCTCAGGTTGAGTTTTTTGCAATTGACCTCAGGAAGGAGGATTTAAATCTCCTGGAGGGCGATACAGTGGGCCTGGCACGTCTCCGCATCGAGGATGCCGAACGGCACGGGATTCTGAATCACTGTGCATCTGTCTATTCAGCCGAAAGCAGAACAATTTACCCGGGAATTGACAAGGCCGGACCGCGGATTGTCAATTTTGCGGACATACTCAAGTATGATTACATTCCTCTTGCCAGATCGCTTGTGGAGATACTTGACATTGTCAAGGAGGCCCTGGGCACCCCGGTGGAAATAGAATTTGCGATTGACCTGGCGAAAGACAGTGATTACAAGGCCTCATTCTACCTTCTGCAGATAAAGCCAATAATCGGAGCGGCAATTGATTACGACGTCAACATGGAAGAGATTGACCGTTCTCATATTCTTCTCTATACTGAAAAGAGCATGGGCAACGGTATGATAAATGATATCACGGATGTGGTCTATGTTGACAGGGATTCATTCGACAAGTCAAAGACTCTTGAGATAGCGGCCGAAGTCGACTCCTTCAACCAGGAGATGATCAGAGAGGGGAAGCAGTATATACTTATCGGGCCGGGCAGATGGGGCACACGTGACCGGTGGATTGGGATACCGGTTACCTGGCCCCAGATATGCAATGCCAGGGTTATTATTGAGACGAGCCTGGATGATTTGCCACTTGATGCATCGTCGGGTTCACACTTCTTCCACAATGTAACCTCCATGAATGTCGGGTATTTCTCCATTCAGCACCGTGACAAGAACACCCTCCTTGACTGGAATCTGCTTGGTCAGCAAAAGGTTGTGGGGAAAGGAAAGTATGTCACTCATGTTCAGTTCAAAAACAAGCTGACAGTTAAGATGGACGGGAAGAAGCGTATTTCAGTGATCACATGGGAGTGATTCTGGTTGCGCGACTCCGGCAATGAAGCCGGACACACCTGAAAATTCAATTCAGGTGTCAGAATTAAGCTTAAGTGTTATCTACAGCTCTTTCTGGTATATGCGGAACTTCTTGACAACTTTGCAGCCGATCCGTTCGTACTCCCCTCTCATCTTCAGGTTGTCTTCAAGGACAAGGTGACTGTCAAGGGTTTCCATTCTGCTGTTAATTGCATCGCGGAGGATTTTAACCCCCATAAGCACATCGATGCCCTTCCCCCTGAACTCCTTTTTGACGCCACCGAGCATCATGATCAGCTTCCGCGATCGTTTTGATTCCCTGAGCACCTTAAGGAACCCGAACGGCAGGAGTCTTCCCCGGCAGGCCTTGATCCCCTTGCTGAGGTCGGGCATGCCGATGGCGAAGCCGATCGGCTCTCCGTCTTTCATCACTGCCTTAATATATTTCGGGTCGAGAATTGGAAGGTAACGGGCCGCGAAATCAGATTTCTCCTTATCGTTGAGAGGAACGAATCCGTAAATTTCGGCGAATGTGTCGTTCATCAGCCCGAGAATCGGGATGATATAAGGCTTCAACTGCTTTTTGGTCTGGAATTCAATTATATCGTATTCCTTGCTTCTTGTGATCTTGTCAAGGACCCTCTCATAAACCAACGGAAACTCCTTCGGGATCTCACCAAGATAGTTTACAAGGTCTACCTTTTTTGTATACCCCTCGTTTTCAATTAGAGTCACCATATAGGGTGAATTATTGGCGCTTGTGATGAACTGCGGGTACTGGAATCCCTCTGTCTGGAATCCCTGCGGATCCTTGTCTGAGAATCCCAGAGGCCCCACAATGCTTCTCATACCGTTTTGCCTGGCCCACTCCTCGATCCTGCTGAGGAGGGTATGAAATACCTCCTGGTCGTTATAGCACTCCATGAAGCAGAACCTGCCGTGGTTCTCATTGTTGATCTCGTTGTATCTCCGGTTGATGATACCCATGATACGGCCTACGGGCCTGTTCTCCCTGTAAGCCAGGAGAAGGAGGCCGTCAGCATAGCCAAATGATTTATTCTTCTTCTTGTCATACAGCTCCCACTCATCCATATATAGCGGCGGAAGCCAGTCAGGTTCATTTCTGTGAACCTTTTCAGGCAGATAGATAAAATCACGGAGGTCCTTGCGGGTCTTAACCTCCTTAACGGTAATTTCTCCCATGGCGGTCAGGTTGAGTGGTTTTAAAGATAGTCAAGTTTTCTCTTGTCGTTCCTTTTTGTCAATTTCATCAGCCACTTGCAGCAAAAGCCTGGTGTCGATGACATTGACAAGAAAGAGTACAACAACCACAAAGCATGCTGAATAGTTGAGTGATCCGGGCAACAACACCTCGGCAATCATTATAAGGCCGACTGCGATTCTGACCTCAGTTGGCCCCAGCTTTCCTGAGTCTATTGAGTAATTGCCGGTTATTTTATACCTGAGAAGGGCTATTATCATCTCCCAGCCATACAGTACAACGAAGCCGTAACCCAGCAGCATCCATGCACCCTCAGCATAAAACATGTAGCCGAAACCGATGAGGATGATGCTCATCCAGTCAATCGTGATATCGAGGGCAAAACCGTAATTCTTCCTCGGTATATTTCTGAAGTATGCAAGTCTTCCGTCCAGGGAGTCGCCAAACCAGCTGATGAAAAAGCCTACCAGTCCGAGGAGAAGGAAAAGCCTGCTGAAGTATGTTGCCAGGATGAAACTGCCCGAAACAATAACGTTTCCAAAGAATCCTATTCCCGTGAGCATATTAGATGTAATGAAGGGGGGGATTCTCCTGACAAGCCATAAAATGGCCATCTGTTCCTGCTTCTTAAGCAGGTTGGTTCTGGCTCTGTCAGCAAATACATTCCTGAGCACCTCACCATTGAGGAGTGATTTCAGGTTGTTAACGGGATTCTTTTTGTCTGGCATAGCAGAAATTTATCTCCTAAGTTAAACTAATTTACCAGGAACAAACTCGTCCGGAACTGGCATTCCATAGACTTTTTGTCTCAGGAAGTCGCCCAGGGACTGCAGGTCAGGGTAATGCTCCTGTTCCCCGGGGCTGATTATCTCACCTATACCGATTCGCTGCAGGCGGTCCCGCTTGTTAAATACTTCGGACGGCAGTCTCAGCTGGCGTATCCTCCAGTTAAATAGCCCGAGGAAGTAGAAGAACGGGGAGTTTATGTCGAAGAAGCGTATTGGCAATACCGGTACTTTTGCGGAGCGGATCAGGTGAAGGACACTCTCCTGCCAGCGGCGATCCATCACCTTCATCTCTCTCAGGGAGAAGTCAGAGACTGCTCCTGAGGGAAAGAATCCAAGGGGATGCCCGGCCCGAATGTGACCGAGTGCCTCACGGATCCCCTTGATGCTGGCAGCTTTGATGCCGGTTTTTTTGTTGCCGGCCGGAACCACAGAGATAAAGTTTCCTTCAAGGGTTTTTACGTTAGAGAGTAACCTGTTGACAATGAATTTGTAGTCAGGCCTCAGTCTGGCCAAAATGTCAATTGTCATAATTCCGTCAATGCCACCGTAAGGATGGTTTGAAACAGTTATGAAAGCTCCTGCCGGCAATTGCTTTAGTCTGTGAGCATTGCCCACCGCATAATCCACACCTAAATCATCAAGAAGCCGCGATGTAAAATCTGCTCCCGTCCATGCGCTTGAATTCTCATAAACCTGGTTGATTTTGTCAATAGCCAGAATACGAATGACCTGTTCAGCACGGCGATAGCCATTTCTGCCTCTGAACAGGAATGACAACGGTTCCAGATCTTTTGGCTCAATAAGCTTCATAACAGTAAAAGCAAAATTACAAATTATATGAAATTTCATCGCAGGTTACAAAAGCAGATCCGTCACAGCGCCGACAGATGACTAAATCCTTGGAAATCCTGATCCAAAAACAATATATTTGAAACCGATCAGATCCCTTACTGAAACAGGATAAAACAGTCAACCCATGAAAAAGCTATCTCCCATTCTGGCCGCTGTTGGAGCAGTGCTTTTCGCCGGCTGCACCGGCAGCGCTTCTGTACCGACAGACCTTTCAAAAAACAGCATTATCCCGAAGCCGGTTTCGGTTACAGCCACCGGGGAATCGTTCACTCTGACTTCGAAAAGTGATATTTTCATCATGCCGGGCGCACCTTCTGAACTTTCATTCATTGGAAATTACCTGGCGGACAAGCTTAATCCTTCCACAGGCTTGGGCCTGAATGTGATTACGGACGGCAAAAAACCGGGCAGAGGAGATATTTTACTCAGCCTCACTGAAGGCGACGATGAGCTGGGGGATGAGGGTTATGAACTTATAATTACAAATAAGTTACTGACAATCAATGCAAATAAACCAGCCGGACTTTTTCATGGCATCCAGACTGTAAGGCAGTTGCTACCTCATGAAGTTGAAGCTGACACTCTTCAGGCCGGGCCATGGATTATTCCCACAGGTACAATCCGTGATTATCCATCATACGGCTATCGCGGGGTTATGCGCGATGTGGCACGCCATTTCTTCGGTCCCGAAGAAATAAAGAGGTATACTGACCAGCTTGCATTGTACAAGATAAATGTTCTGCACATGCACCTCTCCGACGACCAGGGATGGAGAATTGAGATCAAATCCTGGCCCAACCTCACTGCCCACGGCGGCAAGACGGAGGTCGGGGGCGGAGAAGGAGGTTTTTATACCCAGGAGGAGTATTCAGATATAGTGAAGTATGCTGCAGAAAGGTTTATTACCATAATTCCCGAGATTGACATGCCAGGCCATACGAACGCAGCACTTTCATCATACCCTGAGCTGAACAGTGACGGTAAGGCGCCGGAGCCTTACACAGGCATAAATGTTGGATTCAGCACGCTTGACACCCGATCAGAAATCACTTACAAATTCGTGAATGATGTGGTAGGAGAGATCGCTGCCCTGACCCCCGGTGAATATTTTCATATCGGCGGAGACGAGTCCCATTCAACCAAAATTGATGACTACATTTATTTTGTCAACAAGGTTCAGGATATAGTAGAGTCACACGGGAAGAAAGTTATTGGCTGGGATGAGATAGCACATTCAACACTAAAGCCTGACGCTGTGGTCCAGTACTGGGCAAGGGCTGCCAACGCAATCAAGGGGATCAGTCAGGGGGCAAAGGTTCTGATGTCACCGTCCAAATATGCCTATTCCGACATGCAGTATGACACTGCCAGCATATTCGGCCTGCACTGGGCTGCATACATTGAAGTGGATGACGCATACAACTGGGATCCCGCCACGCTGGTCCCTGAGATCACAAGGGATAACATTGTAGGGGTTGAGGCTCCGCTGTGGGCTGAAACCATTTCCACATCCAGGGAGGCTGAATACCTAATCTATCCCCGCCTTCAGGGATATGCAGAGATTGGATGGACCCAGGCCTGGATGCGCAACTGGGACGAATACAAAACCAGGCTTGCCTCTCACGGCCGGAGGATGCAGGTCATGGACATCAACTTTTACCGCTCCCCGCTTGTGCAGTGGGAGCCTGAAGGCGAGTAATATATTTGGCTATAAACAAATTATTGATTATAAATTAATTACACAATCAAACCATGGAATTTTTATATGAAGGACTGATAACGATAACCTGGCAACAGGTTGTGATGTGGGTTATCGGGGCAGTGCTGGTTTACCTGGCCATTGCCAAAAAACTTGAACCGTCACTGTTGCTTCCGATGGGATTCGGTGCCATACTGGTCAATCTCCCGTTATCAGGCGTGCTGAACCAGACCCTTCCCGGGATAGGGGAAGTGACTGGCATACTTGACTGGCTCTTCAAGGTTGGAATCGAGACTTCCGAAGCAATGCCGCTGCTGCTGTTCATCGGGATAGGGGCAATGATTGACTTTGGTCCGCTGCTCTCAAACCCCAGGCTTTTACTTTTTGGAGCTGCGGCACAGTTTGGAATTTTTGCCACAGTCACGGCGGCCGTGTTGCTGGGATTTAACCTCAGGGATGCTGCTGCTATCGGGATAATAGGCGGTGCGGATGGTCCTACATCGATCCTTGTGTCACAGGTTCTGAAGAGCGATTATATAGGGCCGATTGCGATAGCGGCCTATTCCTATATGGCCCTGGTGCCGATAATTCAGCCGTTCGCCATCAAGATGTGCACAACGGAGAAGGAGAGAAAGATACGAATGAGCTACAATCCGAAAAGCGTATCGAGGCTTACAAGGATAATATTTCCAATATCAGTCACAATAATTGCGGGTCTGGTTGCGCCGGCGTCCATTGCCCTTGTGGGGTTCCTGATGTTCGGCAACCTGATCAGGGAGTGTGGTGTGCTCAAGTCATTGTCTGAAAGTGCACAGAAGGAGCTGGTGAACCTGATTACGCTGTTGCTGGGAATAACAATTGCTGCAAGTATGCAGGCAGACAAGTTCGTGGCACTTGATACTGTCAAGATCATGGGTCTGGGACTGCTTGCATTCGTTTTTGACACTATTGCCGGAGCCTCATTTGCCAAATTCCTGAATTTCTTCCTGAAGGAAAAAATCAACCCGATGGTTGGGGCGGCAGGCATATCGGCATTCCCCATGTCATCGAGGGTCATCCAGAAAATGGGCCTTGAGGCTGATCCCACAAACCACCTGCTGATGCATGCGGCAGGGGCAAATGTTTCAGGTCAGATCGCCAGTGTGATTGCCGGCGGTGTTATAATCGGACTGGTACCCGGACTACTGTAAAGGAGGTGAAACATGAACGCAGATTTATTTAAGTCGCTTGATCTGATGGGGAAGGGCATGACTGCCATCTTCGTCGTCATTATCGTTATTTATCTCGCGGTGCACCTGATCCTGAAACTGACGGGAAACAAAAAGACGGAGACATCCGAGCAGAACCCTGGCGAAGTTTAAAAATCGCCTTCGGCATTGCCGAACAGCCTGAAATTGTAGGTCAGCATGAATATTGGCTGAGCAAAGATTGTCATCTGGTAACCATTGATTGATCCATTCTCATTCTTGAAAAAGATTGAGTATGGATTCTTTCTTCCCAGTACGTTATATACAGTAACCGTAAATGAGGAGTGATTCAGCTTTTTAGCCTGAAGGTTGCCATTGACCGTCGCTGCCAGGTCCAGCCTCATGTAATAGGGAATACGATAGTCATTCCTGTTTGAGTAGTAGACATGCGAGGAGTTGTAGAAGTTGTAAAAGGCAACGGGGTATGTAATTGGCCTTCCCGAGCTGTAAACGAAATTGGAGGTCAGGTTGAACCGTCTGGATGCCTTTGCATTGATGACTATTTTCAGGTCATGGGGCTTGTCATAGTTTGCAGGAAACCAGTTGCCTCTGTTGACCTTTTCCTCCTCGAACTGACCGTCGACCTTCATCAAGACTCTTGACCAGGTATAGCTTACCCAGCCGGTGAGGCTTCCCTGTTGTTTTTTCACCATCACCTCCACACCGTACGCTTTGCCGTCGCCGTTTATTATATCCGTTTCGAGTGCAGGGTTCATAATCAACTCAGCGCCGCCCTTGTAGTCCAGGGTATTTGTAAGCCATTTGTAATAGCCCTCCACGGATGTTTCAACGGCTCTTCTGTCAATGTTCATATACAACCCGGCCGAGACCTGGTCGCCCCGCTGCGGTTTGATATACGTGTCGCTCAGTTTCCAGATATCAACTGGTGACATCGAGGTGGTATTGGATATCATATGGAGGTATTGGTATGCTCTCTGAGCACCTATCTTAAGAGATGCATTCGAACCCATCATGAACCGGGTGGAAAACCTGAAGTCCAGTCCTGGGTAAGAGCTGACAACCTCCTTCTCTCCGTATGTTACAGTATCTGTTATATTTTCCACCCTTCTTGGCAAACCATCTGTATAGATGAATTCCCGGCGGGGGCCGAAGCTTTTATAGAGGGTTCCCCTCACTCCGGCAGATAATGAAAGCCATGGAGTTAACTCAATTTCGTCACTAAGATAGAGTGACGGCTCAATGGCTCTTTCGCTCTGCAGTTCAAGGGGTATGGCTTCTGATGCTTCTCCTGACGGCACACGTTTCCCTGGAGCCAGTGAGTAGAGTGTGGCGTCCAGGCCAAACTCCATCCTGTTTTTTGCTGAGCTGAGGAATGTAAAATCAGCCCTGCCAATCTTCTGACTCAGATCATAATATGTGTGGTTGGCCTCAATTGAGTCGGCGGAAGATGTGAGCCGGTAGCTGTAGTTGCTCAGGATGGCAAAGTACTGTACCGTTAGACGTTCACCGAAAGAGTGTCTCCATTTCAGGGTGGCTGCCGTGTTACCGTATCTGAAGCCGCTTTCCATGAAGTAATCGAAACTATCGTCGCTGTGATACCCTGACAGGGATATTGAGTTTTTCTTGTTCAGGTCAGCGGTGAGAGTTCCCTGAAGATCATAGAATGAGGCGGTGCTCTTCTTCAGTCTTTCATCACTTAGCATACCCAGAAGCCAGTCTGAATAGGTGGTGCGGCCTCCGATAATGAAAGAGACCTTGTCACTGATCAGAGGCCCGTCAATCATGAGCCGGCCTGTGACAGGGCTTATACCTCCGCTCACCTTTATCTTATCACGGTTGCCTTCTGCCGGGACTATTTCCATTACTGATGAGAGCCTGCCGCCGTACCTGGCCGGCATACCGCTCTTGAAGAGTGTCACATCAGTTATCAGGTCGGAGTTAAACGCTGAGAAGAAACCGAAGAAATGGGATGCATTGATTATTGGGGCGTAATTCAGGAGTACGAGATTCTGGTCAGTGCTTCCGCCTCGTACGTTGAACCCGGCGGAGGCTTCGCCCACTGTCTGGATGCCGGGAAGCATAAGGGTGCTCTTGAGCAGGTCTGCCTCGCCCAGCCCGAGAGGTATCTGTTTAAGCATCTTCACATTGATCTTCTCTGTGCCCATGCGGGTGTTCCTTACACTGTTTTCGCGGTTTGCGGAGATTACAACAGCATCGATCTCACTGGGGCTTTCTGTCAGCGAGACATCGAGGGAGCCGTCAGAATAGATCAGGACGTTTCTGCTGGCAGATTTCATTCCCATCATCCTGTATTCAATCCTGTACTGTCCGGGAGGAAGGGAGATTAAGTAGAACCCTGCACTGTTTGTCATGGCACCTGCCCGGAGCTTGTCAACATATACAACCACACTCTGGATGCCGGTTCCGTCTATTGCATCCCTTACAACACCGGTAAGGGTGACTCTTTCCGGTATCACTCCGACAGAGGGCCTGCCTATCCTGAACAAACGATAATCATCACTTACAGTCGACTCCTCCTCCTGCATCACCGGCCTGAGGAAGTCGGCGGAGGCTGCCTCGGCATACTTGTCCCTGACATATGTTTCATACTCCTCCGCAAAGTCCGTCTTGATTGCAAAACCTTTCGAGAGAATGATCCTGTTGTCAGGGGTTATCATGAACAGCATTCCGTCACGGCGGAGGGCTTTGTCAAGAACACCTTCGACAGTTGCGTTTGTGGCCGAGACGTTCAGATAAAGAGAGTCAGTCCACCGCGGAGAGTAATAAATCCTTACGGGAACTTTCCTTTCGACAGTGTCAACAAAATCATCAAAGAGTATCCGGCTGAACTGGAATGTGAGATTGTTATCCTGACCCCGCAGAAAAAAAGTGAATCCCAGCAAAACCAGGATGAACAGGCTCCTTTTCATAATCCCTGTGCGGCGGCCCGGCGGCTGTCGTATGTTTGTAACACGTTAATCATTTGTCTCTTTCCGGCCTTTCGAAGCTTCAGCTTCTGCTGGTCGATAATTTTTTTCATCTCAGCCGATCCGTCTCCGAACGCTTTCATGAAATTGCCTCCGGAGGTTACCTTCCTGTAGCCGTAAGGGGTCATGACGTAACCAACAGGGGAGTAGTAATACTCATCTATTCCGTTGCGCTGGTGCACAACGCACCTGTGTCTGATTATATAACCCGTGGGACCGTTATAGGCCATCTCATAGAATCCTTCCGGAATCTCCCCTCCGGTCTCCCCGGCGGAAAGGTACCTGAACCGCATTGTGTCAGTCCTGAAGCAGAGAGTGAAAGTGCTGATCAGATCACGCTTGATTGATACCTGATAGAGGTTGCTTCCAAAGTCGTTGTCAATCTCTGAAAAGATGACCTCGTCAGTAAAGGTGTCATACTGCAGAACCATGCCCTCATATTTTCGTCCCTTTACTACGATGTCCGCAGTCCGCTCCTCTCCATAGAACAGAAGCGGCTTATTGCTGGCCCTGTAGTGGTAGGGAAAATATTCATTTCCGTTTATGAAGGCATATCCGGTACCGGTTCTTATTGAATAGACACTGTCAAGAAGTTCTTTATGAGCAGCTTCAACGGTGGCAAAACGGTTTAGACTCCTGTTAGTTGCACCCGTGGTTCCCTGCTGTGAAAAACCCGTAAGGGCAGCGCAAAAGAAAAGTATCAGCAGGTATGTTCTTGTCATCACAGGTAAGACGGATAAAAGCAATGCCGAAATAACAAATATTATTTCTAAATGCGGGACAGTTAACAAATTTTAATGTTTCAAACGCCTTATTTTACGGCCAACCGTGATATCCGGGAGGGATTAAGTTCTATTTTTGTCAATTCTTCAAACAAGGACAACAAGCAAACTGTTTTAACCGTAGAGGACCATGATCAAAAGATGGTATAGGATCATTTTTGTTATAATCATCTCCTTTACCCTTTTTACATGCATCGATCCGTACACCCCCCAGCTCAGGAAATTTGAATCGCGGCTCGTGGTTGATGCCCTTGTCACCGATGAAATATCGTCCAGCTATGTACGCCTTTCGCGAACAACACTTTTACCGGACGAAAATCCCGTGAAGGTCACCGGGGCCACTGTTACCTTAAAGGATGACCTGGGCAATACAGTTATTTTCAGTGAGAGGAATCCTGGCGATTATCACACTGACAGCCTCACCTTCAGGGGAGAAGTTGGGAGGAGGTACACTCTCTCAATTGTGACCGGTGACGGTGTGACATATGAGTCGAGCCCCTGCCTGATGCATCCAGTGCCCGCGATCGACAGCCTCTATTATGGTGTTGACCAGGTTTTTTCAGAGCAGACGGGCAGTTTCCGCGAGGGAATCAGCTTCTATATCGACACCAGGAATGAGACTCCCGGAAGCTATTATCGATGGTCGTATGAGGAGTTTTGGAAATTCTCTGTTCCCGATCCGGCTATTTTCAGGTATATCGATGACACGACAATCTTTCCTCTGAGTATAATAAAGCAGACCTGCTGGTCCCATACCAGTTCCGATTTAATTGACATCGAGAACACTGTTTCAGGCCATACGGGTGATTTTGTCATGAAACCGATCCTCTTTGTCGCTTCGGATGAGAGTGACCGGCTGCTGATACAGTATTGCCTGGTTGTCAAGCAGATGTCGGTATCTGCAGAGGAGTACGAGTTCTGGAACCTGATGAATGAGATTAACGAGGCCGGAGGGGACATCTTTGACAAGCAGCCATTTCAGGTATTCAGCAATATCAGGAATACGACAGATCCGGATGACCAGGTGATAGGTTACTTCCAGGTCTCCGGGGTGAAGCAGAAGCAGATTTATGTGACTGCCAGGGAAGCGGCAGATCTTGGACTACCGGTTTACAGATATGAATGTGACAGGCAGGAGAAGGGCGAGATAGACTATCCGTCCACATCAGGGGAGGGATTTACATTCAACGAGATACATGCGGCATTCCTTTATTCCGGATATGCTTTTGTCGGGCCTATCTTTGATAAGGATAACAAGCTTTTCAGGCTAATATTTGTCAGGCCTCACTGCGCCGACTGTACATTAAGGGGCAGCCTTTCCAGGCCATGGTTCTGGGTTGACCTCGAGTAAGATTTGAAACGGATGATACTTTCAGGTGTTCATAAAATCCTCCCGTGCCTTCTGAAGAAGGAGGTTATTTTGCTGACCCTTCTGCTGGTAATACCGGCTTCGCTCTGCGGTCAGGGAGAGAATATGCCAGCTACGGCTGCCGGGAAAAGTCTGCTTATCCTTGAAGAGATTAACCTGGTGACTGACAGGGATATCTACATTGCCGGGGAGCAGGTATTCTACAAAGTATCACAGAGCGGGCGTCTCACTCACACCCCCGGAACCATAAGCATGGTGGTGTATGTTGATCTCCTTGACAGTCATAAAACACCTGTGGTTCAGGTCAGGACAGGCACCGACGGTTTCACCGGTGCAGGGGCGTTCAGGATTCCTGACACCCTTCGCACCGGCAACTATTTCATCCGTGCGTTCACCAACGTGATGAAAAACTATCCACAGGCGCTCTTTGCTTACAGAATGATCACGGTGATCAATCCGTTCAGAAGCCTTGCCGGCTTCAGAATTCCGCCATCAGACCATCAGGCAGACAGTGTGGTCTTTTTTCCTGAGACTGGTTACCTTGTGGCTGGGATCGAGTCGCGTCTGGGCATCAAATGTTACAATGCCGGCGGTGATCCTGTTGTAATCCGTGGCATAGTTCTGACAGCAGCCGGAGATACGGTGGCCGGCTTCGTGACAGACAGGCACGGAACTGCTCTATTCAATCTTGCAGTTCCTGATGCCGGGCAGCTCAGTATGATCGCATTTGACGGAAGAGGAGCGGGAAGACGGTTTGACCTTCCGCCGGTGAAAAATTCCGGGTTGACATTTTACATTGCTCCGGACAGAAATCCCGGTCCGTTGAACATTCGGATTGCAGCAAGCGCAGGCTTCATCGGGGGTCCGGTTAAGGTTGTTTATGCACCAGTCTGTCATGCTCCCGTTGTGAAGGTGGTACATCCTGCAGGTAACCCTGTTGTCACATTTGAGTCGGAGAGTCTTCCCGGCGGACTGGCAAGGATTAGTGTCACGGACGGGCAGGGTAGAGAGCTTGCCTACAGGTGGTATTTTAATACATCGGTTCCACCTGCTGAACTTGAGGTTAAAATCAGTTCTCCGGCCGCCAGAACCCGCGAAAAGGTCGGAGTTGCAGTCAGAATGACAGACGCTGCGGGTAATCCGCTTTCCGGATCGGTTTCTGTTTCGGTTGTTAAACCTGTGCTGGTGAATGAAAGCAGCTATAATGTAGTCAGCCGTAATTTGCAGATGCCTTCGGTCCAGGCTTTCAGGACGGATATTGAACAACCGGACATCAATGATTTTCTGATTTTCTGTGAGGAGAACGGATATCTCAACGGTTATGCCGGCGGGTTAAGCGATATCCTCTACCTTCCGGAAACTGAAGGACACCTTGTCAGCGGGGCGATCAGGGATATCGAAACGAATGAACCGCTTGCCGGAGAGGACCTGACGCTGTCTGTCGTTGGCAGGGTTGCCAGGTGCAGTTTCACCACTACTGACAGCGAGGGGAGGTTCAGTTTCCCGCTCATTGAATATGGCAGAAAAGAGATTGTTATACAGCGGCTCAAGCCAGGGGCAGGGAAGTACTATGTCGATCTGACGGACCCATTCCTTTTTGAGATGAAGCTTACGCAGGTACCCGGGCCCTTCTATCCTGACACAACCCGGTTGAAAGAGCTCAATGATGCAATTATAAGCATGCAGGTCGCCAATATTTATGACCCGTTCCTGAGAAAGGCTAGTGTGAGGCTTTGCAGCGGAACCTTTCCGGGTTTCTTCGGAGAGCCGGACCGTACCGTAATACTTTCAGAGTTTATACAGCTTACTACTCTCAGGGAGGTGTTCAAGGAGCTTGTGCCGGGGCTTACAAGCAGTGGAAAGGGTGAAAACCTCACTCTGACGCTTGCCAACCGTTTTCCCGGCGTGATTTTCAGCTCTCCTCCATTGGTCATTCTTGACGGAGTGCCGGTGTATGACCTTGAGAAGCTGCTTGACATTCCTTCATCGCAGATAGAGAAGGTTGAAGTCCTGAGTACAAGGTACTTCATTGGAGAGATAGTTTTGGAGGGGATCATTAACATCGTTTCCCACAAGGGAGATCTGAGTGTGCTTGAGTTTGACAGATCTGTCTTAAGGCAGGAGTACGATATGCTGCTGGACAGCTATGATTTTTTCGCACCTGATTACTCAACTGACTCACTGAAGACGAGTCGTATTCCCGATTACCGCAATACCCTCTATTGGAATCCTTCTCTGGGGACCGGTGTTGACGGAACAGCCTCCGCTGAATTCTGGACCTCGGATGAAGCCGGGGAGTATCTTGTTATCACAGAGTGCGTGGCATCTGACGGCCGACGCGGGAGAAAGGTGACTCCCCTGATTGTCACGAAAAATTAGTAATTTTATAATGACATTTTTCCCGTGGTGAAAATGTCAGATGTCGGACCAACCTGTGAACGGATGAAAAGAGCACTTTTACTGATGCTTCTGGCAGTTGCTGCTTCCTGCAGCCCTCTTAGGAAAGGTTCTTCTGCACTTCCGGAGGAAGACCTGATCATAACGAGGAAGTACGTGGGCGATTTCATCGAGTATCGCCACACCGGGCCTGAAAACTATGAGGGACCCAACATAATATGGGTCAAGACTACAATGGAGAACGAGTTTGGCAAGATTTCGGCATATGGAAAGAAATGCGACTTCGCCCCGGGTGACCGGCTCTATCTCAGGAGAGTCTTCTACAGTCCGGGAATTGTGTCCGGTTACTGGGTTTATATTATTGAGAATGACTCATCAGTCTCATACCGGGCCACTGACCTGCAACATGACCGTGAGGTGTTCATCAAGGCATGGTTTGAGTAACATGTGCGGTAAACAACTGTAGATGAATAATATCATAGTTTCAACATTTCAGAAGTTTGACCGCGCCCAGAGTCTTGGCGGCATACTGCTTTTTGGTGCAACGATCATTGCGCTGGTGTTTGCAAATACCGGGCTGAGCGACTTCTACAACAGTCTCAGGGAGACGAAGGTCGGTTTCGACGCCGGCAGTTTCAGTCTGCAGAAGCCGCTTCTGCTCTGGGTAAACGATGGCCTCATGGCGGTATTTTTCTTCATGATAGGCCTTGAAATCAAGCGGGAGCTGATGATTGGCGAACTCAATTCGGCCTCGAAGGCGGCATTGCCTCTGATTGCAGCCCTGGGAGGAATGGCGGTTCCCGTTGTCTTTTATCTCATTCTTAATCAGAATCCGCTGGCATCTCAGGGATGGGGGATACCAATGGCCACTGACATTGCATTTTCACTTGCAATACTGAAGCTGCTGGGAAACAGGGTGCCCGTGGGTCTGAAGGTCTTTCTGGCTGCATTTGCAATTATTGATGACATCGGAGCCGTGATGGTGATAGCTCTCTTTTACAGTGCTTCCATAGACTGGATGATGCTGCTTTGGGCAGCGATACCGCTCACACTGCTTGTCTTTCTTGGGATTAAGAATATTTTTCCAAAGTATCTGCACCTGGCTTGCGGAATAATAATCTGGTATTTCTTTCTCAAATCGGGAATACATCCTACAATTGCCGGAGTGTTGCTTGCCTTTACCGTGCCACTCAGGCAGAAAACGGATATACATACTTTCACAAGGAAGATGTGCGAGATTGCTGATGATATCAGGGAGAATGATTCTGCTCATACCCCATTGCTCACCTCTGAGCAGATGGAACAGATAGATGATATTGATGAGTGGAGCGGGAAAGTGCGGTCTCCCCTGCAGCATATAGAACATGTATTGCAGGGATGGGTTGCCTACTTCATAATGCCGGTTTTTGCCTTTTTCAATGCCGGCGTTGCATTCAGTGCCGGGTTGCAACCTGATGTGCAGCTTATTACAAGCCTGGCATTGAGTCTGTTCCTTGGTAAGACTATCGGGGTGAGCCTCTTCTCATATGCAGGACTGAAGCTCAGATTAGCAATCCTGCCCCTTGGAGTCTCCTTCAGCCAGATTTTCGGAACGGCAATGCTTGCAGGAGTGGGATTCACGATGTCAATGTTTATCGCCAGCCTGGCATTTTCAAATGTTCCTCTGCTGATGGATTCATCCAGGATCGGCATAATGACCGGATCTCTTGTTTCAGGAGTCTCAGGATATCTTATGCTAAGGTTTTGCCGCCGGGGTAACGGTCAGATTATGAAAGAGTGAGCCAGTTTCAGGATATAGACGGTACCCTTTACTTCATTGCCCTTATTCCCGGAGGTGAATTGAGGAACAGGGTACGCACTGTCAAGGAAAGGATGAAGGCTCTCTATAATGCCGGTCATGCATTGAAGTCCCCGGCTCACATTACATTGCAGATGCCGTTCAAACGGCACAGCGGTGATGAGCCGCGTATGACCGAAGCGCTCAGGAAGTTTGCTTCCGAAGAAAAACCATTTGAAGTGAGTCTTGACGGCTATGGTGCATTTGTTCCCAGGGTGATATATATCAACATAGCCGAACCAGGACCGGTAAGGGAGCTGCACTCGCGCCTCAAAGCGATGTTGTTGTCAGAGCTTGGCTTCACTCCTTCGGAATTAATGAAAGATGTGCAGCCGCACATCACTGTCGCAACCCGGGATCTGACAAAAACAGCATTCAGCCAGGCATGGCCGGAGTTAAGGAATGAGGAGTTCAAAGCCGCCTTTACTGCGGAAAGTATTTTTTTGCTGAAACATAACGGAAAGTACTGGGATATTTTTAGAGAATTTAATTTTCGCTGAATGATGACCTCAGGCAGGCATTTCAAGTACTTCATTTTAGCTTTATTGTTTTTTGCAGTACAATGCCATGACTCTGTAACATATTCACAATCAGTGAGTCAGATTATCAGAGGACTGGTGACTGATTCTGAAACTCATGTGCCGCTTGCAGGGGCCGGGGTTATACTGGATTCAAGGGAAGGCCGGCAACAGACAGTAACGGATGAATCCGGAATGTACAGGATCACCACGGGAGCAGGAAGAGTTTCTGTAAGGATTTCTTATCTCGGGTACAGTGAAGTCTTTTTTAGCGATGTCCTGGTAAGCACGGGAAAGGAAATCGAATTGAATGCCGAGCTGACCGAAACAGTTATCAGTACGGGGGATATTATAATCACTGCCGGAAGAAAGAGCTCTGCTTCGGTCAATACGATGGCTACAGTCAGTTCCCTTACCTTACGGTCTGCAGATGCGCTTCGTTTTGCCGGAGGCTACTATGATCCGTCAAGGATGGTCAATTCCTTTGCAGGCATATCGACAGGCAACAATGATTACAGCAATGAGCTGGTTATACGGGGTAACTCTCCCAGGGGGATGTTGTGGCGGCTTGAAGGAATTGAGATACCAAATCCAAATCATTTTTCCACAGGTCAGGGTTCAAGCGGTGGAGCATATTCTGCTGTCTCATCCAACTCCCTTGAGAGTTTTGGATTTTATGCCGGAGCATTCCCCGCAGAATATGGGAATGCAATTTCCGGGATAATGGATCTTGAACTCAGAAAGGGCAATAACGAACATGGAGAGTATGCATTTCAGACAGGAATGATTGGCGCAGAAGCTTCGGCAGAAGGTCCGCTTTCCAGGAAATATGGTGCCGCCTTCGTTATTAACGCAAGGTATGTCGACTTCAGCATCCTGAGGGATCTCGGTCTCCTCGGGACAGAAACTGTGAACATTGCCCCGCATACATCAGACCTGGTTTTCAATATGAGTGTTCCCGGAGGTAAGGCTGGTAATTTCAACATCTTCGGGCTTTACGGTGCCAGCCAGGACGGTGTAAAAGCCGTACACGACTACTCGCTCTGGAATACTCCCTTTGACAACCAGGAGGAAATAGAAGACGAGAAGATCATGGTTACCGGGCTGAAGCATACAGTGACCCTTCCCGACAGGAAGACATACATCAAATCCACAGTTGCCTTCACAACGCAGGATGAGATCTTCAGTGAAGGGTATCTTGATTCCTCATACGTCAGGAGAGATGATTATCACTACAGGTTCAGGTATCCGTCAGGACGGCTTTCAGTATTGATAAATCACAAGTTCAATGCTGCAATAAGCATAAGGGGCGGTTTGAACTACGATCACACAAAAGGCGAAATGCTGTCCTATCAGGTCAATAGTGATAATGCCTCTGACACCCTGATCAATGATATTGTCACTACCAATCTGACGCAACTTTACGCCCAGGGAAAGTTCAGTTTTCCTGGTGGACTTGAAATCAATGCCGGGCTTCATCTTACCCATCCGGAACAGAGTGGTGAATACAGCCTGGAGCCCCGCCTAGGATTGAGATACAGGCTGTCAGAAGGGCATTATTTTGTTGCCGGCCTCGGCCTTCACACTCATGTTGAAGCCTTGCCAGTGTATTATACGCGGATAAAAAGAGAAGACGGCTCATGGAGCCTTGGCAACAATGACCTGGAGATGACACGGTCAATGCAATTGGTGGCAGGGCTGGACCTGGCTCCACGGTCTGACCTGACTGTCAGGTTTGAGGTATATTATCAGTACCTGTTCAATGTGCCTATTGTGAACAGACCAAAATCGAAGTATTCAATTCTAAACAGCTCTCACGGGATGCCCGATGCTGAACTCGAGAATGAGGGCGCCGGAAGCAACAAAGGCATAGAGTTTACTCTTGAGAAATCGTTTACAAGAGATTATTACTTTCTCATAACTGCATCGCTTTTTGAATCGAAATTCAGATCTGCTGATTTGCTGTGGCATGATACCTATTTTAATAACCGGTATGTGACAAACCTGATCGGAGGCAAGGACATTCATTTCGGACGAAAAGAGAGGTCAGTTATCGGGTTAAATGCAAAGATGCTGGCACGGGGAGGATACCGTTACACTCCTGTTGATTATGAGAAATCACTCATTCAGAAGAATATTGTGACAATCAGTCAGCTTCCGTATCACGAGAGTCTTCCGGGTTTCTTCAGGATTGATGGCGGCATCAGCTACCGAAGAAACAATCCTAAAAGTTCCTGGATTGTTATGCTTGACATACAGAATGTTACAAACAGGAATAATGTTTTCAGAAAAAGATATGTTTATTCTGAAGGCGAAATTACTTCGTATTATATTTATAGTCTCGGAATGGTACCTGTATTCACTTTCAGGGTCGAGTTCTGAGTTGATATCAGTTATGGATTTATCACCGGTTGGTAATAATGACAATGGACAGGCGAAGTTTTCTGCTGAATAGTGCTGCGGTTTCCGCCGGCTGGATGATTTCAGGCCGAAGGTTTACCATGGCTGCCGATCCTCAGTCAGAAAATGAAACATATTCTGACCTGTATTCACTTTTCAGTAATCCCGGGCCTCAATTCCGGCCATTCGTCAGATGGTGGTGGAACGGGAACAAGGTTGAGGCCGGTGAACTGGTAAGGGAACTCCGGTTGCTTAAGGCAGCGGGGATAGGCGGGGTCGAAATCAACCCTGTCGCATTCCCGTCACGGTTTACCGGTGACGATCTTGGCAAGACTTCCCTCGAATGGCTTGGCGATGACTGGACCGCCATGCTGGGAGTCGTCTTTGCAGAGGCGAAGAGGCTTGGGATGACCTGCGATCTCATTGTGGGGTCGGGCTGGCCTTTCGGCTCGGAAGAGCTTGCTGAAGAGGAGTGGTCTCAGATTGTTGTGACAGCTGTTAAAAAGCTGCAGGGTCCTGGTAACCATTCATTCTCGCGTGAGGAGATCTTCCTCGAAGCGGGACCGCCAGTAAGTTCTCCGCGGAAGGGAAGAAAGCATACCCTGTTGTCGCTGATGCTTGTGCCTGATCCTGTAACCTCTCCGGATGATATCACAGACCTGTCCCACAGGACCGGCGAGGAGTTTTTTGACCTCTTCATCCCTGAGGGTGATCATGCGCTGTATGCTCTTGTACAGGTGAGCGGATTCATGGAGGTGATCAACGGCGCACCCGGTGCCAGCGGCCCGGTCCTTGATCACTACAACGAGGTGGCAGTGAGGAGATACCTGGACAAAATGTCCGGAGCCATAGAACCTGTTACAGGCCCGCTCTCATCGCACCTGCGTGCCCTGTTTACTGACAGCATGGAGCTTGAGGGCTCCAACTGGACAGGAGATATGCCTGATGAGTTCATCAGGAGGAGAGGATATGATATCTTACCCTTCCTGCCATTTGTTTTGTTCAGGACAGGTGCGATGGGTAATGTCACTGACTGGAGCTATGGTGCAGACCTTGGTCCGGCATTCATGGATATGATCAGCCGCATGCGGTATGATTTTGAGACCACAAAGGCAGAGCTCCTTGACGAGAGGTTTTTGAAGAGCTTTGCCGGATGGTGCGGGGAGCTGGGTGTAAGGTCACGCATGCAGGCTTACGGAAGGGGATTTTTCCCGCTGGAGAGCAGCATGGCCGTCGATATCCCTGAGGGGGAATCATGGACCATGAACTGGCTGAAACACCGGATAGGGGAGGAGATGCCGGAGACCGACTACAGGCGCGGACGCGCCTATACAATGGTTAACAAATATGTCTCATCAGCGGCGCACCTGACCGGAAAAAGGCTTATAAGCTGCGAGGAGATGACAGATACTTATACCGTTTTCAATACCTCGCTTGAAAACCTGAAGATTGGCAGTGACCAGAGTATAATCTCGGGTGTGACACACTCCGTCTTTCACGGATTCAACTACTCGCCGCCCGAGGCACCGTGGCCGGGCTGGTTAAGATACGGGGGGTACTTTAATGAGAATAATAACTGGTGGCCCCATTTCCACCTGCTGAATGAATACAAGGCAAGACTGTCAGCCCTGCTTCAGCACTGTGACATGTATGCAGGTATTGCCCTCCTTCCGGCCATAGCCGACATGTGGAGCCTTATCGGTATGCAGAATGAACCGTTCCCTTCGGTATTGCATAAGGAATACTTATCTCTTGTATGGGAGGCAATTGCCAAAAACGGCAGCGGATGCGACTATGTTTCAGAAGGGGTCATATGTGACAGCGCGGTTAAAGGAAAGCATCTTTGTTATGGTCCCCGCAAGTATCACACTCTCTTTCTGGCCGGGGTTGAAAGTCTCACCCCGCAGACTGCCGGGAAGCTCCTGGAGTTTATCAGATCCGGCGGAAGAGTGTTCTGCATTGAGACGGTGCCTCATAAGTCCGCCGGATGGAATAATCATACGGAGAACGACGCAGCAGTATCCCTGTTGATCGGAAAGATGAAAGCATATCCGAAGCGGTTTATTGTGCTTGAAAAACCGGAAAATGACTATATAGGGTGGTACGGAACAGTTCATGAACAGTACAAAATAGAATCATGGCTGAGAATTGAAAATCCTGATCCCTTCCTCATGCAGACGAGGCACAGTGCAGCGGACGGTTCTGAATACATCTTCATTGTCAATTCCCATCTGTACAATTCCCGGCGCACAAGGGTGCATTTCTCAGAAGCCCTGACAAGGCGCCATAACTGCTCGGTATGGATACCGGAAACGGGTGAAAGGAAACGTGTGCAGCTTGATCCGGATGGCAGCCTCGCCATCGACCTTGGCCCGGCCGATTCCCTGCTGTTTGCCTTTGACCGGGTGAAGGTACAGGAGGAATGGAGACCGCTGCCGGCTGAAGGCAGTGAGATGCACACTCTGGAAGAAGGCTGGACCGCTGAGTTCCGACATTGCCGCGACGGATCCGTAAAGAAAATTGAGATGGGACGGTTGACCGACCTTAAGGAACTGCCTGAGTTTGTAAGCTTTTCGGGAACTGTTACCTACAGGCACAGGCTGTCCTGTGATAATCCTGAGGGAATGCTGCTTAATCTCGGGAAGGTTTTTGGCACCTCGGAGCTCAGAATAAACGGTGAGATTTGCGGAGTGAAATGGTACGGCAGAAGAATCTTCAGCATCGGCAAACACCTGAAACGAGGAACTAACCTGGTTGAGGTCATAGTAACCACATCCATGGGTAACTATATGAAATCGCTTACTGACAATCCCGTTGCACAGTACTGGACAAATGCCGGAACAAAGAACCAGCCCCTTCAATCGATGGGGATGACGGGACCGGTCAGTTATTACAGAACTTGATATGAAAACAGGAAAACTTTTATTCATGGTCATCCTTGCAGCTGCTGCTCTTCAGCTTCAGGCGAAGGATTACAATGCATCGATGTTTGGCGCAAAGTCAAATGGTACAACCCTTAACACGACTTCAATACAGAAGGGGATTGACTACATCAGTGAGAACGGCGGCGGACGCCTTGTATTCTATGTCGGGCGATACCTGACAGGGACCGTCTACCTGAAGTCAAACGTAACCATACATCTTGAGGAGGGCGCGATACTTGTGGGCTCGACCAATCCATTCGATTATGAGAGGAACTTCAACTGGACTGCCCTGATATTTGCTCTTGACCAGGTAAACATCGGGATCACCGGCAAGGGGGTGATTGACGGCCAGGGATTCCAGGTCGCGACCACCCTGGTTGATATGATCCACAAGGGTGTGGTTAAAGACCCTCTGAAGTATGACCGTCCAAATGAGACGATACGTCCCCAGAACATCTATTTCAGGGGCTGCCGGAACATAGTGATCCGGGATATCAACCTGAGGGACCCCGGCAGCTGGAACCAGCAATATGACCAGTGCAAAAACCTGGTCATCGACAATATCAGGGTAGACAGCAAGAGTTACTGGAACAATGACGGCGTTGACATTGTGGACTGTGACAGTGTCGTTGTTTCAAATTCATACTTTGATGCTGCCGATGACGGCATCTGCCTGAAATCGCACAGTGCCGACTTCGTTTGTCAGAACGTATGGATCCGGAACAACACAGTCAGGACCAGCGCCAACGGTATCAAATTCGGCACGGTGGGGCATGGCGGATTCCGTAACATAAGCATAATCAATAACCTGGTGTTTGACACATACAGGTCGGCAATTACATTTGCCGCCGTTGACGGTGGATTTGTCGAGAATATTGTTGTAGACAGCCTCAGGTCTCTCAATACAGGCAATGTGATTTTCCTGAGAATAGGAGAACGGCGGGCCGGTAAAAAGGGGAGAATGAACGGAGTGACGATTTCCAATATATATGCGGAGGTTCCGGCAACAAAGCCTGATGCCGGTTACAACTATGAGGGGCCGGTGGAGGATCTTCCCAGGAATATTTCCCCATCTGCGATTGTGGGTATGCCAGATGCAATGATTGAAAACATCACCCTGAGAAATATTGAGATACACTACCCCGGAGGTGGCAACCCGCATTATGCAAAAGTCGGGCTTGACGAGCTTGACAAGGTTCCGGAGATGGGTGCAAGCTACCCGGAGTTTTCGATGTTCAAGGAGCTGCCTGCATGGGGTTTCTATATCCGGCATGCAAAAGGGATAACCTTCGAGAATGTCAAACTGGTGTGCGACAAGAAGGATTACCGTACGGCGGTGGTACTGGATGATGTTCACGGTGCATCTTTCAGGAGCCTGAAGGTTACTGAAACGGGAAACAAAAAGGAGAGCGTATTTTCTTACAGGTCGACTGAAATTGAAACCGTGAAGTAGCGGATAAATGTTTAAAATATAGATCATACGTATGGATGCCAACCCGCTGATCAGGGATTACTCTTCCTTTTGCTGCAGTGGCGCCACTTACAGGGCTGAATATGTTCCTCTCCCCACAGGGGTTGAGCTGTTGTCTGTAGTCTTCACACCTCCTGAGCCGGCGGCGGCTCCGGTGATTATATTCATCCCCGGATTTGTTTCGCTTATCGAAAACTTCAGGGAGACTCTTGTTGAGCTGACACGAACCCATACAGTGTTTTATGTTGAAACCCGCGAAAAAAGCACTGCGGGAATCAGCCCTTATCACCGTTTTTCGGTAGATGAAATTACCTCAGACATTGTTCATTATGCGGAGCTCATAATTCCTGAAGGAGTACACTTTGTAATGGCAGGCTGGTCACTCGGAGCAACTGCCATTGCCGAAGCCTTTCCGCGTCTTCAGCGCAAGCCGGAGGCGGTGCTCCTGATTGAGCCTAACAGTTCGTTCCCCTTCAAGGGTATTGTACTATTGCTTGCGAAGCTGGCAAAATACATCTACCGGCCGGTGGTGCCATTTGTGAAGTGGTATATGAGAAACTTCCTGATTGATATTAAGACTGATGAGGAGATGTACCTCATCAATTGCCGCAATCTTGACACTGCCGAGCCGGCAAGGCTGGGGATGGCCGTCAGGCAGCTCAGCCATTACCGTATGGCGGGTTGTCTTGAACAGATATCAGTACCTGCTCTTGTGGTCGTCACCTCAAAGGACCGGTTCCACAGTCATGACGAGGGGACGGACATAGCCGCCCGGATACCGGATGCACAATGCCTTGATATGGAAGACAATAAAAGAACACACAGCACTGAAATGGGCCGTGTGATAATTGATTTTATTTCTTTTCCGGCACAAAAACCATCTCCAGCAGATCAGCCTTAGACAGGAATTTCTTTGCCATCTTCTTTACTTTCTTGATGGTGAACTTGTTGAGTATATCGGCATAATTCCTGCTGTCGTTACTGTCAATCCCCGTAAGGTAGTAGTTACGTACTGTATTGGCCCAGTAAGTGTTGTGCTGCAAAGCCTCCTCACGGGTTTTCAGCATATTGCTGACTGTTTTCTCCAGATCCACCTGCTTTGGTCCGTTTTTGGCAATCTCCTCCAGCTCCTTGTAAATGATGGCTTTCAGCTCCTGAGCTCTCTCCGGGTCACATTCAAACATAACCATCAGCATGGCTTTCTCCTCAGGCCTTTTCTGGGATGAGGCATTAATGGTTACGCCGTACGTACCGCCCTCTTCCTCGCGCACTTTTTCAGTGTAAACAAGATCGAGTATACCCTGCAGGATATCCATTCCCAGGTATTCTGAAGGCTTGTAAGGAACATCAGCATTATAACTCATGACCACAGTCGCTTTTGGTACGGCCAGCGGCACTGCTATCTCTTTTTTGACTGTTCCGTCGGGCTGATCCATTCCCAGGTTCCTGTAGGTCTCTGAGAGGTATTTCGAGGGGAGTGATCCGATATAGAGCGAAGCCATCTCACGGGCAACAGATTCATCAATATTGCCTGTAATGAAGAAGGTAAAGGATGAGGCATCGTCAAAGGCAGTCTCATATATGTGGTTAATGTCTTCGAATTTAATGAGTTTCATCGATTCGGGGGTCAGGAGGAATGTTCTCGGGTGGTACCCGGTCATGTTCATCTGCAGGCTGTCTGACAATATCTTGTTAGGATCTTTCTGCATTGCCGTAATAACTGCCGTAAACCGCCCCATGATCGCTTTGTACGCCTCAGGGTTAAACTTTGGACGGGCGAACCGGAGGTAGAGCAACTGCATCATTGTCTCGAAATCCTTAGGTGTGGAGGATCCGGTTATTGTCTGCATCGTTTCCTGGATCCCCAGAGATACTGAGGCTTTCTTTCCGGCCAGCATCTTTGTCAGTGCCACGTTATCAAAGTCTCCGGCACCGTACATTGAGATTACCTGCGGGAAGAGGTTCAGCGCCGGTTCAAGTGAATCAGGATAAAAGGATGATCCTCCGAAGGCGTAACCGCTTAGAGTGACATTATCCTTCTCGTAATCGGCATGTCTGAAGATTACTTTTGCTCCGTTTGCAAGAGTCCATTCTGTAGCTCCAAACTGTGTCAGAGGAACGGTCCTGACAACTTCCGCTCCTTTCAGCTCCCCAGAGATGAGGTCACTGCCGCCGGTTATATCTTCATAGGGTTTGATGTCAGCTGAGGCCACTTTCCCGATAATTGCCAGGGCCTCTGCCTCTGTCATGTGTTCCTTGTCATCAGGTCCCTGGATATTAATGAACCTGTTATCGTCAGATGTCAGTTCACGAAGCCTTGCCGTGACCTCTTCGGCAGTGATCTTTGGCAGGATTTCCTTGTAATAGTTATATTGCACATCCATCGAAGGTATTGGTTCTCCGGTCAGAAAATGGTCCTGTATCTGCCCGGCCCAGTCGTCATTACTAATTTTGTCTTTCTGCTTGTAGAGATTCTCGAAATTGGAAAGCATGCTGGCTTTGGCCCTTTCGAGTTCCCCTTTTGTGAACCCGTGGCGCCGTGCCCTCTCCAGCTCTGTGACAGCGGCTTCAAAACCTTTTGCTTCCTGCCCCTCATTTGTGTAAGCAGCCACGTTAAGTACATTGTAGCTCCTTGGCAGGTCGGCAGAGTAGCTGAGTGCCCCGGCAATGAAGGGTGGAGTCCCTTTCTGTACCAGCTCGCTGAAGCGGTTGCCCATCATCGTGTTCATCAGGGAGGTGACGAATCCGTCACGTATGTAATCCATGTCTTTTGCCCTCTTATCCGGTTTCTGGTCGAGGATCATCAGGCTTACTGTTGTCCTCGGGGCTTCGGGATCAGTGATCAGGAGATACTCTGTACCCTTCTTTGCTGTAAGAAGGTTCTCCGGCCTGGGTATCGGGTTCTCGACTGCCGGGATGGGAGTGAAGATATCTTTAATTCTGGCTTCGACTTCATCCACGTTAACGTCACCCACGACTGCAATGGCTTGCAGGTCAGTGCGGTACCAGTCGTGGTAGAAGGCCCTTAGCGTCTCCGGGTCGAAGTTTTTAATGACCGCGGTGTCGCCTATAATGTCACGTTTGGCATACATTGACCCTTCGTATACCACGGGCAGCATTTGTGTCATCATCCTCCACTGGGCATTTCGCCTGCTGCGCCACTCTTCCAGGATGACGCCGCGCTCCTTGTTTATCTCCTCCTCATCAAGAGTAAGGAAATCAGACCAGTCGGCGAGTATCATCAGGCAGGTGTCAACAAGGCCGGGTTTGTCAACGGGTACATCGCTGAGGTTATAGACGGTCTCGTCAAAGCTGGTGTAGGCGTTGATGTTGCGTCCGAAGGCCACCCCGTGCTTCTCGAGTGTACTGAGGAGGGTCTTGCCGGGGAAATGCTTTGTACCGTTGAAGGCCATATGCTCCAGGAAATGAGCCAGTCCGTTCTGGTTGTCCTTTTCAAGGATGGCGCCCACGTTCTGGATTATGTAGTAGCTGGCCCTGCCTGCCGGTTCCGTGTTGTGACGGATATAGTAGGTAAGACCGTTTTCAAGTTTGCCAATCCGGTAATCCGGATCAACTGGTACTGTTTTGTCAGCATTGCCCTGCGCTGAGGAGATGATGCAGACAGCAACAAATGAAATAAATACTAATAATCTTTTCATGATCATTTAGGTATTGAATTTTGAGACATTGAGAACACTTATCACAACCAAAATTAAATAAAAAAACCATCTCCGGGATGGTCTTTTTCATATCTTTTTCTAATGTATTTCAGAAGAGTCCGTGCAGTTCGGCATTTATCCTGTCAATCACCTCGTTCAGGTGCTCCTTGTTCTCAGGGAAATCATAGTAGTCGGCTTCGAGGATCAATAACCTGCCCAGCTTGTATGATTCGATCCATGCTTCGTATCGTTCGTTGAGTCTCTTGAGGTAGTCGAGTCTGATAGAGCTTTCATATTCGCGGCCGCGCTTCTGGATCTGGTTGACAAGGGTCGGAACGGAAGCCCTGAGGTAAAGGAGGAGGTCCGGGGGTTCCACAAGCGAGCTCATCAGTTTGAAGAGGGTGAAGTAGTTTTCGAAGTCACGGGTTGACATAAGCCCCATTGCGTGAAGGTTCGGGGCAAAAATATATGCATCTTCGTAGATGGTGCGATCCTGGACGATTGTATTTTTTGCCTTTTTGATTTCGAGCACCTGGCTGAATCGTGAGTTCAGGAAGTAGATCTGCAGGTTGAATGACCACCGCTGCATGTCCTCATAGAAATCATTCAGGTACGGATTGTCGTCAACATCCTCATAATGAGCCTGCCAGCCGTAGTGTTTAGAGAGCAGTCCGGCCAGGGTTGTCTTGCCTGACCCGATGTTACCTGCAATGGCTATATGCATAGAATTGACTGTTTGATTACGTGGTTAAATATAGGAAAAAGGGAAAGTTAAGAACCTTCTGTTAATAAAAAGATTTTACACACCGGCGGTTTTCAGGACACTCTCAACGAACTCCCTGCTATTGGAAAGACGAGGCATTTTGTTTTGTCCCCCGAGTTTGTCTTTCTCTCTGAACCATTTGTAGAATGTGCCTGCGGGTACAATCTTCAAAACGGGACGAGCCAGAGTCAGGTTTTTGTACCTTTTTGCCTCATAATCAGAGTTGAGAGCTTTAAGGGTTGTATCCAGTATTTCGATGAAATGTTCGGGATCTTCGGGAGCTCTTTCAAATTCAATTACCCATTCGTGTGCGCCGCGGCTCTCGTCTCCCATATAGACAGGTCCGGCTGTGTATTCGGTAATATGTGCGTTCGTGCCGTGGCATGCCTTTTCAAGCGCCTTTTCAGCATTGTCAATTATAAGCTCTTCGCCGAAGGCGTTGATAAACAATTTAGTACGACCGGTTATCCTGATCTTGTGCGGATAAAGGCTTGTAAACTCAACTGTATCACCGATCCTGTATCTCCACAGTCCTCCGTCTGTTGAGATCACCACAGCGTAATTGACACCTTTTTCAACCTCTCCTATTGTGAGTGTCTGCGGGTTGTCCGTGTCTGCCTTGTCGGCGGGGATGAATTCATAATAGACCCCATAGTCGAGCATCAGGAGCATCGAGCTGTCCGTCAGGTCATCCTGGATGGCGAAGAAACCCTCGGAGGCATTGTAAGTCTCCATGTAGTTCATTTTCGGGTCAGGGAGCAATTTCCTGTACTGCTCACGGTAAGGTGCGAAGCTGACGCCGCCGTGGAAAAATACCTCCAGGTTTGGCCAGACCTGGTGCAGGTTCTCCTTACCGGTTACTGTCAGTATGTGGCGGATAAGGACTAGATACCAGGACGGCACTCCGGAGATGCTGGTGATGTTCATCTCAACAGTCATCTCGGTTATCATCCTCATCTTTTCCTCGAAGTCCTCGATCAGGGCGATACGTGCCGGCGGGGTGCGGATAAGGTCGGCATAAGCCGGAGCGTTTTCAATCAGGATGGCTGAGAGATCGCCGAAGAGCGAGTTGTTGCTG